>FSXQ01003504.1_pt1 | contig 17674 bp, 14 predicted proteins | sample 1638011 | NCBI WGS metagenome assembly FSXQ01 (sample SAMEA3914789, study PRJEB12502) | metagenome | biome: forest; material: soil | place: Canada | collected 2011-07-03 | depth 0.3 m | reverse complement strand
CGGCACGACGATCTCGAACTTCAGGCGCTGGTCGCGCTGGCTCGCGGCCATCATGCGGCCGCTGCGGCCGAAGAACGGGTCGTTGGCGACGTCGCTGACGGCGGCCAGGCCGAGGCCTTGCAGCAGGTCGAGGCCGCGCTGCAGCCACGTGTCGCGCCACTCGTGCACGGCCTCGGGCGCGCCGACGCGGATGAACTCGCGCATGCGGAACGACTGGAAGCGCGTGGGCTCGTCGGAGGGCTCGTGGCGGAAGCACCAGTTGCGCACCGTCACCAGCCGGCCGCCTTCGGGCAGCAGGCCGCTGAACACCGGATAGACCGGATAGCAGGCCGCCGGCAGCAACATGGTTTCGGCGGGCTCGAGCAGGTGCTCCCAGCGCTCGCCGGCGTCGGCCAGCGCGGCCAGCTCGCGCGCCGCGGCGTCGTCGCCGAAGAAGCTGTGGATGCTGCCGATCAGCTGCGGGAAGTTGCCGAGGTAGCCCATGCGCTCGATCAGCGCGCGGGCCACGATGGGCGGGAAGTGCAGCGCCTCGGCGCCGTCGCTCTCCGCATTGCGCATGACCAGCGCGTCGAAGCGGTCGAGGATGTCCTCGAACTTCGCGCTGCGGCCGTCGCCGCCCTTCACGCCGGTGGGGATGAGGAAGCCGTGCGCGATCAGGTCGTGCCTGAACTGCGCGGGGTCGAAAGGGTCCGTTGAAAGAGCGGTCATTCCTGGTCGTCCTTGAACACGAGCAGCAGGTTCGCGCTCTGCGCGGCGATGCGGTCGTTGGAGATCATCAGCGCCGCCGACAGCGCGTCGCGGTAGTGGCGGCCGAGGCTGAAGGGCGTGTCGTTCTTGTAGCCGAGGATGCCCACGATCTGCAGCGCGCCGTGCACGATCTCGGGCGTGCGCTCGGCGGCGTCGGTCTTGAGCGCGTTGAACTTCAGCGACCAGCCGATACGGCCTAGGGTATCGATCGCGTCGGCGGGCACGGCGTCGAACTCGGCGGCCACCTGCTGCCAGTGGTGCTTCGACGCCTGCAGCTTCACGCTCAGTTCGGCCAGGCGCAGCGCCGTCGGCGGCGTGGTGCCCGGCGTCTTGCGCGCCTGGCCGCGCACGAACGCGGCGGCGCGCGCGTGCGCGTCGGCGGCGATGCCGGCCCACAGCGCGGCCCACAGCACGTGCGAGTACGGCACCATCGTCTGCGCGGAGATGTCGGCGTAGGCGGCGGGCAGGATCTGCTCGCGCGGCGCGCCCGCGTCGAGGCGGAAGCCGGGGCTGCAGGTGCCGCGCATGCCGAGGGTGTCCCAGCTGCCCACCTGTTGGAGCGCGAGGTCGCTCTTGCGCAGGTAGGCGAGCACCTGGTCGCCGGGTGCGGCGCCGGGGTCGCGCCGCGCGGTGACGAGGATCGCGTCGGCCTGCGCGTTGTACGAGCCGGTGGTGGCGTCCTTGCCCAGCTTGAAGCGCGCGGCGTGGTCGGCGTCGGGCTCGATGGCGCAGACGCTGCGGCGGGTCTCGCCGAAGGTGCCGGCCTCGGAGGTCATCGACGCGAGCAGCAGCTGGTCGGCGACCAGCGAGCGCAGCACGTCGGCGAAGAACGCGCTGTCGCCGGCGTGGCGCGCCACGCAGCCGACCTGGATCGTGTGCATCGCCAGCACCATGCCGCTGGACGCGCAACCCTGCGCGAGCGCGTGGCACAGGCGGGCCAGCTCGGCGAGCGACAACCCGGCGCCGCCGAACGACGCGGGCACCGCGGCCGACAGCAGCTTCGCCTCGCGCAGCGCGGCGACGGTCTCGCGGGGGAATCGGGCGTCGCGGTCGACGGCCTCGGCGGCGGGGGCGGCCACCTCGCGGGCAATGCGACGGGCCTCCTGCAGCAGGCGGTGAAACTCTGGACTGGGCATCCCGACACTTTAGCGAACCTGCCCTCGCTTTCGCGGACGAACGCCGCCGACATTGCACGCAGAATGCACATCGTGAACGAGAACGACGCCCCCGATCCGCCCGCATACCCGTCACCCGTATGGGTCGAACCGACGGGCGACGCGGCGGTGGGCGTGGTGCTGCTGCACGGCCTCGACATGACCCCCGGGCAGCTCGCCCCCATCGTGCGCTCGCTGAAGCTCCCGGCGCTGGTGGCGCTCCCGTCGGGCCCGGTCGAACGCGCCGGCGGCCATCGCGCCTGGTGGCCGGTGGACGACGCCGCGCGCGCCGCCCGCCTGCGCGCCGGCCCGGCCGACCTGCACGACAGCCATCCGCCCGGCCGCGACCGCGCGCGTGACGCGGTGCGCGCCTGCGCGCGCGACCTGCGCGAGCGCGCGCCGGCCGTGCCGCTGGTGGTGGCCGGCTTCTCGCAGGGCGCGATGCTCGCGCTCGACTGCGTGCTGCAGGCGCCGCCGCTGGCCGTCGACGCGCTCGCCTTGTGGTCCGCCTCGCGCCTGGCCTTCAGCGAATGGGCGCCGACGCTGCACCGGCTGCGCGGCGTGCGCGTCGACCTCGTGCACGGCCGCGCCGACGCCAACCTCGACATCGCCGCCGCGCAATCCCTGCGCGACGCGCTGGTGACGGAGGGCGCCGACGTGCGCTGGTCGCCGTTCGACGGCGGCCACGAGATCCCGCTGCAGGCCTGGGTCGGACTGCGCCGGCTGGTGCGCGAACTGGCAACGGCGAAGTAGGGGATTGCGCTGCACTGTCGAGCTGCGTTCTGGGCTCCGGTGTGACAAATGTGGCGCGCCATGGTCATTTGGCTCCGGTATGGCGGGCGAATGCCGAAGTCCCGGATGGCGGCCCCGAACCTGCCCGCTAGAATCCGCCGATACGTTTTGTAACCATGCCTGACGCCCGCGCCGTAACCGCCCTGAAACTCGCATCGGCGCCTCCGGCCGGCGCGCGGATCGGCATCGACCTCGTCCACGTGGCGCGCATCGCCGAATCGGTCGCGGCCTTCGGCGAGCGCTTCACGCACCGCTTGTTCGCCCCGGGCGAGCTGCGCGATTGCACGGCGGCCGGGCGGCTCGACCCCGCGCGGCTCGCGCTGCGCTTCGCGGCCAAGGAGGCGGCGATCAAGGCCTTCGACCTGTCGGAGGCGGGCATCGGCTGGTCGCAGATCGAGATGACGGAATGCGACGGCGATGCCGCGCGCATCCGCCTGCATGGACGCGCCGCCGAATCCGCGGCGCGCTTCGGCACGTATGAGATCGCCGTGCGGTCGTCGCAGGACGACGGCATGGCATGCGCGATCGTGGTGGCCTTGCCGTCCACGAACGACGCCACACAAGAAAATTGAGAGAAGACCCACCACATGACTGACAACGCCTCCCTCGACGCCCGCATCCGGGCCGTGCTCGCGCAGCACGGCCGGCTGGCGCAGGACGCCGGCTCGCTGGCCGAATCCGCCGATCTCTACCAGGCCGGGCTCACCTCGCACGCGAGCGTCAACGTGATGCTGGCGCTCGAATCGACGTTCGACGTCGAGTTCCCCGACCAGATGCTCACGCGCAGCGTGTTCTCCAGCGTGGCCGCGATCCGCGGCGCGCTGTCGCAGCTGATCCCGGCCTGACTGCCGTGACCTCGGCCCTCGCATGACCGACGCCGCGCGTCCGTCCCGCGTCGCGCTGGTCTCCGGTTGGGAGATCGCGCGAGAAGGCGCCGCGCGCAGCGCGATCGCGTCTTCGGGGGAGGGTGCGCCTGCTTGGCGTGCGGTAGATGCGCCGTTGCCCGTGGCCGCGCTGCTCGCGCAGTCGGGCGAGTGGTCGATCGACGGGCCTGCGCGTCGCTTCGATGCCGAGACGTGGCTGTATCGCGTGCTTCTCGATGCGCCCGTCGGCGGTGGCCGGCTCGTCTTCGACGGCCTCGCCACGTGTTGCGAGGTGTCGTTCAACGGTCAGTCCGTGATGACGACGCGCAACATGTTTCGCCGCCACACGGTCGGCATTCCCGCTGCGGCGTGGAAGCCGACCGGCAACGAACTGCTGCTGCGCTTCGAGGCGCTCGACGCGCAGCTCGCGCCGCGCCGCCCGCGTCCGCGCTGGCGCGCGCCGATGGTCGCGCACCAGCAACTGCGCTTCTTCCGCACGACGCTTCTCGGACGCACGCCGGGCTGGTCGCCGGCCGCGGCCGTCGTCGGCCCGTGGCAGGGCGTGTGGCTGGAGCCGCTGGTCGCGGCCGAGCCCGAGGTCGTCGAGCAGCGCGCGTGGATCGAGGGCGACGACGGTCGCCTGAGCCTGGCGGTGCGACTCGAGGGCGGACCGGCGCTGGTGTCGGCCGTGCTGCGATCGAGCGAGCCCGGCGAGCGCGACATCACGTGGAAGCTCGAGCGCGGCGCCGACGGCCTGCATCGCGGCACCGGCAGCGTGCCCGCGGTGCGCCGCTGGTGGCCGCACACGCACGGCACGCCCGCGCGCTACGACCTCTCGCTGCGCGTGCTGCCGCTGCAACGCGCGGTGGACGTGGCGCAGGCGTTCGAGACGCCGCTGGGCCAGGTCGGCTTCCGCTCGCTCGAGATCGATCGCGGCGATGACGGCTTCGCGCTGCGCGTCAACGGCACGCCGGTGTTCTGCCGCGGCGTCTGCTGGGTGCCCCTCGACACGCTGCGCCTGCACGCCACGCCCGAGCGCTACCGCGCGATGCTCGCCACGCTGACGGCCGCGGGCGCGAACCTGATCCGCGTCGGCGGCACGATGGTCTACGAGGACGCCGCGTTCTTCGAGGCCTGCGACGCGGCCGGCGTGATGGTCTGGCAGGAGTTCATGTTCGCCAACATGGACTACCCGTCGGCCGACGAGGCCTTCGTCGCCGAGGTTGCCGCCGAGGCCGCGCAGCAGCTCGCGCTGTGGCAGCGGCACGCTTGCCTCGCGGTGGTGTGCGGCAACTCCGAGGTCTCGCAGCAGGCCGCGATGTGGGGCGCCGACCGCGAGGCGTGGACGCCGGCGCTGTTCCACGAGGCGCTCGCCGCGCACGTGGCGAGCGCGCTGCCCGACGTGCCGTACTGGCCGTCGAGCGCCAGCGGCGGCGCGTTCCCGCACCAGCCGTCGGCCGGCACCACGTCGTACTACGGCGTCGGCGCCTACCTGCGACCGCTGGACGACGCGCGCCACTCGGGCCTGCGCTTCGCCACCGAGTGCCTCGCGTTCGCGCAGGTGCCCGACGACGCCGGCCTCGCGCGCCTGGCCGCGCTGCAGGACGGCACCGCGCCGCGCCCGCACCAGCCGTCGTGGAAGGAGCGCGTGCCGCGCGACCTCGGCGCGGGCTGGGACTTCGACGACGTCCGCGATCACTACCTCGAAACCCTGTGGGGTATCCCGGCCGCCGACGCGCGACGCGGCGACGCGCAGGCGTACTGGGCGCTGTCGCGCGCGGCCGCGACGGAGGCGATGCGCGCCGCGTTCCTGCAATGGCGCGACCCCGCGAGCGCCTGCCGGGGCGCGCTCGTCTGGTTCCTGCGCGACCTGCGCGCCGGCGCCGGCTGGGGCGTGCTCGACGAACTCGATCATCCCAAGGCCGCCTTCCACGCGCTGGCGCGCAGCTGGCAACCGGTGCACGCCGGCCTCGTCGACGAGGGTCAGAACGGCGTCTTCGCGTACCTGGTCAACGAGACGGCCGAGCCGCTGCAAGCCACGCTGGAGCTGCGGTTCCTGCAAGGCGGCGCGGTGCCTGTCGGACGCGTCGAGCGCGTCGTCGAATTGCCCGCGCACGGCCACTGGCGCGAGTCGACGCTCGCGCACGCGCCGGGCTTCCTCGACCTCAACGGCAGCTACCGCTTCGGGCCGGCGGCGACCGACACCATCGTCGCGACGCTGCGCGATGCCGCGGGCGTGACCCGGGCCGAGTGCGTCCACTTCATCAAGCAACCGTCGCTGCTGCGCGCCGACATCGGCCTGCAAGCCAGCGCGCGCGCGCTGGACGACGGCACGGGCCGCGTGCGCGTGGCGCTCGCGACGCGCGCTGCCGCGCGCGCGCTGCACTTCGATGCGCCGGGTTGGCGCAGCAGCGACGAGTACTTCGACCTCGCGCCCGGCGCGACGATCGACATCGACTTCACGCCGACGAGCACGCCCGCCCCCGCCTGGTACGCGCGGGCCGGCGCGATCAACGCGACGGGCTGGACGCCCATCGCCTTCACGGAGCCCGCGTGATGGCCACGCCCGCGCGCCCCGCGCCGCAACCGCTGCTGATCGACGCCGCGGGCCACACCTGCCTGGCCTGGTGGCACGCGCCCGCGCCGGCGCCCGACGCGCGCCTCGCGCCCGCGTTGCCGCGCGGCTGGCTGCCGGCCGGCGCGCTGCCGCTGGCCGTGGTGCTGGCCAGCTCGTGGGGCGAGGAAGACCTGTCGGCCTACGACGGCCTGCGCGCGCTGGCCGTCGCGCTGGCCGAGGCCGGCATCGGCGTGCTGCGCTTCGAGTGGCCGGACACCGGCGACTCGTCCGCGCCGTCCGGCTCGACCTCGATCGCCGACGCGCTCGCCGCGTTCGACGCCGCCGCCGCGCAGGCGCGCGCGCTGTCCGGCTGCGACCGGCTCGCGTTCGCCGGCCTGCGCCTGGGCGCGCTGCTGGCCGCGCAGGCCGCGGCGTCGCGCGACGACGTGCACGCGCTGGTCGGCCTGCTGCCCGTGGCCAGCGGGCGGGCGTTCGCGCGCGAGCAGCGGCTGCTGGGCGCAGGCATCGCGCAGGCCGTGCCGGCGCCGGTGGCGGGCACGTCGTTCGACGCCGCCGACCTGCCCGTGGCCCTCGGCGGCTTCATGCAGACCGTGCGCGGGCTGGAGGCGATGTCCGCGTTGAAGTGGCCCGCCGAGGCGTTCCCGTCGCTGCGCGAGGCGCTGCTGCTGGGCCTGCCCGGCCTGCCGGCGCGCGCCGCCGTCGACGCGCTGGCGCAGGCCGGCGTGCGAGTGCGCGAGTGGTCGCACGACGGCCTGGCGCGGGCTCTCGGCATCGCGCACGACGCGAACCTCGAGCCCGCGGCGATCGCCGAGATCGTGCGCTTCCTGCAGGAACGCGCGGCCGACGGCGCCGCGGCGCGGCCTGCAAAGAGCACGCACGCCGAGGCCGCGACCGCGCGCCTCGAAGCGGCCACCGGCGCCGTGCTCGCGCTCGCGGCCGCCGGCGCGCGCGCGTGGATGCGGCTGCAGGCGAGCGGCGTGGCGGTGCGCGAGCGCGTCGTGCGCATCGGCGACGTGCGCGACCGCGAGCCGCCGCTGCTGTCGGGCGTGCTGTCCGAGGCCGACCTGCCGCCCGACGCCGCCGCGCGCGGCGTGCCGCGGCGCGCTGTTCTGCTGCTGTCGGCCGGCCGCGAACGCCGCGTCGGCCCGCATCGCCTGTGGGTGCCCTGGGCGCGCGAGCGCGCGGCGCGCGGCGACGTGGTGCTGCGGCTCGACCTGCCCGGCATCGGCGACAGCGAACGCCACGTGCTCGCCGACCCCGAGCATCGGCCGGAGCACTACGACGCGCGCGGCGTGGACGCCATCGCGCGCGCCGCGGCGTGGCTGCGCCGCGAGCACGGCGTCGGGCCGGTCGTGGTCATGGGCCTGTGCTCGGGCGCTTGGCAGGCCTGGCAGGCGGCGCTGGCGCAGGCGGACGTGCAGCACGTCGTCGCAGTCAACCCGCTGATCTTTCATTGGCGGCCGGGCATGTCGCTCGATCCGCAGGACAACGCGTTCGGCCAGATCGCGGTGGCCGCCGGCGCCACGCGCGCGCTGGCCGACCCGGCTCGCTGGCGCAAGCTGCTGACCGGACGCGCGAACCTGCGCGTGATCGGGCGCGCGGTGGCGCAGCGCGCGCGTCACGCGTTGCGCCTGCGCGCGCGCGGGGCCGCCCGCGCGCTGCGCTGGCCGCTGGAGCGCGACCTCGCCGCCGACCTCGTGCGCGTGGCCGCGCAAGGCATCGCGCTGGACTTCGTGTTCTCCTGTCACGAACCTGGCCTCACGCTGTGGCGGGAAGAGGCCGGTCGTGTCGGAGTGAGGCTTGCACGCGACAGTCGCGTGAAGGTATGCGAAGTCGCGCACGCCGACCACACGTTCGCCGGGACGGCGGGGCGTGCGGCGTTCTACGCTTGTCTGGACAAGTTGCTCCAGTCCCCGTTTCCGATGATTTCGCCGTCCCCCGCCGCGTCCCCGCTCCAGCCCGAGATGGCCCGTTCATGAGCGGCGACGTGCAGAAGTCCCTCGCCATCATGGGCATCCGCGGCGTGCCCGCCGCGCACGGCGGATTCGAGACCTTCGCCGCGCGCCTCGCGCCCTGGCTGGTGGCCAACGGCTGGAAGGTGACGGTCTATTGCGAGGAGCCGTTCCCCTGCCAGCCGTACGAGAGCGACTGGCACGGCGTGCGCCGCGTGCACATCGGCTTCGGGCCGGACAGCGCGATCAACAGCGTGAAGTTCGACTGGGCCTGCATCCGCCACCTGCTGCGCGAGCCGGTGCGCGCGCCGCTGGTGCTCACGCTGGGCTACAACACCGCGCTGTTCGGCCTGCGCCTGCGCGCCGCCGGCATCACGCACGCCATCAACATGGACGGCATCGAGTGGGCGCGCAGCAAGTGGGGCCCGCTCGCCAAGGCCTGGCTCTACATGAACGACTGGGGCGGCTGTCTGGGCGCGTCGCACCTGCTGGCCGACCACCCCGAGATCGCGCGCCACCTCGAGACGCGCGTGAAGCCGTCGCGCATCAGCATGATCCCGTACGGCACCGACCTGGTCGACCACGCCGACCCGACGCCGCTGGCCGCGCTGGGCGTGCAGCCGGGCGCGTTCATGACCGTCATCGCGCGGCCCGAGCCCGAGAACTCGGTGCTGGAGATCGTGCGCGCGTTCAGCGCCAGGCCGCGCGCCTGCAAGCTGGTGGTGCTGGGGCGGCTCGTGCCGCAGGCCAACGAGTACCACGCCGAGGTGCTGGCCGCCGCAAGCAAGGACGTGCTGTTCCCCGGCGCGATCTACGACGCCGGCGTGCTCGCCGCGCTGCGCCAGCACGGCCTGGCCTACGTGCACGGCCATACGGTGGGCGGTACCAACCCGTCGCTGCTGGAGGCCATGGGCGCCGGCAACGCGGTCATCGCCCACGACAACAAGTTCAACCGCTGGGTGGCCCGCGCCGGCGCCCGCTACTTCTCGGACGTGGCCAGCTGCACCAAGGCCATCGACGAGGTGCTGGGCGACGCGGCGCTGCGCGCCCGCATGGGCCAGGCCAACCGCGAGGCCGCGGCGTCGCGTTTCTCGTGGCCGTTGGTCTTGTCTCAATACGAGATGACAATGGCGGCCTTGCACGCGCGGGCGACCGGCGTGGCCGACGCCCCCGCGCCACCGCTGGCCGGATTGAAGGAAGCCGACATCGAGATGGAATCCACATGACCGCGCTGCCCCGCCGTTCGGGCGTGCTTGCCGCGCTGGCTGTCCTTGGGGCGCTCGTGCTCGCCGGCTGCGGTTCGCCGCGCCTGGCCGCGCCCAACACGCCCACCACGCCGTCCCAGGTGCTGCCCGTGGCGGCCGCGGTGGCCGCGGCGCCGGCCGCGTACGTCTTCTCGATCGGCGACGAGTTCGACCTGCGCGTGCCCGACGCGCCTCAGTTCGACCAGACGCTCAAGGTGCGCCCCGACGGCAAGGTGAGCCTCGCCGTCGTCGGCACGCTGTACGTGCAGGGCCGCACGCCCGAGGACGTCGAGTCCGAGTTGCGCGAGCGCCTGCGCACGCTGGGCGGCGCGCCCGGCGCGCGCGACTACGTGCTGCAGCCCAACGACGAGATCGAGGTCAAGTTCCCGTACACGCCGCAGTTCAACGAGGTGCAGAAGCTGCGCCCCGACGGCCGTATCGCGCTGCAGCTGGTGGGCACCGTCGAGGCGCAGGGCCTGAGCCCCGAAGAGTTGCAGGCGCAGCTCAAGCAGCGCTACGCCCGCGTGCTGCGCAACCCCGAGCTCACCGTGATCGTGCGCAGCGTCACCACGCAGAACGTGCGCATCGCCACCGCCAACGGCCCGCTGGTGGGCCGCGCCGGCCTCGGCGCGCTGCAGCCCACGCTGATCGTGCGTAGCTACCAGGCGCCGCAGGTGTTCGTGGCCGGCGAGGTGGGCAAGCCCGGCGTCATCGGCTATCGCCCGGGGCTCACGCTGCTGCAGGCGCTGGCCGAGGCCGGCGGCGCGCTGGTCACCGGCGACGCCGAGCACATCGCCGTGCTGCGCCGCGGCCCCGGCGCGCCGGGCCAGCCCGACGCGGTGCAGGTGCTGCGCCTCGACCTGCCGAAGGACTTCGCGCGCCAGCCCGATCGCGACGTCGCGCTGCAGCCGTTCGACGTGGTCATCCTGCCGAAGTCCGACCTCGCGCTCACCGGCGACCGCATCCAGCAATACCTCGGACTCGTGCCGCCGCTCAAGAACAGCTCGTTCGGGTGGGTCTACGACCTGAGTTCCAGCAGTTCGATCATCCGATGAGCCATTCCACGTTGTTCCCGCCCGGCGAGCCGGCGAGCGCGCCGCCGCGCACGCTGCGCGACCTCGTCGCCGTGCTGTACCGCCAGGCCGGGCTGATCGCCGTCTGCGCGCTGGTGGGCACTGCGGCCTCGGCCACGTTGTACCTGCGCCAGCCGCGCGTCTACACGTCCACCGCCAAGGTGTGGGTGCAGACCGAGCAGCAGGGCTCGCCGTCGTTCCTCTCGGGCATCGCCGCGTATCGCGAGACGCCGTATCCCGATCCGGTGAACCGCAAGATCGAGACCGAGATCGAGCTGATGCTCACGCGCACCAACGCGCAGGCCGTGGTGCAGAAGTACGCGATCGACGACAGCCAGCTGGTGCACGGCGGCCCCGCGAAGGCGCGGCCCGAGGCCGACGCGGCGTCGGCGGCCGACGCCCGTTCGAAGACGGTGGACCTGTTCCTCGACGGCCTGTCGGTCGAGCCGCTGCGCTCGAAGACGGCCGACACCTCGTCCAACGTGCTCGAGGTCAAGTTCGACTGCACCGACCCGGCGCTCGCGCCCAAGGCGCTGCAGTCCTTCCTCGACAACTACCTGCAGCTCGGCGCGCAGCAGAACCGTCGCCTGGGCGAGACGACGTCGAAGCTGATCGAGACCAAGCTCGAGCAGGCCAAGGACGACCTGCGCCAGTCGGAAGACCGCATCGTCACGCTGCTGGTGCAGGACGGCGGCCGCTCGGGCCGCGCGAACGCCGATGCCGGCGCCGTGACGTCCGCCGGCCGCGTGGGCACCGCCTACACCGCGGCCGAGGGCGGGCTGAAGCTCGACCTCAGTCCCGACGTCGCCGTCGCGGCCGCGAACGCCGCGCCCGCGGTGGCCGCGCTGAAGCAGCAGACGCTGGAGCTGCAGCTTCGTCTCGACGAGGCACGCCAGCTCTACACAGACGACGCCGAGAACGTGCGCAACCTGCGCTCGCAGCTCGCCGGTTCGCAGCAACGCCTCACGAAGACGGTGCGCGAGAACACGAAGCTGGAGGCCGAGCTGAACCGCCTCGAGCGCGCGCGCCAGCTCGCGCAGGAGCGCTACGTCGAACTGCAGCGCAAGCTCGACCAGATCGACCTCTACCTGCGCCTGAATCCGACCGAGGCCGAGAGCCGCGTGATCATCGACGCGCCCGATCACCCGAGCTTCTCGGACGGCAAGAAAAAGAAGGTCGTCGCGCTGCTGGGCCCCGTCGCCGGACTGCTGCTGGGCCTGCTGCTGGCCACGCTGCGCGAGCTGGGCGGCAACCGCATGCGCTCGCCGCGCGAGGCGGAATGGGCGCTGGGCGTGCCGGTGCTGGGCGCGATCCCCACGCTGTCGGCCAAGGCCATGAACTCGTATTTCGGATCGTCGACGAAGGCGCCTGCCGCCAACGCGACGGAGCTCGCATGAAGATCGTCCACGACTCCACCCTGTTCACGCGCATCGGCCTCGGCGTGCTCGATCACCTGAGCCGCCACCACGGCCCGACGGTGCAGCCGACCGCCGAAGGCGAAGCCGCCGGCCGCGTCATCCTCGTCAGCAGCGCGCGCGCCGGCGAAGGCAAGAGCTTCGTCGCGCAAGGCCTCGCGCACGCGCTGGCCGAGCAGCAGGGCGGCGACGTCATCTGGGTCGACGCCGCCTTCGACACGCCCGCCGCCGAGTCCGACATCTCGCGCCGCGGCGCGGCCGGGTTCTCCGAGATCATGACGCTGGGCTCGCTGCAGGGCCTGGTCACGGGCGCCGGCTCGGAGCGCCTGTGGCGCCTGGGCCGCGGCGTGCTGGCGCAGGCGTCGCTGTTGTACCGGCCCGAGTCGGTGCGCCAGGGCCTGAAGGCGCTGCGCGCGGGCTTCGCGCTGACCGTGCTCGATGCGCCGTCGCTGAGCGCCTGCGGCGCGTTGCTGACCGAGGTCGATGCGTGCGTGATGGTGGTGGACTCGCGCCACACGTCGCGCCACGCGGCGCAGCAGGCGTTGGCCGATGCGCATTTCGGCCCGGACCGCATCGCCGGTGTCGTCCTGAACCATCGCCCGCGGCCGATCCCGCGCTGGCTCGGCGGCGACTAGCACGATGCGAAGCTGGCTCAGGTTGGCCGAGCCGCTCGCCTGGGGCCTCGTCGCCGCCATCGGCGCGCTGGTGGTCGCAGCCGCGATGGGTGGCGACTCGGCCGCGGTCGGCGTCGGCCTGATCGGCCTGCTGGCCGTCGGCGCGTGGCTCGCGTGGGGGAAGCAGCCGCGTCGCCTGCTGATCGCGGGGCTGTACTTCCTCGCGCCGATCGACGTGTCCAAGGCCATCGTCGCGCCGCTGGATCGCTTCTACTCGCCCGGGCTGTATCTGAGCGTGGCCAACGTCGTGCTGGTGATGCTGGCGGTGCTGTGGGTCGGACGCCGCCTGCTGGTGGAGCGGCGCGCGCTGCCGCTCACGCGCCTCGATGCGCTGGCTTTCGTGTATTTCGCGTGGATGTTCGCGCGCTCGCTCGACTCGCTGCAGGGCACGCTCGCGGTGGCCAGCGCGGTGCAGTACGGCCTGTGCGTGCTCGCGTACTACGTGGTGTCGCACGTGCTCGAGTCGCAGTCCGACCTGCGCCTCGCGCTGCGCGCCGTGGTCGTCGGCGTGGGCGCGGAACTCGTGTGGGTGGCCGCGCAGATGGCCACGCACACGGCGCTCGCGTTGCCCGGCGCCAAGGTGATGGACACCGGCGAGACGCTGCTGTTCGGCGGCGCCGGCGAGGCGTTCCGGCCGCAGGGCTTCTTCATCCATCCCAACTCGCTGGCCGACCACATGACGCTGGTGATCCCGCCGGCGTTCGCGTTGATGCTGCTGGGCCGGCGGCGTCTCGATGCGCGCGTCTGGTGGACGGCCGTGGCCGTGCTCGGCGCGGCCAGCGCGATGCTGCTGCTGACGCTGTCGCGCGGCGGCTGGGCCGCGGCGGTGCTGGGCGGGCTGTGGGTGGTGTGGCGGTTCTTGCGCCAGGGCGTGCTCACGCGCGTGCACATCGCGCGCATGGCCGTGGTCGGCGTGATCGGGTTGGTCGCGGTGGTGTCGGTCTATCCGCAACTGCTGCTGCGCCTGACCGCGCCCGACGACCGCTCCACCGAGTCGCGCATCATCCTCACCGACCAGGCGTGGACGATCATCAAGGCGCATCCGTGGGTGGGCGTGGGCTACGGCGGCTACAACCGCGCGGCCTACGAGTACATCGCGCCGGCGTTCGCCAACGTGTCCGAGGAATACCAGCAGGCACTGCTGCAGCTGGTGGTGCACGACCACTACCTGCTGATCGCCGCGGAGCTGGGCGTGCCGGCGATGCTGTTCTTCGCGGTGCTGCTCGGCATGCTGGTGCTGCAGCCGGCGCCCTGGCGCGCGTGGCGCGACCCGACGGCGTTCGCGATGGCGGTGGGGCTGTCGGCGTCGCTGGTCACGCAGGTGCTGTTCCTCGCGTCCGACAACTTCTACGCCGACATCCGCCTGTTCATGATCTGGCTGACGGCCGGCACGCTGCAGGCGCTGTGCCTGATGCAGCAACGCGCGCGTCGCCTCGAGCTGGAGAACCCGACGACGACCACGCCGACGACGCTGTCCACGCCGCTCGCCGAGCCCTGGCGGGACGCGGCATGAAGCCCGGCAGCCTCTCGCACGCCCTCGGCTCGGCGATGGGCGCGCGCGTCGGCATGGCGGTGCTCAACTACAGCCTGTTCTGGCTGCTGTCGCATCGGCTGGGCACGTCGGCGCTGGGCGGCTATTCGCTGTTGATGAACGTGTTCTACATGTCGGCGCTGATGCCGCTGCTGGGGCTGTCGACGGCCCTCACGCGGCGCGCGGCCACCGAGCGTGAGCACGTGGGGCTCGAGATGAGCAACGCGATCGTGTTCGCGGCGCCGGTGGCGTTGGCGATCACGCTGCTGATCGCCACGCTGGGCCCCGCGAGCTACGGGCCGGAGCTACGCACGCCGTTCTGGCTGCTCGGGTTGTCGCTGTTGCCGACGGCGTCGTCGCTGGTGTCGGAGTCCACGCTGCTGGGCCTGGAGCGCGTGGCCGACATCGCGCGCGTGCAGTTCGCCGAAGCCCTGCTGCGCACGGGTCTCGCGGTGGGCGCGGTGTCGCTGGGCTACGGGCTCACGGGCGTGTTCGCCGTGTTCCTCGCGCTGCGCTGCGCGGTCGCCGTGGCGTACCGCTTCCATCCGCTGCTGCCGCGCTTCGAGTGGCGCGCGGTGAGCGCCGTCGTGCAGCGGCGCAACTGGCACGAGGTGCCGGTGTTCCTGGGTATCGGGCTGCTGGCGGCGCTGTCGCAGCGCGTGGACATCATCGCGCTGTCGCGCATGGCCGGCCTGCACGAGGCGGGCGTGTACGCCGCGGCCTCGCGGCTGTACGACGCGTCGCTGATGCTGCCCACCATCGCCGCGCTGTCGGTGATGCCCACGCTGGCGCGCCTGTTCGCGGCCGACCGCGCGTACTTCGAGAACGTGCTGGTGCTCGCGATGCGGCTGAGCCTGGGCGTGGGCTTCGCCGTCGCGCTCGCGGTGGCGTCGCTCGCCGAGCCGATCATCCACGTGCTGTACAAGCCCGAGATGGCCGCTGCGGCGCCGGTGCTGCGCTGGCTGATCTTCTGCGCGGTGCTGGTGACGCTGGACCAGATCCTGTCGTCCACGATGATGGCCGCGAAGGCGCAGGCGCACGACCTCGGCGCGCTGGCGATCTCTGTGGCCGTGCTGGTGGGCGCGATGTTCCTGCTGGTGCCGCGCCTCGGCGCGACCGGCGCGTCGATGGCCGTGGCGCTGGCCATCGCATGCCGGGTGGGGTATCGCGTGCGCTGGGTCGTGCGGCTGCTGCAGCTGAAGCATCTCGCGCGCGACCTGAGCCGCGTGCTGCTGGCTGCGGCCGTGGGCGTCGCGGCGCTGGCCGCCACGTTGCCGGTGGGTGCGGTCGCCGCGTTCGCGGGCGCGTTGGCGGCGTACCTGCTCGTGTTGATCGTGAGCGGCGCGCTGCAGTTGGGCGCGATCTCGGGCGCGCGCCAACGGCTGCAAGCCTTGTTCGGACGCTGAGATGAGGATTCTTCACCTCGACCCCGACGACCTCGGCAACCCTCTTGCCGGCGGCGGTCCCGTGCGCACTTTCGAGATCTGCCGCCGCCTCGCGCGCCGCCACGAGGTCACGGTGCTGACGCCCACGTTCCCCGGCTCCACGCCCGAGCTCGTGCGCGAGGGCGTGCGCTACGTGCGCCTGGGCCGGCGCGTGCGCGACCACGGGTCGTCGCACCACATCACGTTCGCGCTGGCGCTGCCGCGCGCGGTGCGGCGCTTCGAGCACGACCTGCTGGTGGAGGACTTCATGCCGCCGTCGTCCGCCACGTGGACGCCGCTGTTCCGCCGCCGCGACCGCCCGATGATCGCGTCGGTGCAGTGGTTCTTCGCGCGCAAGTACACCGAGTGGCTGAAGCTGCCGTTCCACTGGGGCGAGGAGTACGGCGTGCGGCTGTACGACCATTTCGTGGTGCTGACCGAGGCCATGCGCGAGCGCATCGTCGCGCGCTCGCCGTCGGCCGACTGTCGCGTCATTCCCAATGGCGTGGACGACGCGCTGTTCGGCGTGGCGCCGGTGTCGGTGGCCAACGGGCAGGGCGTGCTGTTCCTCGGCCGCACCGAGATCGACGCCAAGGGCATCGACCTGCTGTTGCAGGCGCTGGCGCGCATCCCCGAGGCCGCGCGTCCGCGCCTGACCATCGCCGGCACCGTGCAGGACGGCGACGCTCTGGATCGCCTGATCGACGGCCCCGGCCTGCGCCCGTGGGTCACGCTCACCGGCAGCTACGACGCCGCGCGCCGCCTGCAGCTGCTGCGCGACTGCCGCGTGGTGGCCATGCCGTCGCGCCACGAGACCTTCGGCATGACGCTGGCCGAGGCCAACGCCGCCGCACGCCTGGCCGTGGTGTGGGATCGCGAGCCGATGAACGAGGTGGCCGCGCCCGGCTGCCCGCGCGTCGCGCCGTACGACGTCGATGCCTATGCCGCCGCGCTGGCGTCGCTGCTGCACGCGCCCGACGCCGAGCTCGACGCCCGCGGAGACGCCGCGCGCGAGTGGGCTCGCCAGTACGATTGGGACACCGTGGCCGCCGCGCAGGAGGCCTTCTACCTCGACGTGATGGATCGCTTCGCCGCGGCCCGCCGCCGCTCCAAGCCATGACCGACGCCAACGAGATCCTGAACTGGGCGCAGACGCGCGCGCTGATCCGCTCCGACCTGTCGCGCATCGTCGCGCACAACGAGTCGCACGCCAGCTTCCTGCGCCGCGTCTATTACTTCCTGTTGCCCGGCATGCAGGCGCTGTTCTGGCATCGCCTCGCGCGTCACGCGTACCTGCACGGGTATCGCAACCTGGCGCGCTTCATCAGCCTGTTCGCGATGTATCTCACGCATGCCGAGATCCCCCCGACGACGTCGATCGGCCCGTCGGCGCTGATCTCGCACGCCACCGGCGTGACTGTGTTCGGCCGCGTCGGCGCGCGCGTCACGATCCAGGGCGACGGCGGCTGCGGCGGCGGCTTCGGCGTGGACGACATCGGCGGCGGCCCGGGCTATCCGGTGCTGGGCGACGACGTCGTGCTGGGCTACGGCGCCAAGGTGCTGGGGCCGGTGCACGTCGGCGACGGCGTGCACGTGGGCCCGTGCGCCCTGGTCACCAGCGACGTGCCCGCGGGCGCGCTAGTGCTATGGCCCAAGCCGCGCGTCATGCTGGGCGGCGCGGCGGCGCCCGCGGTCAAGACTTGATTCGAGTACCCGAGACATGAACAACATCGACGTCAGCATCATCGTCGTGAACTGGAACGTGCGCGACCTGCTGCGCGAGTGCCTGCGCTCCACGCTGGAGGACGGCGGCATCGCGGCGGATCGGCTCGAGCTGATCGTCGTCGACAACGATTCGCGCGACGGCAGCGTGGAGATGGTGCGCGCCGAGTTCCCGCAGCTGCCGCTCATCGGCAACCAGGACAACAAGGGCTTCGGCAGCGCCAACAACCAGGCGCTGCCGCTGTGCCACGGCCGCTACGTGCTGCTGCTCAACCCGGACACCAAGGTGCTGCCCGGCGCGCTCGGCGCGCTCGTCAAGCACATGGACGCCACGCCCGACGCCGCCGTCATGGGCTGCCGCCTGCTCAACGCCGACGGCAGCCTGCAGCGCTGGACGGGCGGGGCGTATCCGCGCCTGGCCAACGTCGTCAACCACTACTTCTTCGTCGACCGCGTGCTGCCCCCGAGCTGGCGGCCGATGCCGCTGTACCTCGACCGCGACGTG
>FSXQ01002984.1_pt1 | contig 17803 bp, 14 predicted proteins | sample 1638011 | NCBI WGS metagenome assembly FSXQ01 (sample SAMEA3914789, study PRJEB12502) | metagenome | biome: forest; material: soil | place: Canada | collected 2011-07-03 | depth 0.3 m | reverse complement strand
GCGGCAGTCGCCGGTGGCCGAGCTGGTCAAGGGCTATCCGATCCGCAGCGACAACATCGTCGCGCACATCCGCAAGGCCACGCAGGGCCGCATCGCGCTCGAGAACACGCATCCGTTCATGCGCGAGCTGTGGGGCCGCTACTGGGTGTTCGCGCACAACGGCGACCTGAAGACCTTCCGGCCCCGCCTGCACTCGCACTTTCGCCCGGTCGGCGAGACCGACAGCGAGCACGCGTTCTGCTGGCTGATGCAGGAGATCGCCAAGGCCCACGCCGGCATGCCGGCCGTGGACGAACTGTCCAACACGCTGTCCGAGCTGTTGCCGCAGCTGCACCGCCACGGCACCTTCAACATGCTGCTGTCCAACGGCCAGGCCCTCTGGGCGCACTGTTCCACGCACCTGCACTACGTGGTGCGCGCGCATCCGTTCGGCGCGCCCGTGCTGGCCGACAAGGACGTCATGGTGGACTTCGCCGCCCACACCGGCGCCGGCGACCGGGTGGCCATCGTCGCCACCGAGCCGCTGACGCGCAACGAGCCGTGGCAGGCGATGAGCGCGGGACAGCTGATGACGTTCACGGGCGGGGCGGTGGCGACCCGGCAGTGCGCGGAGATGACCCGCTAGGGACGGCGCCCGGCGTGCCTCCCGCAGCAGCATCTCGAATGAGCCGCCCGTTCGCCATCGCGCGCCTGCTGGCGCTGGCCGCGACGCTCGCCAGCGGCGCAGCCTCGGCCGAAGAGGCGGCGGGCGACTGGAGCGGATTGCTGGCCGGTCAGCTGCACATCGTCGTGCACGTCACGGCGGACGCGGCTGGCCACTACGGCGCCACGCTGGAAAGTCCGGACCAGGGAAGCTTCGTGCTGCACGCCGAGCAGGTCGTCGCGGACGCCGATCATTTCAGTTTCACGATTCCCGGGATCGGCGGCAGCTATGCCGGGACCTGGCGCGCCGACCAGCATGCCTGGGTCGGGACCTGGACCCAGGGCACGACCCTTGCGCTCGTCCTGTCGCGGATGACCGGCCCGGCGTCGGCACTGGCGCCCTCCAGACGGCCGCAGGAAGCGGCGATCGAGGCCAGCCCCCGGCCCTATCGGCAGGAGGAGGTCCGCTTCGCCAGTACGGCGGCGGGGGTCATGCTCGCCGGCACCCTCGGCGTCCCCGACGGCGCCGGCCCGTTCCCGGCCGTCGTCCTGATCGGCGGTTCCGGCCCCGAGACACGCGACGAAGACATCTTGCGCCACAAGATCTTCCTCGTGCTGGCCGATGCGCTCAATCGCCGCGGCATCGCCGTCCTGCGCTATGACAAGCGGGGCGTCGGCGCGTCGACCGGCGACTTCGCGACGGCCAACCTCAGCGACTTCGCCGCCGACGCCGAGGCCGCGCTGGTGTTCCTGAAGGCGCGTCCCGGGATCGCATCGGACCATGTCGGCCTCGTCGGCCATTCGGAAGGCGGCGCCGTGGCACCCATCGTCGCCGTCCGCAATCCTTCGGCGCGCTTCGTCGTCCTGATGGCCGGGCCGGGCATGCGCATCGACGCGCTCCTGCGCTTGCAGAACGCGAAGATCGCGAAGGCGTCGGGCGTCTCCGACGAGGAGATCGCGAAGAAGGCCGTCTTCTTCGACAAGCTCTACGCCGACCTGGCGACGGCCAGCAGCGACGAGCAGGCGCGCTCGATCGCCAGGGCAGACCTGGCGCAGGCGGTCGCCGACCGGCAGGTCCGACCCGAAAACGCCGAGGCGTATGCCCGGCTGGTCTCCAGCCCCTGGGCACGGGAGGCCTTCGGCTACGACCCCGTCCCGATGCTTCGCAAACTCGGGAGGCCGGTGCTCGCGCTCAATGGCAGCCTCGATCTCCAGGTGCCGCCCGAAGAGAACCTGACCCTGATCAGGGCGGCGTTGAAGGGCAATCCAGACACGACGATCGTCGAACTGCCCCATCTCAATCACCTGTTCCAGACCGCGAAGGTGGGCACGCCGGCCGAATACGGCGACATCGAGGAGACGATCGCGCCGGCCGCCGTGAAGACGATCGCCGATTGGGTCGTGGCGCATGGCTCGGGGCCGAAAGCCACGGGCTAGCCGGATCGAGGCCAGTCGGTGCTCGCCACCGGCATCGCCGGCCAGACCGGTGCTGCGCGACAAATTCGAAAGCAAACGTTAGACTTTGCTTTGTTCGTTGCAGCGGCGATGCGATCAACTGATGACATCAGACGTGGCCCTCAGCGGGCCCATACGCTTTCAGGGCTGGGAACTGCGACCTCAAGAGCGGCTTCTGCTTGTCGACGGGGACTCCGTACAGATGGGCGGACGGGCTTTCGAGGTCCTATTGGCGCTGGCGCAACGCCCCGGGAAGGTCGTCACCAAGGCCGAGTTGCTCGCCGTGGCCTGGCCGGGCCTCGTCGTCGAGGAAAACAACATTTCCGTGCAGATCGCCTCCCTGCGCAAGGTGCTGGGGGCCAAGTGCATCGCGACGGTCGCAGGTCGCGGCTATCAACTGAGCGCCGTGCCGATCGTCGCCGGCGAAGCGGCCGCCCCTCCTGCCATCAGCGAACTGCTGGTCGAGACCACGACTGAATTGCTCGGCCGGCAACAGGACAGCGCCGAGATGCTGGCGCTGCTGGCGCGCGCGCGCCTGGTCACGATCGTCGGTCCCGGAGGCGTCGGCAAGACCGCTCTGGCGCGCGATGTCTTCCCACGCCAGTGCGCGCAGTTGCAGAAGCCTGGCCATTGGATCGACCTGGCCCCGGTGCGCGAGACCCGGCAGTTCGTGGGCATGGTCGCGAAGGCCTTCCACATCGAGATCGTGGACGTGGCGCAGCACGTCGACACGCTGCTGCTGGCCCTCGGCGACGCCTCGGCCATCGTGGTGTTGGACAACTGCGAGCACCTGGCCGAGCAGGTCTCGGCGTTCGTGCGGCAGGCGTTGGCCGCCGTGCCGCGCATCCGCTGGCTGGCCACTTCGCAAGTGCCATTGCGAGTGCTGGGCGAATCGGTCTATCGCCTGAAGCCGCTGGACGTGCCCCCCGATCGCCTGTCGACCGCCCATGCGCTCGAATTCGGCGCGATCGCGCTGCTTTGCAAGCGCGTGGCGGAGGCGGACCGGCGTTTTCGATTGAGCGACGGCAACGTCGATTCGGCCATTGCCTTGTGCGCCCAGCTCGACGGCTTGCCGCTGGCCATCGAGATGGCGGCGGCGCGCGTCGCCACCTTCGGCCTCGAGGAGGTGCGGCAAAGGCTCGATCAGCGATTGAAGCTCCTGACGGCCAATCCCAAGGAACCCAGCCAGCGGCACGGCGCGCTGCAGGAGATGTACGACTGGAGCTACGGCCTGCTGTCCGAGTGCGAGCAGGCGGTATTCCGCCGCCTCGAGCCGTTCCTCGGCGGCTTCCGCGCCGCCATGGCGCAGCAGGTCGCCTGCGACGACGACAGCGGCGGCTTGTGCGATCCGTGGCAGGCGCTCGATGCGCTGGGGGCGCTGGTCGACAAGTCGCTGGTGCAACGCAGCCCCGACGACACCGGACGCTTCCACCTGCTCGAAAGCGCTCGCGAATACGCGCGCGAGCGCCTCGACGCCGCGGGGGAGACGCGCGCCGTGCATCGCCGGCATGCCCACGCCGTGGCCTCGTGGTTCGCGCACGCCCAGGCCGACGCCGATCGGATGACGGATACGCAGTGGCTCCGCCACTACATGCCCGAGCGGCACAACGCGCGCGTCGCCTTGCGTTGGGCTTGCCAAGACGAGGCCGCCGACGATGTCGCGCAACTCGTGACCGCACTCACCATGATGGACTGGATGCTGTGCCGGCAGGCGGAGATCCTCCAGCTGGACGTGCCGACGGAATTGCTCGCGCGAGCGGCGCCCGGCCCGCGCGCCAGCGCCTACCTCGAGCTCAGCTGGGCACACTTCTCGGAAGGCAGCCACGAGCTCGGCGCGCGCATGGCGCAGGAGGCCTTCGAGATCTTCGGCGAGCGTTCCGAAACAAGCCTGGCCTATCGCGCCCTGGCGCAGCTCACGCGCCTGTACGAATCGACCCCGGGGATGAACGCGGCCGCCGACGCGGCGTGGGCGCGGCTGCAGCAGTTCGACAGCCGGCAGGTCCCGTTTCGCACGCGCCTGTTCTGCGCGATCTCGGCCGGGCTCGTCCTGCGGCCGGATTTCACCGTCGAACGCATGCGCGAACTCGGACGACTGGCCGAGGACGCGGGCTTCGAGGCCATCGCCGCGATCTGCAACTGCAACCTGACGGACAAGCTGCTGATCGCTCGCCGGCACGAGGAGACCGTGGCCGTGGCCGACGAATGGCTGCGCAGCGCCAATCGGCTCCCGCGGGCATGCGCGTTCATCCAGCACAACAAGGCCCTGGCGCTGATCCGCCTGGGCCGCTTCGACGAGGCCTACGAGCCGGGCCAGCAGGCCTTCCAGACCATGCCGGCTGTCGCCAGCTTCCTCGTCGACACATTTGCACTCGCCGCCGTCCTCGAGGGCCGGCCGGCCGACGCCGCCGTGCTGCACGGCTGCGGCACCCGCTGGCGGGAAGACCGCGAGTCGGGGCCGGACGTCGCGGAAGCGGACTCCATCGCCGAGACCGCAGACCGCCTGAAGCGAACCATGACCGCGACCGAACTCGCCGAATTGATGGCCCTGGGGTCGACGATGTCGCCCAACGAGGTGCTGGCGATCAAGGTGTTTCCGCACGCGTATCGGCTTGCCGCCAGGGTCGACTGGAAAGCAGGTCCTCAAGATCCATCGTCTTCAACCGGTGCCGCTTGAGCCAATCCAGCAGGGGCTCGACGCTGGCCTTCGGGATGGCGGCGTCGCCGACCATGAGTTCGCGGAATCGTTCGAGCGTGCGATCGCCGAACCACAGCATGCCCAACGCCTCCAGCAGCGCCTTCGACGACCGCTCGGAAATGCCCAGCGCGGGCGCGCGCTGCTCCAGCGCATACCGCAGGTTGACAAGCGGCTCGGAGACCGGGAAGTAGGGCGGCTCCGGGAAGTGCAGCAGGCACATCTCGTCGTCGGTGAAATCGTCGAAGCGTTCGAACATCGCATGCACCTGCCCGAAGCCGCGCATGCCCTCATGGCGCAGTTCGTGGGCGCGGATGGCCCCCAGGCTGGACACGCCCCAGACCTGCCAGCCGCCGTCGATGGCGCCGCACAGCTCGGCGTGCGACACGGCCGGCGCCGCCTGGAAGACGCCGTCGCAGATGATGGCCACGCCCGGCGTCCCGCTGCTCGCGACAAGGCGCTCGACGTCGCCGCGGCGCGCGGGCGGCAGCACGCGCACGCCCGCACGCGCGAAACGCGCGACGTCGATGCCCCACGCGGTCGGGCCGGCAAAGAGGATCGCCTCAGACATCGGCCGTGATGCGTTCGAGCAGGCGGGGGCCGATGCGCCGCCAGGGGGTGTCGATCTCCTCCAGGCGCGGAACCACGATCTTGACGACGCACAGGCCGCCGAGGTCGAGATCGAAGCGGTGGCGCAAGACCTTGTCGAAACCATGTCCGCGCAGTTGCTCGAGCAACGCGGCCAGCTGCGCGTCGATCGACTCCGCGAGCGGCTGCGACGGGACGTCGCTCCAGTCGATGCGGCGCCGCGTGTCGAACGCTTCCCGGTACGCCAGCGTCTCGCGCGCATCCTGCGCCCTGCCCTCCGGCGTTTCGAATTTCGCATAGAAGCGCGTGATGTCGTCGCGGCCGCCGTGGATGTGGCTGAGCCGGGACTGCGCCGCCTCGCACACCGCACGGGCCAGGGCGATGCCCGCATCCACGTGCAGGCCGCTGCCGGCGGAGAGGTCCACGGTGGCGCCGTCGCCCTCGTGCAGCAACGCGCCGAAGCACGGCAGACGGAACTCGTTCGGCACGTGGCGCACCGAGAGCGACACGCCGCGCCGGCGCCACATCGAGGCCAGGCCGCCAATGGGCTCGGGCAGGCTGTCGGGGTCGATCCAGCAGGACGCGTCGCACGGGGTGTTCATGGCGAGCGCGTCGCGCTCCAGCAATTCAAGCAATCCGTGCAGCGTCGCTTCGGCGATCGAGTTGCCCGATGCGAGCCCGTTGGTCGTCCAGCCGAACAACGGGGGCCCGTGCGGGTCATCGAACGGCACGAAGATCAATTCGGCAGGCACGGGCAAGGACGGGCCGCCGGCCACGTCCTCGCAGCGAATCGTGTCCAGCCGCCGGCCGGACGGGGCGGGCGGCCCCACGTAGGGCGCCAGCTCGATCATGTGCAGGCGGCCGTCCCACGCAGCCTCCAGTTCGTCCACGCGCAGGGTGATGGGTCGCCAGGCGCTGCGGCAAGGTTCGGCGGCCGCGTATTCGACGGCCTCCATGAGGGCGCCGGCGCGCGCCTCCATCGGCTTGAGCCCCTTGCCGGCGTTCACGCACAACGCGAGGCCTCGCGGCCGGATGCTGGCGAACACCGGCAGGCCGAGCTTGTCCATCCGGGTCACGTCCGTCACGCGCGAGATTCCCAGGCCGGACATCAGCCTGCCGGCCAATGCGAGCGTCTCGGCGGGCGCGCGGCAACGCAGGCTCGATTCAAGTCGCAGGAGGCCCGATGTCCGCATGCTGGCGTTCGGATCGGCCGCTCAGGGAAGCTGGCTGGACCCGGCAATCTCGTCCTTCAAGCCCTTGGCCTGGCTTGCCAACGCGGTGATGCGCGTCTGCTGGTCGGGACTCAGCGACTCGAGATCGAGCGCCTGGATCCGGTCGAGGGCCTCCCCCATCTTCTCGTTGAAGGTGAGAAATGCATTCTGGGCGGGAAAGCGCGACGCTCCCAGGCCGACCGCCTTGGTGAGCTCGGTCACGCGGGCCTGGAGGCTGGCCACGCGTTGCTGGTGGCGCGACGACAAGGTGTTCATGTCGACGGACCGCAGGGATTCCAAGGCGTCGTTGAGCGAGTTGACAACGGGTTCGATGGACATGGGCGTGCTCTCCTTGATTCATCGTTGGGACATCGGCGCCGGATGCCGCGCCGCACATTCGAGACGGGCGCTCCGGACGATTGCACTATGCATGTATCCGCCATGGCAGGGAAGACGGCATAGCGACGTTTAGGACTTTTTCATAACCGCTAAAGGACTTTGCAGAACGCGCCCGGCACAGTGGACACATCGCTTCCTCGATGCCATCGGCCAGCGACCACGAAATACGGTTGCATGTATGAAAGAGGCTGTCATGTTCACTTTGCAAGCTCACGACCCGGCGGATCGTTCGACGAGCATCGACCACTCGATCCTGAGCCGATTGCTTTCGGCGCTGATGGATCGCATCGAATGCGGCGTGCTGGCCTGCGGCCCGAGCGGGGAACTGATCCACGCGAACGTCGCGGCGCGGCGCGAGCTGAAAAGCGCGCGCATCCTGAGAGTGGAGCGCGATTGCGTCTGCTGTTCGAACGATTCGAACCGGAACTGGCTGACGGCGTTGAACGACGCCACCGCCCGCCTGCGCAGCAGCCTGATCAGTCTCGACGGATCCGGCGAACGCCTGATGGTCGCGCTGATGCCCGTGCACGTGGAGGGCGCCGCTGCACCTGCCGCCATCGCCATGATGGGAAGGCGCACGGTCTGCTCGTCGCTCGGACTGGAAATGCTCTCCAGCAGCCACGGCCTGACCTTCGCCGAGCGGCGCGTGTTCAAGGCCCTGGTCTGCAACCTCACGACGCGCGAGATCGCCGCCTTGCACGGCGTGGCCGTCGCGACGGTGCGCACGCAGATCCAGGCCGTGCGGGACAAGCTGGGCGTTCGCAGCATCGATGCGTTGCTCCTGCGTGCCGCGGAGATCCCGCCCGTCACGGCGCAGTACTGAGGTCGGGGTCCACGGCCAGCACGTCCCTGATCGCGGGGATCGACGGCACGAAGAAATAGGCGCCGCCCGTAGTCGTCACGAACGGGCCGGGGGCGCGCACACGCGCCATCTGGCCGTCCTCGCCGAAGATGGCGCACTGGGGTGCAGCGGCGGGATTGCGGCCGGCGATCATGTCGACCCCGCTCGGGGCCCGGGGGCGGCAATCGTCGTTCATCCAGCGCGCCTGCAGGAACTCGAACTGATCCTCGATCGAGGATTGGATGGACAGGAACAGCAGGCCTCGCTCCTCGCCCTTCGGCGACTCGCCATTGGGCGGTTCGATCGTCGGCGGCTCGGCCTTTGGATCGGCGATCGTCGGTCCGAATGCGGCGCCGACCCGCAGGATGCGGCGCTCGTAGCGAGCACCGGTGCCGCCCATGTCGGTTGCGGAGTCGCGCGGATTGACCTTGCGGATGTGCGCCGCCAAGGGACAGGTCTGGCCCAGCGGGTCGGCATGGGCGGACGGCAGCGCCGACTCGCCAGCCACCAGGTCCGGCGTGTCGACATCGAACCGGAAGTGATTGTTCTCGGAGGCCACTGTCGCGAGCTTGTGCTCGACCTCGCCGCCGGGCACCTGCAACCTGCTGAAGGGTGCGCCGCTGCGCCAGCGCCCGACGAGCCGCGCCGCCAGCGCTTCGTCGTCGATCTTCTCGAAGCCTGGAAATGCAGACAGCCGTTCCGCTTCCCTGCGCATGGTCTGCCAGAACAAGGGGACGTTCTGGACCAACCGGCGAAACACCAGGAACGACCCGTCGCACGACCAGTCCGGCTGCGCCTCGACCACCGGCCCCGGCTTCAGCGGATCGGGTCCGGACTTCGGATAGCCCATCACGAATTCCCCTGGCCACACCAGGTCCTGGCCCGGATAGCCATAGAGCGCCGCCGCCGGCCATCGATGCGCGGGCACATGACGATCGGTGACGAACTTCCCCTCGCAATCGCGCCCGCGAATGCCCGGCTGCGAGATGCCGTCGGCGAAGCCGAAATGCTCGTGTCCTTGCGTCGCCCGTTCTCTTCGGCCGCCTTCCAGGCACTCGTGCTGCATGCCGGCCTCGGCAACCCGCGCCAGGATCTGGTCGACGCGCCGACCCACCTGCTCCGGGCCGTCGCCGGCGACGACGAGCATGAGATCGGGTTCGTTGCCCGGTGCGCCGACCTTCCACTTCGAGGGGTGCCCATCCTGTTCCTTGCTGGTCGGATCGCCCAGCAATGCCGATCGCTCGACCATGCCGAGCTTGAAGGCGGGGCTCCGGAAATCCTGTGCCGAAGGCGTCAGACCGAGCAGGCCCGGGTAGGTGAACGCGACCGCCATCAACGCACGCTCGCCCGCCACGCGCTCCTTGCGAAAGCGTCGGCGATCGGCGAGCGTCTCGGCCGCGGTCGACAACTCGGGGAGCAGCTGCGCCAGGAATCGCCGCACGGCCGCGCAGGCGTCCGCGTTGCGTTGATAGCGCAGGAGGACCAAGGTCTGGCGCGGCTTGAAGAAGCCCGGCACGGCGATGCCCTGGATCCGATCCAGCTTCAGCACCGGTTCGTCCGGCCACTCGACACCGGCAGTTGTCGTCGACTCGCTCATGCTCGTGCTCCTCCTGAAGTCGGTCCTTGCCGGCCAGGCGAGTCCGCGCTCGCCTGCAGTTCTTCGCCGACATCGCCGACGAACGCGGGGACGACGCCTTTGGGCCGCGGGTTGTGTTTCTCGACGAAGATCTCGCGCCCCGCGTCCGGCATGACGAAGGCCGGCCGCACGAGCGGCAGGCACTCGTTGCGCGCGAACGCGCCCAGGCTGGCCACGGCGGTCAGCTTGACCGTGATGCACTCCGCGATCTGGCCGCCGTAAACCAACGGCTCTCCGCCGATGCGGATGTCGCCCAGGTCGAACTCGAGGTCCGGCATCTCGACGACCAGTCGCTCGATCATGCGGCCGCCGCCGCGCACGACCTTGACGCAGTCCTGCGCCTGCAGTTTTCCCGGCATCTGCCAGCCGGCCAGGTCGATGTGATCCATGTACAGGCCCACCGGATTGGCCAGCGTGACGAGGCGGCCGAGGCGGGCCAGCACGTTGACCGCGGCCGAGATCGTCGGGTCGCTGTTGCGATTGGCGCCGCCCAGCGCGCCGCACGCGACAAGCACCTCCGGCGTGGACACCGGCTCGTTTCGGGCGTTGGCGAACAGCTTCGTCGCCAGGGCCGCCAGCTCGATTTCGGCCGAGAGCGCGTTCGGCGGCGCGCAGAGATGGGCGATGCCGTACGACGTATTCCACTTGTTGTTCGGGTTGTAGTCACCGACAACGAGCTGGCCGAGCCCGCATCTGAATGGCGCCTGCACCTGGAGATCCTTCAGCGAGACGCGCGGGTCGACCAGTTCGCGATAGCGCTGGAGCACCAGCTGCTGGCTTCCCGGGAAGATGATCTCGGAGTCTGGCAACGTCCCTCCGAACATCGCGAACCAGTATTCGGGCGGCTCGGACGTGAAGGTCACCCGCCGCAGGCGATTCGTCACCTCGCATCGCTCGGCGCGCCACTCGCAGTATTCGGCGGTGGGAGGATAGGACCAGTCGCGCGGCAGCGTGACGCCCAACTGCTCGAACACATCGGCGTCAGGCAACGGCTCGCCCGGCGTGTAGCGCCAGTCCAGTTGATAGGCGGCCAGCGGCCAGCGCTGATCCGCCAGGACCATGGCCTTGGCCCTGCCGTAGCGGCGCAGCAGCTCCTTCGGAAACGCGTTCCAGACGACATCCTGCTCGATGGTGGCCGGTGGACAGAAGTCCGTGGCGCTGTAGAACTGCGGCATCCCGAGCGAACGGCCATTCGCGTCCTGCAATGCTGTCTTGAGCCCCGCGATCTCGGCGTCGAAGCACTCCCGGAGGTACGCGTCCCAGGCCTCGAGTTGCCCGGGGATGGCGTCGAAGTCTCTCAGGTAGGCCGGGGGGTCGTAGCGCTGCAGAAGTGCCATGATCATTCTCGGAAATGGAGTGACGCCGCGACGTCGATGATGACAGCCTGCCGGGCCGGTGTCTTCCTTGAGTGGGGACGCGCGGCGATCGCGCTCAGGCGGCCATCCGCGGCTTCTGCGCCGGCGCGGCGCGGCGGCCGAGTGCGGCGGCGCGGCGGCCGTTGCGGCGATAGCGCCCGAGGATGCGGCGAGCGGCGAGCCGCTTCTCGTCGACCCGGCTGCCATTGACCTGTTGCGTCGTGTTGTCCACTTCGTACTGGAAATAGCCGCCCGGACGAACCCCGAACGACGCGAGCGTCAGGTTCAGGTAGTTGGTGTTCGCCGTGGCGCCGCCGGCCATGCCGAAATAGGCGCGGGTCACGAAGTTGGAGACGACCACGCCGTCGATCGGGTACGTGTCGCCCTGGGTCGGATCGCACACCTCGAGGTCGTAGTAGACGCTCTTGTCCGCCGCGGGCGAATCCGCAGGGCCGGCGGCCGCAACGGTGAGCACGGCAGTCGGGTCGGCCAGCAGTTCGAGCACCTCGTGCGAAAGGGTGCAGGTCCAGGTCTCGCCGTACTTCTCGCAGATGTCGAGGTAGACGAAGCCATAGGGGATGTGGCCGTAGTTCTCGGAGTGGTAGCCGTAGGCGCCGTCGACTCCGGTGGTCGGATCCTGCGACGAGCCGCCGAGGTAGATGATCGTCTCCGTCGGCGTGTCGACCGGCGCCTGGCCATCTCCGAGCGCCATGCGGACCGGGGTGATCGTCGCGCCCGCCCCCCACTCCGGCTGGAAGTGCTCGGAGACCTGCCGGGCGATCGCGGCGACGGCGGTCTTCAGCGTGTCGTCGTCGATCGAGGTCGAGACGTTTGCAATGGTCAGCTTCATGTTGCGCTCCTTGGATGGCGTCCGCCCTGCCCGGGACGACCGCTGGTGAATGCCGGCTTGCGTTTGCGCGATCTGCGGATGCCCGCTGGGTGATCGATGGCACGCGTCGACCGGCGCCTGATCGCCGTTGTAGGCCACGCCCGACCGGCCCGCATCCTCAACCCAGATGAGGCGACGCCGGGCCCGGCGCGTGGGCCTGCCGTGCGCTCCCCGCTTCACCAGTCTTGCTGATGACGGCCGGGTGCGCGCGGCGCAGTCTCCGCTCGTCCTGCCGCCGCGACTGGCCGGCTCGCAGCGTGCCTTCCCCCGAATTCACATCAAGGAGTCGTGATGCCCATTCCCGCCGGATCCATCGTCAAGAGCAATGCAGCGGTCTTCTATCTCGTGGAGACGGGCTCCAAGCGCTCGTTCCCCGACGCCGCGACGCTGGCCACGCTGACCCTCGACATCAGCTTCGCCGCGGCGCCCACGCTCACGGACGCCGCGCTCGCGGCCATCCCGGACGGCGCGCCGTTCCCGTCGATCGCGACGTTCGCCGCGGCGAACGCGCGCGTGGTCGCCATGGTGCAGCGAGTCGTCCGGGCGATGATCCCGCGGACGGGTCTCAAGGACCTGAGCGGCGGGATGATGACCATCGTCGAATGCGCGGCGGCCCTGTTCGCGGATGCGATCGCCAACCCCGGCAACTGGTCGGCGTCGGCGCAGGGCGGAGGCCGCACGCACCCTTTGCCCACCGGGTTCAGCCAGGCGGCGTCGCAGGCGATCACCACCGTCCTGAATCGGCTGCTGAACACCCTGATCGGCCAGGCCCTCTCGTCATCGCAGGAGAGCGACATCGACAACAGCGTCGACGAGGTCGCCCAGGAGATCGATGATGCCCACGACGGCGACGACATCCCGGTCAAGGACGACGGCGACAAGGAGGTCGGCGACAAGGAGCAGGACAAGGACGATGCCGACCAGAAGGACGATGCGGACCAGAAAGCCGAGACCGACGAGAAGAACGAGACCGATACCAAGAACGAAACGGACGAGAAGAACGAGACGGATGCCAAGAACGAGACGGACGAGAAGGCCGAAACCGACGACAAGAACGAGGCCGACGAGAAGAGCGAGACGGACAACAAGAACGACAAGGACGACAAGGACGAGAACGAGGGCGGGGACGATGGCGGCGACGGCGGCGAAGACGACGCGCGCCGGCGCGAGCGTGCGAAAGGCGGCCGGCCGGCCGGCCCGAAGGCGGCGGCCGTCGCGCGCGGCGAGTGGGACCAGTTCAAGGCCTGACAGAGTCATCATGACAAGCTCTCCCGGCACGATCGCGGTCATCCGGCGCGACGCACGCGACACCCCCCACCTCCTGGCTTGGATTCGCGCAGCCGGCGGCGAGCCGATCGACGTCTGCGAGTGGCGCGACGTCCACCTGGTCCGGCTCTCCAGCCACGGCGAGTGCGACACGCGCCTGGCCGGCATCGACCTCGAGCGCTTCGACGCGGTGCTGCTCGTCGGCGTACCCGCATGCGCCACGGCCGCGGCGCTGCCGCAGCGCGAACGCTGGTTCCGGCACGCGGAGCGGAGCGCCGCCCTGCTCGCCGCGTTGTGCGGCGCGCGCAGCCCTGTCCTCATCAATCGCGGCGATGCGCTGTCATGGGGACGCCAGCTCGCGGACCCGCTGACGACGCTGCGCCAGCTGTCGCGATGCGGCTGGCGCACGCCCAGGCTGGAGACGCGACATGCGATGCACGACGACCCCGCGGCGCCGCGGACATCGTTGCCGCCGCCCGGGCGCGGCACGGGCCCTGACGACGGGATCACGTCGCGCCGGCTGGCCATCTTCACCCGGCGCGGCGAGCCCTTCATGGTCGACGAACCGGCCCGGCACGCCCCCGCCGACATCCGCGCGATGACGCGGCCCATGCAGGCCCTGCTGGATTCGCTCGACCTCGATTGGGTCACCGTGGCGGTCGGCCGCATCGACGACCGGCTGCACGCGTTCGGGATGCGGTCCCGGCTGCCGCGCGGCCTGGGCGCAGCGGGATTCGCGCGCGTGGCCGCCACGCTCGATTGCGGCGTCTCCCGTCGTTCACCTCCGGAGGTCTCATGCGCGTCCTGCTGATCGGCTTCTCGACCGAGAAGACCCTGCGCCACACGATCCATCGGATGCGCGAGTTCGGCGTCGACCACGACGTGCTGGATCTTGCACGCTTCGCGGACGCGGGACTCGACATCGGCATCGTCGAGAGCGCAGACGGCCTCGTCGTGTCGATGGGCGACAAGGTCTTCGATTTCACTTGCTACCAGGCGGTTTACAGCCGCGCGTACTGGACCGACTTCGAATCGGCCAGTCGCAATGCCGCGCTGTCTCGCCTTGTCCGCGCGATCGCGGCGTGGCTGGCGACGTGCTCCGGCACGATCGTCAACCGGCCCGGCAGCGGCGCGAGCAACTGCAACAAGTTCGTGCACGGCATGGAACTCCAGCAACACGGATTCCGGATCCCCGAAACCGTCCTCACAGGCGACCCGCTGCAGGCCAGCCTGCTGGCGCAGGAGGGCTTCGAGATCGTCTCCAAGAGTTGTTCGTCGACCAAGACGCGCACCGTGGCGATGACGCACGCGGACTGGGCGCGCATCGACACCTTGCTCGACTGCCCGACGCTGTTCCAGCGCCGGATCCGCGGCGACGAGGTCCGCGTGCACTGGATCGGCGGTCGGCTGTTCCCGGAACGCATCGCGTCGCATCGCGTCGACTACCGCTTCGCCGATCCGAGCCTGCCGCCCAATCGTCACCTCGATTGCGAAGTGCCGGCCGAGATCGCGCGGCTGTGCGACCGCTTCTGCGAATCGCAGTCGCTGATGTTCGCGGGGTTCGACTTCAAGATCGCCTCGGACGGATCCTGGATCGTCCTCGAGGCCAACCCGATGCCGGGCTACGAAAGCTACGACCGGCGCCAGAAGCACTGCATCGCGCGCGCACTGGCCGATCTGCTGACCAGCGGCGCGCTCACGCCGCCGCCGGCCGGGCGCGCCCGCGCGACCTTCGAGGCCAAGCCCGCCCCGGCCGCGCGCGCCTACCAGGCTGACATCTATGCGGCACCTGCCGCCGATCGGGACCCGCTCCCCGTGTTCATCGGCGCGGAACGGCGTCCGGTGTGCAAGCCGTTCTTCCACCCGACGCGCTACGACGAGGCGGCGGCCCGAGATTGACGTGGCTGACAGGTCTCCTCGCAGCCGGCCGCGCCGGCGCGAGGAGCGGCCGTCTCAGGGCGTCAAGAAGCCGAGCCGGACTTCGCCGCCGTTGCCCGTGTTCGAATCGATCTTGACAGGCCCGGAATCCGGATAGCCGACACCGGGGATCCAGACGACGTTGGCCGTATCCTGCACCGTGTGGGTCTGGACGTTGGAGATGAGGACCTCCGCGGCCGCGGAGGCCGGGGTTTCGGGAGCCGGCACGGCGGCCTGCGGGGCCGCCGCCGTCACCGTCCGGTAGGTCGGCTTCGGAAGCGTCCATATCTCGCATTGGATGTGCGTCACGACGTCGCTGAGCGTCGGAACGGTTTGTATGCTCCTGGCCTGGCCCTGGCCATCCAGGCCCATGAGCGGCTTGTCGGGAGGCGAAGCCTCCAGAGGTCCGTTGAAGTCCGGCAGGCTGGAACACCCGGACAGCAGCGAGAAGCCCGCTGCGGCAGCCAGCGTGGCGGTGGAAACGGCGTTGCGCATCTCGTCCTCCCTTCAAGGTTGACTAGTTGAGCTTGAGCGCGTCCAGCGCCTGGTTGTGGGCGAGCTTGGCCGTGGCGAGCGCGCTCGTGTCGGCGGCGATCGTGGCCGTCAGCTTCGTCAGTCCGGCGCCGGCGCTGTCCAACTGTTGCTGGATCGCGTCCGTGGGCGTGCCCGCGGCCTTCGCGCCGGCCAGGTTCGCCGACAGGGTGGCCTGCTGGGCTTGCAGGGCGGCTTGTTCGGCCTGGTGGTTGGCCAAGGCCTGCGATGCCGTGTCCACCGTCGCCTTCGCGGCCTGAGCCTTCGACAGGTCGCTGGTGCTGGTCAACTTGCCGGCCACGTAGATGCCCTGGCTGACGCCGAGCAGCAGCAGCGTGTTCGAGTCCAGGTTGGGGAATGCGCCCGCGTCGGCGATTCTCCAGACGACGTACATGCCGATGACCACGGTGAACAGCAGCAGTTGCAGCTTGAGCAGGTCGAAGGTTCCATTCGTGCTGAGCATCTGCCAGAAGTCGTCGGACGCGTCATCGTCGCTCGGCGAACCCGGCGCGGCATTGCTGGCCGCCACCCAGCGCGCGACGACGGTGCCCGCGCCGGCGATGCCCAGCAGCTCCATCATCTCGGGTGTCATCGACAACAGCCGGCCCGCCACCATGTAGACATAGAAGAAGCCCCAGACGGTGATCGTCGTCCAGATGAAGATCTGGAGCAGCGACAGGCTCGGCGTGCCGTCGCTGCCGAGGAACAGGCCCGAGATCCATCGACGCTTGTCGTTGCCCACCGTCGGAATGGCCATCGCCCGGTGGTACATGCACGTGCCGATCAGGGCCGCGGTCGCCACCAGCGCGATCAACGCAGCCGGCCAGCGTCCGACCATCGCGACGTCGCCGAGCGCCGTGCTTTGCCCATCGGACGAGGCCAGCGCGATGCGAAGGTGCGTGGCGAATCCGAACCCGGACGGCAGCAGGTCCGTCGGCAGCGTGAGGCGCACGGCGGCGGGCTGGCCGGAGCCCGCCGGCATGAACGATGCGCCGATACGATGCCATGCCGGCGCGGCCGCGTCGGCCGGCGCGGCAGGATCGGCGACCGACGCACAGGCGAACACCGTCGGCGGCGTCGTCGCCGAGAAGCGCAGCCCGGGCGTCGCGGCATCGACGGACACCGCGCCGAGACCGGATTGACCGGAGACGCGTTCCGCCACGAGCAGCGGCGACAGGTTTTCCATCCAGATCGACGCTTGCACCGGTTGCACCGGAGCCACGGACAGCGGGCCAGCGAGCGTCAACTGGCCGAGAACCGAATTCGCCGGGACGGCGAGCGGCGCGTCACTCGACGCGGCGCGCGGGTGTGACTTGACGAAGTCGGAGATGTCGACCGGGTACGTCGCCGTATCGGTCGGAGGCACGAAGCGCGCGAAGGAATCGATCGCCAGGGCCGCGTCGTGCATCCGCGCGGGCACCGATCCGCCGGAGAGTTGCATCTCGAAAGGCGTGTCGGCCTTCTTCAGGAACACGACCTGGCTTGCGCCCGGCTCGGGCACGGCCGACGCCCCCGAAACGGCAGACGCCGGATTGCGGGGCAGGTTCCCTGCGGCCGTCGCCACCACGGCGAGCCTCGGCGCCGCCGCGCCGGACGCTCCGACCGCAGGCCCGATCGTCACCGCCGTACCGGGCGCCAGTTCGACCTTGGGCAAGCACTCCGCAACCGCACGCGCCTCCTGGGCACTGAGCGATGGCTCGGCCTGTTCATCCAAAGCGAGCCGCGCGATGCCGCCGCCTCCGATCGCGAGCGCGATGACGATCACCAATCCTGCAGTGCCCGTGAGCTTCATGCCGATCTCCTTTTTAATTTCGCGAGCACTGCAAGCACGGCAAGGTCGTCCGGACATTCGTACGCTGAAGTTACTGGTTAGCATGGAGCGACGCCAATGCCGTCTGCGTCATCGGATGCGGCCGATCCGTTCGCGTGAGCCAGGCCTCGGTCTGCAAAATAGTGGAGCCGCGGCGGACCAGTGTCAACGCGTCGGCACGCGCATCGGCGCGGTTCCATCATCAGGATTGCGTAGGAACATCCGGTCCGAGCCGGCCTCGCGACCGCTTCGCCGAAGATGAGAACCGTTCGCATTATCATGGGCGTCCACGTTCCTGGATCCCCATGACTTCGCATCGCTGGCTCAGCCTTCCTCTTCGCACGAACGCCTTCGCGAGCGCCGCGCTGCTCGCCGCGGCCGTGCCGGCCAGCGTCTGCGCGGCGACCTACGGCACCGCCGACGACGTCGCGCATCGCGCGTTCAAGTCGGCGACCGCGTTCGCCGACGTGCTGGTCGCGCCCGCGCCCGACGAGGCGGCCGCGCTGGCCGCGCCGGGCGCTGCGCCGCATGGCGCGTTGCGCACGATCGAGGCGCGCCAGGGCGAGGCCGT
>FSXQ01002335.1_pt1 | contig 17809 bp, 16 predicted proteins | sample 1638011 | NCBI WGS metagenome assembly FSXQ01 (sample SAMEA3914789, study PRJEB12502) | metagenome | biome: forest; material: soil | place: Canada | collected 2011-07-03 | depth 0.3 m | reverse complement strand
GCGGTTCTCCATGTTGACCGCCACGCGCTGGCGCAGCTTGATCTTGTGGAAGTCGCTCTCGTTGGCGCGGTAGGTGCCTTCGGTCCACGAGCCGGAGTCGGCGTAGTCGTAGAACATGCGCGGCACGCGCTTTTGCGCCAGCACGCGCAGGTCTTCGATGCAGGTGATCACGGTCATTGTCGGCTTGTCTCCACGGCGCCTCCGGGGTGCAAGGATGGTAGCGCGCGAAGTGTCGTCGCGCCCTCCCGCGGACGTCAGTTCCACGTCAGTGCGGGGCAGCATGTGAACCTGCGACGCGTTTCGGGTAGGCTGGCGGCTTCATCGCAAGGGAGCATCGACATGGCCATCGTCCGCACCGGGAACAAGAGCGTCCTGCTCGTCGTCGACTTCCAGGTCGACGTGGTCAAGGACGGGTGGGACACGGCGCGCGTCGGCGCCAATATCGTGCGGGCCGTCGAGCGCGCGCGCGAGGCCGGCGTGCCGGTGGTGTGGGTGCAGCACGAGCACGACGAGATGGCGCGCGGCAGCGCCGGCTGGCAGTACGCGGCGGGGCTGGCGCCGGCGGATGGCGAGCTGCGCATCTACAAGAAGTACAACTCGGCGTTCGACGAGACGACGCTGGAGGCCGAGCTCGCGCGGCAGGGCGTCACGCGCATCGTGCTGGCCGGGGCGATGACCAACTTCTGCGTGCGCTCCGCGGCCTACGCGGCGCTGGAGCGCGGCTACGACCTCACGCTGCTGAAGGACGCGCACACCACGTCCGACATCGACCTGGGCGACGGCACGGTGCTTCCTGGCAAGGGCGTCGTGGACGACCTGAATGTCACGGTGAAGTGGCTGGAGTATCCGGGGCGCACGTCTTCGACGGCGACGGCGGCGGACGTCCAGTTCGCCTGACGGGTGGCGCGCCTGCATGAGCTGTCACCCTGCGCGCAGTCGCAGGGCCCACGCCGGCCGATACGTTGCCCCTCGCGTGGGTTCTGCGACTGCGCTTCGCTCCGCGCAGAATGACACTGGTTGGCGCACGACCGCCGAACGTCAGAACAACGTCGGCTCATCCGGCCGTGCCTCCTCCGCCACCTTCGGCTTCGCGACACTCGCCTGCCCACCCGACTTGCCCTTGGCCCCCCGCGTGGCTTCCGCCGACCCCGGCCGCGACAGCCCACCCACGCGCACCCCCAGCAATCGCAACCGTCGCGTGAGATCCACGCGCTTCAGGCACTGCCCCGCCACCTGCCGGATCTCCGCCGCATCGCACGTCGGCAGCGCGATCGACTGGTCGCGCGTCACCGTCTTGAAGTCGTCGAAGCGCAGCTTGATGCCGATCGTGCGGCCCACCCAGCCCTTGCGCGCGAGGTCGGCCGCCACCTGCGTGCACAGCTGCGTGAAGACGTCGCCCAGTTCGGCCTTGTCGCGCTTGGCGTGCAGGTCGCGGTCGAACGTGGTTTCGCGGCTCATCGACACCGGGTCGCTGTTGGTGACGACGGGCCGGTCGTCGATGCCGTGCGACACGTCGTGCAGCCACTGCGCCGTGTTGGGCGTGAAGTGCTGCGTGAGCCAGGCCATGTCGCGCGCGGCCAGCTCGCCGATGGTGTGGATGCCCAGCGCATCGAGCCGCGCGCCGGCCTTGGGCCCGATGCCGTTGACGCGGCGCACCGGCAGCGGCCAGATGCGCGTGGGCAGGTCGTCCATCGTGATCACCGTGAGGCCGTTGGGCTTGTCGAGCTCGGAGGCGATCTTGGACAGCAGCTTGTTGGGCGTGACGCCCACCGAGCACGTGAGGCCGGTGGCGCGCCGCACGTTGTTCTTGAGCTCGTGCGCGAACGCGCGCACGCCGCCCAGCGGGTCGTGGCCGATGGTGTCGCGGATGCCGGGGATGTCGGTGAGGTCGATGTAGATCTCGTCGATGCCGCGATCCTCGATCACCGGCGCCAGCTCGGCCACGGCGGCCTTGAACTTGCGCGAGTAGAGGCGGTAGCTGTCGAAGTCCATCGGCAGCAGCACGGCATGCGGCGCGAGCGCGGCCGCCTTCATCATGCCCATGGCCGAGAACACGCCGAATGCGCGCGCCTCGTAGGTGGAGGTGGTGACCACGCCGCGGCCCGCGTAGTCGCCCAGCTTCGAGAACGTCCAGCTGCCGTCCTCGTGCTGCACGGGCGTGTGGCGGCGGCCGCCGCCGATGACGACGGCCTGGCCGCGCAGCATCGGATAGCGCAGCAGCTCGACGGAGGCGTAGAAGGCGTCCATGTCGAGATGCGCGATCACGCGGGGCATCGGGTGGCTCATGGCCCCGTATTCTGTATGAAAACCCAGGGGTTGCGTTCTCATCGAGGGAGATCACGGGATGGCCGATCTTTACGTTTGCACGCACACTCGCGGGTTGTCGTCCGTCCCTACCCCCGCCCGCATCGCCATGTCCGTGCTGTCCAGCACCGCCGTCCCCGAGGCCCGACGTTGAGCCAGCCCGATGATCACCAGGCCCTGCGCGCCGCCACGCGTGCGCTGCTGGTGCCGCTCGCGCGCCTGCTGGTGGCGCGCGGCGTGCCGTTCGCCGAGGCCGAGGAGAGCCTGAAGAAGGCGATGGTGCAGGCCGCGCGCGAGGCGCACCCCGACGGCCAGCCCAACCGCCTCGTGAGCCGCATCGCCACCACCACCGGCATCAACCGCCGCGAGGTCACGCGCCTCACGCGGCAGGACGACGAGCCGACCGCGCCGCAGCGCTCGGCCGCGGCCAACACCTTCATGCGCTGGCGCTCGCACCCCGACTATCTCGACGCCCGCGGCGAGCCGCTGACCCTGCCGCGCCAGGGCGACGCGCCGAGCTTCGAATCGCTGGCGCGCGGCGTCACGCAGGACGTCCATCCGCGCAGCCTGCTCGACGAACTGCTGCGCCTGGGCCTCGCGCAGCACGACGCCGGGGCCGACACCGTCGCGCTGATCCTCGAGGCCTTCGTGCCCAGCACCGACCGCGCGCGCATGCTCGAGTTCCTGGCGCACAACGTCGGCGACCACCTGTCCGCGGCCGTCGACAACGTCGTCGGGCCGGTGCCGCGCCACCTGGAGCGCGCGATCTTCGCCCACGGCCTGTCGCACCAGGCGGTCGCCACCGCCGAGGCCTGGGTGGCCGAGACCTGGCGCGGCCTCGCGTTGACGCTGGTGCCGTTCCTGGAGAAGCTGATCGCCGACGACGCCGGCCTGCCCGACGCCGAACGCCAGCAGCGATTCCGCACCGGCCTGTACGCGTTCGCGGCGCGAGACGAGGACGGGCCGGCCGAGCCGCCCGCGCCCGAGCCTGCGCCTGCGCCCGCGCGCAAGGCCGCCGGCAAGACCCCGACGCCGCGGCGGCGCCGAACCGAATGACGAGGCTGCCCATGAACCCGTTCCGCTCCATCGCGCCGCGCGCCTTGATCGCACTGCTGTTCGCCGTGGCACTCGCCGCGGGCTGCGGCGGTGGCGGCGAGGGCAACGACGGCCCCGGCGTCGGCGGCGGCGGCACCGGCGCGCCGCAGAGCTTCTCGCAAGGCCCGATCACCGGCTTCGGCTCCATCATCGTCAACGGCGTGCACTACGACGACAGCGGCGCCAGCGTGACCGACGACGACGGCAACGCGCTCTCCAACACGCAGAGCCTGCGGCTGGGCACCGAGGTCGAGGTGCATGGCGGCGCCATCGCCAACGGCGTCGCGCCGGCCTCGTCGATCGTGGTGCACGTCGACCTGCTGGGCCCGGTCACCACGGGCTGGAACGCGGCCACGGGCCGGCTGAGCGTGCTCGGGCAGCCGGTGCAGGTGCTGCCGTCCACCGCGCTCGACGGCTTCAGCGGCGGCGCCGCGGCCATCACGCCGGGCAAGGTCGTGGCGGTCTCGTCGCTGTACGACAAGGCCAGCGGCGTCTACGTCGCCACGCGCATCGACCCGGCGGCGGGCGCGACGCGCTTCGCCATCCGAGGCGCGCCATCGGCGGTCGACGCCACCGCGGGCACCTTCACGATCGGCGCGCAGGCGTTCACGTTCAACACCGCGAGCCCGCCCGCGGGACTCGCCGCGGGGCAGCTCGTGCGCGTGGTGCTCGCCACCGCGGCCGACCTCCGCGGGCGCTGGGTCGCCACCACGGTCGGCCAGGCCGCGGTCGTGCTGCCGGACGGCCGGTTCGGCGTCGTCGAGGGCGTCGTCAGCAGCACCACCGATGCGACGCACTTCGTGGTGGGCGGCGTGCAGGTGGACTCGAGCCGCGCCGCGGTGACGCCCGCCGACGCCGCCGTCAAGGTGAGCAGCCGCGTGCGGGTGGTCGGCAACATCGCCGGCGGCACGCTGGTGGCCGGCGCGGTGCACGTGACGGCCGCCGACGACGACCAGGACGACGACGACGACCAGCCGGGCGGCTCCGGCGGCCACGGCAACGACGGCCGGTTCGAGGTCGACGGCTCGATCATGTCGCTCGACGCCGCGCACCAGACCTTCACGATGCGCGGCCCGACGACCGTGAGCTACGCGTTGGCCTCGTTCGCGGGCGGCAAGGCGGCCGACCTGAAGGCGGGCGCGTTCGTCGAGGTGCGCGGCGACCTGTCGGCCGATGGCAGCCAGGTGATCGCCACGAAGATCAAATTCGGGCGCTAGGCGAGCTTGTCGGCCACCAGCTTGCCGACCGTGGCCGCCGCCGCCGTCGCCACGCAGCCCCACGCGGTGTCGATGAACGACAGCCCCAGCGGCCAGTCGCGCAGCGTGGCCATGTTGGTGAGGTCGTAGGTCATGTACGTCATGAAGCCGAACAGCGCGCCCCACGCGGCGGCGTGCTGCCAGTCGCCCGGCGCGCGCGGCAGCACCACGAAGGCCATCAGGCCGATCGCGAACAGCAGGTAGAACGCGACGGCCGCGATGAAGTTCGGGTGCTCCGCCATCAGGTGGCCGATGCCGCGCGCGTACAGCGGGCGCGCGATGCCGCCGATCCAGACGACGTCCAGCAGCATCATCGTGACGACGATCGCGAGGTAAGGCAGCAGCAGCTTGCTCATGGTCGGCTCCGGGGAAGTTGGCGTGTGGTCGGCAAGGCGGGCGCCCGACGCTGGCCGCATCGTCGCACGACGCCATGCAAGCGCCGCTTCAGCCTCGCCGCGGGCGGGGCGTCGGGCGCCGCACAATGCGGCACGCGCGCAACCGGCGCACCACTTGCCCAGGCCCGTCCATGACCCCTCCGATGAAGCGCTTCGTCCACGTGTTCAAGGTGCGGCCGCGCCTGTTCATCGTCTTCGCGATCGGCGTGCTCACCGGCCTGCTGCTGCCGCACGGCATCGCGTCGCAGCCGGTGTCGCGCTGGCTGATCGCGTGGAACGTGGGCGCGTGGCTGTACGTGGTGCTGGCCGCGGCGATGATGATCCGCTCGTCGAAGGGGCACATGCGTCATCGCGCGCAGCTGCAGGACGACGGCAAGTACGCGATTCTCGGGCTCACGGTGATCTCCGCGATCGCGAGCCTGATCGCGATCGCGTTCGAGCTGACGGTGGTGAAGGACCTGCACGGCTGGGCGCGCGGCGCGCACATCGCGCTGGCGGGGCTCACGGTGCTGTCGTCGTGGAGCTTCATCCAGATCATGTTCACGCTGCACTACGCGCACGACTACTACCTGGCGGCCTGCCACGGCCACAAGCCGGGCCTGGCGTTCCCTGACGACCCGGATCCGGACTACGGCGACTTCTTCTATTTCTCGGCGGTGATCGGCACGTCGGGCCAGACGGCGGACGTGTCCTTCGTCACCAAGCCGATGCGCCGCATCGGGTCGCTGCATTGCATCCTGGCGTACCTGTTCAACACGACCGTGCTGGCGTTGTTGATCAACATCGGGGCGAGCCTGTTCTGAGCCCGAGCGGCGTCACGACACCATGACGCCGCCGACGATCCACAGCGCCACGCCGATGTACCACGCCGCCATGAAGCGGCGGCTCGTCGGCTGCTTGCGCGCGTAGACGAACACGTACAGCGGCAGGAAGATGCAGCCCAGTCCCTTGAGCGGACTGACCGTGAAGGCGTGCATCGAGATGGCGATCTGCGACGCGATCGTCAGGAACAGGCCGAACAGCAGCACCACGGCGCCGAATGTCATCGTGAAATCTCCCTCGTGTTTTGCGGCGGATGATAGCGGGCCTGTCGCGTGACCGCGGAGCCTTGACGGGGGATCGGGGCCAGGCCCGGCCTCGAATCGCGGTTGACCGAATGACTCGCGATCGACAGCGCGGCGCGATACGAGGCCGCTCCAGACCCCTGGGTGCCCGACTGTCCGCCGTACTGTCCGCGAGTGTCCGCGGACACTCCCCGCGCACCACGTCCCACGCGCAAGTCCTTGATCCACAACGCCTCGCCGCGGCGCGACCGCGTGGCACGTTCGTTGCGAACAGGAGTCCGGACAACGCACCAGCCGGACACCATGATCCCCGACACCTCCCGCCAAGACACCGTCATCGTCCGCCCCCAGGGCCGGCGCCGCGTGGCCCTCGTGGCCGCGGCCGTCGCCGCACTGGCGCTGTGCGCGTGGACGCTGCCGCAGGCGCGCCACCTGCTATCGAGCGGCGGCTCGGTGAGCGTCGATCGCCTGGGCCTCGACGACGTGGCCCGCGGCCCGTTCGTGCGCGACATCCAGGCCGAGGGCCGTGTCGTCGCCGCGTTCAGCCCGACGCTGTTCGCGCCCGCGGCCGGCGCCGTCACGCTGCAGGTGCACGCGGGCGACAGCGTCAAGAAGGGCCAGGTGCTGGCGACGATCGCGAGCCCCGACCTCGCCGCGAAGCTCGCGCAGGAAGAGGCCAGCGCCGACTCGCTGCGCACCGACACCCTGCGCGCGCAGGTCGAGGCCGGCGAGCAGCGCGCGGCGCTGCAGGGCGTGCGCGAGAACGCGGCCATCGACGTCAAGGCCGCCGAGACCGACCTCGCGCGCCAGCAGAAGGCGTTCGACGCCGGCGCCGCCGCCGGCATGCAGGTCGACCACGCGCGCGACGCGCTGGAGAAGGCGCGCATCGCGCTCGCCCACGCCGAGGCCGGCCTGCACTCGAAGGACGACAGCCTGAAGTTCGACGTGCAGGCCAAGGAGCAGGCGCGCGCGCGCCAGGTGCTGCTGGTGCAGGACCTGCAGCGCCAGGTCGGCGAGCTGACGCTGCGCTCGCCCGTCGACGGCCAGGTCGGCCAGCTGTTCGTCGCCGAGCGCGCCAGCGTCGCCAAGGACGCGCAGTTGCTCACGGTCATCGACCTGTCCGCGCTGGAGGTCGAGATGCAGGTCGCCGAGAGCTTCACGCGCGACCTCGCGGTGGCGATGCCGGGCGAGATCTCGGGCAACGGGCAGACGTGGAAGGGCAAGGTCAGCGCGATCTCGCCCGAGGTCGTCGCCAACCAGGTGGCCGCGCGACTGCGCTTCGATGACTGCCCCCAGTCGCCGAGTACGGCGCCAGCCCCCCGAGGGGGCCGCGGCCTTGCTTCGGAGCGGCCGAGCGCGGCGGCCGCGTGCGGCACGACGCCCGCGCAGCTGCGCCAGAACCAGCGCCTGTCGGTGCGCGTGCTGCTCGACCAGCGGCCCGACGTGCTGAGCGTGCGCGCCGGCCCGTTCATCGACGAGTCCGGCGGCCAGTACGCCTACGTCGTTCGCGACGGCGTGGCCGTGAAGACGCCGGTGCGCCTGGGCGCGCGCAGCGTCGACCGCGTCGAGATCCTGTCCGGGCTGAAGCCGGGCGACCGCGTGGTCGTCTCCGGCGCCGACAACTTCCGCGCCGCGGATGCCGTCGGCCTGGCCCGCTGAACGCCTTTGTTGAACATCGCCCACTGCAAACGAGGAACCCCATGCTCAAGATGACCGGCCTGTCGAAGGCCTACCGCACCGAAGTGGTCGAGACCTACGCGCTGCGCGAGTTCGACCTCGAAGTGAAACAGGGCGAGTTCGTCGCGGTCACCGGCCCGTCGGGCTCGGGCAAGACGACCTTCCTGACCATCGCCGGCCTGCTGGAGGCGCCCACCGCGGGCCGCTACGAGCTCGATGGTGTCGACGTCAGCGCATTGGGCGACGACGCGCGCTCGAAGATCCGCAACCAGAAGATCGGCTTCATCTTCCAGGGCTTCAACCTGATCGCCGACCTCAACGTGTTCGACAACGTCGACGTGCCGCTGCGCTACCGCGGCATGAAGGCCGACGAGCGCAAGCGCCGCGTGCGCGCCGCGCTCGAGCGCGTGGGGCTGGCGTCGCGCGAGAAGCACTATCCGGCCGAGCTGTCGGGCGGCCAGCAGCAGCGCGTGGCCATCGCGCGCGCGCTCGCCGGCGAGCCGCGCCTGCTGCTCGCCGACGAGCCCACCGGCAACCTCGACAGCCAGATGGCGCGCAGCGTGATGGAGCTGCTCGAGGAACTGAACCGCGACGGCGCCACCATCGTGATGGTCACGCACGATCCGCAGCTCGCCGCGCGCGCGCAGCGCAACGTGCACGTGATCGACGGCCAGGTGGTGGACGTGTCGGACGAAGTGCGCCTGGCCACGCGCGGGGCGGCCGCCCATGCGTGACGCGCTGCGCGCGCTCGCGCTGGCGTGCGCCGTCACGTGCGCGCCCGCGTGGGCCGACGACCTGATGGACACGTGGCGCCTCGCGCTCGCCAACGACCCCACGCTGGCCGCTGCCGACGCCACCCGCGCCGGCACGCACGACCTCGCCGACCTCGCGCGCGCCGCGCTGCTGCCGCAGGCCTCGGCCGCGGCGGCCATCGGCCACGAGCGCGATTCCGGCGGCACGCTGCCCGTGGCCAGCGGGCGCACCACCGACGTCTCGCTGGGCGTGAGCCAGGTCGTGTTCGACGCGAGCCTGTGGTCGCAACTGCGCGCCGCACGCCAGTCGGCCGACGCTCAGGACGCCGCGCTGCAGGCCGCCCGCCAGGCGCTGTGCCTGCGCGTGGCCACCGCCTACTTCGACGCGCTGCGGGCCGCCGACCTGCTCGCCAGCGTGCAGGCCAACGAGGACGCCTTCGCGCAGCAGGTCGAGCAGTCGCAGCAGCGCTATCGCGCGGGCCTCGACGCGCAGGTGGACGTCGACCAGGCGCGCTCGTTCCAGGCGCTGGCGCGCGGCAACACCCTTGCGGCGCGGCAGGCGCTGGTCGACGCGCTCGCCGCGGTCGGCGAGATCACCGGCACCGCGCCCGCGTCGCTGAAGAACCTGCGCGACGACCCGCCGCTCGCGCCGCCGTCGCCCGCCGACGCGCGGGCCTGGGCCGCGACCGCATTGCAGGCCAACCCGTCGTTGTGGGCCGCGCAGAAGGGCGTGGACGCCGCCGACAGCGCGATCGACGCCGCGCGTGCCGGGCACCTGCCCACGCTCAGCGCGGGCGTGAACCTCGGGCGGCCGACGGGCAACGTGTACGGCGACACCAGCGGCCGCCTCACGAGCGTGGCTGCGCTCACGCTCAACGTGCCGCTGTTCGCCGGCGGCGCCACGCAGGCACGCGTGAGCCAGGCCGTGCACCAGCGCGACGGCGCGCGCGACAGCCTCGAGATCCAGCGCCGCGCCGTCGAGCGCTCGGCGAAGGCCGCGTACGGCAGCGTCGTCGCGGGCATCGGCCAGGTGCAGGCGACGCGCGATTCGGTCGCCGCGGCGCAGGCCTCGCTGGCTGCCACGCGCGTGGGCCGCGAGGTCGGCAACCGCACGATGAGCGACCTGCTCAACGCCATCCAGACGCTCGCGCAGGCGCAGGCCGCCCACGCGCAGGCACGCCACCAGTTCATCCTCGGCCGGCTGCAGTTGCAGCAGGCGGCCGGCGCGCTGTCGGAGGCCGACCTGGCCAACGTCAACGCGCTGCTCCAGTAAAGGACACGCCATGTTCATGTACTACCTCGACCTCGCGTTGCGCAGCTTCCGCTCGGCGCGCGGCCTCACGGCGCTGATGGTGCTCACCATCGCCATGGGTATCGGCGCGAGCATGACCACGCTCGCCACGTTCCGCGCGCTGTCGGGCGATCCGATGCCCGGCCACAGCGCCGACGTGCTGCGCGTGCAGCTGGACGTCGGCACGAAGGCGTCGCGCCCGGGCAAGGAGATCGACACCCAGCTGCCGCGCCTCGACGCCGAGACGCTGCTGCGCGAGAAGCGCGGCGTGCGCCAGGCCCTGATGACCGGCGGCGCGATGAGCGTCGAGCCGGCCTCCGACACGCCCGGCGGGCTCAAGCCCTTCGACGTCGACGCGCGCTACACGAGCGCCGACTTCTTCGACCTGTTCCGCGTGCCCTTCCTCTACGGCCACGGCTGGACCGCGGGCGAGGACGACGCCCGTGCGCCCGTCGTCGTGATCAGCAAGGCCTTCAACGAGAAGGTGTTCGGCGGTGCCAACAGCGTCGGCCGCAGCGTGCATGCCGACGGCGCCGACCTGCGCGTGGTGGGCGTGCTCGACGACTGGCAGCCGGTGCCGCACTTCTTCGACGTCAACGTGGGCACCTACCGCAAGAGCGAGGGCCTGTTCCTGCCCTTCGAGACCGCGATGGAGCGCCACCTGGGCACCAATGGCAGCCAGAGCTGCTGGGGCGACACGGCCGTCTCGAAGCCGCATGACGTGAACGCGCCGTGCAGCTGGATCCAGTACTGGGTGGAGGTGGACACGCCCGCCGAGCGCGCCGGCTACCTGGACTACCTCACCCGGTATTCGGCGCAGCAGCACGCCACGGGCCGCTTCCAGCGCCCGCCGAACCCGCGCCTGCGCAACGTGATGGACTACCTGTCGGCCGAACACGTGGTGCCCGAGGACGTGCGCCTGCAGGTCTGGCTGGCGTTCGGGTTCCTGACGGTCTGCCTCGTCAACACGGTGGGGCTGCTGCTGGCCAAGTGCCTGCGGCGTTCGTCCGAGATCGGCGTGCGCCGTGCGCTGGGCGCGCCGCGGCGCCAGATCTTCGCGCAGTTCCTCGTCGAGGCCGGCGCCGTGGGCCTGGCCGGCGGCGTGCTGGGCCTCGGGCTGGCCGCGCTGGGCGTCTGGTCCGTGCGGCACGGCACCGCGACCTTCGGGCAGTTCGTGAGCCTCGACGGCGCGATGCTGCTGACCACGTTCGCGCTGTCGATCGGCGCCAGCGTGCTGGCCGGGCTGCTGCCCGCGTGGAAGGCGTGCGAGGTCTCGCCCGCGTCCCAACTGAAGTCGAACTGAGCCGGGAGAGTCCCATGCTGCAACTGCGTCCCATCCTGTCCACGCTGCGCCGCCATCGCACGGCCGCGCTGCTGATCGTGTTCGAGATCGCGCTCACCTGCGCCATCGTCTGCAACGCGGTCTTCATCATCGCCAACCGCATCGAGCGCCTGCGCTTCGAAGACGGCCTGGCCGATAGCGAGCTCGTGGTGCTGGGCACGCACAGCATCGGCGACAACCCCAACGTGGCCGCGGACACGCGCGAGGATCTCGCCGCGCTGCGCGCGATCCCCGGCGTGCGCGCCGCGGTCGTCCTGTCCAACATCCCGTTCGGCGAGGACATGAACATGACGGGCGTGAACCTCAAGCCCGACCAGGAGGCGGCCACCTTCCACACCAGCATGCTGTTCGGCCCGGCGGGCCTGCCGGACGCGCTCGGGCTGCGCCTGGTCGCGGGGCGCGATTTCAGGCCCGACGAGATCCTCGACCACGCGAAGATCCAGCAGTCCAACTACAGGTTCCCGGGCTGCCTCGTCACCAAGGCGATGGCCGATCGCCTGTTCCCCGGCGTCGACGCCGTGGGGCAGGTGATCTACGTGTTCGGCAACGAGCCGCTGCGCATCCTCGGCGTGGTCGAGCGCATGTCGTCCACGCGCCCGGAAGGCGGCGACCCGGCCGACCTCTACTCGCTGATCCTGCCCGGGAGCGAGACTTTCGACGGTGGCGAATACGTGCTGCGCACCGATCCCGACCAGCGCCAGCGCGTGCTGAAGGCGGCCGTGGCGGCGCTGGAGAAGGTCGACCCGCATCGCGTGCCGCAGGGCCACCGCACGTTCGAGGACATGCGCGGCGCGTTCTACGCGTCCGACCGCGCGATGGTGTGGCTGCTCTCCGGCGTGTGCGTGGCGCTGCTCGTGGTGACGGCGTTCGGCATCGTCGGCCTCGCCAGCTTCTGGGTGCAGCAACGCACGCGCATGATCGGCACGCGGCGCGCGCTGGGCGCCACGCGCGGCGAGATCCTGCGCTACTTCCAGACGGAGAACCTGCTGCTCACCACCGGCGGCATCGCGCTGGGCATGCTGCTGGCGTACGCGATCAACCAGTGGCTGACGACGCAGTACGAGCTGCCGCGGCTGCCGTCCGCGTACCTGCCGCTGGGCGCGCTCGCGTTGTGGGCACTGGGCCAGCTGGCGGTGCTCGCGCCGGCGCGCCGCGCGGCCGCGCTGCCGCCCGCGCACGCGATGCGCGGCCTCGCGTGACGCCCGCTCGCGCGCGCGGGGAAGCCACCATGCGGAAGTCCCGAAGGATTCGGTCACAAGTTGCCGCCGCGACGGCGGCACAATGGCGGGATGACGTCCCGCTACAACCTTCTTGCGGCCGCCGCGCTCGCCCTCGCGGGCCACGCGGCGTTCGCGGCCGAGCAACCGGTCGCGCAGTCCAACAGCCCCGAGGCCGACGCCTCGCTGTACGGCGAATCGGTGATGCTGCCCAAGCAGGCCGCCGCCTGCTCCGAACGGCTGGCCGACTACATGCCGCGCTTCCAGCACGCCTACGACGCGTGGCGCGACCTGAACGCCGAGCACATCGCCAATGGCAGCAAGTTCATCCACGACAAGGCCAAGGCCGGTGGCGTGGATGCCGATGCCGGCATGAACGAACTGGGCAAGGCCGACATCGATCGCCTGCGCAAGACGTCCATCGAGATGCTGGCCAAGCACTGCCAGCTGATCCTCGAATCGATGGCGCCGCCGTCCACGAATTGAGCGCCGCGCGCAAGGACAGGACGCCATGCGAACCGTCCTGATCGTCGACGACAATCCGGGCGTCGGCGAAGCCCTCGCGCTCGCGCTGTCGCTGCGCGACATCCGCCCGCTGGTCGCGCTGAGTCCCGCGCAGGGGCTCGCGCTGCTCGAACACGAGGCCGTCGACCTCGTGATCCAGGACATGAACTTCTCCGCCGATACCACGTCGGGCGAGGAGGGCGTCGCGCTGTTCCGTGCCATCCGCGCACGCCACGTCGACGTCCCCGTGGTGCTGCTCACCGCGTGGACGCGCCTGGAGAACGCGGTCGAGCTGGTCAAGGCCGGCGCGGCCGACTACCTCGCCAAGCCGTGGGACGACGCCAAGCTGCTGGCGACGGTGGAGAACCTGCTCGAGCTGGCCGAGACCGGCGCCGAGGTGCGGCGCGTGCGCACCGAACGGCGCTCGCGCAAGGACGCGCTCGCGGCGCGCTGGAAGCTGGGCGATCTCGTGTTCGAGGCCGACGCCACGCTGCGCGCGCTGGAGCTCGCCTGCCAGGTGGCGCGCTCCGACGCGCCGGTGCTCGTCACGGGCCCAAATGGCAGCGGCAAGGAACGCATCGCGGCCATCGTGCACGCCAACTCGGCCGTCGCGCGCGGGCCCTTCGTGGCCGTCAACTGCGGTGCGCTGCCGGCCGACCTCATCGAGGCCGAGCTGTTCGGCGCCGAGAGCGGCGCCTACACCGGCGCGAACAAGGCGCGCGAGGGCCGCTTCGACGCCGCGGACGGCGGCACGCTGTTCCTCGACGAGATCGGCAACCTGCCGCTCGACGGCCAGGTGAAGCTGCTGCGCGTGCTCGACACCGGCACGTTCCAGCGCCTCGGCTCCAACCAGACGCGGCGCGTGAAGGTGCGCGTGCTCAGCGCCACCAACGCCGACCTCAAGGCCATGGTGCGCGACGGCACGTTCCGCGAGGACCTGTACTACCGGCTCAACGTGATCGAGGTGCGACTGGCCCCGCTGGCCGAGCGCGTCGACGACGTGCTGCCGCTGGCCGAGCACTTCCTCGCCGGCCGCGCGACGCTGTCCGAGCCCGCGCGTGACGCGCTGCGCGCGCACGCGTGGCCGGGCAACGTGCGCGAGCTGAAGAACGTCATCGAGCGCGCGGCGCTGCTGGCCGGCGATCAGCCCATCACCGCCGACGGCCTGGGCCTGCCGGACGCGGCGCTGGCGCTGGGACAGGCCGCAGCGCGCAACCTCGACGAGCCCAGCCGCGCCGCGGTCGAGGCCGCGCTCGAGGCGGCGCACGGTGTGGTCAGCCGCGCCGCGCAGGCGCTGGGCCTGTCGCGCCAGGCGCTGTATCGCCGCATGGAACGCTACGGCCTGACGCCGGCGCCGTGATGCCGAAGTCGCTGCGCGCGCGCCTGGTGCTGTTGATGACGGCAGCGGCGGCATCGGGCGTCGTCGCGTACCTCGGGTTGACGCAGTGGCCGTTGCCGCAGGGGCTCGCGTGGTGCCGTACGGCCCTGGGTATGGGGCCCGCGTGGGCCGCGCCCGGCGGCGGCTGGGCCGTGTTCTGGACCGCCGCGATCGCGCTGCCGTTCTGCGCGTGGGCCGCCACCGCCGTGCTCGCGCCGCTGATGCGCCTGCTGCGCGCGCTGGAAGGCGGCGTGCTGAGCTACCGCGACGGCGACTTCAGCCTGTCGCTCACGCCCACCGGCCACGGCGAACTCGGCGAGCTGGTGCGCCTGCACAACGCGCTCGGCGAGGCCTTGCGCGAGCAGCGCCAGCACCTGGTGCAGCGCGAGCTGCTGCTCGACACCGTGGTGCAGAACACGCCCGTCGCGCTGCTCCTGACCGACGCCGGCGGCCGCGTCGCCTACGCCAACATCGCCGCGCGCCAGCTGCTGGGCGAGGGCCGCAGCCTGCAGGGTCTGGCGTTCTCGGAGCTGCTCGACGGCGCGCCGCAGGCGCTGCGCGACGCGTTGTCGGGCGGCGAGGATGCGCTGTTCAGCGTCTCGCTCGACGGCGCCGAGGAGACCTTCCACGTCTCGCAACGCGGTTTCCGCCTGCAGGGCCAGCCGCATCGGCTGACGCTGTTGCGGCGCATGACGCGCGAGCTGTCGCGCCAGGAGGTCGCGAGCTGGAAGCGCCTGATCCGGGTGATCAGCCACGAGCTGAACAATTCGCTCGCGCCCATCTCGTCGCTCGCGCACAGCGGCGCCGAACTGGTGCGGCGCGGCGACGCCGAGCGCGCGATCGGCGTGCTCGGCTCGATCGGCGAACGCTCGCGCCACCTGCATGGCTTCCTCGATGGCTACGCGCGCTTCGCGAAGCTGCCGGCGCCGCGGCCGGAGGATGTCGCGTGGAACGGCTTCCTTGCCGGCCTGCAGGCGCACGCGTCCTTCGTGCTCGACGGCACGGCGCCCGACGGCCGCGGCCGCTTCGACGCCGGCCAGCTCGAGCAGGCGTTGTTGAACCTGCTGAAGAACGCGCACGAATCGGGCAGCGCGCCCGAGGCCGTCACGCTCGCCTGCGCCGTCGCGCGCGGCGAGGCGGTGCTGGTGGTGTGCGACCGCGGTCCCGGCATGACCGAGGCGGTGCTGGAGCAGGCACTGCTGCCGTTCTATTCCACCAAGCGGTCGGGCACCGGCCTGGGCCTGGCGCTGGCGCGCGAGATCGTCGAGGCGCACGGCGGCCGCATCGCGCTGGCGAATCGACGCGGCGGCGGACTGCGCGTGACGCTCAGCCTGCCGCAATGATGGGGGGGCCCCCCGAACGAGCGCGACGACGACGCATTCTTCTGCCGCCCGCACACGCGCCAGGGCAAAGTCAGTACCATCGCGAGGACATGCCACTCGACGAAATCGTTGCGCTCACCGGCATCGCGGTCCAAGGCACGCTCGCCTTGCTCCTGCTGGTCGTCTGGCGCGCTCTCCGGGCCCGCTGGACGCTGTTGCTGTCGGCCGGCTTCGTCATGGTCGTCGCGCAGTACGCGTGCGTGGCCGCGGGCCACTACACCACCAACGCGAAGCTGTCCGACCCGCCGGCCACGCTCAACGCGTTCTTCGCGCTGGTCGCCCACGGGCTCATCACCTGGGCGGTGATCTCGTACGTCGCCCCGCCCGAGGCCTGGGGCCGACGGCTGCGCCAGGCCACGCTGCTGATCTTCGGCATCGCGCTGATCGCGCTGGCCTGCGGCGTGCTCACGCGCGGCGAGACCATCGGCCTGATCGGCGCGTTCATGTGCGGCTGGGCCGCGATGTTCGGCTGGGCGGCGCGCCGCGAGCCGTTCGCGGGGCACGGCATCGTGATGCTGTCGGTGCTCGTCTATCCGCTGTCGATGCTGGGGGCGCTGGCCGGCTGGCTCAGCATGGGCTTGGCGGGCATCACGCTGATCGTGCCGCACGCGGTGCTGGGCATGACCATCCTCACCACCGGCCTCGTGCGCGCGCAGGCGAGCAGCGTGCGCGAGCTGGCGGCGCGCCAGGAGGTGCAGGCCGAGCTGGAGCGCACCAACCAGACGCTGGAGCTGCGCGTGGCGCTGCGCACCGCGCAGCTGCGCGAGACCATCGAGGGCCTGGAGAGCTTCAACCGCAGCGTGTCGCACGACCTGCGCGGGCCGCTGGGCGGCATCACGGGCGTGTCGCGCATGGCGCGCGAGGCGCTGGGGCGCGGCGATCTCACCGCGGCCGACCGGCTGCTCGCGGCCATCGCGCGGCAGTCCGAGAGCTCCACCGACCTCGTCACGTCGCTGCTGCAACTCGCGAAGTCGGCCGAGGGCGCCGTCGAACGGCGGCCGGTCGACACCGCGGCGCTGGTGCGCGAACTCACGGACATGCTGGCCGGCGCCCCGCAGGTGGTGGCCGTCCAGGACGGCCTGCCCGACCTGCAGGCCGACCCCGCGCTCGTGCGCCAGGTGTTCGCCAACCTGCTGGCCAACGCGATCAAGTTCAGCGGCAGCTCGGCGCAGCCGCGCGTCGAGGTGGGCGCCACGCGCTCGCCCGAAGGCGTCGTGTTCCATGTGCGCGACAACGGCATCGGCTTCACCGAGGCGCAGGTGCGCGAGCTGTTCGTGCCGTTCCGCCGCCTGCACGCCGACCGCTTCGAGGGCCACGGCATCGGCCTGACCATCGTGCGCCGCATCGTCGAACGGCATGGCGGACGCCTGTGGGCCGAGGGCCAGCCGGGGCAGGGGGCGACGTTCTACTTCACGTTGGAAGAGCAGCCGTCGACGATGGCGGGATGAGCGCGAGCGAGCGGCTGCCGGAGGAGTCGGGACTCTCCTCGAGATCGCGCCGCTTCGTTGCCGCGAGCGTTCGCCTCGACCGCGATCCCGAGGCGAAGGCCCGACCCCGATCCCCGGCCAAGGTCTTCACTGACGTTCGGGGCCAGGCCTTCGCCCTCGTCCGCGATCCACGACTTCTCGATCGCCACCCGCACGCCGCGGACGATGGAGAGTCCCGACCCCTCGGGGGCTCAGCCCAGGCGCGCCTTGTGCCGCTCGATCTGCCTGCGCGCCTCGACCGGCGCCGTGCCGCCGATCACCTGCCGCGCGTTCAACGACCCGCGCAGCGTCAGCACGTCGTACACGTCCTGCCCGATGCTCGCGTGGAAGCCTTGCAGCGTCTCCAGCGGCAGCTCCGACAGGTCCTTGGCCTGCTCGATGCCCACCTTGACCGCGTGCGCCACCACCTCGTGGGCATCGCGGAAGGGCACGCCCTTGCGGACGAGGTAGTCGGCGAGGTCGGTGGCCGTCGCGTAGCCGCGCCTGGCCGCGCGCTCCATCGCGTCGGGCTTGGCGACGATGCCGCGCGAGCGCGCGCCGGTGGTCGCGTCGACCTCGCCGCCGATCATCTCGGCCATGATGCGCAGCGTGTCCTTGACGGTGTCCACCGTGTCGAACAGCGGCTCCTTGTCTTCCTGGTTGTCCTTGTTGTACGTGAGCGGCTG
>FSXQ01000859.1_pt1 | contig 17919 bp, 20 predicted proteins | sample 1638011 | NCBI WGS metagenome assembly FSXQ01 (sample SAMEA3914789, study PRJEB12502) | metagenome | biome: forest; material: soil | place: Canada | collected 2011-07-03 | depth 0.3 m | reverse complement strand
GGCCGGCGCGCCGATCTTGCCCAGTCCGCTGAGGATGAAGATGGCCGCGACGAGGATGCGGCCGACGAAGGGCACGACGCCCGGGTTGCTGTTCGAAGTGGTGTTGCTCATGGTGATTTCTCCTGGGGTTGATTGACGAACTCGGGTGGACACGGAACGATCAGTCACCCTCAGGCCAGTCATCACGCAGGCGGCGTCGGGTTGACAACGTCGACGGACGGCGAATGGATCGGGGCAGCTGCAGTTCCCGGATCCGCCGTTGCCGCAGAGCGCGTCGCACTCGTCGGCAGTGACCGGATCCGGTAGAAGCAACTCTAGGCACCCGGCCTGGCCCGAACAACATGCCTGACTGCAACGGATCTTTCCACCGCGCAGAAAGATGGCCCCCCCGATCCCGGTCCGCCCTGACGCGAGAAGCGCCGCGCAGCGGCTCGCGATGCGGGCTCCAGCGCGGCGAGCAGCGCTCGGAGCCGCATCTTTGCAGCCATGGGAAGGTGCTTTGCCGGCGCCATGCTTGGCGCGGATCGCTGCCCGGCCTAACTTCGCAGCGTGGGCCAACCCCGGACCACCCCGAATCCTGATTGCAGGTAGACACCATGGAACTGTCAGTCGTTCGAATCCACAAGGCCACCTCGTCCGGCAACCAGCCATGGGTGCAAGCCCGCTCGGTTGTTCACCCCGACAAGTACCTGAGCCAATGCCCGTTCATTCTCCTGAACGAGGAGTTCCACGCGCCGCTCAGCGAGTTTCCCATCCGCTCCCTCGACGGCGTCATCGCCATGACCCTGGTCCTGGAGGGAAGCGTGGCGCAGACCGACGGCACCGGAAGCCGCTGGCGCCTCGAGCAAGGCGACGCGGACTTCTCGGCAGGTCGCGGCGGGGTCCTCCGGGCCGAGGCGTCCGCCGAACAAGGCGTCCGGTTCCTGCATCTGTGGGTCAACATGCCGCCTTCGCTCAGGCCGAAGGTGGCGCAGCGCCAGATCGTTCGGCGCGGGGACACGCTGAGCACGTCGTTCGGAGATGCGAGCGCGTTGCTCTATGCCGGCTCGCTGGGCTCGGCCTCGGCGCCGCACAGGTCGCCGTGGCCGATCACGATGGTCGATCTGTCCCTTCGGGCCGGGGCGCAGGCTTCCCTTTCGCTGGCGTCGACCGAGCGCAGCTTCGCGTACATCCTGAGCGGCGCGGTCGAACTGGGCCGCAACCAGGTTCGACTCAATCGCGGCAACGTCGCATGGATGGAGAGAACCGTGACGCGTGGCGACATCAACTCGCTCGCGGTCCGCGCCGTGACGGACACGAGGATGTTGTTCATCTCCAGCCCGGTGATCGGAGAGCACACGTCAGCCGTCGGCGACGACCCCGCCGAATGCGCAGCACCTCCCGCAAGGAAACGGCTGGCGATCGGCGGGGTTCGATACGCGCGTTCCGCGGCGTGAAAATTCGTCGTCGTCGCGCCAGCACTGGCGCGATCCCAAGGCTCCGTCACGCCGGTTCGCGCGGGCGGCCCGCCAGTCGCCTGGCCAACCGCAGGCGTCGAAATTCATCCACGATGAATTCGACGAACGCGCGTGTCTTCGGCGCCAGCAACGCGCGGCTGGCGTAGTACAGCGAAATCGACCCGAGATCCGCATGCCATTGCGGCAGCAGGCGAACAAGCGCCCCGCTCTCGAGATAGGGCAGCGCCTCCGGCATGGCGACGAGAGTCACCCCGAGGTTCAGCAGGGCCGCCCGGCACACGGCCGCGGGGTCGTTCAGCACGATGGTCTCCTTCAATGAGACCGGCATCTGCTCACCGGCCGCGTTGACCATCATCCATTGCCTCACACGCCCGGTGCGCTCCGAGCGCATGACGACGCCGTCGAACGACGCGAGGCCGGTCGGATCCTTCGGCCGCCGCTTGTGGCGCAGGTACGCCGGCGATGCGACGGCGATGAGGTGCGCGGGTGCCAGGTCGCGCGAGACCACGCCCGGCGCGAGTTCGAAGCCGCCGCCGATCGCCGCATCGAATCCCTCGCCGATGAGATCGACCTGCCGATTCTCGAAATGCCAGTCGGGCTTGATGTTGGGATACCGCTCCAGAAACTGTGGAAGCAGCGGCAGGACGTAGTCGAGGCCGAACGTCAGCGCGACGCTCACCTTCAGCACGCCCGAGGGCTCGCCGCCCTGCATCGATACGCCGGCGATGGCCGCCTGGACATCCCCCAGCGGCGCCTTGATCGTGCTCAGCAGCAGCTCGCCCGCCTCGGTGAGCGTCAGGCGCCGCGTGTTGCGATGGAACAGGCGCTGTCCGAGATTGCGCTCGAGCATCGCGACGTTGCGGCTGACCGCGGCCGGCGTCCACCCCAGATGCCGCGCCGCCGCGGAGAAGCCGCCGCTCTCCGCGGAGCGCACGAAGGATTCCAGGTTCGCCAAGGTTTCCATGCCCTGCTCCTTCAACGAAGGATTGAAGATGATTTCGATCATTCTCCACTAATCAATTGCGAATCAGGAACCTAGTATTGGTTTCACCACAACCCCTTCTGGAGCTGAACATGAGTACCTCGACCTCTTCCGCCGCTCAAGGCAACAACGTCATTCCGAGCATCGGCATCATCGGCGCCGGCGCGATCGGCTCGGCCATCGCCCGCGCGCTCGCGCGAATGAACATCCCGGCCATCCTGGCGAACAGCCGCGGCCCGGAATCGCTCGCGCCGCTGGTGCGCGAACTCGGCGGCACGATCACCGCGGGCACGCGCGAGCAGGCCGCGCGCGCGGACGTGGTCTTCGTCGCGGTCAACTGGTCGAACCTGCCCGCCGCGCTCGCCGGACTTCCCGACTGGAACGGCCGCCTGGTCATCGACACCAACAACCCCATCGAGCCGCCGACCTTCCGGCCGGCGGATCTGGGCGGCCGCCTGTCGAGCGAGGTGTTCGCCGGACTGGTGCCGGGCGCGAGGGTCGTCAAGGCCTTCAATCACCTGCCGGCTCAGCTGCTGTCCGAAGATCCCGCCGGCAACGGCGGGCGCCGCACCCTGTTCTATTCCGGCGACGATGCGCAGGCCAGGAGCACGGTCGGCGCGCTGATCGACAAGCTCGGCTTCTTCGGCGCGGATCTCGGCGCGCTCGAGGTGGGCGGCGGACTCACCCGGATTCCGGGCGGCGCCCTGTCGATCCACCACTTCGTCAAGCTCGGCTGAACCTGCAGCTTGCACCGGCGACCTGCGCCTGAGCGCCATCCAAGAGGAAGACCAACCCATGAGCCGGCACGTCGCCATATCGCCCAACTGCACGTCGGGACCATTGCACGCATGCAAAGGTGATTTGCCGCCACGCGCCTAGGCGAGCGAGACGGCTCGCAATACCTTGTGGGCGGACGGCCTCGGGTTGTGGAAGACCCCTGATCGCAAGCCGTCAGTCCTGGCGCATCGCCCGGACGCCAGCCATCACTCACCCACGACTCACGAGGCAAGAACATGATCGATCATCGCCCCTTCGCCGGGCTTCCGAGCGCCAACATCGGCTGGCTGTCGGCACGCCATCACTTCCCCGTCGACGGTCGGCAGGATCCGAAGCACACGCCGGTGAAGTCGCTGTACGTCTGGAACGACGACACCTTCGCGCCGCGGCACGGCTTCCCCCTGCACCATCACCAGAACGTGGAGATCATCACCTACGTTCGGCGCGGTGCGGTCACGCACACGGACACGTTGGGCAACTCCTACGAGATCGCGGCGGGTGACATCCAGGTCATGAGCGCGGGTTCCGGCCTGCGCCACGCCGAGTTCAACCACGGCCCGGAGCCGCTCAAGATCTTCCAGATCTGGCTCACGCCCAACGAGATCGGAAAGGCGCCCGCATACGCCGCAAGGCGCTTCCCGGGCGTCGACCGATCCAACGAGCTCGTTGTTCTCGCGAACGGCCTCGATGAAAGCTCGAGCGTCGATGCACTGCCGCTGCGCGCCGATGCGCGCCTGCTCGTCGGCCGCATCGAAGCAGGCCGATCGCTGAGGCATGAGATCACCGGCGGACACGACCTGTACCTGGTGCCGTCTACCGGGACGGTACTTGTCGACGGCGTTGCGGTCGACGCAGGCGACGGGGTCGCGGTGGTCGGCCAGACCAGCGTCGAGTTCGTGGCTGTGCACGACACCGAACTCGTCATCGTGGAGCTTGCCTAGCACGAGCGAGCGTGGCCCGGCAGCGCGCCCGCCGGCATTCCTTCGATCCATGGAGGACACCGATACGCGCCGGGCGGCTACTCAATTGGACACCCGACCCATAGATTGAAGCCATGAATACACTCACCGCCCCCCTCCAAGAGAGCGCCACCGTGCGCGCGACCGTCCACCGTACGCGCGGCCACCAGCACGGCCCCGTCACACGCATGATGAGCCCGTCTGACCTCGGCGAAGTGCTGAAGCCCTTCGTGTTCCTCGACAGGATCGACGTCTCCAACCTGCGGGACCAGAAGGTCGGAGGCTTCGGGCTGCATCCTCACTCGGGCATCGCGACGCTGACCTGGTTGTTCGAAGGCGCCGCCAACTACGAGGACAACATGGGCCGGCGCGGCAAGCTGAACCATGGATGGATCGAATGGATGCACGCAGGCCGCGGCGCCTGGCATGGCGGGAGCTTGGGCGACTCCGACCGGCTGCGAGGATTCCAGTTGTGGGTCGCGCTGCCGGCCGCCGCCGAACTGGGCGCGCCGTACAGCTCGTACATCGGCCCCGGCGACCTGTCCACCGACGGCCCGGTGACCGTGCTGCTGGGCCAGCACGGATCGGCCAGGAGTCCGATCGAAGCGCCGGCCCCGATCAACTATTTCTCGATCAGCCTCAAGGCCGGCGAGACCTGGAAATACGAGCCCGCTTCGGGCCATACGGTGGCCTGGGCCGCCGTCAGCGTCGGCAAGCTTCGCTCGCCCCACGCCATCCAGACCGGCGACCTGGTGGCCTTCGAGGAAGGCGTGAAACCCATCCACTTCTTCGCGGAAGAAGACACCGACTTCGTGTTCGGCTCCGCAGCCAAGCATCCCCATGACTTGAAGCTGGGCTACTACTCCGTCCACACCACCGACCACGCCCTGGAACAAGGCGAAGCGCGGATCCGGGAACTCGGACTCGCCCTTCGCGCCGAGGGCCGACTCAACGCCTGAAAGGAAGGCAATCATGAGCGGGAAACTGGCGGGAAAGGTCGTCATCGTCACGGGGACGGGTGGCAGCATCGGCCGCGAAGCGGCCCTGCTGTTCGCACGCGAAGGCGCCCTGATCGTGGGTTGCGGCCTCGGCGCCGAGGATGCGCTCGCGACCGTCGACGCAGTGCGGGCCGAGGGCGGGACGATGGTCTCCATGCAGCCCTGCGACCTGAGCAAGGCGGCGGACTGCCAGGCGCTCGTCGACCTCGCAGTGCGGACCTTCGGTCGCGTCGACGTGCTCTTCAACAATGCCGCGATGGCGTATTTCAACTGGATCGAGGACATCTCCGACGAGGAGTGGGATCGCAATCGCCGCGAGGAGGTCGACCTCGTGTTCTACCTCACGCGCGCAGCGTGGCCCCATCTCAAGACCAGCCACGGCGTGATCGTGAACACCGCCTCGTTGACCGCGCTGATGAGCTTCGAGAACCTCGGCTCGCTGGCCCACACCACCGCCAAGGCCGGGATCATCGGAATGACCCGTCAACTCGCGATGGAGGGCCGCCACCACGGGATCCGGGCCAACTCCATCTCGCCAGGCGTCATCGAGACCAACCAGACGCGCGAGCAGCTGAAGGACCCCGAGTGGGCCGGCTACATGCTCGGCAAAACCCTGCTGGGTCGCCTTGGCCGGCCCCAGGAAATCGCGCAGGTCGCCCTCTTCCTGGCTTGCGACGACAGCTCCTACGTCACGGGCACCGACATCGTCGTGGACGGCGGCATGCATGTCTGGTGATGTCGGCCGGAGCGATCCGGGGCCGCGGCCAGACAGTGCCTGACATCGCGTCTCCGACGGCACGTTGCGGGATGGTCGCCGCGGCCGGCATCAGCCCAGCAGCAGGGAGATGCCGTACGCAAGCCCTGCGATCACCAGTCCGATGAACGTCGCGGGGAGGACGAAAAGCGCCACTCCCAACTCTTCATGGTGCTCTTCCACGTAGGTGCAGATCTTCATGATGAACCTCGACAGGTCTCGTCGCTGGCCGACTGCCGGCAGCTGTCAAGTTCGACGACTCCAATCTAGGCAGAGCCGGATGCGGCATCAATCGGACGCAGCGCAAAGGATTGTTCGCGCAGCGGCAAAGGTGCAGGTGCACCCGCGCCCGGCGATACGTGCAGACGACGCGCACCCGCGTCGTCCGGGGACGGTCTGATCCCTGCGGTTCAGGCGCCGCGAAGGTGCCGGAGGGACACCCCCCGCCAGCTCGGTTCGAGCATTCCAGGAGGAGCAACGGTGCTTTGCCTCCGCGCCTGTTTTCGCGGCGCCGCCGCGGCACTACCTTGGATGCACGCAATCAACAAACGCATCGAAGGAGTCGACATGTCAACCAGTTCACTCGCGCAGGCGCGGAGCTATCGCGCGATTCGGGCCGCGGGCGCCGGCCGCGAAGGCCTCCTGAGCTTCGGCGACGACCAGGTCTTCGCCAAGCTCCACAGCGTTGCCATGCAGGCGGCGCTGTCGGTACTGCTTTCCCTCTTCGGTCTCGGTTCCGCGATGGCTCAATCCATCGACCAGGACGTGACGCTAGGCGCGAACACGCAGGCGACGCGCGATCGCGTCATCTCCGAGATCTCGCAGGCGCGCGCGGACGGCACGATCAAGCGCTGGTCGCCCGTTCTCGTGGAAGTGCCGTTCAGGGCGCCGCTCAAGGGCAGTCGCTTCGCACCGTTCGCAACGCATCAAGCCGCAGGCGAGAGCAATCGGTTCGTCCCGCGCGACGGCGGCCTGCGCTCGTCCGACATCCCCCTCGCCGCTGCGCGCGCCGCGCAATGACCCCGCCGATCGCCATCACCCACACGCAAGCCATGACACACCCGACACGCCCTCTCATCGGTCCGAAGCCGATGCGCTACGTCAACTCGGTCCGCACCGACATCCGCCGGACATTCCGCCGCTTCCGTCTGCTCGACTACCTGCGTCGGCGGAACGCAGGCAGCGCCGCGACGCCCGGCCTCGCCGCCGCGGCAGCGTAGCTGGCGCTCGAGCCACCCAAGGCTCCGCTTTTCCCGAGCACTTCACTCCAACCCGACCAGGAGGTCACATGACCCGGATCCTGAAACAAATCAAGTTGACGCGCGAAGACTCCCCCATCGCATTCGTCGTCTTCCCCATCGCGGCCGTCGCGTTTTTCGCCTCGTCGTTCGGCTACCTCGCCTTGACGATCGCCAATCACTGACGGCATCCCTGGAAGGCGTTCGCCAACGCAAGGCGAATATCGCCGCTGCCTCGACGCATCGCCGCAGGCAACAGCCGGCGCGAGCCCGGCGATCCAGCCGCGCTGCGCGCCGCGCATGGCCGTGAACCACCGGGCGGAATCACCACTGCGGCGCCGCGTCCGCCAGCTGGGCAACGCCCCGTCCGAACGAGAAGTTCTCGTTCGGGACGGGGACGAGGGCGATGAAGACGTCGTCCGGCGAGATGTCCGCGGCCTGTTGGAGCAGCTCGGGGATCTTGGCCATCAGCGCCTTCTTGTCGGACGCGGGCCGGTGCGCGCCGACCAGGATGGAAATGATCATGGCGTTGGGCGTGCGGTTCATGCCCATGAAGGTCGGATCGATGAAGAGCTCGTCGTCGCCGTGCTCGCTCAGGATCACGAAGCGGTCGCCCGGGGGGATGTTCAGCGCCTGGACGAGCGACTGGTTCAGCGCGTTGCCGATCGCGATCTTCTGGTCGCGGGAGAAGCGACCCTTGGGGAGGTGGGCGTGGAAGACTGGCATGTGGAAAGACTCCGGTCAAAGGAACAATGGACAGACCGTCAGGCGGCGGTCGGCGATGCCTTCGCAGGCATGGGGAAAGTGATGCGCGGCGTGAGCAATGGGCTGCGCATCAACGGTTCTGGATCAATCCGGCGTTCAACCCGAACAGCCGCCACTCCGAAAGCGCGTACGTTTCGAGCACGCCCTCCGCGTGGTACGGGTCCGCCAGAACCAGCGCCATCGCCTGGTCTTTCGATTGCGCCCGATAGATGGCCAGCGCGCCCGAGCCGTCTGCAAAAGGGCCCGCCATGATCAGCTCGCCGCTCGCCTCGAGCGTCCGTGCATACGACTGGTGCGCCAGCCTCATCCGATCGACGTGCGAGCGGTCGGAAACGTATGTCGCGTAATTGATGAAGGTTCGCGCGGCGTGCGCGTCGGGTTCGACCGGCGCAGCGCCCGATGCACGAGGCGCTTCGCGAGGAACACGCCGTTCCGCCGGGACGAGCGAGGCGGCGAGCAACTCGACGTTGCTGTCGACCACGATCCACTCGGACAGGCGATAGTCCGCAATCGCACCTCTCAGAACGAACGGATCTCTTTGCGCCAACGTCTCGGCTTGCGGTTTCGAAGCGACGTCATACACGAGCAGGACGCCGCGGGGCCGCCCGTCGTCGTCGAGCAGCGGACCGCCAATCACCAGCCGATCGTGCTCGCGAAGCGCGTCCGCATAAGCCTGATGCTCGGCCCGGGACGCGTCCACCCTGCCCCGATCCTGAACGTACATCGCGTAGTTCACGATCTTCATCGGGCCTGGATCTCCTGAGAGCACGTCAGAAAGCGTGGGCAGCGAAGAAGCCGCCATGGCCGATGGCTTTTCGACAAGCGCGAGGCTTGCCACGCCTGCGGCGGCGGATACGAGAAAGCGGCGACGCGACAGATCTTCTGACCCCCCACGAGGTTTCGCGCCGCTGCCAGGTTCGAACTCGACCTCTGTACGTTGGACTGCCATGCTGAACCTCAATGCGCTTTCATGTCCTGCCAGCCGCCGCCGAGCGCCAGGAACAGCGTCACCTGGTCGGAAGCCAACTTGCTGTCCGCGGCCGCCGTGCTCTGCTCGATGGCGATCAAGGTGCGATTGGCGTCAAGCACCGGGAGGTAGCCTTGCCGGCCAAGCGTGAACAGACGCTCGGTGTCGCGCGCCGCGTCGGCCGCCTTGGTGCGCGCGGACTCCAGGATTTCACGCCGGCGCACGTCCTCGCTCACGACTTCGAGCGCGCTCTCGGTCTCCTTGAGCGCGCCCAGGACCGTCCCGTCGAAGCGCGCGAGCGCGCCATCGTGGTCGGCATCTGCAGCACGAATGCGTGCCTTCGTACGGCTGCGGTCCGGGAACTCCCAGGAAATCAACGGACCGAGCGAGAACTTGAAGGTGTCGTCAGCGAAGCCGCGCTGGAGCGCTCCGACCGACGCGAGGGAGGCCCCCAGAGAGACCTTCGGGTAGAGGTCCGCAGTCACGACGCCGATGCGCTCAGCCGCGGCCTGCACTTCGAACTCCGCCCGGCGTACGTCCGGCCGCCGGCGCAGAAGGCTCGCGCCGTCGCCCACCGGCGCGGGCGCGACGAGGCGCGGCTCCTGCGCGCACGCGGCCACGTCCCGCGGGAAATCGGCCGGCGTCTGTCCCGTGAGCACGGCCAGGCGGTAGAGCGCCAGGCGATGCCGCGCCTCGAGCTGCGGCAACGTGGAGCGCACCTGGTCTTCCTGCACGGACGAGCGCTTGGTGTCCAGCGAGCCCGCACGCCCGTTCTCGACCAGCGTCCGGGTGAGCGCGGTGCTCTTCTCCTGCAGGGCGAGCAGGCGTTCCGCGACACCCATCTCACGCCCGCTGGCGCAGGCGTCGATATAGGCGCGCGTCGTTTCGGCAACCACCGTGACGCGCACCGCGTCGCGTGCCGCGGCAGCGGCGCCGACATCGGCCCTGGCGGCATCGATGCTGCGAGCGATCTGGCCAAACAGGTCGACCTGGTAGGACACGCTCACGCCGGCGCCATAGACGAACTTGTTCGGAAACGGCTTGCCAGGATGCAGATCCTCCTCGGCAGAGCGGCGGCCGTACGAAGGGGCGGCGAACACGCTGGTCGACGGCTCCTTGGCGGCGTCTGCGTAGTCGAGGCCGGCCTCGGCCTTCTCGAGGTTCGCAGCGGCCGCACGCAGATCCGTGTTGGCTGCCAGCGCCTGGTGCACGAGCGCGTCCAGGCGCGCGTCGTCGTACAGGCGCCACCAGTCGCCCGGAACGGGCTCCTGTGCGAATGATGTTGCGTCCGCACCGAGGAATGGCGCATTGGCGGACGGCCGATTGACGACCGCATCCGCCGGCACGGGCGGATGCGGCGCGATGGTTCCGCAAGCAGCCAGTGCCGCGAGGGCGAGCAGCGCGAGTACGCGACGCATGGTCAAGCTCCTCTCGAGGAAACGCCGCGGTGTCCGCCATCGAGGACTTCGACGGTGGCCGTGCGGCCCATGATGAGACGGATGTCGGAAGGCACGCGGTCGAGCTGCACGCGCACGGGAATGCGCTGCGCGAGCCGTACCCAGTTGAAGGTCGGGTTGACGTTGGCAAGCAGGTTGGAGCTCGCGCTGCGTTCGCGGTCGTCGATGCCCGCGGCGATGGAGTCGACGTGGCCTTCGAGCTCGCGCGTGTCGCCGACCAGCCGCACGTGCACCGGGTCGCCCACGGCGATACGGCCGATCTTGGTTTCCTCGAAGTAGCCGAGGACGTGCAGCGAGGCCTGGTCGACGACGGCGAGCATCGGCTTGCCGGCGGTCGCGTAGGCTCCGGGCCGCAGATCGAAGTTGGTGACCCAGCCGTCGACGGAGGCCCGCACCTCCGTACGCTCGAGATTGACTCGCGCGGTGTCGACCGCGGCGGCGGCCTGCGCGAGCGACGCCTGCAACTGCTCCAGCTTCGACGCACTCTGCTCGCGTGTCTCACCAGGCACCAGGTCGCCAAGAGCGATGTTGCGCTGGTCCTCGCGTGCGGCTTGAGCCAGCTGCGTGCGCAAGCTGCGTACGGTCGCCTCGGCCTGGGCGAGCGCCAGGCGCGGGCGCACCGGGTCGATCGTGAACAGCACATCGCCGTGATGGACGACCTGGTTGTCGCGCACGAGTACCTTGTCGACGAGGCCGGAGACGTCGGGCGCCACCTGCACGACGTCTGCGCGCACCCGTCCGTCCCGCGTCCACGGATCGTCGTGGTAGTGCTGCCAGAGCGACCCGGCCGACGCAGCAGCGCCGGCAACCAGTGCGAGCGTCACGGCGGCTCGGGCGATGAGCTTGAGAGCAGGCTTCATGATGGTCATCCAAGGTAAGGGACGAGGCGGGCCGGGAGCGCAAGCGCAATCCAGGCGGCCGCCCCCCAGAGCAAGACGAACAGCGCCAGGTCGACGAGTGCGGGATGCCACACCACGCGGTAGGCGCCGAGCGCACCGAGCAGGCGCCTGACCGGCAAGACAAGCAGCAGCGCCACGACCGCAGTGGCGAAGCGCACATCGACGAAGACGCCAAAGAGATTGATGTCAGCAAGCATGGCCAGCGTCCTTGGGCGAGGAGTAGGCCGGCGCAGCGGGAAAGAGATCTCGACGCAGGCCGGCCGCAGCGGTCAGGCCGCGCGTGCGCTGCGCGCCCGGTTCGAGCGCGAAGAGCTGTGCGATGACCCGGTCCAACGCTGCGGGAAGCGCGACATCCGGCGCGGCGGGTCCGCGACGCGCCTGGCCGCGAACATGGCGAGCCAGACCGCGCAGCGCGGTCTCGATCGTGGCGGCAACGCCCGCGCCGGCGGTGCGGGCAACCTCGCGCAACTCCGCGACGTCGACGCCCACTCGGAGGTCTCGCAGGGCATCGGCCAGGCGCACGCGTTCATCGCCTGTGGCGCGCGCAAGCCGTGGCAACAGCAGTCCGGCCCGGTCGAGCATGCGGCTCGCCCAGGCGGCCGTGGTCTGGGGCTGGCTGCCATCGGCGAGGCCCGCGAGCTCGCGCCACCCCGCCCGCAGCAACCTCCAGCTGCTCCACTCGGCACTCACGACGCGGATCAGACTGGTCACGACGAGCGCGATCAGAGTGCCCGCCACCGAAGCGATGGAGAGTGTGATGAAGGCGTTGAAGTCAGCGCGCATCGTCGGCTGAAGCGAGATGAGGGACTGCGAGATCAATGCGAAGGCCAGTCCGTGCAGCGAATGCTTCGGCGTGCCGAGATAGAGGGCGGTACCGAAAAACAGCGGTAGCAGCGCCAGGCACAGGGTGGAAAAGCCGTCGACCGCGGGGAGGATCGCGAACAGGTAGAGCGCGCCGGCCGGCACTGCCGCAATCGACCAGGCAGGTAGCAGCCGCTGCAGCGGCCGAGGGTCGTCCAGCAAGGCGAAGACCGCTGAGTTGGCCGCCGCAAGGCCGACGGCGGCTCCACCTTGCTGCCAACCCGTCACCCAGCAGGCCGCGGCGGTGACGATGACCGCGACCGCTGCGGCGAAACCCGCCAACGCCGCCAAGCCGTGGTCGACGTGCAGCAGTCGCTTTGTCGCCTGGGCGAGCAAGGGCACGACGCGCGCAGGCAGCGGGCTCCTTGGCGTGCGCGCAGCCTCCGCGAGCAACAGGCATTCATCCCATGCGGCCACGAGTTTGCCGAGACGCTCGATGGCGCTGGTCGCAAGCAACTCGACGTTCGGGGCCAGCGTGCCCGGTGCCGGCAGCGTGGCCCTGCCCGCAGCCAGGAAAGCTTCGGCATCCGCCGAATCCTCGCGGTACGCCTGCGCGATCCATGCGCGCACCTGCGCGACGTGCGCGAACAGCGCAGGCAAGGCGTCCCGCTCGCTTGCGAGGCCGGCCAGGCGGTCCTCGATCGAGGTCAGCAGCGGCAGGAGTGCGACCAGGCGCTCCTCGAGCGCGATGATGACGCGCATCTCGTCGGCAGCGACGCCAGGCTCGAAGCGCAGGTTGGCAGCGAGCGTGCGCAATTCGGTGAGATCGGCCGCCAAGCGCCGGCGCGCCTGCTGCTCGGCTGCCGCCGCCGGCTCGGGGGCGAGGCCGCCAGCGATCCAGCGGCGCGCGTCAGCCAGGCTCGCCGCAAGCTTCGCGGTGACGGTCTCGCGCAGCTTCTGCGGCAGCACGACGCTGTGAACGAGGGCTGCGCAGAGCGCTCCCAGCAAGATTTCCTCGGTGCGCCCGACCGCGCTGTCGAAGATCGTGCCCGGATCACCCGCCAGGGGCAGCCCCACCAGCGCCACGGTGTAGCCCGCCAGCAGGAATGTGTAGCTGCGCGGGCTTCGGTCGAGCAACGCCACGTAGACGCACAGGCCAAGCCAGGTGGCAATCGCCGTGATCAGCAGCTCGGGCGAGCTCGCGAGCGCCGGGATCATGACGAGCGAAGCGGCCATCCCGAGCACCGTTCCGGCAATGCGGTAGCGTGCTCGCGCGACGACCGCACCCGATGCCGCCGCGAGCGGCTGGCTCGTGATGAACACCGTCAGCGCCGCCCACCAGGGATTCGGAAGGTCGAAGGCGAGCGCCAGGAACAGCGCGATCAGCGCGGCGGCCGTGGTGTTGGCGGCATAGACGATCGAGCGGAATGTGAGGCTGGGCATGGGGCGGACTGTAGGAGTCGTGCACCGCCAGAGCTAGCCTCCGCGCATGAATGCATTCTTGCGATTTCCAGAACAATTGCCGAGGTTCCGGACCTGCCCGCGTGGCCGACCAACCGTCCGCTGCTCACGAGGTGTGCCGCCCCACTGCGGCCGGCACGGGCAACCGGTCTTGAGTCCTTCTGCGTGCATCAGGCGCCGGCATTCTTGCTGATACCGAAATGCGGCTTTGCGTCGACCCGGCTTGGTGCCCGCGGCGCGGCCCTCTAAAGTTTCTCCACGGTGGTACCCGCGGCCAAGCAGACGTCAGAGTCCGCCGCATCGGGCCACGGCCTTGTTTGTCATCGCATGCGTCTGCGGCCATCAACCGCGCGTCCATGCGTCGGCAACACCTTCTCCCCGTCACACCATTGGAGAAATCACAATGCATCCCTTGCGCAAACTGCGGGAATCCGGAAAAGCGACGCCCGCCCAGGTGAGCGAGCTCCTTGCCGAAGACGTCGTATTCAACAGCCCGATCCTGGTCCGGTCGATCGCGGGGCGCGAACCCGTCGCGGCGATCTTTGCCCAGTCGAGCTCCACGCGCGGCAGCGGCACCTATACAGCCGAGTTCAAGCTCGATGACCGGACCACCTTCCTGCGCTGGGAGGGAACCATGGACGGCCACAAGATCGAGAGCCTGGAGGTGATCGTGGACAACGAGCAGGGGCTGATCGTGGAGCGCACGATCGCCCTGCGACCGTATCCGGCGGTGAAGCTGTTCCGCGACGCCATGCATGCATCGCTCAAGGACAAGCTGCCGCCTGACGTGTGGGACTACGCAACCCCGTCCTGAAAGCGGCGCCGACGCTTGCCGCGCGCCTTGACTGGAGACGTTCTCGCAAGTGGCCGCCAGCCAGGGGCCGAAGCGGGAGTGCTGAGCATTTGCCCTTACTTGATGGAGATCCTTCATGAGCAACCCCGAACTGATCGAAGCCTGCAGGAAGGCGTTCACCGGTTTCGAGAAGAACGACAAGGCCGATCTCATCGATCACCTGTCGGAAGACGTCGTCTTCGAATTCTCCGACTCGCTCCCCTACGGGGGAACCTACGTCGGCAAGGCGGAGTTCAAGGCGTTCTGGGCGCACGTCTACAAGGAGTACGAGTACTTCAACTATGACGCGCACGACATTCTCGAGGCCAAGGACTACATCGCGATTCCCGTGGTCGCTCGAGCGAGGACGACGCGCGGGTTCTCCATGGAGAACCAGCACATGTTCCTGTTTCGGGTCAAGGACGGCAAGATCACCTGGGGTCGAATCTATGCCGACACCGCACGCGGGCGCGACGTCCTCGAGGGCCATGAGCCCAAGCGGTTTCCCAAGATCCTCTTCAGCTGAACACCCGGCCGGCCGCCGCTGCGTCGCCGACGCAGGACAGGCCGGTGCCGAGGTCAGTGCAGCGACTGCGCGCCCAGCCAGCCTTGAACCTCCGCGGCCGGCATCGGCCTGCCGAGGCAGAAGCCCTGCGCAACATCGCAGCCGAGCTGGTTCAGCGCATCGAACGTCGGCTCGTCTTCGACGCCCTCGGCAATCACATTCAGATGCAGGTTGTGCGCCAGGTCGATCGTCGATCTCACGATCGCGGCGCAGCCGGCATCCGACACCAGCCCGCGGACGAAGGATTGGTCGATCTTGATCGCGTCCACGGGAAGCTGGCGCAGGTAGGACAAGGACGAATACCCGGTTCCGAAGTCGTCGATCGACAGCGCGACATCCAATTCCTTGAGTCCATGCAGCACCTCCAGGGCCTTGATGGGATCTTCCATCAATGCGCTCTCGGTCAACTCGAACTCCACGGTGCCGGCGCGCGCGCCCCAGGTCGCGAGCTTGTCGGAGACGCGCTCCAGGAAGTGCGCGTCCCTCAGGTCGTGAGCCGACATGTTCACCGACACCGGATGTTCGATGCCGCTTTCGCGCCAAGCGTAAAGCTGTCGCAAGGCATCTTCGAGGACCCAGTAGGTCAGCGATGTGATGAGCCCCGTGCTTTCCGCGAGCTGGATGAACTCGCTCGGGTTGAGCAAGCCGCGACTCGGGTGCTGCCAGCGCACCAGCGCCTCGAGTCCGCAGGGTTGGCGCTGACCCATTTCGAGTTTCGGTTGGCAATACAGGCGCAGTTCTCCATTCGGGATGCCTTTGCGCAACTCGGCCATCAGGGAGACGTTGCTGTTGCAGCAGCTGTCCAGATCATTCGTGAAAACCGAGATGGGCCTCGATCTGCGTCGCGAGTGGACCAGGGCCTGCCCGGCCCGCCTGTTGAGCAGGTCGGCGTCCTCGCCATGGCCAGGAAAGACCGCCAGCCCCGCGACAAGCCGTGCATCCAGTCGCAGCGCGTCGATCTCGAGGGGCTCCCCCGCGGCTTCCACGAGCTGCTTCGCGATCTGTCGTCCCTTCTCGGCGCCCGCCGAAGGCAGTACCACCGCGAACTCGGCTTCGGCCGTATGCGCGACGACCACCGAGGGTTCCAATGTGGCGCGCAGTCTTTGCGCCACTTGCGCGACCAGGCGGTCGGCGATGGCGCCACCGAGGACCTGGTCCATTTCCTGGAAGCGTTCGATCGCCAGGCGGATCAGCGCCAGGGGCTGGCGCTCCGTCTTGGCGCTCGCGATGGCCTGCCCAAGCAGCTGGCGCAGGTTGGCGCGGTTGGGCAGGCCGCTGACCGGCTCATACAACATCAACCTGCGGATGGCCTCGTCCGCAATCGCGTGCCGCTCGCGCGCGTCAAGCGTCTGCAAGCCGAACGCCAGGTCTGCCGCGGCTTCCTGAAGGGGCTCCCGCTCGAATTCGTCGAAGGCATCCGGCTCGGGCGCCAAGATGGTGAGTGCGCCGAAGATTTGCTCCCCGGGTTTCAGCGGAAGCGCGTAGACCGATCCGAAACCGTGGCGGCGGTGGAATTCGCGCCACGCCGGCGCAATCAACGGACTGTTCTGGACGTCGTTCACCAGGCAAGGCAAGCCCGTCCGCAGCGTCGTGCTCGTTGCGCCCTGGGCCTGGTCGTCCCATGTCATTGTCAGCAGCCCGGCAAACGCTGCGTCGTTGCCGAAATGTGCGATCGGCGTCACGGAATGGCGTTCGTCGTGCTCGGCGCGGACTACCGCGGCGGCGCAGTACCCGGCCTCCTCGACCACGATCCGACAGATGGCCTGGAGCAACTCCTGGCGGTCCTGGGCGCGCAGCAATGCTCGGTTGCTGCCACTGAGCGTGCGCAGCGCTCGGCTGACGCGTTGAAGCTCCTCGTCACGTGACACGGGTCTGGCCATGGCGGAGCCTCCGTTTCGAGCGGTGAATCGCCAGTATGCCCAGCTTCTCCTGGCGTCGCCAGCGTCTGGCCGCGCACGCTTGCTAGACCGAGACGGCATCGGCCGCGCGGCGCGCGCGCGCGATGCGCTTCAGCGCCTGCGGCGGTTCCCCGAAGATCCGCAGGAACGCCCGCCGCATCCGCTCGGGATCGCTGAACCCCGTCTTGCTCGCGATGCGTTCGATCGGAAGCTCGTCGGCCTCGACGAGGATGCGCGCCGTCTCCGCCCGCAGCCGCTCGACAGCGCGGGCCGGGGACTGGCCGGTGTCCTGGCGGAACTCGCGGCTGAAGTGCCGCGGGCTCATGTGGGCGGCCTCGGCGAGGCTCTCCACCGACAGATCCCTGTCCAAGTGGTTCTTGGCGTAGGTCAACGCCGCCTGGATGCGGTTCGATTGCGAATCGAGCTCCGACAGCATCGAGAACTGCGATTGCCCGCCGGCGCGGCGATGGTGCACCACCATCTTCTTCGCCACCGTGCGGGACACCTCGACACCGAGGTCTTCCTCGACCAACGCGAGCGCGAGGTCGATGCACGCCGTCATGCCGGCGGAGGTCCATACCGTGCCGTCGCGCACGAAGATGCGGTCTTCCTCGACGCGGATCGAAGGATAGCGGCGCTGCAGTTCGCGGGCGCGCAACCAGTGCGTCGTCGCGCGCCGGCCGTCCAGGATTCCGGCGTCTGCCAGCACGAAGGCGCCGGTGCAGATGCTGGCCAGGCGCCGCGTGGGTTCGAGGGCGCCGCGGATCAGGCTCACCAGCTTCGGCGCCGCCGGTTGAGGAAAGGTCTCTCCCGCGACGAGCAGCGTGTCGTACGCGCACGGATCCAGCTCGGTCGTCTGGATACCCGTCCCCAGGGAGCACGTGACGATGCCGCCGCTCTCCGAAACGACATCGATCCGGTAGGCCGGGGCCGGCACCTCGCGGTTGGCCATCTCGAAGACCGAAGCGGCCGCCATGTCGACGACCTGGAAGCCCGGAAAGATCACAAGTCCGATGCGCTTCATGTTGTCCTGAAACGAGGGAAGTTTGTCGTTCAAGACGAATCGTAGAACCCTATCTTTGTCGTGTCAAACAACCCCACCCAAGGAT
>FSXQ01004266.1_pt1 | contig 17922 bp, 13 predicted proteins | sample 1638011 | NCBI WGS metagenome assembly FSXQ01 (sample SAMEA3914789, study PRJEB12502) | metagenome | biome: forest; material: soil | place: Canada | collected 2011-07-03 | depth 0.3 m | reverse complement strand
GTTCGACGTCTACGTGGCGGCCGACCACTTCAAGGTCGACGGCGGCTGGGTGATCGGCGATGCGCAAGGCAACGGCAACCATTTCGGTGCCGGCCATGCGTACAACAACGAGACGGAGATGGCGGTCGGGGCGCGCTACAAGTTCTGATGCCGCCGTTCGAGCGGATCTTCTGGTCCGACTCGAGGTGCCGCCAGTGACGGCTGGCGGCACCTGCTTGAATCGCAAGGCATCTTGACTGCCTGCCTTGATGGTTTGCGGCGATCTGTCCTGCTGTGCGTGGCATCGTCGAGCGGCACTGCCGGGCGCACCTTGGTCCTCCGGAGACAAGCATGTTCGAACTGATCGCCGCGAGCGTCCTGCGTACGCTCGCCGTCGCGTCGCTGTCGTTGCTCGCCCTCCCGGCGTGCGCTCAGATTCGCGTCGGGCAGACAACCGGATTTACAGGCGTCTCCGCAGCCGCCGTCAAGGAGACGAGCGCGGGCGCGGCGCTTTGGTTGGACGCGGTGAACGCCCGGGGCGGCGTGAACGGCCAGCGGATCGAATTGATTTCGTTGGACGACAAATCGGACCCGCAGATCGCTGCGGCGAATGCGCGGGCACTGATCGAGCAGCGGCAAGTCGTCGCACTGTTCTTGAGCCGCGGCACGCCGACGACGGAAGCACTCATCCCGATCCTCGACCAGTTCGGCGTTGCGTTGATCGCGCCTTCCACGGGCGCGATGGTTCTTCACACGCCGACGCAGCTCCACGTCTTCAATGTCCGTACACCCTATCAACTGGAGGCGGCGAAGGCGATTCCGCAACTCGCGAGCATGGGGATCACGCGGGTCGGTGTCTTGCAGACGAATGACGACTTCGGCAGGGACACGCTGCTGGGCGCCCAGCGCGGCTTCGCGGCAAGCAAGCTGCAGCCCGTATTCATCGAGCCCTTCGAGCGGATCAAGCCCGATTTCACGGCCATCGCCGCACGCGTCGCGCGGGAGAATGTGCAGGCCGTTCTGGTACTGGGATCCGGTTCCGCGGTCGAGGCGGCGATGAAGGCCATTCGCGCGGCGGGATCGAAGGCGCAACTCGTGGCCCTGTCCAACACGGCATCCGCGGGCCTGGTGTCCAACCTGGGAGTCAATGCGCGGGGGTTGATCGTGACGCAGGTCTTTCCCAGTGAGCGGAGCATGTCGGTGCCCATGGTCAAGCAGGCCAACGACCTGCTTCAGGCAAAGAGCCAGGGCGCACGACTTTCGCCCGCGATGCTCGAGGGGTTCGCAGCGGCAAAGGTCCTCGTGGAGGCGCTCCGGCGTGCCGGAAAAGGCCCGAGCAGCAGCAGTGTTCAGCACGCGCTCGAAGACCTGCACTTCGATCTGGGCGGCATCTCGATTGCCTACGGCCCGGGACACCACACCGGGCTTGACTCGTCGGCCTTGTCGATCATCGATGCGAACGGGCGCTTTCAGCGCTGATCTCACCCGCTCCTTGATGGCGCCGAGCGGCGCACGCGCAGCCACTGCACGCCCACCGGAATCACCGACACCGCGACGATGGCGGCCGACAGGATCGTCAGGTGGCCGCGCACCCACGCGATGTGGCCGAGCCAGTAGCCGCCGAGAATCATCGCGGCGGTCCAGGCGACGCCGCCCGCGACGTTGAAGATCAGGAAGCGGCGCAGGTCCATGCCGGAGAGTCCGGCCACGAAGGGCGCGATCGTCCGCACGATCGGGACGAAGCGGCCGATGGTGACCGTGGAGGCGCCGAACTGCGCGAAATAGTCTTTCGTGCGCTTCATGTTGGCGTCGCTGATCCAGCCCTTGTGGACGATCCACTGGCCGATTCGCGAACGCCCGACGAAAAAATTGAGGCTGTCGCCGGCAATGGCCGCGACCGCGATCGCCGCCAGCGGGACGAACGGCGAGCGCCCGTTGAGCGTCGCGAACGCACCGAGCGCGAACAGGATCGAGTCGCCGGGCAGGAAGGGCAGCAGCACCAGGCCGGTCTCGCAGAAGATCACGGCGGCCACGAGCAGCAGCCCCTGGACCTCGTGCGCGGCCAGCATGGCCATGAAGGCCTTCTCGTTGGTCAACCAGCTGAAGATGCCGAGGGTCATGGCGCTGCCGTCGGCAATCGCGAGTCCCGCCGCATCAACGCGTAGAAGGCCGGCATCGCCAGCAGCACCAGCGGCAGTTGCACCACCAGGCCCGAGATGATGGCCACGGCCAGCGGCTGCTGCATCTCGGAGCCCTGGCCGATCGCGAACGCCAGCGGCAGCAGCGTGAGGATCGCGGCGAGGGTGGTCATCGCGATCGGGCGCATCCGGTTCTGGCCGGCCAACACCAGCGATTGCGGCAGCGCGCGGCCCGGCTCGACCTCGCGTTGCTCCGAGAAGTAGAAGATGCCGACCTCCGTGACGATGCCGATCACCATCGTCATGCCCATCATCGCGGTGATGTTGAGCTCGATGCCGGTCAGCCACAGCCCGATGAACACGGCCGACACCGACAGCAGCGAGGTGGCGACGATCGCGATCGCCACGGAGAAGCGCTCGTAGACGAACAGCAGCAGCAGGAAGACGAGCGCCGCGGCCGCGGCGAACACCTTCAGCAGGCCGGCGAAGGCGATTCTCTGCTGCGCGTAGAGACCGCCGTACTCGACGCGCACGCCGGCCGGCAGCGCGCCGGGACGGCCCAGCAGCGCCTTGACGTCGGTCATCACCGAGCCGAGGTCGCGCTGGTCGATGCGCGCCGTCACCGCGATCATGCGCTTCAGGTTCTCCTTGCCGATCTCGGGCTGGCCCACCACCGTCTCGACCGTCGCCACGCGGCCCAGCGGAAACACGTGGCCGTCGGGCGAACGCACGGGCAGCGTCAAGATGTCGGCCGCGTTGCGATGGCGGGCGCTCGGCAGCATCACGCGAACGCCCACCGTCTTCACCCCCACCAGCATCTGCGTGGCCACGTTGCCGGTGAGCGCGTCGGTCATCGCCTGCGCCACGGTGGCGGGATCGACGCCTTCCAGTGCGGTCTTGGCGCGGTCGATGTGCAGCACCAGCGCATCGCCGGCAGGGTTGATGCCATTGCGCACGTCGACGGCGCCCTGCACCTTCGCGAGCCGCGCGGCGACGTCGATCGCCGCCTTCTCGAGCCGCGCCTCGTTGTCGGAGAACAGCTTGACCTCGACCGGTTGCGGCACGGCCGTGAGGTCGCCGATCAGGTCCTCCATCAGCTGCGCCGTCTCCACCGAGAGACCCGGCACCTGGTTCTCGACCTTGGTGCGGATCTCCTCCATCACCGCGTCCACGGGCCGGCGACCGGTGGTCTTCAGGCGGATGAAGAAGTCGCCCGAGTTGGCCTCGTTCAAGCCGCCGCCCAGCCCGGTGCCGGTGCGGCGCGAGAAGGTCTGGACATCGGGCGTCGCGCGGATGATCTGCTCCACCTGCTTGAGCAGGCGATCCGTCTCCGACAGCGCGGTGCCGGGTGCGCTGCGGTAGTCCAGCACGAAGCCGCCCTCGTCGATGGCCGGCATGAAGCCGGAGCCGACCTGCGTGAACGCGAAGCCGCCCAGCAGCACCAGCGGCAGCACCGCGGCGAACACCCACAGCGGACGGGCCAGGAGCCGGGCCATCAGCCGCGCGTAGCCGGCCTGCAGCCATTCGGCGAGCCGGCCCCCTTCCTGCTGCTGAACCTCCTTCGCGCCGAGGAACGCGCCGGCGAGCAAGGGCACGCCCACCGCGGTGACCACGAACGAGATGAACAGGCCGCCGGCCATCGTGATCGACAGCGCCTTGAAGAACGCGCCGGTCACGCCGGTGAGAAAGGCCAGCGGCGCGAAGATCACCAGCGTGGCGGCGCTCGACGCGGCGAGCGGCCGCAGGAACTCGGCGGCGGCGTGGCGCACCGTCTCGCCCACCTCCGGCGCGTCGCGCTGCGCGCGCAGGCGGCGCACGATGTGTTCGGTCATCACGATGGCATCGTCGATGATCAGGCCCACCGCCGCCGCCATGCCGCCCAGCGTCATCACGTTGAAGCTCATGCCCAGCAGCGACAGCAGCAGCACCGTCACCGCCAGCACCGTCGGCACCACCACCACGGCGATCAGCGTCACCTTCAGGCTGCGCAGGAACACGAGCAGCACGCCCGCGGCCAGCAGCGCGCCGACGAGGATCGCGTCGCGCACGCTGGCCGCCGACGCCACCACCAGGTCGCTCTGGTCGTACCAGCTGGTCACCGTGATGCCCGGCGGCAACTGCGGCTTCAGCGCGGCGAATGCCTGGCGCACGTCGGCGGCGATGCGCACGCTGTTGCCGGCCGGTTGCTGGTAGATCGAGATCAGCACGGCGTCCTGCCCGTCGGCCGTGACGCGGATCCATTCGGGCACCGACGCGTGCCGCACCGTCGCGACGTCGCGCAGGTGCACCACGCCCGTGGCGCCGTGCGCGACGACGGTCTGTCCCACGTCGTCGACGCTCTGCAGCGACGCGTCGGCCAGCACCAGCAGCAGCTTGTAGCGATCCTCCAGCTTGCCTGCGGCGGTGATCACGTTGCTGGCGGCCAGCGCCTTGGCGACGTCGTCCAACGTCAGCCCGAGGGCCTGCAGCCGCGCCGGATCGACCTCCGCGTGGAACTCGTCCACGGCGCCGCCGATCGCGTCGGCGCGCGCCACGCCGGCGATGCCCGAGAGCAGGGGCGCCACCTGGTAGTCGGCGACGCTGCGCAAGGTCGCCTGCGATAGCGTCTTCGACGTGAGGCTGTACGCGATGATGGGAAACACCGTCGGATCCATGCGCCGCGTGGCCACCTGCGTGCCGGCCGGCAACCGCGCCACGATCTGCGCGGTGGCGGCGTTGACCTGGAGCGTGGCCGAGGCCATGTCGGTGCCCCACGCGAAGCTCACCGATATCTCGGCCGAGCCGCGGCTGGTCGTCGAGCGCACGTCGGTGACGCCCGGCACGCGGCGGATCGCCTGCTCCACGGGGCGCGTCACGGCAGCCTCCATCTGGTCGGCGGGCCGATCGCCGGCGTCGAGCGACACCACCACGCGCGGGAAGTCGACCGTCGGGAACAGCGAGGACGGCAGGCTGAACGTGAGCACCGCGCCGACCACCGCCGCGACCGCCAGCAGGAACAGGAGCGAGCGGCGATGGGCCGCGGCCCAGGCGCTGAACCTCATGGCGCCGCGTCCTGGAGCGCCATGCCGTCCTGGAGTTCGTAGTTGCCCTCGGTGACGACGGGAAGCTTCAGGTTGGTGAGCCCGTCGATCGCCGCGAGCGTGCCGTTGTCGGCGCGTCGCGTGACCTTGACGCGATGCGCCTTGCCGGCCTCGATCTGGAAGACATAGTCGCCGCGCTCGTCGGTGAGCACCGCGTTGCGGGGGACCGCCACCGCCTGCAGCACGCCGACCTGGAGCTGCGCCTGTACTTTCATGCCGGGCACCATTTGCGTGGCGGCCTGAGGCGGCAGTTGCACGATCACGCCGACCAGTTGCGTCTTCGCGTCGACGGTGTCCTGCACCTCGGCGACCTTCAGCGCGAGGGGGGCCTGCGCCTCGGGCGCGCCCACCGCGCGCAGCGTCACGGGCGTGCCCGCGTGCACGCGCGCGCGAGCGGACGGCTCGATGCCCAGCGTCGCACGCAGGCGATCGCCGCGGCCCACCTGCAGCACCGGCGCACCGGCCTGCACGCGATCGCCCTGCAGCGCCGCCACGGCCACCACCACGCCGTCGAACGGCGCCAGCAACTGGCTGGTGCCGCGACCGCCGCCTTGCTCCTCCAGCGCGGTCACCGTGCCTTGCGCGTCGCTCAAGGACTTCTCCGCCGCGTCCAGCTGCGACTGCGTGGCCAGGTGCGACGCGAGCAGCTGCTGCTGGCGATCGCGTTCGCGTCGTGCCGCTGCCGCGGCGTCGACGGCCTGCTGCCAGGCCTGGCGCACGGCGGGATCGGGCACCAACGTCGCGAGCACCTGGTCTTTCTTCACCGGGTCGCCCACCACCACGCCCAACTGCGTGATCTGTCCGGCGCGCGCGAAGCTGAGTCCGCTCGCCTGGCTCGCGCCGACGTCCCCGAGCACGTCCAGCGTCTCGGCGACGGCCTGCAATCTGGGCACTTCGCTGCGGATGGTCGCGACGGGCGCCGCGGCGGCCTCCGTCGTGGCGGGGGCGCCCCGGTGGTGCGCCTTCCACCCCCACGCGCTGACGACGGCGACACCCGTCAGGCCGGCGACGGCCCACACCACGAAACGTTTCATGAGGATCTCTCGAGCATTGAGGCGCCGGCGGCGGCCGGCAAGGGGGTCGTGCTGCCCAGCAGCGCCTGCAGCGCGATCGCCTGCTCCTGCAGCGACTGCTGCACGGCGATGCGCTCCAGGCGGCGCGCGAGCAGCGCGCCCTCGACGGCGGTCAGCGTCAGCGCGTCGATGTTGTTGGCGTGCAGCGCCTTGGCCGCGCGGTCGGCGGCGAGCGCCAGCGCGGGCAGCGCGGCGTCGATCTCGGCGAGCTGGCGCGCCAGCAGCGCCTGCTCCTCGAGCAGCCGATGCGACTCGATCGCGGTGGCGTCCAGTCGCTGCTGGTAGTCCACGCGCAGCTTGTCGCGCGTGGCCGATTCGATCGCGATGTTGCCGCGGTTGCGGTTGAACAGCGGCAGCGTGATGCCCAGCGACAGGCCGACGGTGTTCACGTTGCTCGTGTCGCGTGCCCGTGTCGGGCCGATCGTGATCGCCGGGAACTGGGCGCGCAAGGCGCCGCGGTAGCGATCGTCCTGCGCCTCGAAGCCGGCCTGCAGCGCCAGCAGGTCGGGGCGCCGGCGCGGCGCGAGTGCGACCGCGTCGCGCACGCCGGCAGCGTCCAGCGTCGCGACGTCGGCCGGACCGACCAGATCCAGCGAGACCTCCGGCGCGACGCCCAGCAAGGCGTTCAAGTCGTGCCGCGCCTGGATGCGCTGGCGCTCCAGGTCATCGGCTTGGCGCACGGCGTCCTCGTACGCCGCCAGTTGCGGCGTTCCCGCGTCGCTCGTGATCAGGCCGGCGGCGATGGCGCGCTGCGCGTCGGCCACGCGCACGCGAAGCGCCTCGCGCTGCGTCTGCAGCACGGCCAGCGCGCGCGACAGCGCGTCCAGCTTCACGAACAGCAGGCGCGCCTTGGCGACGGTCTGCCACTCCTGCCACAACAAGTCCAGGTCCGTCTTTCGCGACTGCGCATCGGCGGCGGCGCGCGTCGACGAGCGCGCCAGCAGCGCCGCGATGTCCACCGTCAGCCCGGCCGTGAATGCCGCCGTCGCGCCGGCGGGCGACCCCATCACGGTCTCGCGGCTCAACGCGAGTTGCGGATCGGGCAACAGGCCGGCCGAGAAGGCCTGGGCGCGCGTCACGCCCGCGTCGGCCCGCGCGAGGCGCAGCTCGGGATTGTTGGCGACGGCCAGCATCGCCACCTCGGTGATGTCGAGGCCGTCGGTGGGGTCGAACCGGTGCGCGGCCAGCGCGGCGTCCGGCATCCGCGCGGCATCGATGCTGAGCCGCGCGACGTCGCGCTCCAGCGCGGCGTCGGTGGGCAGCGCGAGCGGACGATAGGCGGCGCAGCCCGCCATCAGTGCGGACAGCAGCAAGGCGGAGCGTTTCATGCGAGCTTCTGGCGATAGACGAAGCGCAGCCCGGGCTGGCCGTCGAGGCGCGTGGTGAGTTCGATGCGGCCGCCGAGCGCCTGCGCCGCGCTGCGCACGATCGCCAGGCCCAGGCCGTTGCCGCTCTGGTGGCTGCCGAGAATGCGGAAGAACGGCTCGAAGACGCGTTCGCGCAGTTCGACGGGAATGCCCGGGCCCGTATCCTCCACGGCCAGCAGGGCGCAGTCGTCGTCGATCACGAGGCTCACGTCCACCCAGCCGCCGGCCGGCGTGTAGCGCACCGCGTTGTCGATCACGTTGCGGATCAGCGCGTGGGCGTGCGAGCGGTCGCCGCGCACTTGCGCACGATCCAGCCGGATGCACCCGAGGTCGATCTGGCGCATCTCGGCGAGCACGAGCGTCTCCTCGATGGCCGAACGGATCACGGCGTCGAGCGCGATGGGCTCGTCGACCGGCGTCGCGCCCTGCACGCGAGCGAAGTTCAGCAGCTGGTCGACCAGTTCCGAGATCCGCCCCAGGCCGCGTTGAAGCGATTCGAGGCGCGTGCGTGCGTCCGTCGACAGGTCCGCGTGCGCCAGGTTGTCGGCCTGCACGCGCGCCGCCGCGACGGGGGTGCGCAGCTCGTGCGCCGCGTCGGCCACCATGCGGCGCTGCTGGTCGAGCACGCCGCCGAGGCGCTCCAGCAGCCGATTGACCGCCTGCACGAGCGGGAGCACTTCGCCGGGAATGCCGTCGGAGTCCAGCGCCTTCAGCGGACTGCCGTCGCCCTGGTCGACGTCGCGCGACACGCGGGCGAGCGGCGCGAAGCCCTGGCGCAGCAACAGGTGAACGATCAGCAGCAGCAGCGGGACGAGCACCAGCGTCGGCAGGAAGGCCACGACGGCGCTGTCGCGCGCGACCTCATCGCGCACCTGCTGCCGCTGCGCGACGCCGAAGCGCTGGCCGCCGGCGTTGCGCGCCACCATCACCCGCCATTGCACGCGGCCGGGCTGGATCGACTGCAGACCGTCGTGCAGGGTGGCGGGCAGCGCGACGTCGATCCACGGATCGGCGTCGACGTTGTCGCTGCCCAGCATGCGGATGACGAAATGCGTTTCGGCGTCCTCGGGGTCGAGCGGATGAAAGTGCGAATCCGGCGCGGTCAGCGGCTGCGTCGCGAGCGCCGCCGCGACCTGGCGCAACTGCGAGTCCTGCAGGTCGTTCGCATCGTCGAAGTTCATCTTGAACGTGACGGCGGCGGTGGCCGCACTCATCGCGACGATGGCCACGGACAGCCACAGGAACAGGCGCCTGCGCAACGAATGGTTCATGCGGCGGCCCCACCCGCATCGGCGCGTTCGACGCGCCAGCCCAGCCCGCGCACGTTGCGGATGCGATCGGCGCCGAGCTTGCGTCGAAGGCCGTGGATGATCACGTCGACGGCGTTGCTCTCGACCTCCTCGCCCCAGCCGTAGATCGATTGCTCCAGTTGCGCGCGCGACAACACCGCGCCGGGCCGCAGCATCAGGGCTTGCAGCAGCGCGAACTCGCGATGCGACAGGTTGTGCGTGACGCCGTCGGCGGCCGCCAGCTTGGTGGCGAGCTCCAGCGTGACGACGCCGTTGCTGAGCGTGGACGTGGTCGCGCCCGCGCTGCGCCGGGCCAGCGCGCGCAGCCGCGCGAGCAGCTCGCCCACGGCGAAGGGCTTGCCGAGGTAGTCGTCGGCGCCGACGTCCAGGCCCTCGATGCGCTGGTCGACCGAGTCGCGCGCCGTGATGACCAGCACCGGCGTCGCGTCCCCGCGCGCCCGCAACCGGCGCAGCACGTCGATGCCGTCGCGTTGCGGCAGGCCCAGGTCGAGCAGCACCAGCTCGTACTCGTGGTTGTCGAGCGCGACCGAGGCCGTGGCGCCGTCCTGCACCCAGTCGACGGCGTACGACGCGTCTTGAAGTGCCTGCAACACGGCGCTTCCCAGCATCTGATCGTCCTCGACCAGCAGCACTCGCATCGTTCGCCTCCTTTGTTGCAGTCGGGCCAGTGTCGCCCGCGACACTTAGCGCACTCTTAGCGGGCGCCGCCTGCGTGCGCGCCCCGCCGTCCGGACCACGCGCTCAGTGTGTCTTCTCGAGCACCAGGATGTAGAACGAACCCGGGACGCTCGTCCGGCGCTCCCCCTCCTTGGCCGGCAGCAGCTCGGCGGTCGGCAGGTACAGGCGATGCAGGGCGGGATCCGCGGCGATCGTGCGCGCGCCCGGCGCGCTGCGAATCGTGGCGACCGTCTCGAAGCGGCCGGACGTGGTCTCGACGACGCTGATCGTGCCGTCGCGCCCATTGGCGCTCCACGCCGCGCCGTCCATCCAGGCCACGCCGTCGGGACCCGCGCCGATCGCCGGCCGGGCCAGCACCTTCGCGTCGCTGGAGACGACCACCATCTGGCGGTTGTCGCACACGGCGTAGAGGCGTTGCTGGTCGTCGATGGCCAGGCCGGACGGGCTGTCGCAGGGCGCCAGCGACACACGGCGGACCAGCTTGCCGGTCTTCGGGTCGAGCACCGCCATCTCGTTGGTGTCCTCGATGTTGAACCAGACCTGGCCGTTCGCGCCGAGTTGCGCGAACTCGGGCTTGCCGCCCACGGGCACGGTGGCCACGACGTCGCCGCTGGCCGCGTCGACGATCGTCACGTCCTGCGACTTGCCGTTGAACGTCATGACGCGGTGGCTCGCCGGGTCGTAGAGGATGGCGTCGGGGTTGGTGCCGACGGCGATCGTCGCCGTGCTCTTCAGCGTCCGCAGGTCGAACACCGTGATCGCGTTCGCGCGGCCATCGCTGATGAACCCCTTGCCGAGGTCGGGCGCGATCGCGATGCCGTGCACGCCGGCCGTATCGGCAATGGTGCCGATCAACTGGTCGGTCGAAGTATCGATGACTTCGGTGACCGTCGCGTGCGACACGTAGAGCCGGTGCGCGGCGCTGTCGACCGTGAGGTAGTCCCAGCGCGTCTCGCCGGGCACGTGGATGCGTGCGACTTCCTTCAGGCCGGGCGGGGCCGCGGCGGCGGCCAGGGGCAGGGCGAGCAACAGCAACGCGAGACGGTTCATGTCGAAGATTCCATGGGAACGTGGAAAGCCCCTTGCGCGGGGAGCCAGCAGGACGGGAGAAGGACCGATCGGCAGATCATCCGCCTACGGCGCCGAGGCCGCACGCCGCGCGACGTAGACCGCGAAGCTGCGGTCCATTGCCCCGGTCTTGCTCCAGAGGTACGGGAAGTGTCCGTAGTGGAGCGACAGCTGCGTGGCTGCCTGCGCGGGCGGCACGCCGTGCGCGGCCTGGTAGAGCGCCGACACCAGCCCGGTGCGGTCGGCACCGGCGTTGCAATGGATCAGCAGCGGCTTCGGTGCCGCGGCCACGATGCGCAGCAACTCGTCCATCTGCGCCGGCGTCACGTCGTGCTCGGCGGAGAGCGCGTAGTCGAAGTGCGCCAGGCCGTCGGCGCGCGACGCGCGCATCTCTTCCTCGTACCACGGCTTGCCGGCGTTGTTGCCGCGCAGGTTCAGCACGCTGCGAATCGCGTAGCGATGGGTGATCTCGTCGAGCCGTGCGCTCGTGGGTTGCGCGGAGCGCAGCACGACGCCGGGATCCACGACATGCACGTTGCCGTCGTACTGGACGATGCCGTAGATCGCGCCCGCCGTGAGCAGGCACGCTGCCACGAACGCTGCCGCGGCGGCGCCAGCGCGTTTCGCCCAGAGGCGCGCGCGCGTCATGCGACCGCGCGGCGCGCCGCGCTGGCGCCGAGGATCGCCAGCATCGCCGCCACCACCTCGATGTTGGCGCTGGCGCCGGGCGCGCCGTTGAAGTGGACGAGGGTCGCGGCGACCGCGAGCACGAGCAGGATTCCCGTGGCCAGCCAGCCGTCGTCGACGAACAGACCCCATAGCTCGCGCGCCGTCGCCGCCACGAACCCCGTCCGGGCGACGGGAACCGAGGCGATCGGCGCGCCGGGCGCGCGCGGGCGTCCGCTGGCCGCCACCCGGAGCCTGCGCACGACGCCCACCAGCAGCAGCGCCGCGCCGACGAAGGTCGCGATCAGCGCCAGGATCGCCAGATCCGCGCCGGGCCAGGGGGCGCCGAGCGCCTCGCCGACCCAGAAGCAGCCGAAGGCCGACAGCATGGCGCCGACCGCGAACTTGAGCGTGTTCTCGGGCACCCGCGACAACGGGCGCCGGATCGCCAGGCCCAGCACCACGACCAGCAGCAGCGCCAGCGCGGCGCCGAGGGCCGCCGGCAACAGGAGCGTGCCGCTCGCGCCGATCGCGATGACGATGAAGACCACCTCGAGTCCTTCGATCACGACGGCCTTGAACGACGTCACGAACGCGACGGCGTCGATGCCGTGCCACCACGGCGACGCCCCGTCGCGGAGCGCCGCGGATTGCTTCGCGAATGCCGCCGCCTCGTCGTGCAAGGCCAGCACGCCGGCCGCGCGCAGGATGGCCTTGCGCAGCCATCGGAGTCCGAACAGCAGCAACAAGGTGCCGACGACGGCCTGCAGCACCGGCAAGCGGATGGCCGACAGCGAGGAGCCGAACGCCAGCACGCCGGCGACGAGCAGCAGCAGGCCGGCCCCGGATCCGATAAGCGCCGAACGCCAGCCGCGCACCACGCCCACCGCCAGCACGATGGTCAATGCCTCGACGCACTCGACCGTGCTGGCCATGAACGCGGCGAGCATGGTCGGCACGAGTGTGCTGGCCGTGCTCATGCCGGGAGGAGGGTGCTGCTCATGTTGCCGGACTCTACGGCTTGCGTCTTAGGCGCGAATTAGCGGGCCGATCGGAAGCGGCACGAACGCCTCTCTCGCGAAGACTTAGCTGAGCATTAGGAGGAGGTGTTTCGACGCCCATGTGACTCGGCGGTCATGTAGGCGAAGGCTTCGCGCAAGGCTGCGTCAAGCCGCGGGAAAAGTCACGCCACCGTCACGTCCGCTTCCTACCGTGCGGGACTTCGTTCACCTGCCCGGCGTCGCGTTCCGACGGCCTGGCCGCAAGACAAGGCGGCCCGGCGCGGCCGCTTCCGTTCCCCATCGACAACAAGGAAATCAGCATGCATCGCTCCAGCCTCCTGACGCTCGCCGCCCTCGCGGCGCTCAGCGCCCACGCGGGCGCCACCGGCGTCACGCCCGGCAGTCTCGTCGTCTCGCGCACGGTCTATGCCGGCGACGCGAGCACCGTCACCGCGGGACAGACCTTGCCCGGCGGCGGCAAGGCCGTGGCCGACGGCACGTTCCCCAACGTGTTCAAGAACGAGAGCCCCGATCCCGCGTTCGGCGTCACGGCGCCGATCTACCTAGACCAGATGACCCGCAGCGGCGCCCGCGTCGGCACGATCGCGATCGATCCGGGCCAGCTGAGCACCAGCTTCGCCTCGAAGTCGGAACTGGGCCTGAACATCTCGCAGGACGGCAAGTCGGTGACGTTCATGGGCTACCTGTCGCCGATCAACAAGCTCGACGTCTCCAACTCCAACACGCCCGGCGTGATCGATCCCACCAACGCGGTGAAGTCGGTCACCCAACGCGGCATCGCCAACGTCAACCTCGCCACCGGCGCGCTGACGGTCACCGGCATCGACGCCTACAGCGGCAACAACGGCCGCAACGTCGTGCTGGCCGGCGGCAACTACTACAGCGTGGGCAACGCCGGCAACTCCGGCAAGGGCGTCAGCGGCACGGTGCTGGGCCAGCTGAGCGACAAGACGGGCCTGCAGATGATCGCGGCCGGCCAGTCCGGCAGCACCACGGTGGTCGGCCAGACCTATGGCACCGCGGGCAGCACCACGGGCTACCAGCACGGCTTCTCCACCGTCGTCACCGGCGGCGCGCCGGACAAGACGGGCAAGGACGACAACTTCCGCGGCGAGACCCTGTTCGACAACACCCTGTACGTCACCAAGGGCAGCGGCGGCAACGGCGTCAACACCGTCTACCAGGTCGGCACCGCGGGCCAGTTGCCGACGGCCGCCACCGCCTCCTCGACGCTGATCACGCCGCTCGCGGGTTTCCCGACGTCCGGCACGGCCACCCATCCGTTCGGCCTCTGGTTCGCCAACGCCACGACCCTGTTCGTTGCCGACGAGGGCGACGGCCAGGCGCCGGGCACGGCCGGCAAGGACACGTCGAATGCCGGCCTGGACGAGTACACGTTCGCCGGCGGCAAGTGGAACGAGACCGCGGTGTTCCAGCACGGGCTGCTGGACCAGGCCGCGTACAGCGACGGCCTGCCCTGGATGGTGAGCACCGATGGCCTGCGCAACCTCACCGGCGAGGTGAACGCGGACGGCTCGTTCACGCTGTTCGCGACCACGTCCACGGTCAGCAACGAGGGCACGCACGACCAGGGCGCCGATCCCAACGAGCTCGTGTCGATCACGATCGGCGCCGGGTCGACCGCCGCCAACACGTCGTTCAGCGTGCTCGAGACGGCCGGCTACGGCGAACGCCTGGGCGGCGTGGCGCTCGCGCCGTCGGCCGTGCCGGAACCGGCCAGCATCGCGTTGCTGCTCGCCGGCGTCGGGCTGGTGGGCTTCCAGCTGCGTCGCCGCCGCGCCTGAGAAGGCGACGCGCCGGCGGCCGCGGGAGCGGCCGCCGGGTCGGACCTGCGGCTCAGGCGAACGAGCGGAACACGGTGAAGAGCCAGCCGAAGCGCTGGGCGCGTGGCGGACGCGCACCGTGCCGGCTGGGCAGGAATTCGGACGCGGGCGCCTTGGTCACGGGCAGCGGCGCACGCACGAGCGTGCGGCGGCGCGCCTGGGCCTGCGGCGCGATCGACGGCGCGGAAACCGGGACGGCGGCCCGGGACGTCGCCTCGAGGCGTGCAGCGGCGGCCAAGGTGGCATCGAGCCAGCCGACGATGGGACGCCATTGCGCCAGGTCGGCTTCGACCTTGGCCACCGGGACGTCGAACAGCGAGAGGCCTTGCTCGGCGCAACGCCGGTAGACCTGGGAGTCGCGCAGCGAGCCGACGTAGGGCAGGCCGTGTTCGAGCGCCCAGGCTTCGAGGCGTGCGGCGCCCTTGGTGCGGGCGTCGACGCGCATGCCGACGACGGCCACCTTGCAGCGGCCGGCGATCACGCGGGGCAGGGTCATGAGTTCGGCGTGGCATTCGAGCGCGGACTCGCGGTCGAACACGGAGTCGCTCACCGGCATGAGGATCGCGTCCGCGCTCATCGCGATGCGCGCGAGGTCGTAACCCTGCAGCCCGCCGGGCGTGTCCAGCACGACGTGCGTGATGCCGGCCGCCGGCCGGATGACGCTCTTGCTGCCGAACGCCGAACCGACGATGGCCATGCCCTTGGCGAGCGGCTGCGCCGCGCGGCGGCGCAGCCAGGCGAGCGACGACTGCTGGCGATCGACGTCGCCGAGCATCACGGCGAGCCCGCGGCTGGCGAGGCAACCCGCCAACTGCGTTGCCAGCGTGCTCTTGCCGCTTCCGCCTTTGCGATTGATGACTGCTACTGTGGGCATGATCGTGGAGGCGCCTGGCGCCTTTCAAGAGGGATCCGTCACATCACTGAAGACCGCGGGCGTCGCCGCCACGTGCCGACGGATTGTGAGGCTGTCAAGCCCCTCGATGCTGTCAATGAAGATGCAGCCACGTAACGGTTGGTTAGCGCGCTGCGCCGCGGCCGACGCCCAGCCGATTTGCAATATGCATGCCTCTTGGAGTGGACACGATCCCTGCGGCCGCCACTCGCGAGAAATCGCGGGTGATTCCGTGACAAATATCACTGTCTCGAGTCTCTGGGGCGCACGGTCACTGCTCGCGGCCGTCGTTCAGTCGGCCATCCAGAAGAAAGCCAGCGTCAGGCGGCGGTCCACCATCGACTCGCCGAAGTAGCCCGTGGCGCTGTGCACCAGCGAGGCCTTGTACAGGAGGATGCGGTTGAAGACGTTGTCCACGCGCGCCTCCTCGACCCAGGCGCCGGGCGGCAGGCGCCTCACGCGCAAGGCCTGGACGAGGTTGTCGTGCGGCGGCGGACATGCATTGCCACCGAGGGCGCCGTTCGCGTAGCGCAGGCGGTAGAAGCTGGTGCCCGCGCCGGCCGGCGGCCCCGGGTTCAGGTAGATGACCGCGGCGTAGCGGCACAGGTCGCGCCGGTCGGTGTGCGGGCGCGGTCCGCTCTCGCCGGCGCCCACCAGCTGGGCGACGTTGCAATCGAGGCGCGCGCCGCCGGGCGCCGTCGCCACCCACAGGCGCGCGCAGCCGGTGGCCGAACGCACCCACGCCTCCACGCGCGCCAGTTCGTCCGGACGCAGCGCGCCGGGAAAGCGCATGCCGGGCCACGATTCGGCGCGATGCGGGTAGCCGAGGTTCCAGCGCCCCTGCGCGAGCAGGCGCGCGCGCACCGCGTGCGGATCGGCCAGCGCCGCGTCGCCGATCCAGAAGTTCTTGCCGTGTTCGAGCGGCTCGCGCGCGAGCGTGGGCGCGCCTTGCGGCGGCGCAAGCGAACGCGCGAGGGCGGGGTTCGAAGACGACATGACGGCAGGCTAGCAGCGCGCGGCCACGCTGAAAACGGGTGTGCGCGGCCTCGCGCGTCCTTGTCTAGACGAGTGACCTTGGCGTTCGGGTTTTTCCGCTCCGCGGGCACGAATTTCCCCCCCGGCGCGGGGGGGCCTGCGGACGCGCCCGGCGACTTAACGTTGCACGCATCAGGACGGCGACCGCGGTCGATGCCTGCGGTTCTCCTCGGGCCGCGGCAGGGGCGGCCTCACGTCTCGAGCCAACTCGTCCGCTCGTCAACCCAGAGCCAGGATCCATGAAACCCAACGCGCTTTCCCTCGCCCACTGTCCCCACCGGCCGCGACCCGTCGCGCTCGGCGTGGCGCTCTCGCTGCTGTCCGTCGGCGCGCTGGCAGCGAAGCCGCTGCAGGCGCCGGACCCCCGCCGCGTGGCCCAGGCCGTCTCCAGCGCGCGCGCCAGCGCCGCCACCGAGCTGGTCGCCCGCACGTCGCTGGTCAACGCCCGCAACGCGACCATCGTGCATGCGACGCAGACCTGGCAGGGGCATCGCGTGTGGGGGGCGGAAGCCGTCATGCACGCCGATGCGGCGGGCCGCACGCGCGTCGCGGCGAGCAGCATCGGCCAGCATCCGCAACCCGCGGGCACGGCCACGTTCACGCAGGACCAGGCCGTGGCCATCGTGCGCAAGGCGCTCGGCCTGAAGGGGCCGGCGTTTCCGCCGAAGACCGAGCTGATCGTGTTTCCGACGAAATACCGCGGCGACATCAAGTTCGCGTGGAACGCCGACGCGCGGCAGTACCGCCTTGACCGCCCCAACAGCGTCATCGGGGTCGCGCCGACCGACCCCTACGTGTGGGCGTGGGAGGTGGAGATCTTCGCCAAGAACACGGTCGACGGCATCCGCGACATGAAGTACGTGGTCGACGCGCGCACCGGCGCGGTGCTGCGCGTGGACACCTGCATGCAGACGCTCGCGCCGGCCAACCCGCCGCTGCTGGGCCCCTCCGACGTCGCGGTGACGGGCACCGGCTACAGCCAGTACAGCGGCAGCGTGCCGCTGTCGACCACGCGCCGCGCCGACGGCACGTACATGCTGGTCGACCAGACGCGCGGCACGGCCTGGAACCCGTGGCTGCACGACTACTTCTGGGACGCCGACGGCAACCCGATCCACGGCCCCGACGGCGCGCCGATCTCGGTGATCGGCCTGCAGACGATGACCGAGATGCACGAGGGTGACGGCAACGACTGGACGTGGACGGCCGGCTACCACTGGTTCGACGAGAACCCGATCAACGTCTGGGGCGACGGAACGCAGTTCGTCATGTACCCGTACGGCAACGAGGCGAGCGTCAACGGCCAGACCGCCGCGGTGGACGCGCACTGGGGCATGGCCGTCACCTGGGACTTCTACCGCGACGTCTTCGGCCGCGACGGCGTCGACAACCTCGGCACGTCGCTGGTCTCCGACGTCCACGTCGTCGGCCCGTTCGGCTACTACTACGACAACGCGTTCTGGAACACGTTCTCGATGGGCATGTTCTATTCGGACGGCACGCGCAACGTGGGCGTCGATCCGAACACCGGCGGCCCGACCCGGCCCAACCCGGCCGGTTTCGACTCGCTGACTGAGATCGACATCATCGGCCACGAGATGACGCACGGCGTGACCGCGTTCTCCTCGGGACTGGTCTACGACGGCGAGTCGGGCGCCATCAACGAGTCGACCTCCGACTTCATGGGCTCGATGGTCGAGGCGTATTCCACGCGGCCGGCCGGCGCCGATTCGACGATCCCCGCGACCGGCACCGACTGGCTGATGGGCG
>FSXQ01004904.1_pt1 | contig 17987 bp, 13 predicted proteins | sample 1638011 | NCBI WGS metagenome assembly FSXQ01 (sample SAMEA3914789, study PRJEB12502) | metagenome | biome: forest; material: soil | place: Canada | collected 2011-07-03 | depth 0.3 m | reverse complement strand
GGTGGCCATCGCCGCCGACACCCTCGGCTACGAAGGCGTGCTGCTGCCCACCGGCCGCTCGTGCGAGGACTCGTGGATGGTGGCGGCCAGCCTCGTCGACGTCACCAAGCGCCTGAAGTTCCTGGTCGCGCTGCGCCCCGGCATCATCCAGCCGGTGCAGACGGCGCGCATGGCGGCCACGCTCGATCGCCTGTCGGGCGGCCGCGTGCTGGTCAACCTCGTCACCGGCGGCGACCCCGACGAACTCGCCGGCGACGGCCTGCACCTGAGCCACGAGGAGCGCTACGAGCTGTCGACGGAATTCGTGTCGATCTGGCGCGAGGTGCTGACGGCCAGCCACACGAACGAGGCCGTCGATTTCAACGGCAAGCACCTGCAGGTCAAGGGCGCGAAGGTCATCTACCCGCCCGTGACGCAGCCGTACCCGCCGCTGTTCTTCGGCGGCTCGTCGGGCCCCGCACACGACCTCGCGGCCTCGCAGTGCGACACCTACCTGACGTGGGGCGAGCCGCCGGCCGCCGTCGCCGAGAAGGTGCGCGACATCAGCGGCCGCGCCGAGAAGCTGGGCCGCCAGCTCGAGTTCGGCATCCGCCTGCACGTGATCGTGCGCGAGACCGAGGAAGAAGCGTGGACCGCCGCGGGCAAGCTCATCTCGCACCTCGACGACGACATCGTGGCCGCGGCGCAGAAGAAGTTCGCGGCGATGGATTCGGTCGGACAGCGCCGCATGGCCGAACTGCACGGCGGCAAGTTCGACAAGGCCAACCCGCGCGCGGGCCTCGAAGTGGCGCCGAACCTGTGGGCCGGCGTCGGCCTCGTGCGCGGCGGCGCGGGCACGGCGCTCGTGGGCAGTCCGCAGCAGGTGGCCGACCGCATCCAGGAGTACGCCGACCTCGGCATGAACTACTTCATCCTGTCGGGCTACCCGCACCTGGAGGAAGCCTACCGCTTCGCCGAACTGGTGTTCCCGCTGCTGCCGCTCGAGACGCGCCAGCGGCTCGTGTCGCCGAAGCTGACGGGGCCGTTCGGCGAGATCGTGGCGAACGACATCAAGCCGAAGTCGGTCGACCTCGCGCGCTCCGCGAGCTAGCGCGATGGCTGCCTCGCCGAAGAAGCTCGGGGGCTTCGCGCCCTGGATCGTGCCGCTGCTCGTGATCGTGGGCTGGGAGGCCGCGTCGCGCTCGGGCTGGCTGTCCACGCGCATCCTGCCCGAGCCCTGGGCCGTGGCGCAGGCCGCGTGGCAGTTGCTGAAGTCCGGCGAGCTGGTGCACGACGTCGCCATCAGCACCGGTCGCGCGCTGGGCGGGCTGGCCATCGGCGGCGGGCTGGGCCTGGTGCTGGGCCTGCTCACCGGCACGTTCCGCACCGCCGAGACGCTGCTCGACACCACGCTCCAGATGGTGCGCAACGTGCCGCCGCTGGCGCTGATCCCGCTGGTCATCCTGTGGTTCGGCATCGACGAGTCGGCCAAGCTGTTCCTGGTCGCGATCGGCGTGTTCTTCCCGATCTACCTCAATACGTATGCGGGTATCAAGTCGGTGGACGCCGGCCTCGTGGAAATGGCGCGCAGCTACGGCCTGCGCGGCTGGCCGCTGTACCGCGAGGTGATCCTGCCCGGCGCGCTGCCGTCCATCCTCGTGGGCCTGCGTTTCTCGCTGGGCCTGATGTGGGTGCTGCTGATCGTGGCCGAGACCATCTCGGCGCAATCGGGCATCGGCTACATGACCATGAACGCGCGCGAATTCCTGCAGACCGACGTCGTGCTGGTGGGCGTGCTGCTGTACGCGCTGCTGGGCAAGCTGGCCGACCTCATCGCCCGCGGGCTGGAGCGTCGCTTCCTGCGCTGGAACCCGGCGTACCTGGGCGTCGCCGCCTGACCTTTCGTTTGGAGAGATTTCATGCAACGTGACTGGACGACTCCGCCCGCCTCGAACGCCGCCATCGCCGGCCTCGGCGTGCGCCTCGACGGCCTCTCCAAGCGCTTCGGCGAACGCACCGTGCTCAGCGACATCGCGCTGGACATCGCGCCCGGCGAGTTCGTCGCCATCGTCGGCCGCAGCGGCTGCGGCAAGAGCACGCTGCTGCGACTGCTGGCCGGCCTGGCGACGCCGACCTCGGGCAAGGTGGGCCTGGGCGACGCCAGGCGCGACGACGTGCGCATCATGTTCCAGGAGTCGCGCCTGCTGCCCTGGCGCACGGTGCTGCAGAACGTGACGCTCGGGCTGACGTCGGCCGACGCGCCCGCCCGCGCGCGTGACGCGCTCGCGCAGGTGGGCCTGGCCGACCGCGCGGACGAGTGGCCGGCGGTGCTGTCCGGCGGCCAGCGCCAGCGTGTCGCGCTCGCGCGTGCGCTGGTGCATCGCCCGCGGCTGCTGCTGCTGGACGAACCACTCGGTGCGTTGGACGCGCTCACGCGCATCGAGATGCAGCGCCTCATCGAACGCGTGTGGCGCGAGCTGCGCTTCACGGCGGTGCTGGTGACGCATGACGTGGCCGAGGCGGTGGCGCTGGCGGATCGCGTGCTGCTGGTGGAGCAGGGCAAGGTCACGCTGGACGAGCGCGTGGCGCTCGCCAGGCCGCGCGCGCATGGGACGGCGGCGTTCGCGGAGCTCGAAGGGCGCGTGCTGGCAAGGGTGCTGGACGAGCCGCCGCGCGAGGTGCGGTTGGTGGCTTGACGACGGCGCGACGGGATGTCGCCGAAGGGGTCTGGCCTCTCCTCGATTTCGCGCCGAGAGGTCTGGCGAAGCCATGCGGCTCGTCGCGAAGTCGAGGCCAAGGCCTGACCCCGATTCGCTGACGTTCGGGGTCAGGCCTTCGCCTTCGCCCCGCGATCGGCGTCTCGCCAATCGCCAGCGTCGTGGCGCGGAACGAAGGAGAGTCCTGACCCCTCGGGCTGCGCGCTCAGGCCACCGCCACCACCGGCGGCACATGCTCCGTCTGCGCCACCTGCACGAACTGCGTGATCTGCGCCGCCTGCGCGACATAGCTGTGCTGCGTCTCCGCATGCGTCTCGATGCGCCCGAACGTCTCCGGCTGCACCGGGTGCGACATCGACTGCCGCATCGACACCGGTTCGTACGAATCGGTGCCCACGTGCAGCTCGTGCGTGCGGAAGTCCACCATCGGATCCTTCTGCGGCCCGTGGCCGTCGGGCACCAGTTCCTGGCGCTGCACGGTGCTCGTGCGCTCCAACGGCTGGTACTGCACGGTCTCGCGCGGCTGCTCGGCGGTCTGCGTGAGCGTGGTGCGATGGTCGTCGCTGTCCTCGCGCCAGGTGTTCTCGGCGTTGTCCTCGCGCTCGTCGTCGCGCGACTTCGACAGCTGCGCCTGCTCGCTCGCGGCCGCGCTGCCGACGCTGCTGACCACCTTAGCCGTGAGCTGTGCGTACTCGCTCTGCAAGGTCTGTCGATCGGCCTCCGAAAGCGTGCCGGCCGCCGACGCCATCGCGATGCTGCGCATCATGTTGATGGCGGCGGGCAGGCTGTTCATCGCGCCCGCGACGGCGACCGTCGACAGGCTGTTCATCGGATCGGGCACCTCGACTTGCTGCGCCTTCGCCTGCGCGAGCGTCGCGGCGTTGTTGGCCACCTGGGCCTCGTGCTTGGTGGCCGCCTGCAGCTCGTCGCGGAACGCCGAGCGCGCCAACACCTCGACCTTGGCCGTCCTGGCGGTGGCCGTCTGGTCGATCGAGAAAGGCGTGGCGATGGGCGTGCTGGCGTTCAACATGGCGTGGTCCTTCACGCGTGCGTCGCCAGCCGGCGAAGCACGCGCTCATGGTGCCCGCGATGCCGCCCGCGCGAGCGTGCATTGCACAGTCGCGAGGACGCCATCGTGAGGAATTGCTGGCACCCGACCCGCTTCATCTGTCGATCACTCCATGGCGATTCGTGCCAGGCGGGGAGGGCGCTTGTTCGGCTCTTCGGCGCGCCGCGGCGGATGTTGAGGGCGATTCGAGAAATATTTCCTGACGCCGACGGCGACGTTGGATATCGCATTTCCTTCGTTGGTCGCGGCGACCGCGCGCCATACGCTGGCGGCATGAGCTCGACGCACCACCCCCATCGCCCACGCCTCGTCATCGTTCCCGGCCTGCACGGCAGCGGCGCGGAGCACTGGCAGAGCTGGCTGCACGGGCAGGTCGACGGGTCGGTGCGCGTGGAGCAGGACGAGTGGTCGACGCGCGACCTCGATCGCTGGAGCGAGCGCGTGGCCGACACCCTCGCCGCGCAGGGCCCCGGGCCGCACGTGATCGTGGCGCACAGCTTCGGCTGCCTGGCCACGGTGCACGCGCTGCAGCGCCGGCCGGCGCTCGACGTGAGCCAGCTGCTGCTGGTGGCGCCGGCGGAGCCGAACCGCTTCGACATCGCGCCGCGCCTGCCGCAGGCGCGCCTGGCCGCGCGCAGCTGCGTGGTCGCGAGCGACAACGACCCGTGGATGTCGGCCACGCAGGCGCATTCGTGGGCGCTGCGCTGGGGCAGCGACTGGATCAACCTGGGCAACGCCGGCCACGTCAACCTCGACTCGGGCTACGGCCCGTTCCCGCTCGCCCGCGAGTGGGCCGCGGGCGCGCTCAACCGGTTGGATGCGCGGCCGTGGCGCGTCGCCGCGTGACCTGACGAAGGCGCGGCATCATGCACGCATGCGTGCCCTTGCCGCCCTCACCGAAGAGCTGGAATCCCGCCCCGCCGACGCCGATCGCGTGGACGCGCTCGCGCGCCACCTGCGCGCGGTCGGGCGTGACGCGGGCGCGCTCGCGGGCGCATGGCTCGTGGAGGGCGCGCGCACCGCGCGGCCGACGCGCCTGACGCAGGCAGCGCTGGCGGACGCCGCGCGCGAACTGGCCGCGCGCCACGGCACCGCGCCCTGGCTGTTCGACGCGGGCCGCGCGTCAGCCGACGAGGCCGCGGAGGCCGTCGCATTGCTGCTGCCCTGGCCCGACGGCCCGACGACCGCGACGAGCCGCCCACCGCTGGCCGACTGGCTCGCCGACTGGGCCGAGGCCGCCGCGCAGCCACCCGCCGCGCGCGCCATCGCGATCGCCGCCACCATCGCCCGCCTGGACGACGCGATGTCGCGCCGCTGGGCCGTGCGCGCGGTCTGCGGGCTCGCGAAGCCCGTCGTCGACGACTGGCAATGGCAGCGCGCCTGGGCCCGCGCGTTTGACGCCGACCCGCTGGACGTCGCGTGGTGGTGGCGCCATCGCCGCGACGCGCTCCTGCACGACCTCGCCGCGCCGGCGATGCCGCGTCCTCGCGCGTTCGCGTCGCTGGACGAGCCCGACGCGTCCGCGCACTCCGCGCTGCTGGCCGCGTGGCGCGCCGGCGAATGGCGCGCCGAGCCGCGCTGGAGCGGCGTGCGCGTGCACGTCGCGCGGCGCGGCGACGACGTGGGCGTGTGGCAGCGCGGCGGCCGGCTGCTGAACGCGCACGTGCCCGCCGGCTGGCTCGCGGCGGCGCAATGGCCCGACGGCGCGGTCATCGAGGCGGTGCTGCTGGCCTGGCTCGCCGGCGCGATCGTGCCCCTGGCGCAGGCCGCGGCCAGGCGCGGCGCGACCGTGGCCACGCTGCACCTCGCGCTGACCGACTGGCACCGCGACGACGACACCCCCGCCGCCCGCCGAACCCGCCTGCTCGCGCGCTGGCCCGCGCCCGACGACCTCGCCGCGCTGCCACCCATCTTCACGACGCCGACGCTGCCCGTTCCCGCGGTCGACGGCCTCGCAGACGCCGCGCGCGCCGCGGGCTGGAGCGGCCTCGTGCTGCGCCACGCCACGACGCACACGGCCTGGGTCGTCCGCGCGCCCGCGCACCACATACGCGCCGTGCTGCAGTACGTGCCCGGCGACGCGCTCGCCGCCGGCAGCGCCGCGGCGATGGCGCTGGCCTTCGTCGACTGCGGCTTCGCGCTGTGGAACCGCGTGCCGCGCTCGCAGGCCGAGCAGCACGCCGCGATGACGGCCGCGATGTCCGGCGAGTTCCTGCCGCCGCCCGACGACGCGCCCGGCGAGGACGGCCTGCGCCTGCTGCCGCTGGCCCGCTTGCCGATCGCGCTGCCCGACGACGAGCTGCGCCGCCTGCACGACTGGCTGCGCGCCAACGCCGGCCAGCGCTTCGGCGGCGTGCACGCGGTCGCGCCGGTGCAGGTGTTCGAGATCGCGTATGCCGAGGCGCGGCCCAGCCGCCGCCATCGCCTCGGCGCCACGCTGGCGGGCGCGCGCGTCGTGCGCTGGGTGCTGGACGCGCCGCCGGGCGCCGCCCAACTGGCCGCGGAGCTCGATCTGCCCTAGAGTCCGTCACTCGACCGCAGACGCCAGGAGCCCGCGTGCAACCCGAGATCAGCCGATGCATCTTCGATTCGCTCGAGTCCGGCGTCCTCTGGTTCGACGACCAGCTCCGCATCGTCGACGCCAACCGCGCCGCGCGCGAACTGCTGGGCCTCGACGAGGGCTCGTTCGGCGGCCGCATCGACGACCTCGGCTGGATGCAGTCCGACGAGCACGGCCAGCCGATGCCGGACGAGGCGCGGCCCGTGTATCGCGCGCTGCACGGCAATGGCGAGACCACCACGGGCGTCGTGGTCGTGCAGACGCCGAAGCACGGCCAGCGCTGGGTGCGTTCGCGCGCGGTACCGGTCGCGTCGGTGGGCGAGGGACGCGGGCGCGGCGTGGTGGTGTCGATCACCGACTTCACGCAGGAGCGCCTCGCCGACCGCCAGGCACGCGACAACGAGCAGCTGTTCCGCATGTTCGGCGACCACTCGCTGGACCTGATGTGGATCGTCGACCCGCGCACGCAGAAGCTGCTGTACATGAACTCGGCCTACGAGCGCATCTGGGGACGGCCCGCGGCGCCGCTGTACGACAACCTCGGGCACTGGCTGGACGGCGTGCACCCCGAGGACAGGCAGCGCGTGGCCGACGCCGCGCTGCGCGTCGACGCGGCCGGCATGTACCAGACCGAGTACCGCGTGATCCGCCCCGACGGCCGCCTCGTGTGGATCCGCGGCCGCGGCTTTCCGCTGTACGACGCGAACGGGCGCATGCGCTACCTGGCGGGCTTCGCCGAGGACGTGACGCTGGCGCACACCAACAAGGCGTTGACCGACGCGCACCGGCTCGCGCAGGAGCGCCTGGAGCGCATCGTCGCGACGGCGCCCGGCGCGGTCAATTCGTACTGCCGCAATGCCGAGGGCCGCGGCCATTTCACCTTCGCGAGCCCCGCCATCGGCGAGCTGCTGGGCGTGGCCGCCGACACGCTGGTGGAGCGTCGCATCGACCTCGTCGACCTCGTGCATCCCGACGATCGGGCCGTGGTGGACGCCTCGCTGCGCCAGTCGGCCGAGCTCGGCAGCGCGTGGCTGGCCACGTTCCGCGTGCCGCTCGGGGCCGGCGGCGAGCGCTGCCTGGAGGCGCATTCGATGCCGGTGCGCGAAGGCGAGGGCGGCGTCGTGTGGCACGGCTTCCTCATCGACATCACCGAGCGGCGCCGCGCCGAGCAGGAGATCCGCTCGCTCAACGCGGAGCTGGAGCAGCGCGTGGCCGAGCGCACGTCGGAGCTGGAGGCCAAGCACCGCGAGATGGAGTCGTTCACGTACTCGGTGTCGCACGACCTGAAGGCGCCGCTGCGCGGCATCGACGGCTACAGCCGGCTGCTGGAGTCCGACCACGCCGAGACGCTGGACGAGGAAGGCCGCTTCTTCGTGGCGATGATCCGCAAGGCCACCGTGCACATGGGCGACCTGATCGACGACCTGCTGGCCTACTCGCGGGTCGAGCGCGGCCGGCCCAAGCTGGGGCCGGTGGCGCCGGGGCCGGTGGTGCAGGCCGTGGTGAGCGGCGCGGCGGCGGAGGCGGCGGCGGGAGACATCGCGCTGACGTCGTCGGTGGATCCGGCGCTGACGGTGATCGGCGAGCGCGAGGGCCTGGTGCTGGCGCTGCGCAACCTGGTCGACAACGCCGTGAAGTTCACAGCCGGGCGGCCGGGGCGTGCGATCGAGGTCGGCGTGCGGCCGACGCCGGGGCACGCGCTGTTCTGGGTGCGCGACAACGGGCCGGGGTTCGACATGCGGTACCACGACCGGATCTTCGAGATCTTCCAGCGGCTGCACCGCGCCGAGGAGTTCCCGGGCACCGGCGTGGGCCTGGCCATCGTGCGCAAGGCGGTCGAGCGGATGCACGGGCGGGTGTGGGCGGAGAGCGCGAAGGGGCAGGGGGCGACGTTCTACATCGAGTTGCCGGCGGTGGGGCAGATTTCGAACAGCTGACGGAAGTCGTCGGCCGCCAAAAAACCTGTCATCCTGCGCGAAGTCGCAGGACCCACCTCCGCCAAGGCGCTGCCCCGGGGCGCGAGCCGAGACCGTGGCAGTCGTGGGCCCTGCGACTGCGCGCAGGGTGACGGCGCATTGGCAGGGTGACAGCGTTGCGTGGACCGCCCGCCACCCCCCGAAATGGGCCCGGGCAAATGCCGTGTAAAAGCGCCTGCATTTCGTTATGCTTCCCAGGATGGAAGATCGCCGCCCGATCCTGCTCGTCGAAGACAACCCGATGGATGTCGACCTGACGCAGCGCGCCTTCGCCAAGCGTCACATCGTGAACACGCTGGAAGTGGCGCGCGACGGCGAGGAGGCGCTGGAGTGGATCGCGCGCTGGGAGTCGGGCCATCCGCTGCCCGTGGTCATCCTGCTCGATCTGAAGCTGCCGCGCGTGAGCGGGCTCGAGGTGCTGCGCCAGCTGAAGGCGCACGCCGACTACTGCCGCATCCCGGTGGTGGTGCTCACCACGTCGCGCGAGGACGCCGACGTCGCCGCGGCCTACGCGCTGGGCGTCAACTCGTACATCGTCAAGCCGGTGGAGTTCGAGAAGTTCATCGACGTCGCCGCGCAGATCGACCTGTACTGGTGCGTGCTGAACCAGCAGGCCGTGTAAGCCGCGCTGACCCATCATGAAAGTCCTGTACGTCGAAGACAACGAACAGGACGCCGACCTGACCACCCGGCGCCTGGCGCGTATCGCACCGCAGGTGTCGCTCGCGAGCGCGCACACGCTCGCGGACGCGCGCGCGAGGCTGGCCGCCGACGAGGCCGCCGGCACGCTGCCCGACGTGCTGCTGGTGGACGTGCGCCTGCCCGACGGCAACGGCCTGGAGCTGCTCGGCGAGGTGCGCGCGCGCGGCCTGCCGGTGGCGGTGGTGATGCTCACGGGTTCGGGCGACGAGGCGCTGGTCGTGACCGCGCTGCGCGCCGGCGCGGACGACTACGTGGTCAAGGCCGACGCCTACCTCGAGCGCCTGCCCGCCACGCTGGCCAGTGCCTTGCAGACGTTCAGGCAGGCGAGCGCGCAGCGCGCCACGGCCATCCGCGTGCTCTACGCCGAGCCCAACGCCAGCGACATCGACCTGCTGCGCCGCCACCTCGCGCGCTACGCGCCGCACATCCACGTGGAGGCCGTGTTCTCGGCACAGGAGGTGCTCGCGCGCCTGCCGCCGGAGGTCGACGAGCCGCCCGACGTGCTGCTGCTCGACTTCAAGCTGCCCGGCATGAACGCGCTGGACGTCATGCACGAGGTGCGCCACGCGCGTGGGCTGCAGGTGCCCATCATCGTCATCACCGGCCACGGCGACGAGACCAGCGCCGCGCAGACGCTCAAGCTCGGCGCCACCGACTATCTCGTCAAGCAGGACGACCTGCCCAGCCGCTTGCCGGTGGCCATCGAGAACGCGTGGTACCGCGCGCAGCTCGAACGCGAGCGCGGCGCGCTGCGCGAGAGCGAGGAACGGTTCCGCCAGATGGCCGAGACCATCGGCGACGTGTTCTGGCTGGGCGACACCGCGCGCCGCACCGCGCTGTACCTGAGCCCGGCGTTCGAGCGCATCTTCTGCATGCCCGTCGCCGCGGTCTACGCCGACGCGCGCGCGTGGGTCACGCACGTGCACGAGGACGACCGCGCGATGGTCCGGGCGCACATGGACACCACGGAGCCCGTCGACTTCGAGATCGGCTTCCGCGTGTGCCCGCCGGGCCACGAGACGCGCTTCGTGCAGATGCGCGTGTACGTGGTGCACGACGGCGCGGGGCGCCTCGTGCGGCGCGCGGGCGTCATCCAGGACGTCACCGAGCGCAAGGCGCAGGAGGCGCGCATCGAGCACCTGGCGTACCACGACGCGCTCACCGGCCTGCCCAACCGCACGATGCTGATGGATCGGCTGGGCCAGGCGTTGTCGCAGGCGCAGCGTGTCGACCAGCAGCTGGCCGTGCTGTTCATCGACCTCGACCGCTTCAAGCTCGTCAACGATTCGCTGGGCCACGCGGTCGGCGACCAGCTGCTGCAGGAGATCGCGCGCCGGCTGCGCGCCGCGCTGCGCGACAACGACACCGTCGCGCGCGTGGGCGGCGACGAGTTCCAGGTGGTCGTGTGCAACGTCGCCGGCGCCACCGACGCCGCGCGCATCGCCGAGAAGCTGATGCGCGTGCTCGGCGAGCCGTTCGTGCTCGAAGGCCAGGAGCTGCACGTCACCGCGAGCCTGGGCGTGAGCCTGTTCCCGCGCGACGGCGCCAGCGGCGAGCTGTTGCTGAAGTACGCGGACATCGCGCTGTACGAGGCCAAGGGCGAGGGCCGCAACGCGTACCGCTTCTTCAGCCCCGAGATGAACGCGCAGGCGCATGGCCGGCTGCGCCTCGAGAACGACCTGCGGCGTGCCGTGGAGCGCCACGAGCTGGAGCTGCACTACCAGCCGCAGCTCGACCTCGCCACCGGCGAGGTGTGCGCCGTCGAGGCCCTGGTGCGCTGGCGCCATCCGGTGCGCGGCCTCGTGGCGCCCAACGCGTTCATCCCGATGGCCGAGGAGACCGGGCTCGTGCTGGGCATCGGCGAGTGGGTGCTCAACGAGGCCTGCCGCCAGGTCTCGCAATGGCATCGCGAGGGCATCAGCGAGGGCACGACGCCGCTGCGCGTGGCCGTCAACATCTCGGCGCGCCAGCTGCAACGACCGGGGCTCGATGGCGGCGTGCGGCGCGCGCTCGCACTGAGCGGCCTGCCCGCCGAATGCCTGGAGCTGGAGATCACCGAGAGCAGCGTGATGCTCGACCCGCAGCATGCGCAGAGCGTGCTGCAGTCGCTGCGCGAGCTGGGCGTGCAGCTGTCCATCGACGACTTCGGCACCGGCTATTCGAGCCTCGCGTATTTGAAGCGCCTGCCGCTGGACCGCCTGAAGATCGACCGCTCGTTCATCGGCGGCATCCCCACCGATTCGGACGACGCGGCCATCGTCGAGACCATCATCGTGATGACCCACAAGCTGGGCCTGCGCGTGATCGCCGAGGGCGTGGAGACGCTGGAGCAGCAGCTGCAGCTGGTGCGCCAGGGGTGCGACGAGATGCAGGGATTCCTGCTGGCGCAGCCGGTGCCGGCGGCGGAGTTGCCGGCATTGCTGGTGAAGTTGAGGGAGGCGGCGGCGGTGGCGCGATTGGATGCGGCGTCGGCGGCTTAGTGCGGCTCGGTCTCGTCGTCGACGTTCGTGGCGTGGTGCGTGGACATCGAGCCACCGCCACCGCTGCCACCACCGAATCCGCCACCGCCGCCGCCATCCGCGCCACCTTTGCCGCCGCCCGAGCCGCCTGACGCCGCACCCGCCTTGTCACGACTCCCCAGCGACCGCAGCGGCCCTTGCTTGGGAATGGCCAGCGACGCCGGCACCGGATCGAGCTCCAGCACGTCGCGGATGAAGTCGCGCAGCGAGGTCACGAGCGCCGCGGTTTCCACCGGCCGGCCCGCGGCCATCTCCGTTGCAGCGGTCGCGGCGAGCCGCACCTGGTCGTCGGTGCCCAGCAGGATGATGTCGGCCAGCGCCGCCTCGACCGCGTCGCGCACGCGGCGCGCGCGATCGGACGCGGGCGTCGCGTCGGCCGGATCGGCGGGCAGCTGACGCAGCTCGCGCAGGTGTCGCGGGTCGACCGACAGCACGCCGGTGAACGAGCCGCCCAGCGTCTTGTACGCGGCGATCAGCGTCTTCAGCCGTTCGTTGATCTGCCGGTTCTCGCGCTCGCGGCGCTGCTGCACGGTCTGCATCACGAGCAGCCGCACGCCCACCGCGACCACGGAGACGAGCACCAGGCCCAGCAGGGTGGAGATGAGGGTCTGCCAGGAGCTGAAGTCGAGGGCGCTGCGCATGGGACGCACAGCGGCAATCGTTGAGCCTGCGCGCGGACGCCTTGGCGCACGTTCGGGGCCTGGCCTTCGCCTCGTGATCGCGATCGCGATCGGCGTGCGCGCATTGATGGAGGCCATGGCCTCTCCTTGATATCGCGCGAAGACTTGGTCGTCGGCCGTGCGGCTGATCGCGATATCGAGGCGAAGGCCTGACCCCGATCCCCCGCCAACAGCGCCTCAGCGCGCGCAGCGTTGCGGTTCATCCGCCGATGTCGTCTTCGGCCCCGCCTTCACGGCGTTCGTCGTCGCCAACTGATCGAACGCCACCTGCTGCAGCGAGGACACCTGCGGCCGCGACAGCCCCAGCTCGAACCCCGCGCACTCCGCGTCCCCCAGCGACCGCGGGTCGAGCCCCGTGACGCTGCCGAACACGACCAGCGCCTCCAGGTAGTAGCCCGCGACGCTCGCGTGATAGTGGTCGTAGGACCAGAGATCGAGCTTGCCGAAGTCGACGCCGTCGTACGGATTCGGGTCGGCCACGCCTGCCTGCATCGCGCGCAGCCACGCGTCGCCGACCGGGATCACCGGCTTGATGCCGGGCGTCTCCGCGGCGGCCTTGTCGTAGCCGGCGCGCACGTCGTGCGCCATCGCGGCGATCGGCTTGCCGTACCACGCGCCCTTGGGCTCGTAGGTCTGGTCGGCGCGCGGCCACGTGGACATCACGCGCAGTTCCACCGCCGGGTTGCGCGCGCGCAGCAGGTCGGCCATGCGGTGCACCGTCTCGACGAGCATGGTGGGGTCGCCGGGCTTGCGCGCGTCGAGCGTGCTGAAACCGTGCATCACGACGCTGTCGAACGGCTGCTTGCCCAGCAGCGCGCCGCGGTGCTCGAGGTGCCAGTCGAGGCCGACGCCGGGCTGCGTTTCCAGCGACACCGCGTAGTCGAGCCCGGCCTCCACCGTGAACGCCTTGAACAGCGCGGGCATGCCGCCGATGCCCAGGCCGTTGAGGTCGGTCACGGTGTCGGCGTGCCAGAAGTGCACCGCCGACTTGTCCGCGAAGGTGAAGCTGTTGCCGATGAACAGGATGCTGCTCGCGGAGGCGAGGGCAGGCAGCGCGGCGAGGCTGGCGGCCGCGAGGGCGCGGGCGATGACAGTCACGGGGCCTCCAGGCGGAAGGTCACTTCCAGGCGCAGGCCCTGCGGGTCGCGCAGGAAGATCTGGTGCAGCGGGAAGCCGGGCACGGGCACCTCGGCGAAGGGGATCCCGAGGCCGTCCAGCCGCGCGCGCAGGCCGTCGAGGTCGCGACCCTGGAACGAGATATGGTCCAGGAAGCCCGTGCTCGCCGCGGGCCGGCCGGTCAGCTTGCCGGCGAGGTGCACGATGGGGCGGTCGCCGCTGTAGAGCCAGTGGCCCGGGAACGGGAACGCGGGGCGCGGGCCGTCCTCGAGGTCGAAGACGTCGGCGTAGAACCCGCGCAGTTCGGCGAGATCCTCGGGGCGGCACTGGAGGGTGAAGTGGTCGAGCGGTCCGACGAGTGGGGGCATGTCGGAAATTCTAGGCGGCGCGACGGCGGGACGTTGCCGGAGGGGTCAGGACTCTCCTCGGCATCGCGCCATGAACTTGCCGAAGGCTGCCTGGCTGGTCGCGATGTCGGGCGAAGGCCTGCCCCCGATCGGCAGAAGAAACAGCGCCTTGGCGTGCGTTCGGGGTCAGGCCCTTGCCTTCATCCGCGGTTCGAGACTCGCTCGATCGCCGACGTCCAAGCCGCGGACGAAGGAGGGTCCTGACCCCTCGATTCGTCGCGGATGAGGAGGCTCAGCGCGGCGTGTACCCGCGCCCGTCCATGCACGCGAACGTCGCGCGCTGGAACACGCTCGCGTCCGCCATCGCGCGCGGCTGCGTGGTGGCCCAGCGGTTGCAGTCCTGGCGGTCGGCCTCGGTCTGCGCGCCGTTCTGTCCGTTACGCGGATAGAAGATCGGGTCGACGGCGGCCGGCGCTTGGGCGACCGGCGCGTTAGAGTACACCGGCGGGTTGACGTAGACCGGCTGCGGCGCCGGCGGGTAGTACGCCGGCTGGTTCACGTAGACCACGCCCGGGCTGTCGTAGTAGACCGGCTGGGCGGCGATGGCCGCGATGCCCAGGCCCAGGCCGAGACCCCAGAACGGATCCCAGCCCCAGCCGCCGCGGTAGCCGCCGTGCCAGCCGCCGCCGCCGTGATAGCCGCCACCGCCGTGGTAGCCCCCGCCGCCGTGCCAACCGCCGGGCGCGGCCTGGGCGGCGCCGCCGAAGGCCAGCGCGAGCGCGCCGGCGGTGATCGCCAGCGTGCGGCGCAACGTGCGGGCGTGGGTGGAGGATGGGGTGGCGGTGGTCATGACAGGCTCCTGGAAAGCGCGGTGCGCATTCATTGATTCTCAGCATTCAACGCGCCGTGTCGAGCCAGGGAGACAGGCTTTACACGACGGTCACAGAGTTGGAGCCGGAAACGCGGCGATGGTTCCACCGCGCCACGGCCTGCTCGACCGTGGCGCGGCCCGGCCTCACTTCTTGCCGGCCTTCAGCAGCGCCACGGAGCGCTGTTCGTCCATCAGGTGGCGGCGGCCGTCGGGCGTGTCGGTCGCGCCCTGGCGGATCAGCGCGATCGCCTGCGCGGGCGTCAGCGTCGGGTCGAGCGCGAACAGCTTGGCGGCCAGGTTGACGACGTTGGGCGAGGCCATCGACGTGCCCGACAGCTTCAGGCGCTTGCCGCCCGGCACGAAGCTGTCGACCTGGAAGCCGTCGCTGTGCACGAGCACCGTGTCGCCGTGGCTGGTGAACGAGGTCTCGTCGCCGGCCTTGTTGACGGCGCCCACCGCGATCAGGTTGGGCAGGTGCAGCGAGGCGGGCACGTCCTCGAGGAAGCCGGCGTCGCTGTCGGAGTTGCCGGCCGCGGTGACGAACAGCGTGTCCGGGGCCGACTGGATGGCCTTCTCGATCGACGCCTTCCACAGCGCGAACAGCTTGCCCGCCTGCTCCTTGCGCGCGGCCGGGTCGGCGCCGCCGCCGGTCTTGGACAGCCAGGTCTCGAACTCGGCCGCGTCGTCGCCCCAGCTCATGTTGACCACGCGCACGTGGCGGGTGCGGAAGTAGTCGGCCATCTGCTGGAAGTCGGCGCCCATCTTGTTGACCCAGGCCTCGGTGGGCTGGAACGGGAAGTCGGGCAGCTGGTCGTCGAAGCGGGCCACGACCAGGCGTGCCGCCGGGTTGCCGCGCACCGCGATGCCGGCGCAGTGCGTGCCGTGCACGTAGAAGCCCAGCACCTTGCCGAACTCCTGCATGTCGTGCATCTGCTCGGGCGACATCGTGCGGAACATCTTCTGCACGGCCAGCGCGTCGGGCGAGTCGACGCCGTTCTGCAGGTCGATGCGGCCGCGCTGCACCTGCTGGAACGTCGCGTACGCGGCCTTCTGCGACTTGCTGATCGGATACGTCCAGTCCTTCGACGGGTTGCCGAGGTCGTCGAACGCGACGCCGTGCGTGCCGCTCGCCGTGGGGTGCGGATCGTTGAACAGCTGCTTGGGGAAGATCGCGACGTCGATGCCCGAATCCCAGATGGCGACGTTGACCGGCGTGAGCTTGTCGGCCGCGGTGAGCGTGACCTCGCGCGCCGTCCAGATCTCCGGCACCGGGGTGTCGTTCTTGGCGATGTAGGCGTGCAGCACGTCGGCGCGCGCGGTGGCCAGCGGGATGCCGTACTTCAGCTCGACGCGGGTGCCGATCAGGTCCCAGGCCTCGGGAGCGTCGAGCGCGCCCGACTTGGCCGCGGCCGGGTCGAGCTCGGTGGTGACGCCGGCCAGCGTGGACGCGCGGCCCGCGATGCGCGAGTAGCCGTAGCCGCCCTTCACGCCGTCCTTGACCACGGCCCACGGCAGCGGCGCGACGGCGTCGTTGTAGTGCTTGCGGAACGCGGCCTCGAACGCGGGGCCGGTCTCGCCGCCGGCGTCGAGGGCGGCCTGCAGGCGCGCCTGCGCCACCAGGCCGGTGAGGGCCTGCGCGGCGGGCTTGGTCTGCAGCGCGCGCAGCTGGTCGATGGTCTTCAGGCCGCCGGCGTAGTCGCCCGCGAGCTCCTGCACGCTCAGCTTGGCGCCCAGCAGCTCGGCCATCGTCGACTTGTCGTCGATCTGGTAGCCGGCGAGGATGCCGTCGATGTCCTTGCCCACCTGGGCGGCGAAGGCGTCGAAGTCCTTGGCGTCGGCCTCGACGAACTTCGTGGCCGTGCCCGGGATCTTGTAGCTGAAGCGCGGCAGGTCGGCCTGCTTGGCGATCACGATCTTGTCGGCGGCTTGCGCGGATTGCGCGAGGCCGAGGGCCAGCAGGGCGGCGCCGGCGAGCGCGGACAGGGCACGGGTCTTGTTGTGGATCATCGGAATGGCGTCCAGGTTGGATGGAATGGCGGTTTATACCCAGGGTGCGCGTCGCCCCGGGACAGGCTTTCACCTACGTGGGTGGGCAGGCGCGGCCGCGCCACTGTCGGGGCGATGCGGGGCTGGCGCCATGCGAGTGCGACGAAACGACTGGATCGGGGGGCGAGTGGCGGAGACTTGGGCTCGCTTCGCGTTGTCGCGAAGTGAGTGGCGGGGCGGGTGGCGGGGCAAGACCTCGGCGTCACGGAGGCGGCGGGACGCGCCTGTCGCGGGGCAGCCGTCGCGGTCGGCTGCGGCCTGCGGCCTTCGCGCGACTGCGCTGCGGTGCTCGGCGACCAGGGCTTCGTCGACAGGTTCAGGCGTCAGCCCACAGCTCGGCCATCGCCCGCGCGAAGCCGGCGCCGATGCGCTCCCCCTGCGCGTGGTGGTGCTTGCGCAGCGCCCAGCGGCCCGCCACCATCACGTCGCGCCACGGCCGGCCGGGGCTCGAGAACACCAGTGCGTCGAGCCAGCGGGACTGCGGCAGGCCCAGCAGGCTGGCGTCGTCGGGGTCGATCACCAGCAGGTCGGCGCGCGCGCCCGCTTCCAGGCCCCAGCGCGCGTGCCCGGCCGCGCGTCCCCCGCCCGTGCGGGCGCGCTCGAAGAGGCTGGCGGCGGTGTCGGGCTGCGAACGCGCGGGCTGCGCGCAGACGTTGCGGCGTTCGAGCCTCAGGCGCTGGCCGTATTCCATCCAGCGCAGCTCCTCGCGCCAGCTGCGCGTGACGTTGCTGTCCGAGCCGATGGCGAGGTCGACGCCGGCCTCGAGCCACGCGGGCAGGTCGGTGAAGCCGTCTCCGAGGTTGCCTTCGGTGCCGGGGCAGATGACGACGCCGGCGCCGCTGGCGGCCGTCGCGGCGATCTCGGCGGCGTCCACGTGCGTGGCGTGCACCAGCTGCCAGCGCGCGTCGAGCCAGCCCTGCTTCGCCAGCCACGCGACGGGCGTGAGGCCGGTGGCGGCCACGCAGTCGCGCAGCTCGGCGCGCTGCTCGGACACGTGCACGTGGATCGGCCCGTCGAAGCCGTGCGCCAGCTCACGCAGCTGCGCGATGGAATCGGCCGCGGCGGCGCGCACCGAGTGGATGGCCAGGCCCGCGTTGAGCGGCACCAGCGACGCGCGACCGGCCGCGGCGACGCGCGCCGTCAAGTCCTGGCTTCGTCGCCAGACATCGGCAGCGGCGGCATGGAAGCGCCGCTGGTCGTCGCGTAGCGCGGGCGCATTGAAGCCGGCGCGTTCGTAGAGCACGGGCAGCAGCGTGAGGCCGATGCCGGCGTCGCCCGCGGCGTCGGCCAGCGCCATCGACAGCGCGAGCGGGTCGTCGTACGGCGTGCCGTCGGCCTGGTGCTGCAGGTAGTGGAACTCGCAGACCTGCGTGTAGCCGCCGCGCAGCAGCTCCACGTACAGGTG
>FSXQ01003837.1_pt1 | contig 18037 bp, 12 predicted proteins | sample 1638011 | NCBI WGS metagenome assembly FSXQ01 (sample SAMEA3914789, study PRJEB12502) | metagenome | biome: forest; material: soil | place: Canada | collected 2011-07-03 | depth 0.3 m | reverse complement strand
GCCCATCAGCGGGAACAGGGCGTTGGAGTACAGGCCGATCAGCACGCCCGAGATGCCGCCCAGGCCGGCCGCCGCGAACGACGTCAGCATGAACAGGCCTTCGACGTTGATGCCCAGCAGCCGCGCGGCCTTCGGCGACTCGGCGATCGCGCGCAGCGCACGTCCGAGCTGCGTCTTCTTCAGCGTGATCATCAGCACCGTCATCAGCACGAACGAGACGAGGATGATGCCCAGCTCCAGCACCGTCACGCTGACGCCGGCGATCTGCAGCGAATCCTGCGGCAGGATCTCGCTGGGAAAGCGCTGGTTCTCGGCACCGAACAAGCCCTGCACGAGGCTGTTCATGGCCAGGCCGAGGCCGATGGTGGCGATCATCGGGATCAGGTGCGGCGCGTCGCGCTTGCGCAGCGGCTTGAGCACGATGCGGTCGATCAGCAGGCCCACCGTGCCGGAGAACACGAAGGCGAACAGGATCGCCGCCAACAAGGGCGCATGCAGCTTGGTGATCGCCGTCAGCGCGGCATAGGCGCCCACCATGAAGATGGCACCCTGGGACAGGTTGATGACGCCGAGCACGCCGAACACCAGCGTGAAGCCGAGGGCGAACAGCGCGTAGACGCAGCCGAGCGACAAGGCATTGAAGAGCTGCTGTTCTAGCACGAGGAAACCTGATCGGAGAAGGAATGGCGGCCCTGGCCGGCCGCGTTCGAATGCCGGACTTGTTGCTGCCGGCAGGGCCACGCCAGTCTACGGGAAGCGAAGGTCACGCCCCGCGGACAGCGCGAGCGACGCAGGCTGTCACTTCTCGATTTCGTAGTTCTTGCCGCGGGTGGTGCTGACGATCGGCACCTGGTTGGCATCGTAGCCGGCCGGCTTGCCCGACTTGTCGTTGACGCGGCGGAACGAGAACGCACCCGTCGCGCCCGTCCACTTCACCGCCGGCAGGGCGGCCTGCACGGCTTCGCGATCCTTGGATAGGTCGCCGCTCAGCTTGACCTTCTTCAACGCCTCGGTGGCGATGTGCATCGCGTCGTAGGCCTGCGCCGCGAACTGGTCGGGTGCCGCGCTGTACTTCCTGGTGTAGGCGACGATGAAGCCGTTGTTCTGCGGCGTGCGGTTCTCGATGGACCACGGGCTGCCCACCCACAGGCCGTCCGACGCCCCCTTGGCGAGGTCGAACACCTTGACCGAGTTCATGCCGTTGCCGCCGATGAACGGCACCGTCAGGCCCAGCTGGCGGGCCTGCACCATGATCGGGGCGCCCTCGGCGAGCAGGGCCGACAGCACGATGGCGTCCGGGTTCGTGGCCTTGATCTTCGTGAGCTGGGCCTTGAAGTCGACGTCGCCCTTGGCGAAGGTCTCCGTCGTCGTGATCGGCATCTTCTGGTCGTCGAGCGCCTTCTTGAAGTTGTCGTAGCCGCTCTTCGTGAAGACGTCGTCGTTGCCGTAGAGCACCGCCACCTTCTTGATGTTCGCCACCCTGGCGGCCGTCTTGATCGTCACCGGCAGCACGTCGGCTTCGGTGACCGAATTGCGGAACACGTGGTCGCCGATGGTCGTGATGCCATCGGCGGTATTGGAGGTGCCGAAGACGACGATCTTCGAGGCCTGGGCGATCGGATCGGCGGCCTGCGCCGAGTTCGACAGCGTGGGGCCGAACAGCATCAGGGCCTTGTCCTGGAAGATCAGCTTCTTGAAGGCGTTGATCGCCTCTTCCTTCTTGCCTTGCTCGTCCTCGATCACCAGTTCTATCTTGTTGCCGTTCACGCCGCCGGCGGCGTTGATCTCTTCGACGGCCAGCTGGAAGCCGTTGCGGATGCTGATGCCGTATTGGGCCGCACCGCCGGAAAGCGCTTCCGCGACGCCGATCCGGATGTCGGCCGCCCGGGCCGCGGAGGCGACGCCCAGCGCGGTGGCGGCTGCGATGGCAAGACAGGAAATGCGGGCCAGGCCGTGGATCTGATTCATTGTGGGTTGTCTCCGTGCGATACGTCGAAAGAGGCTCAACTGTAAGCGCTAGTCCCGGGCTGACCACGGCAAGAGGACTTTTCGCTAGCCCGCCTTCTTCGGCACGGGGCGAATGGTACAGAGTTGCGGGTGCACGATCAGGATGTCGCCGACCTGGACGGTCGAGCCTTCGGGCAGCGCGAACGCTTCGTCATAGGGCCCGCGACCGACCCGAATCCTGACGATGGCGATCTGTTCGGCTCCGCCGGGTGGCGTCGCGCATTGCGGGTTCGTGCCGTCCGCAATGGCGTCACGGGGGACGATGGCAATCACGGAACCCCGCCTCAACGCAGACGAGGGCCCGAACAGTGCGCCGTTCGCGCATCCTGCAGTGAGTGCCGCGCAGATGGCGATGCCGATGGCAGCGCATGTTCGAGTCGATGAATTCATTCGTGGGTGCTCCTGCAGGTTGTGCGTTTCGGGACGGAAGAAGGTCTTGCGCCGCGTCACGGCGCGGCATCGGCTGGAGCCGCAGGCGTTGCCTCGGGGCTATGCCACCAGCCGCCGCCCAAGGCTTGAAAGAGCGCGGCCGTGTCGTCAAGCCGGGCCGCCCGCGCCTGGACGACGCCAAGGCTGGCCTGCAACGACGACTGCTCGGCTGCGATCAGGACCAGACGACTCACGTAGCCGCGATCGTGTTGACGGGTCGTGAGATCGAGAGCCGTCCGGGCCGTGTCCGCAACCTCGGTGGCCGCAGTCAGTTCCTGTGCATCGGCATGAATCTGGTGAAGCGTGTCGGCGACGTTCTGGAACGCCGTGAGGACAGCGAGTCGGTATTGCGCGGCGGCTTGCCGGACCGCGGCATCGGCTGCGCGCTCGCGATGACGCAGCGTGCCGCCGTCGAAGATCGGCTGGGTCAGTCCGAGCGCGAGGTCGAAGAAGCGTCCGCTGCTCCAGAACATCTCGCCGAAATGGGCCGCCGCTCCGCCGACCGTCCCGTCGATCGAGAACTGGGGCAGTCGCGCGGCTCGAGCGATGCCGACCTGCGCCGTCGCCGCATGCAGCGCCTCTTCGGCGATGCGAACGTCGGGACGCTGTTCGACGATGCGTGACGGCAGCGCCGACGGGAGCTCCAGCGGTAGACGAAACGCTTCGAGATCGAACGCGGGGACTTCAGCGTCCTGTGGCAGGCCAGCCAGGGCACGCAGGAGATCGCGATTGAGTTCGAACTGCTTGCTCAAGGGCGGGAGGAGCGCCCTGGCCTGGGCGAGGACGTTGCGTTGCAGAGCCACGTCCAGCTTCGAGGAGTAGCCCGCCCTGAGTTGGCGCTCCGTCAGGCCCAGGAGCGCTTCATCGGCGGTGATCATGTCCTGCGTCAACGACAGCTGGCCGCGCAAGGAGGCATCCTGTACCGCGGCCGCCACGATGTTGGTGGCCAGGGTGACGAGGGCCGCCGACAATTCGAGCCGTTGCGAATCGGTCTGCGCCTGCAGGGCCTCGACCTGGCGCCGGTTGCCGCCGAACACGTCGGGGATGAACCCGACCGTCAGCTGCGCCGTGTGGAATGTGTAGGTGACCGGCGAATTGAACGGCGCTGCACCGCCGGCGCTTGCGGGCGTTCCCTGTCCCGTGCTGATGACCGAGCCGTCACCCTGGATGCCGGGCGAGTTGCCCCCGAGATTGCCGGCAATCTGGGTGCGGGACGGCGAGTAGCTCGCCTGCACGGAGGGGAAGAATGCCCCTTGTTGCGCGGCGACGGTCTCCTGGGCGATTCGCAGGGCGGCGCGCGCCGATTCGATCGTCGGGCTGGCTGCGAAGGCGCGCTCGATCAAGCGGTTCAATTCGGTCGAACCGAACAGCGTCCACCAGTCCGATTGGATGTCTCGCTCGACGACGAAGCGTTGTGCGGTCCCGAGCGTCCCCGGGGCGGATGCCGTCTGTACCGGCAGCGGCGGCGAGGAGAAGCCGAGGGTCGAAATCGGCGCCGGCCGTGCGTAGTCGGGGCCGACCGCGCAGCTCGCCATTGGAATGGTCGCGGTCGCAATCAGCAGCCGGATTGCGGCGGTCGCCAGGGCAGGATGTCGCTGGGTCATGTCAGGCCCCGACGACCGGTTGCGCGCCGTCCGGGCCGCTCGTTGCGTTCGTGTCGCCCTTGCCGACGACCTCGGAGAAGTTGGCGAAGCGCCGCATCGCCGCGGGCAGTACCAGCAAAGTGAACAGGGTGCCGGTCACGATGCCGCCGACGATCACGCAGGCGAACGGACGTTGCGTTTCGCTGCCGATGCCGCGAGACAGCGCGGCCGGGAGCAATCCCAGTCCCGCCATGAGGGCGGTCATCAGAATCGGCCGCAGCCGCGTGACGGCACCCTCGACGGTCGCGATGGCGGTGTTGTCGCCGCGCCTGACCCGGTGCAGGATTTCCTCGGTCATGATCACGCCGTTTTGCACCGAGATGCCGGCCACCGCGATGAAGCCGACGGCGGCGGACACGGACAGGTGCAGTCCGGCGATGCCCAGGGCCGCCAGGCCACCCACCAGCGTGAACGGCACCATCGCGAGCACGATGCTCGCGAGCCGCACCGAGCGGAAGGCCCAGAACAGGAGCGTGAAGATCAGCAACGCAGTGCACGGCACGATCACCATCAGGCGCTGGGACGCGCGCTGCGAGTTCTCGAACTGACCGCCCCACACCAACTGGTACCCGGTCGGAAGCGTCACCCGCGCCGCCACGGCCTGGCGGGCCTCTTCCACGAAGCTGCCCTGGTCGCGCGCCAGCAGGTTGACCTTGACGATCACCGTGCGCGAGCCCGATTCGCGCAAGATCCGTGATGCCCCTTGACGAACCTCGATGTTCGCGACGTCTGCCAACGAGATCGTCCCAGGCCCGTTGCCCACCTGGGTCCCCGGTAGCGCGAGTTGCAGGTTGGCGATGGCGTCGACGCTGTTGCGGTACTTGTCCGCCACGCGGACGACGACATCGAACCGGCTGTCGGACTGGAAGAAGCTGGTCACCGCCTGGCCCGACAGCGCCTCGTTGATCAGGACATCGACGTCGTTGATCGAGATGCCGTAGCGGGCCAATCGCAGGCGATCGGGTGTGATGACGACCTCGGACTGTCCACCGATGCGGGTCGCCTCGACGTCCGTGGCGCCGCGGATCCCCTGGATCACCGCCGCGACCTGGGTCGCCTTCGCTTCCAGGATGTCGAGGTCGCTGCCGCCGATCTTGACGACGATCTCGCCCTTGAAACCCGACAGCGCCTCCTCGACGTTGTCCTCGATCACCTGCGAGAAATTGGTCGTGATGCCAGGGATCGCCGACAGGCTCGTCGTCATGCTGGCGATGAGCGCGTCCTTGTCGGCAAAGCGCCATGCGTCGCGCGGCCGCAGGTCGACCAACGTCTCGAGATTGTTCGGCCCCTTCGGGTCGGATCCGTCGTCAGGACGTCCCGCCTGAGTGATGACATGCGTCACTTCGGGATACGCCAGCAGCTTGTCGCGCACCAGGCGCTCGACCTGCTTCGTGGTATCGAGCGACGCCGAGGTCGGCAATGTGATCGTCAGCCAGATATTGCCTTCGTCCAGCTTGGGCAGGAACTCGCTGCCCAGGCGGGGTGCCAGCAGCAGGGCGAACGCCACGGGCAATGCACAGAGGCCGATCGTGGTGCCGGCGTGACGGAGGGAGAAATCGAGAACCCTGCGGTATCGGACTTGCAGCCGCTCGAGCCAGGGCTTGTGCTTCTCGATCAGGGCGCCGCCCTGGACGACGAACGACAGCAGCGTCGGAACCAGCGTGAAGGTCAGCAGCACGGCGCCCAGGAGGGCAAAGGTGAGCGTCAGCGCCACCGGCGTGAAGATCTTCCCCTCGACACGCTGGAACGTGAAGATGGGCACGAACGCCAGGATGATGATCGCCTTCGAGAACAGCACCGGATGGGACAGGTCCGTCATCGTCCGGTGGAGGACGTTCAGGCGCTGGGCGCGCACTTCGAACGGGGGACTCGCGGAAAACGATTTCAGAGCCAGGCGCACCATCAACGCCTCGACAATCACGACTGCGCTGTCGATGATGATGCCGAAGTCGACGGCCCCGAGGGATATCAGGTTGGCGGACACACCGCGCGCGTTCATCAGGATGAAAGCGAACAGCAGGGCCAACGGAATGACCGTGGCGACGATCAGGGCGGCTCTCCAGCTGGAGAGAAAGATCACCAGCACCGCAGTCACCAGCAACGCGCCGACGATCAGGTTCTCCGCCACGGTCGACACGGTATGCCGGACAAGTTGCGTCCGGTCGTAGATGGGGACGATCTGCGCCCCGTCCGGCAGGCGCTTTTGCAGCTCCGCGATGCGTGTCTTCAGGGACGCATTGATCTTGGCGGGATCGCCTCCCTTGGTCATCGATACGATGCCTTCGACGATGCTGTCGCGGTGGTCCGCGCCCACGATACCGAAGCGCGGCCGTTCACCCTCGCGAACTTCGGCGACGTCGCCGACGGTGATAGCCCGCCCCTGGCGCGCGGCCACCACGACTTTGCGGATGTCGTCGAGGTTCATGAACAGGCCAGCCGAACGGATGACCAGGGACGCATCGCCCTGCTTGAGCAAGCCGCCTCCGGCGCTGCCGTTGCCGTTGGCCACGGCCTGGCTGAGTTGATCGAGCGTGATCTGGTATTTGCGCAAGGCGAGCGCATCGACCTCGATCTGGTACTCCTTGATCGCGCCGCCGAAGCTCACGATGTCGGACACGCCGGGCGTCATCCGCAGGGCCGGTCTGACCGTCCAGTCCTGCAGCGTCCGCAGTTGTGCGTTCGACAGCTTGGCTCCGATGATCGCGTAGCGATAGATTTCGCCGACCGCGGTCGACAGCGGCGCCAGTTGTGGCTGCACCCCTGCGGGCAGCGTCGCCGAAGCCAGGTTCTCGGTCACCTGTTGGCGTGCGAAATAGTCGTCGGTGCCGTCGGCGAAGGTCAACGTGACGATGGACAGGCCCGTCATCGTGACGGATCGAACGTTCGACAGCGCCGGAACGCCGGCGACCGACTGCTCGATCGGCAGCGTGACTGCGCGCTCCATGTCTTGCGGAGCCTCGCCGGCGAGTTGCGAGATGACCTGGACCTGGACGTCCTGGACATCCGGGAACGCTTCGATCGGCAGGTTCGACAAGGCGTAACCGCCGAAGCCGATGAGCGCGGCCGCCAGCACCAGCACGAACACGCGCTGCGTCAGCGCAAAGACGATCAGGCGGTCGATCATGAGTCGCTGTCGGCGCGCGTGCTGATTTCAGCGTCGAGCAACAAGGCCCCCGAGGTCACGACCCGCTCGCCGCCGGCCAGTCCTTCGCCGACATAGCTGAAGTCCCCGCCTTGTGTCACGAGCTTGACGATCCGCCGGTGGAACTCCCCCGGTGCGGTCTGGACAAAGACGAACCGTTGATTGCCGCGGATCACGATCGCGGCGTTGGGAACCTTGACCCCGCTGCCCGAGTCCTGGAGAACGGAAGCGCGAACGAACATCTCGGGAAGCAGACGTGCTTCGGGGTTGTCCAGGCGTGCACGGACGACGATGCGACGGGAGTTCGGATCCACGACTTCGCCGAGCTGCACGATGCGTGCAGTAAACCGTTTTTCGGGATAGGCGTCGCACTCGACGCTCACCGCGCTGCCCACCTTCATGCGACTTAGAAGGTGCTCCGGCAGATCGATCATCAGCCAGAGATGTCGCAAGTCGGCGATCACGAAGAGCGGAGCCGCCATGCCGGGGCTGACCTCGAGCGCGGGCGTCGCTGTCCGTTCGGTGACCATGCCATTGACCGGACTGGTCAGGCTGACCCGCTGGCCTCGAACCGGGAGGCCTTGAGGATTCAGGTTGGCCACTCGTTGCTCGGCCCGAATTCGCTCTGCCTGGGCCTGCTCGAAGTCCGCCTGCGCGCCATCCAGCTCGCGGGCAGCGATGGCTTCGCCCGAACCCAGTTCCTTGGCGCGTTCGAACGCCAGACGCTTCAACTGCTCGTCGGCACGCGCCTTGAGCAGGTCGGCGGATGCCGTGCCGAAGTCGGGCGAATCGATCTCGGCGAGCACCTGCCCAGCCCGAATCGAATCCCCGGTGGCCGCCTTGAGGGTGACGATCCGACCTGAAAAACTGACCGCGACGCGCGCCGTGACGTCATCGTCGTAGACGATCCGGGCGCTCAAAGGCTCGGTGATCGGGATCGGCGACGCCGGGATCGCCGTCGAGCCGATCAGCGTCAGTTGGGGCGCATCGGCGGGGAATCGAACCGCGTCGCGCACACGGGCAGCCGATCTCTGAGCCAGATCGATCACGACCGGTGGATCGGAGAGGCGCTGGCTCCGTCCGGGCAGGCTGAAGGCCGATACGACCATGACGACAGTCAGAGCCGCAAAGAGGCCACGCCATTTCATTTTCGAGTTCATGCGTCTTTCGAGGAATCGAAGCGCGAACGCGGCACGCGCAGCGATCGGATCAGCGACCTTAGTGGTGCTGCCTTGCAACGACCTATCAGGAATTGGCGAATCGATCGAAAGCCGCTGCGCCCCCCATCCGCGGGCTCCTGGCGTGAGCCGCCACCGCGACGAAGCTGACAACCAGCTATCAATGTCGAATCGCTGTGAACTGGCGAGGGGCCTTTGCCTTGGCCTTGGCGCGCATGCGCGTACAGTTCTGCGATGCGGATGCTGCTCATCGAGGACGACGCCGATATTTCGCGTGAACTGACGCTGCGCTGGCGGCCGCGCGGGTGGATCGTGCAGGCGTGCGACACGCTGGCGATGGCGTCGGCTGGAATGGATCTCGCTCAAAGCGGTGGCGGCTTCGACCTCGTCGTTCTCGACCTGGGTCTTCCCGATGGAGACGGGCTCGAGTGGCTTGCCCGCCTTCGCATCGTCGACCGCCAGACGCCCGTGCTGGTACTGACTGCACGGGACCGCATCTCGGACCGCGTCCTGGGACTTCAAAAAGGAGCGGACGACTATCTGGTCAAGCCCTTCGCGACGGACGAACTGGACGCCCGCGTGGAGGCGCTGTGCAGGCGCGGGCAGATGCTGCGTGGCGACCTCTTGCACTTCGGCCGTGTCACCTGGCTCGGCGAAGAGGGGCTGGCGTATGTGGACGGCAAGGCGCTCGACCTGTTTCCACGTGAATTCGAGGTGCTCGGACTGCTGGTTCGGCGTGCGCCGAGGATCGTGCCGAAACGCGCGCTGGTCGATGCGCTGGCCGAGAAGAATCTCGAAGTCGGAGACAGTGCGGCCGAGCTCTACATTTCCCGGCTGCGACGCAAGCTGGTCGGCTCAGGGGTCACGATCAGGACGATGCGGGGTTTCGGGTATGCGCTGGCGATGGACGTCGACGGCGCGGACACCTCGTCGGCCAATCGCCCGTCCGCATGAAATCCCGATCGATCTCGTCCAGCTGGCTCAAGCGGGACCTTCTGCTGAGGCTGCTGTTGCCTCTGTTCGTGATCATGGCCGCGACGGCATCGCTCGGCGCCTACACCGCGCACCGCCTGACCGCGCGCGTCTTCGACCGCTGGCTGCTCGACGCGGCACATTCGTTCGGGGTGCTCGTGCGCTTCGATGGATCCCAGGCTGCGATCGAGCTGCCCGCGCCAGTGAAGACCGCTTTGCTGTACGACGATATCGATCAGACCTATTTCGGTGTCGTACAAGGAACCCGCTCGTTGGCGGGGCGCCCCGACATTCCTCGAAGCGGAGCCGCAGAAAGCGACTATGCGCAGGGACGCGCCTACGATGCGCAGATCGACGGGCACCCCGTCAGGGTGGCCGCGGTGGACATCAACGGCGCAGGCGCCCCGGATGTCACGGTGTTGGTCGCCGAAACGCTGATCAAACGCCAAGGCACGGAGAATGACCTGCTCGTGATGCTCTGGCCAACGGCGGCGCTGATGCTCGCCGCTGCCGCGGTGGTCGTTCTGGCCGTGCGTCGGACACTGCGCCCGCTCGAAAGCATTGCGTCACGCTGGCAGGCGCTGTCGCATGCGTCGCTGGACCCTGTCGGCCATGACGACGTGCCACGCGAGCTCGTTCCATTCGCCAGGGCGCTGAACGATCTGCTCGGAAGAATACGGGCCATGGTGTCCAGGGAGAAGAATTTCTCGACCATGGTTGCGCACCAGCTCCGCACGCCGCTCACGTCGCTGCAACTGGGCCTGGCGCGCGCGGCCGATGCACCCGACCTGCGGACTGCCAGGGCGGTCATCGCGGAATTGAGCCGAGCGACTCAACGAAGTGCACGATTGGTGCAGCAGTTGCTCGCACTGGGCCGCCTGGACCCGGAAGCAGGCCGCGGGCCTGGTTTCCAGAACACGGATCTCGTTCGCCTGATCCGCGACATCGGGGCAGCGCATGCCGATCAGGCGGTTTCGAAAGACATCGACTTCGAACTGATCTCGGTCAACGACGAAGTCGTCGCCGACGTTCAGCCCGATCTCTTTGCCGAAGCGGTCAGCAACCTGATCGACAACGCCATCCGATATACGCCGAGCGGGGGCCGGGTCTCGGTCGAAATCCAGTCGGCGCCGGTTCGGGTCCTCGTATCGGATTCCGGTCCAGGCCTTCCACTGGATGACAGGGAGCGCGTCTTCGAGCGTTTCGTACGCGGCCGCCAGGCGCAAGGCGAGGGCAGCGGCCTCGGATTGGCGATCGTTCGCGACATCGCTGCGCTCCACCATGCCACCGTCGAGATCACCGACGGTCCGTGGGGTGGGTTGACGTTTGCCATCGCGTTCGGTGGCGACGCTGCGACACCTTCGGATCGACAGCAGCGGTTTTTCGGGTAAGGTCCGCAGCAAACCAGAGACTGCAGGGACTGCGTGAGTATCCGAACGAGACTTCTCATTCTCGTCTTCGCCGTATGGCTGCCAGCGATGGCCGGCTTCGGCGTGCTCGCGCGTTCCACCTACCTGCACGAGACGAGCCAGGCCACCAATCACCTGCGCGACGTCGGCCGCTCGATCAGCTTCGTGATCGACGGCGAGCTCGACAAGCGCGCCGCGATCGCACTCACGTTGGCGGCGGCGAGGTCGCTGCATGACGAGGAACTGCAGCGGTTCTACGAGGACGCCAAGCGCGCGACCGCAGGTAGCAACAACACGGTGCTCGTCGTCGACGAGGCGCGGCAGATCCTCAATACCCGCCAGCCGTTCGGCACGCCATTGCCCGTGCGGGGCTGGATTCCCAAGCCGGCGCTGCTGACCGGCGAGCCGCAGGTCACGAACCTGCTCATCAGCAAGGTCAACGGCAATCCGGTGCTGACGGTCATGGCGCCCGAGCCGGGCGTCGACCCGCAGCGCTACAACATCGGCGTCGCGTTTCCGCCGTCGGTGATCCAGGACACGCTGGACAAGCAGATCATTCCGGCTGGCGCGGTCGTCACCGTCATCGACAACGATTTCAAGACGGTGGCGCGCAGCCGCGATCCGAAGAAGTGGCTGGGGGTACGCGCTGCCTCCGACACCGTGGACATTATTTCCCACGGTACGAACGACAAGCTGTTCGAGTCGCGGACCCGCGAAGGCACGCCGTCGGTGGCCTTCGTCGCACGGTCGGCCCGCTACGGCTGGAGCGTGGTCATCGGACTACCCAAGGCGGCGCTCGACGAGCCCGCCATCCGCGTGACCATCCAGGCCTTCCTGGCCGCAGGCGTCCTCGCGGCGATCGGCCTGGGCCTGGCCTTGTACTTCGCCCGCCAGATCGGCGGCCCGGTGCTCGCGCTCAACGACGCCGCCGCGGAACTCGGACGCGATCGCGTGCCCGCGCCGCTGCGCACGGGCCTGTTCGAGGCCGACAAGGTGGGTGCTGCGTTGCACGAGGCCGGCGTGCGTTCTGCGCGCGCCACCGAAGTACTCGAATCGCGCGTGGCCGAGGCGATCCGCCAGACGCAGGAGGCGCAGACGCGCCTGCTCGATGGCCAGAAGCATGAGGCGATCGGCCGGCTCACCGGCGGCCTCGCGCACGACCTGAACAACTTCCTGCAGACCATCAGCACCGGTTTGCACGTGCTGGACCGCCTCGTCAAGGAAGACACCGGCCGCCGCGTGATCGAGGCCAGCACGCGCGCGCTCGACAAGTCCGCCACGCTGGTGCGCCAGATGCTGGCCTTCGGCCGCACGCAGCCCCTCAAGCCACAGCCGACCGACCTGCACGATTTCGTGCTGCGCTGCGAGGACCTGATGGGCCGTGCGGTGGGCGGCAAAGTGCGCCTGAGGGCCGACATCGAGCCCGGCCTGCCACCCCTGATGGCCGACGCGACGCAGTTCGAGCTCGCCTTGCTGAACCTCGTCTTCAATGCCCGCGACGCCATGCCCGACGGCGGCACGGTATTGATCCGCGGACGCGTGGCCAGTGCCACGCAGGCCGCGGCCCTGCCGGCGGGCCGCTATCTCGCGGTCGACGTGGTGGACAGCGGCGGTGGCATGGACGCCGAGGTGCTGCAGCGCGTGTTCGAGCCGTACTTCACCACCAAGGCGGTCGGCGTGGGCAGCGGGCTCGGCCTGCCCCAGGTGCGCGCGTTCGCCGTGCAATCGGGTGGCGCCGCCATGATCAGCAGCGAGCGCGGCGTCGGTACCACCGTGTCGCTGCTGCTGCCGGTCTCCAGCCAGGCGGTGAAGGAGACGGGCCCGGCCGCGGCCATGTCGGCAGAGTTCATGCCGCTGCGGGTGCTGTTCGTCGAAGACGACCTGCTCGTATCGTCGGTCGTCGTTCCCGCGCTGCGCGCGGCAGGACACACGGTGCGTCATTGCCTCACCGGCGACGCCGCGGCGCGCGCGCTGCAGGACGGCGGCTTGTTCGACGTGGTGTTCACCGACGTCGTGATGCCCGGCACGATGAGCGGCCTCGACCTCGCCGCCTGGTGCCGGGCCAACATGCCGGGCATGGCGGTGATCGTCGCCACCGGCTACACGACGCAGCACATCGAGGCGGGCGTCAAGGTGATGTCCAAGCCGTATTCGATCGACGTCCTGCTGATGGAGCTGCAGTACGCGGTGCGGGTGACGCGGGCCTGAACGGGCCGTCGTTCAGTGGGAATGCGCGTGCGGGCGCTTCTTGTCCGCCACGGGCACGGTCTTCTTCGCGCGCGCCCTGGCCGCCGGCTGGCAATCGTTGCACAGCCCGTACAGCGTGATCTCGTGGCGCGCCACGCTGAAACCCGGCGGTGCGAGACCGGCGAGGTCGCCCGGGCACTGGTGCACGTCGAACACGCGCTGGCAGGCGTCGCAGCGGAAGTGATGGTGATGCCCGCGCTGCGCCGTCTCGTAGCGCGCCACTTCGCCGGGCAGCGTCACCACCTGGATCGCGCCGGCGTCCACCAGCGACTTCAGGTTGCGGTAGACGGTGGCCAGGCCCAGGGCCGCGACGTGGCGACGCGCCTCGTCCAGCACTTCGGTGGGCGACAGCGGTCGGCCGGCGGCCTCGATGGCCTCGCGGATGGCGGTGTTCTGGCGGGTGGCGCGTTCCATGCAGATCTGCCCTGGCGGCAATGACAGTCAAATTGTGGCACGTCTGTTGATATTGAGGATGCATTATCATTAGCGCATGCTTGCAGGATTCTCTCCGGTCGCCCTGACCGCCGCCGCCGTCGTCTCGACGCTCGCCGGCGGCGCGATGGCGCTGCGCTTTCGCGATCGCCTGCACTACCTGCTCGGATTCACCGCCGGCGTGCTGCTGGGCGTGGTGGCGTTCGACCTGTTGCCGGAGGTCTTCGCGCTCGCGCGCGCGCATGCGCTCGATCCGACCGCGGCCATGATCGCGCTGGTGGTCGGCTTCCTGTTGTTCCACAGCCTCGAGAAGTTCGTGCTGGTGCATCCGGCGCAGGAAGAACACTACTCGCACCACCATCATCCGAACGTGGGCCTGGCGTCGGCGTCGGTGCTGGCCGCGCACAGCTGCATGGACGGCGTGGCGATCGGCATCGGCTTCCAGGTCTCGGCCATGGTGGGACTGACGGTGGCCATCGCCGTCATCGCGCACGATTTCTCGGACGGCCTGAACACGGTCAGCCTGATGTTGCGCCACCAGAACTCGACTCGTCGCGCGATCACGATGCTGGCCGTCGACGCGCTGGCGCCGCTGGTGGGCGTGCTGCTCACGCTGGCGTTCACGATCCCGCCGTTCCAGCTGATGATCTACCTCGGCTTCTTCGCCGGCTTCCTGCTCTACATCGGCGTCTCGGACATCCTGCCCGAGGCCCATTCGCGCGCCGGCCCCGGCGTCGCGGTGAAGCTGATCGCGCTCACGTGCTGCGGTGCGGCGTTCGTCTACGCGGTCGTGCGGTTGTCGCCGTGACATCCGGTCGCAAGTAGAGGCGCTGTCCTACAGACGCCATCGCACGGCTCGCTAACGTCGTTGTTGATCCCAAAACATCGAGGAGCGCCGCCATGGCGACTGAACGTCCCTTGCGCCGCCTGCGGGTGGTGGCTGTCCTGCTGATATTGATCGGCCTCGCCTTGCTGCTGGGTGGGGTGTTGCTCGCGGTGGCGGGCGGCTCCTGGTTCTACGTCGTCGCCGGCATCGGCTTCGCGGCGTCCGGTGTCCTGCTGTGGAAGCGCTCCGCGACCGCGTTGGTGGTCTACGCGATCCTGCTGGCCGCCTCGCTGGCGTGGAGCCTGTGGGAAGTGGGCTTCGACTGGTGGCCGCTGGCCGCGCGCCTGGACATCGTGTTCGTCTTCGGCGTGCTGCTCGTGCTGCCGTGGTTCGCACGACCGCTGGTCGGCCCGCGCAGCGGCCAGTTGGTGCTCGGGGCCGTGGTGGGCGTCTCTGCGATCGTCGCCATCGCGGCCGGCCTGCGTGACACGCACGAGATCGTCGGCAGCCTGCCTGTGGCCACGGCGGCCGGTGTCGGCGCCGCCAGCGACGTGCCGGACGGCGAGTGGCACGCCTACGGCCGCACCGCCGCAGGCCAGCGCTATTCGCCGCTGTCGCAGATCACCGCCGCCAATGTCGGCGGCCTGCAGGTGGCCTGGCAATTCCGCACCGGCGACATGCGTGGTCGTCCGGGCGATCCGGAAGAGACCACCGACGAGGTGACACCGCTCAAGATCGGCGGCCGCCTCTACTTCTGCACGCCGCACCAGTCGGTGATCGCGCTCGACGCCACCACCGGCGTCCAGGCGTGGCGCTACGACCCGAAGATGGCCACCGGCCTCGCGCTGCAGCACCAGACTTGCCGCGGCCTGGCCTACCAGGCTGCACCCGAAGCCGGTGCGGCCGCCGCGCCCGCGCCTGCACCCAGCATCCCGACCTCCGGTCGCGCACTGGACATCGCCGCCAACGACGGCAAGGTCCGCGCCGACTGCACGGCCAAGCTGTTCCTCGCGACCGCCGATGGCCGCCTGATCGCGCTCGACCCGGAGAGCGGCGCCGTCTGCAGCCGCTTCGGCGGTGGCACCGGCCAGGTCGACCTGGGCACCAACATGCCCAACCTGAACCCCGGCTCGTACTACTCCACGTCGCCGGCCGTCGTCACGAAGAAACTCGTGATCGTGGGCGGCACGGTGCTGGACAACGTGTCGACCAAGGAGGAGTCGGGCGTGATCCGGGCCTACGACATCGACACCGGTGCGCTGGTCTGGAACTGGGACTCCGGCAACCCCGACGCCACCGCGCCGATCGCCGCCGGCGACCACTACACGGAGAACTCGCCCAACAGCTGGTCGATCTCGAGCGTCGACGAGAACCTCGGCATGGTCTATTTGCCGATGGGCAACCAGCCGCCCGACCAGTGGGGCGGCCAGCGCAGCGCGGCCGTCGAGAAGTTCTCGTCGTCGGTCACCGCGCTCGATCTGGCCACCGGCAAGGTGCGCTGGGTCTTCCAGACGGTGCACCATGACCTGTGGGACTACGACGTCCCGGCCCAGCCCTCGCTGATCGACCTGACGATCAACGGCGTCGTGGTGCCCGCGCTGGTGCAGCCCACCAAGCAGGGCGAGCTGTTCGTGCTCGATCGCCGTACCGGCGCGCCGGTGTTGCCGGTCACCGAGGTGCCCGCGCCTGCCGGTGCGGCCGAGGGCGACCATTCGGCGCCCACGCAGCCCAAGTCGGCGCTGTCGTACGAGCCGCCACGCTTGACCGGCCAGGACATGTGGGGCGCAACGATCCTCGACCAGATGGTGTGCCGCATCGCGCTGCAGAAGCTGCGCTACGAGGGCCGGTTCACGCCGCCGTCGACGCAAGGCTCGCTGATCTACCCCGGCAACTTCGGCACGTTCAACTGGGGCGGCGTGGCGGTGGATCCGCAGCAGCAGGTCGCGTTCACCACGCCCACCTACCTGGCCTTCGTCTCGACGCTGGTGCCGCGTCCGAACGCCACCGCGCTGGTGGTGCAGGGCGGCCATCCGCCCAAGGGCGCGTTGCCAGCCCTCAACGAGAACTTCGGGGCGCCGTTCGCGGTCAAGCTGGGCCCGTTCACGTCGCCGTTGGGCCTGCCGTGCCAGGCACCGCCGTGGGGCTACGTCGCCGGCGCCGACCTGCGCACCGGCCAGATCGCCTGGAAGCATCGCAACGGCACGGTACGCGATCTGTCGCCGCTGCCCCTGCCGTTCAAGATGGGCGTGCCCGACCTGGGCGGCCCGGTGATGACGGCTGGCGGCGTCGCGTTCCTCTCCGGCAGCATGGACGACTACGTGCGCGGCTACGACGTTCACGACGGCCGCCAGCTGTGGGAAAGCCGGCTGCCCGCCGGCGGCCAGGCCACGCCGATGACCTACGTCGGCGCCGACGGCCGCCAGTACCTGCTGGTCATCGCGGGCGGTCATGGCTCCACCCACACGAAGCCGGGCGACTACGTCATCGCCTACGCCTTGCCGCGCAGGTAGGAATTCCTGCGCCGAAGGCGTGTGAAAGGCGCATGGCGGTCGCTGGATTCGGGTGAGGACGTAAAGAATAGTTACGCGGCAAGACCTGAATTGCCCTTCATTTCTCCCTTTGATTGCCGATTTCGGCCGCGCCCGACTCTCTACGATTGGTCTATCCGAATCAAGGAGCTCGTCCATGTCGCCCGTCCAATCCTCCGTCAGCACCATCAGTTCACCTTACGCCACGGTGAAGGAGACGATCCAGCCCGGCAAGTTCGAGGCGAACGAGAAGGAATACGGCACCGTCGGCGCCGCCGTCCTGGGCGTGGGCGCCGTCATTGCCGAAGGCGCCAGCGCCACCGTCTCGCTCAGCGAGAAGGCCCTGAGTGCGGCCGGCGACGCTGGCCACTACATCGGCCAGGCCGTCGAGACCGGCGTCACCGACGTCGGCAGCGCTGCGGTGGCCGCCTATGCCGCCGTGCGCGACGGCGTCAGCAACACGCTGGACGGCGCCGAGAATGCGGCTGCCGCCAGCTGGGACGTGATCAAGGCCGGCGCCGAGGACGTCGCGAGCATGGCCGGCGACGTGGTGCACGCCGCCGAAGCCGGTGCGCAAGTCGTCGGCGACGTCGCCGTCGACGCCTGGCACGGCGTGGAGCAGCTCGCCTCTGGCGCCCTGCACGCCGTCGAGAAGGGCTCCGACGAGCTCGAACATCTGGGCAGCGAAGCCTGGACCGCCGTCCAGAACGGCAGCCACCGCGCCGGCGCGATCGCCGGCGATGTCGGCGATGGCCTGAAGACGGCCGCCTCGTATGCGGGCGACGTCGTCGGCAACGTGGCAGACGGCATCGGCAATGTCGCAGGCCGGATCGCCAGCTACGGCGCGATGGCCGCCGCCGCCGGCGAGAAGACGTTCAGCGCTGTCGCCTGAGCTGCCTGAAGACATCCGTCCGCTCCGGAAGCCACCCCATGTCGTCATTCAAGTTCCTGGCCCTGACCACCGTCGCGCTTGCGCTGCCGGGCTGCTCCATCATCAGCCCCGTACCCATGCTGGAGCTCGCCAAGGCGACCGGGGCCGTCGCCTTGAGCGCGATCTCCACCGGCTCTAGCAGCGCCAAGAACACCGTCTATCACGAGCACAAGTCGCTCGACACCGTCTGCGTCGAATACAACCCGCTGACGCCCGATCCCGACATCGCGCCGGCCCTGCAGGCCGAACTGCGCAACCACGAGATCGACAGCCGCATCTACGAGCAGGGCGGG
>FSXQ01004259.1_pt1 | contig 18069 bp, 15 predicted proteins | sample 1638011 | NCBI WGS metagenome assembly FSXQ01 (sample SAMEA3914789, study PRJEB12502) | metagenome | biome: forest; material: soil | place: Canada | collected 2011-07-03 | depth 0.3 m | reverse complement strand
CGCCGCGCGCAGCGCCTCCAGCCGCGGCAGCAGCCAGCCGTGCGCGAAGTCGGGCGGGCAGGCGAGCAGCAGCGACTGCTTGTTGCGATAGGGCTCGATGCGCGCGAGGCCGGCGCGCAGGCGCTGCAGCGTGTCGGTGGCGGTCTCCATCAGCAACTCGCCCGCGCCGGTCAGCCGCACGCCGTGGCCCTGGCGGATGAACAGCCGCTGGCCCACGTGCGCCTCGAGCTTCAGCACCCGCTGGCTCACCGCGGACTGCGTGAGGTCGAGCTCGTCCGCCGCGGCCGACATGCTGCCCAGCCGCGCCGTCGCCTCGAACGCCACGAGGCCGTTGAACGGCGGCTCGTTGCGCGCCGAGGTATCAGTATTTCTCATATCTCTTCGGAGCCGGCTAATGGGCGGCGGCGCGGCGATCCGGGATCATCCAGACCATCGAAACCGGAGATTTCCCCGTGACAGACGCCATCCGCGACACCGATCATGCCATCCATCGCACCAGCCACAAGGGCTATGAGAGCGAGAACACGTATTCAGGCGTCTTGTCCTTCATGCGCCGCCGGTACACCCGCGACCTGGCCGGCGTGGACGTGGCCGTCACCGGCATCCCGCTCGACCTCTCCACCACCAACCGCTCCGGCGCGCGCATGGGCCCGGCCGCGATCCGCGCCGCCACCGCGCAGCTCAACGAGAAGATCCACCCATGGGGATTCGGCCCGTGCGACACGCTGTCCGTGGTGGACTACGGCGACTGCCCGCTGGACAACCACCGGCCGCACACGATCCCCGACGCCATCACGAACCACGCGCGCAAGATCATCGCCAACGGCACCACGATGCTCGCGCTGGGCGGCGACCACTTCATCACGTACCCGATCCTGAAGGCGCATGTCGAGAAGCACGGCGCGCCGCTGTCGCTGATCCACTTCGACGCCCACTGCGACACCTGGCCCGACGACGCGCCCGATTCGCTGAACCACGGCACGATGTTCTACAAGGCCATCAAGGAAGGCCTGGTCGACCCGAAGCGCTCGGTGCAGGTGGGCATCCGCACGTGGAACGACGACTTCATGGGCGTCGACGTGATGGGCGCCGATTGGGTGCACGAGCACGGCGTGAAGGCCACCGTCGACCGCATCCTCGACATCGTCGGCGCGAACGCGAGCTACCTCACCTTCGACATCGACTGCCTCGACCCGGCCTTCGCGCCCGGCACCGGCACGCCGGTGGCCGGCGGCCTGAGCAGCGCGCAGGCGCTGGCCATCCTGCGCGGGCTGGTGCCGGTGAAGATCGTCGGCATGGACGTCGTCGAGGTCGCGCCGTCGTACGACCATGCCGAGATCACCGCCATCGCCGCGGCGCACGTCGCCGCCGAGATGCTCTGCGTGCTCGCCGCGCAACGTCGCTGAACTTCCTCAGGAGCCGTCCATGCCGTCCCGCCGTCTGTTCTGTGCCGTCCTCGCCGCGCTCGCGTGCGCCACGTCCGCCTTCGCCGCCGAGGAGAAGGTGCTCAACATCGCGAACTGGGCCGAGTACATCGGCGACGACACGGTGCGCCGCTTCGAGAAGGAGACCGGCATCACGGTGCGCTACGACCTGTTCGATTCCAACGAGGTGCTGCTGGCCAAGATGCTCGCGGGGCGCACCGGCTACGACATCGTCGTGCCGTCGTCGGACTTCGCGCACCTGATGCTGGAGGCCGGCGCGCTGCTCAAGCTCGACCGCAGCCGCCTCACGCACTGGAACAACCTGAGCCCGCAGGTGATGGCGCTGATGGGCCGGCTCGACCCCGGCAACCAGTTCATGGTGCCGTGGCTGGGCAGCACGGTCAGCGTGGGCTACAACCTCGACAAGGTGAAGGCCGCGCTGGGCGCCGAGCCGATCCCCGACAACCCGTTCGAGCTGGTGTTCAACCCGAAGTACACGAGCAAGCTGAAGTCGTGCGGCATCTCGATGATCGACAGCGCGAGCGACCTGTTCCCGTCGGCGCTGATGTACGTCGGCAAGAAGGGCTACAGCAACGACTCGTCCGACTACAACGCCGCCGCCGCGATGCTCGCGCAAGTGCGCAAGGACGTCGGCCTGTTCAGCTACAACGGCTACATCGACGACCTCGCCAACGGCAACATCTGCGTGGCGCTGGGCTACGGCGGCGACTTCAACAACGCCGCGCGGCGCGCGAAGACCGCCAACAACGGCGTGCACATCGTCGCGCCGCTGCCGCCGGGCGGCGTGCAGTTCGGCTTCGAATCGATGGTGATCCCGTCCGACGCGCCGCACCCCGAGAACGCGATGCTGTGGATGGACTACATCCTGCGCCCCGAGGTGCAGGCCGAGATCACGAACAAGGTGATGTTCACGAGCCCCAACCTCGCGGCACGCGCGTTCGTGCATCCCGACGTGCTGGCCAACGTCATCGCGTTCCCGCCCGATGACTACCTCGCGCATCGCGTGCAGTTCTACGAGGTGCGGACGCGGGACACGCGGCGGACGATGACGCGGCTCTATACGAAGTTCAAGTCGGGGGTTTGACCACGCCGGCCCGTCATCCTGCGCGAAGTCGCAGGACCCACGCCGGCCGAGGCGCTTCTTCAGGGGTGGATCCTGCGACTGCGCGCAGGATGACCGCGTCGTTGCCTCCGCTGTCAATTGTCCACTCGCAGCACCCCCTTCGGCGCCGACGCATCTCCCAGCAGGAACACCGTGTACACGCTGCCGCCGGCGAGCGTCTGGCCGCTCATCTCCCACAGCGTCGTGCCGCCCGACGTCACCTGCAGGTCGGCGGCCGCGGACGCGGCGGCGATGTTGGCGTCGGCCGAGGCCTCGCCGAAGGCCACGCTGTCGCCCACGACCACGCCGCTGGACGTCAGCATCGCGCTGTTGCTCGCGCCGTTCAGGCCGTTGACGAGCTTCATGCGCACCGGCAGCGCGCTGGTGGTCGGCGCGGCGTCGTCGTCGGCGAGCAGCGTGATGGTCGGCGCGCCCGCGCTCCCGGCCACCAGCAGCGTGTAGTCGCCGCCGGCCGCGGCGCTCAGGCCCGTCTGCGTGATGGCGACGCCGTCGATCGACAGCGTGAGCGCGAGGTCGCCCGCGCTCACCGTGCGCCACGCGCTGACGGTGGGCGACGCGTAGCTCGTGCCCAGCGTCGTGCCGTTGGCGCTCGCGCTGACCACCGATTCGTTCGCGGCGTCGGCCACCAGGCGCAGGCGCACGTTGGGGTTGGCGTACGACGTGAGCGTGCCTTGCTGGTCGAGCAGCAGGCCGTTCAGCAGCACGCCGCCGGTGGTCTTCGTGAGGACCAGCGTCGCGATCTGCTGGCTGGTGAGCGTCAGCGACGGGATGTCCAGCCGCAGGTCGGTGCGGTCGCCCGCGCCCGTGACGCACACGTGCCACGCGCTGCCGCCGCTGGCCGCCACGACCGAGGCGTAGCCGTCCTGCAGGCCGGTCACCGACGAGGCCACCGGCGTGTTGGCGCTGGTGAGCGACGCGCAGGCCGTGGCCGTCACGTACACGTCGACGCTCGCGGCCACCGCGGGCGCCGCGTTGAAGATGCGCAGGCTGGCGTAGCCCGACGAGGGCTTGTCGGCGTCGTCGGTGAGCGTCGTCACCTTCACGACGCCGGCGTCCACCGTGCCCACCAGCGTGAAGTGGTCGCCCTTGGCCACCACTTGCGACGTCGTCGACGCCGCGGTGCTGCTGGAGCCCGACACGCGCAGGTCGAACTCGTAGGTGCCGGCGCCGACGCCCGCATACCCACCGACCGTATCCGACGACACGTCGGCGCCCACGGCGTCGCCGGACTCGTACACCCCGATCGCGCTGTAGTCGGTGGTGGCGTTGACGAGGCGCACGTAGCCGTCGTCGGAGGCGCCGCCGCAGGCGTGCAGCAGCGGAAGGCAGAGGGCGAGCGCGAGGGCCGCGCGGGTCTTGGTGGACATGGTCTCTCTCGAAGGTGGATGCGCGGCAGTGTGCCGACGCGACGCTGCCTGGCTGTTGCTCGCACATCGCGGCGCGGACACCTTGTGTCGCCACGCCTGAAACCGCTTGCGCGACGCCGCGCTCCCTCGCGCAAGCCCGCGTGCGCCGACGCGAATGTCGCGTGCCGGATGTTGCTGCGACGTTCGCGTGTGTCCGCCCGGTTGCACGCCACTGACAAACGAGCGGCTGCGCGACACGCGGCGACGCGCACGCGACACGCACACTCCGCCGCTCATGACCGCCAACGCCCTGCCCTTCCTCGCGACGCTGGCCCTCGCGGGCGCGCTCGCGCTGCCCGCGCCCGCCCGCGCGAGCGCCCCCGCGTCCCGCGCGCCGCGCGCCCCCGCGCACGAGACCTACACGCTCGACTTCCCCAGCATCGAGGCCGACGCCGCCACGCGCGCGATGGCCACCATCCTCGACCGGCCCATCGTGGTCGATCCGCGCGTGAAGGGCCCGCTGCGCCTGTTCAGCGACACGCCCGTCACGCGCGCGCAGGCGTTCGCGATGTTCCAGTCGGCGCTGCGCGGCGCCGGCGACGCGGTGGTCGAGTCCAACGGCTTGCTCAAGGTGCTGCCCGAGGCCGACGCGAAGCTGCAGAGCGGCATGCTCAGCGTGGGCGGCGCCACGCGTGCCGGCGAGGAGGTCGCCACGCAGGTGTTCCGCCTGTCGTACGCGGGCGTGAATGACCTGGTGCCGGTGCTGCGCCCGCTGATCACCGCCAACAACACCATCAACGTGAACGCCGCGAACAACACGCTGGTGATCACCGACTACGCCAACAACCTCGCGCGCCTCGGCGAGCTGATCGCCGCGCTGGACGTGCCCAGCGCCACCGACGTCGAGGTGATCCCGCTGGAGAACGCGCTCGCGTCGGATCTCGCGGCGACGGTGTTGAAGCTGTCCGATCCGGCCGCCACATCGGCCACGAGCAACGCGGGCCCTGCGAATTCCAGCAGCGGCCAGGCGCAGGCCGCGCCCGTGAACGGCAACGGCATCGCCGTGCTCGCCGAGCCGCACGCCAACGCGCTGCTGGTCAAGGGCGCGACGCCCGCGCGGCTCGCGGCGATCCGCGCGCTCGTGGCGCGGCTCGATCGCCCCGGCGCGACGCGCAGCAACATCCACGTCGTCTACCTGAAGTACGCCGACGCGGTGCGGCTCGCGACGGTGCTGCGCGCGGCGTTCGCAGACGCGAGCCGCGTGGGTGGCGCGGGCAGCGATGCGGCTTCTTCCGGCAGCGGCAAGAGTTCGGGCGGCGGGCTCGCGTCTTCAGGCACCAGCCCAAGCAGCAGCAGCGGCGCCTCGCAGGAAAGCACCGCGCCGGTAAGCGCCGCGGCCGCGCCGTCGACCGGCGGCTGGATCCAGGCCGACCCGGCGTCGAACTCGCTGATCGTGACGGCCGCCGAGCCGCAGTACCGCGAGCTGCGCGCGGCCATCGACGCGCTGGACACGCGACGCGCGCAGCTCGTCGTGGAATCGGTGGTGGTGGAGGTGGACGCGAGCAAGGCGCTGGACGTGGGCGTGCAGTGGAAGTCGCTGTTCAACATCGCGACCACCACCGGCCTCACGCTGGGCACCGTGGCGCAGGCGATCGCGGCCACGTCGGGCACCAACATCCTGTCGACGGCCAACGTGGTGACGCTGGACAACGAGGAGGCCAAGATCGTCGTCGGCCAGAACGTGCCCTTCGTGACCGGCTCGTACACCAGCACCACGTCGAGCGCGTCCAATCCGTTCCAGACCATCGAGCGCAAGGACGTCGGCGTGACGCTGCGCATCCGCCCGCAGATCGGCACCAACGGCACCGTGCGGATGGCGATCTACCAGGAGTCGTCGTCGGTGGCGGCCACCGCGGCCACGGGCACCGAGAGCGCCGGCCCCACCACCAACAAGCGCGCCATCGAGACCAACGTGGTCGTGGACGATGGCCACATCATCGTGCTGGGCGGGCTCATCGAGGACAGCTACACCGAAGACCGCGAGGCCATCCCGCTGCTGGAAAAGCTGCCGCTGGTGGGCGGCCTGTTCCGCAACGTGTCGCGCACGCGCAAGCGCACGAACCTGCTCGTGTTCCTGCGCCCGGTGATCATGCGCGACGACGCCGCGGTGACCGCGCTGACGCTCGACCGCTACGACGACATCCGCGCGACGCAGTCGCAGGTGCGCCAGGACGCGCCCGCCACGCTGCCGGGCGACGGCCCGGTCGCGCTGCCCGACCCGCGCGGCTCGTTGAACCCGGTCAGCCCGCGCTGAACGGCAGCGTCAGGTACAGCTTGCCGAGGTCGGTGAGCTGGCCGTTGCCGGCGGCCAGCAGGCTGGAGAAGTGCGGGTCGCTGTCGCGGCGGCCGGTGAACCAGGCGTAGCGGAACACGTCGGCGCGGGTCTCGCAGGTGTTGACCATGTCGGTCATCTGCGCTTCCTGCTTGACGATCGAGTCGATGGCGGCACTGCCGTCGCCCACATGCCAGTTGGCAATCTCGGTGACCCAGAACGGCTTGCCGTATTTCTGCAGGCGGGTGAGCTGCGCGTCGAGCCCGTAGTCGTACCAGTGGAACGCGAGGTAGTCGATCTTCGGGTTGCGGCCGCCGTTGGCCTGTTGGTAGGCCAGGATGAACGCGTCCATCCAGGTGATGGGATCGCCGAAGCCGGGCATCGTGCCCCACGTGATGGCGGGCCCGACGATCTTGGCACCGGTGGCCGCGGCCACTTCCTCGTAGCCGGGCCACGCGGCGGCGGCCGCCGAGGGCAACATGTCGGCCTGGTCCGAGAGGTTGGGCTCGTTGAGCACCAGCAGGTACTTGATGTTCGGGTGCGCCTGGATGTAGGCCTCGATGGAGGCCTTGTCGTAGCTGGCGTTCCACAGCATCGGGATGTAGTCCATCGCGGCCTGCGTGGTCGCGTCGGACGGCAGGCCGGCATTGGGACGCGAGCCCCAGTTGTACCACCAGCTCACGCCGGCGGAGACGGCCTGGAGGTCGGCCAACGTGGCGAAGTCGTAGGCGACGCCGCGCTTGGCGCTCTTGGCCGAGGGCGTCGGCGGCGGGGGTGACGGCGGCGTGGGCGCGGGCGGTGGCGGTGGCGACGGCGGCGTCGGCGCGGGGGCCGGCGGCGTGGGTGCGGGCGCGGGCGGCGTGGGTGTCGGTGCCGGCGAAGAGCCGCCGCCACCGCCACCGCAGGACGTCAGCGCGAAGCTCGCCGCGAGTGCCAGCAGGCGGCGCCGGCGCTCGTCGTGGGGCAGGTCGTGGGCGCTCATCGCGATGTCACCATGTCGATCACCTTCTGGCGGTCGTCGGCGCTCAGCGCCTTGAACCGGTCGCGCGCCGCGGCGGCCTGGCCACCGTGCCACAGGATGGCTTCCTCGATGGTGCGCGCGCGGCCGTCGTGCAGGTAGCGCACGTTCGGGTTGATGGAGGCCAGCAGGCCCAGGCCCCACAGCGGCGCGGTGCGCCATTCCTGCGCAGTGGCGTTGCCTTGCGGGAACGTGTCGGCGAGGTCGGGGCCCATGTCGTGCAGCAACAGGTCGGAGTACGGCGCGATGGTCTGGCCGCGCAGTTCGGCGAGACGGTGCGCGGTGCCGGTGACGAGCGCGGGCACGTGGCAGGCCGTGCAGCGCAGTTGCGCGAACAGGTTCTTGCCGGTGGCCACGCGTGCCTGCATCGCGTTCTCGGCCGCGATCTGCGCCTGCGTCTGCGCGGGGGTCTGCGCCACGATCGTCGGGCCCGTGACGGCCAGCGGCTGCTCGCCCGCGAAGTGGCGCGCGGGCGGCACGGCCAGCGTGCTGAGGTAGTGCACCAGCAGGTCGAGGTCGCTGTCGGCCAGCGGCTGCTGCGTCTTGTCGGCGGCGCGGCAGTCGGCGCCCGCGGCTCCGGCGGCCAGGCCGCACAGGCGCGTCGGCAGGATCGAGGTGGTGACGCCGATGTCGCCGTTGAGCGCCGCGGCCGTCTGCTGCTCCACCGTGGCCGCCGTCGCGCGCCAGCCGAAGCGGCCCACGCGCTTGAGCGCCGGATTCTTCAGGTCGGTGACGATCTGCAGCTTGCCGACGGCGCCGTCGGCGTCGGTCTTGCTGGCGTTGGCCAGCGCCTGCAGGCTGGCCTCCGGCACCGCCTCGAGCAGGCCCATGCCCACCAGGTGCGGCGCGGTGCGCACCGACAGGTGAGCCGGCATGGCCAGCGCCTTGCCGGTGGTGTCGGCCAGCGCGTATTGCGGCGTCTGCAGCGAGTACGCGGTGCCGTCGGGGTAGGTGCCCGTCGTCGTCTTGTACGACGCGATGCTCAGCACCGCCTGGCGGCCGTCGAAGGTCTTGCCGCCGTCGGTGATCAGGCCCTGTTCGAGGTGGCCGCCGAAGCGCGCGTCGGGGACGACGTTGCCGCTGGCGTCGGTGTCGCCGGTGAGCGCCACCATCGTGTCGAGCGCGCCGGTCTGGGCGGGCGTGCTCTTGCCGTCGCCCGTGTGGCAGGCGATGCACGAAGGCTGCTGGAACCGCGGCCCGGCCTTGCCCGCCTGCGCGGTGAAGATGGGATTGCCCGGCTCCGGGTGGCTGCCCGTGAGGTAGGACGTGTGGAACAGCCGGCGGCCTTGCTGGAACGGCTGGATGTCGATGCCGGCGATGTTGGTGCCGGCCTGCATCAGGTTCATCTCGGGCTGGTTGGAGGTGTCCTCCTGCAGCGTCATCAGCGAGCCGCCGGTGAGCGCCTCGTCGGGCATCAGCCGCGAGTCCCACGGGATCAGCGTGGGGTCGGACGACGGCCCGCGATACCACGGGCGCGCGCCGGGGCTGCCGACCTTGTACACGGTGACGTCGGAGTAGTAATTGAAGCGGCCGAGGTTGGGGTCGCTCTTGTCGCCGGCCAGGAAGATGCCCAGCTCGAACTCGATGAGGTCGCCGGTCTGCAGCGGACGCTTCAGCGACGCCGATACCGTGATCTGCTTGACCAGCACGAACTCGCCGTCCTTCGGCGGCACCGTGAGGTCGACCGTGTAGTCGTCGCTCGGGTCCGACGGCAGCGCGTCGTAGTTGGCGATCGGCGTCTTCAGTTCCTGGCCGGACAGCAGCGCGCCGACGGGCAGGCGCTTCATGCCGCCGTTGTCGCCGTACAGCGCCACGGCCGTCGGGCCCGGTGCGTCGCCGTCGCGGCGGCCGATGAAGCCGGAGCGGAAGTTGGTGCCGTACAACCACCACTGCGGGCGCACGACCACGGTCAGGATGTGCTGCGCCGAGTTCGTCGGCGAGACGTTGTCGTAGATGGTGATCTGGTGCGAGCGGCGCTCGAAGTAGTGCGCTGCGAACAGGTCGTACGGATCGCCGGTCCCGGGGGTGTCGGGCTGCTCGCGCGCGTGGCGGTCGCGCACGCGGCCGCCGATCTGCGTGACCAGCGTGCCGTCGGCCAGCGAGTACTGCGTGGTGGGGTCGGACGTGGGCCAGCTGAGCGCCGTGAAGGTCGACGTCGGCGGCGGCGGTGGGGGCGGCGGCGGTGGCGGGGTCGGCGCGGGCGGCGGCGTCGAACCACCGCCTCCAGCGGACGAGCCCGAATTGTTGGTGCTGCTGCTGCCACCGCCACCGCAGGCCGCCAGCACCGCGCTGGCCAACAACGCGCAAAGCGCCAGCTTGGCGTGGCGCGAAGCCGCGTGCTCGATCCGTTCCATGAATTCTCTCTCCGATGAAAGTGCGAGACGGGCCCGGGTTCTGGTGCCCCGGTGCCCGTTCGCCCCCGACGACGCCCGTTCAAACTTCGTTAAGGAATCGCAAATCCCGTGCCGTATTGCCCAGCTTCGCCGACAGGGTCGTATCCAAATGCAAACGCCGCCGCTGACGCCCGGTGGAACCGGTTCCGAAAACGTTGTCATCCGCGACCGATGCATTTGGCGGGCGACGTAATTTGTCACCTCGCGAGGTGACCATTTGAGTCACTTCGGCCACGGGCTGACGCGTCGTGTCGACGGCGTACCCCGATGCGTATCCGTTGGTGAGCGCGTAGAACCGACGCGGCCCGGCGCGGAATGCCGCAGCGCCGGGCGGGTGCGCCGGGCCGTTGCAAAATGCGGGTTGCGAATCAAGGAGACGCCATGTCCACCGTCAGGATCACCCCCACCATCGTCTGCGGCAACGACGCGCCGTTCGTGCTGTTCGGCGGCATCAACGTGCTGGAGTCGAAGGACCTCGCGTTGCGCGCGGCCGAGGAGTACGTGCGCGTCACGACGAAGCTGGGCATCCCCTACGTCTTCAAGGGCAGCTACGACAAGGCCAACCGCTCGTCGATCCACTCGTACCGCGGGCCGGGCCTGGACGAAGGCCTCGAGATCCTGCAGGCGGTCAAGGACACGTTCGGCGTGCCCGTCATCAGCGACGTGCACTCGCCCGAGGAATGCGCCGCGGCGGCCGAGGTGATCGACGTGCTGCAGCTGCCGGCCTTCCTCGCGCGCCAGACCGACCTGGTCGTGGCGATCGCGAAGACGGGCCGCGTGGTCAACATCAAGAAGCCGCAGTTCCTGAGCCCGTCCCAGATGGCCAACATCTGCGAGAAGTTCCGCGAGGCCGGCAACGACCAGCTGATCCTGTGCGAGCGCGGCGCGTGCTTCGGCTACGACAACCTGGTCGTCGACATGCTGGGATTCTCGGTGATGAAGAAGACGACCAACGACGCGCCAGTGATCTTCGACGTGACGCACTCGCTGCAGCAGCGCGAGTCCGGCGCCGCGGCGTCGGGCGGACGTCGCGCGCAGGTGGCCGAGCTCGCGCGCTCGGGCCTCGCGCTGGGCCTGGGCGGCCTGTTCCTGGAGGCGCATCCGACTCCGGACCAGGCGCTGTGCGACGGCCCCAGCGCGCTGCCGCTGGACCAGCTCGAGCCCTTCCTCGCGCAGATGAAGGCCATCGACGACCTGGTGAAGTCGTTCCCGCCGCTGCACATCCACGGCTGACCTTGCGCGACACCGAGCGGCTGGCCGCGCTCGCGCGCGCCACGCCCGGGTTCATGCAGGCCCTCGCGCACGTGCGCGCGCTGGGCCTGCCCGCGTGGTGCGTGGGCGCGGGCGCGGTGCGCAATCTCGTGTGGGACGCGCTGCATGGGCATGCGGTGGCGTCGTCGCTGCCGGATGTCGATGTCGCGTTCTTCGATGCCGGCGATCTCTCGCCTGCGCGCGACGCCGTGCTGCAACGTCGCTTGCAGGATGTCGCGCCGGACACGCCGTGGGAAGTCACCAACCAGGCCGGCGTGCACCTCTGGTTCGAGCAGCACTTCGGGCACGCGGTGGCGCCGCTGCGGTCGCTGGAGGAGGCGGTCGCGAGCTGGCCCGAGTACGCCACGGCCGTCGGCCTGTGGCTCGATGACGAGGACGTCCTGCACGTGATCGCGCCACATGGGCTGGCCGATCTGTTCGGGATGCTGGTGCGGCGCAATCCGGTACGCGTGAGCGTGGAGACGTATCGCGAGCGGGTGGCGACGAAACGGTATGCGGAGCGTTGGCCGCTCGTGCGCGTGGTCGACTAGCCCTGCGCGCAGTCACAGGATCCACGTGTGCTTGTTGGCTGCTGAGGCGTGTGGTGCCTGCGGCGCGGGCGCTTCGCGGGTGCGAAGCGGTTTGCCGGCGTGTGGCGGCGCTCGGAGATCGTGGCGATGCGGGGCGGCGGGGGTTGCCGTCTCGCTCAGGCGTCCCGCGGTCGGCTTCGGCCTGCGGCCTGCGCGCGACTGCGCTCGGGTGCTCGGCGGACAGGGCGTCGTCGGAAGGTCGGCGCGTAGCAGACCTGTGCTTGCGCTGCAGCGCACAGCGCGCCTCGGCCTCCTCGGCCTCGCTGCGCTCGGCGACCCTGTCCGCCTGCGCGCCTCGCCGCTTCCGACATCGCAAGACGGCACCCCCCGCCACCCCGCTCGACGACGTCTCCTCGCTTGGGGAAAAAGGATTGAAGTGCGCTCGCGCAGGCGAGCGTGACGTCGAGCCCGCGGCGCCACTGGGCCAGCCTGCGGTCAGCAGCTTCGCGTGCCCACGCGCCCGCGCCTGCGGCGCGTGCGTGGGCTCGCGCAAAGAAGCGGCGATCGGAGCCATCGCGTTGGCGCGCCACGCATGACGTTCACGCTTGCCTGCGCGAGCGCATTTCAATGTCTTTTCCCGCCAAGAGAGGAGACGTTGCAGCGCGGGGTCTCCGAACGCCGCGCCACGCCGGCAAGCCGCTTCGCATCCGCGAGGCGCCAGCGCCGCAGGCACCACACGCCAGCACCACGGCAGGGGTGGATCCTGCGACTGCGCGCAGGATGACAGGCCGAAGGCACCAGCGCTCGCGGTCAGGCCGGCAGCCAAGCCACAGGCGAACGTCAAGCCTCGGTCAAGCTCCGCCGATTGCGCAACTCCGGGAACAAGCGCATCCACAACCCGACGACCAGCAACGTCCCCGCCCCACCCAGCACCACCGCGCCGACCGGCCCGAACAACGCCGCCGTGGCACCCGACTCGAACTCGCCCAGCTGGTTGCTCGCGCCAATGAAGATGGAGTTCACGGCGCTGACGCGGCCGCGCATCTCGTCGGGCGTGTCGAGCTGCACCAGCGTCTGGCGCACGACCACGCTGACCATGTCGACCGCGCCGTTGACGAACAGCGCCACCATCGACAGCCAGAACCACTGCGACAGGCCGAACACGATGGTGGTCAGGCCGAACACCGCCACGCACGAGAACAGGATCGCCCCGGCGCGGCTGCGGATCGTCCAGCGCGCGAGCACCAGCGACATCAGCAGCGCGCCGATCGCCGGCGCGCCGCGCAGCAGGCCCAGGCCCTCGGGGCCGACGTGCAGGATGTCGCGCGCGTAGATCGGCAGCAGCGCGGTGGCGCCGCCCAGCAGCACGGCGAACAGGTCGAGCGAGATCGCGCCGAGCACCACGGGCTTGGCGCGGATGAAGCGCACGCCGGCGAGCAGCGTGTCCATCGTCACCGGCGCGCGCGGCGCGGGCTTGTGGTCGTAGCGCGCGCTCCACACGAGGCTGGCGCCCAGCACGAACAGCGCCGCGCACACCGCATAGACCACGCCCGCGCCGGCCGCGTACAGGAAGCCGCCGACGGCCGGCCCCGCGATGATGGCGGCCTGCATGCCCGACGAGCTGAACGCCATCGCGCGTGCCAGGATCGAGGCCGGCACCAGCAGCGGCGTCAGCGCCTGCTGCGCGGTCATCTGGAACGAACGCGCCACGCCCAGCAGCAGCGACACGCCCAGGATGAGGTCGCGCGAGATCCAGTGTTCGTGCGTCGCCAGCAGCAACAGCAGCGCAGCGGCGAGTTGCAGCGCGAGCGACAGCGACACGATGTGGCGGCGGTCGTAGCGATCGGCCACGTGTCCCGACACCAGCGCCAGCGCGAGCGCCGGCACGAACTGGAACAGGCCGACGAGGCCCAGGTTCCAGGCGCTGTGCGTCAGGTCGTACATCTGCCAGCCCACCGCCACCTGCACCATCTGGTTGCCCATGGTGCCGGCCACTCGGCCCGCCCAGAAACGCAGGAACGACGGATGGGCGGTGAGGGAAGGCGGCGACGTCATGTGAGGGCATCCTCGCACGGCCGGGCTGACCGGTGCTGGCGCGGGGTTGAATCCTGCGGCGGGCCTCGTCCGCCGGCAATAGAATTGCATGCTCACTCGGAGAGCCTGGATGAAACTGGATGCCATCGACCGCAAGTTGCTGGAGATGCTGCAGCTGAACTGCGACGCGCCCGTCGCCGAACTGGCGGCGGCGGTGCAGCTGTCGACGACGCCCTGCTGGCGCCGCGTCCAGCGCATGAAGGACGCCGGCGTGATCACCGGCCACGTGGCGCTCGTCGACCCGAAGCAGGTCAACGTGGGCGTGACGGTGTTCGTCAACATCAAGACGAACCAGCACTCGCAGGCCTGGTTCGACCAGTTCCACGCCACGGTGGAATCGATTCCGGAGGTGGTCGAGTTCTACCGCATGAGCGGCGACATCGACTACCTGCTGCGCATCGTCGTGCCCGACATCGCGGCGTACGACGGCGTGTACAAGCGCCTCATCGCGGGCACGCAGTTGCACGACGTGAGTTCGAGCTTCGCGATGGAGCAGCTGAAGTTCACGACGGCGCTGCCGCTGCGGTACGCGGACTGAAAACCCGGAGGGGCCAGACCCCTTTCGGCCACCCCGTCAGCGCACCGCGATCCAACCCATCCCGCGCGCCAGCAACAACACCGCCACCACCGCGCTCACCACCGCGAACCCCTGCTGCAAACGCGGCCCCGCCACGCGCGCCGCCACCAGCCGCGAGAGCAGCGACGCCACCACCGACCCGACCGCGAACGGCCCCGCGATGTCCCACCGGATCGCGCCATGCCACGCGGCCGCACCCACGCCGCCGATCGACGCCAGCGCGATCACCGCGAGCGACGTCGCCACGACGCTGCGCGCCGACAACTCCGTGAAGCGCGTCAACGCCGGCACGATGACGAAGCCGCCGCCGAGGCCGAGCAGGCCGCTCAGCAAGCCGGCCGTCACGCCCGTGAGCGCGAGCGCCTGCGCGCACGGGCGCGTCCACACGAGGCGGCCGTCGCGCGCGTCGATCACGCAGGGGAGCGCGTCCTTCGCGGCGTCCGCGCCCTCGCACGCGCGCGACGCGTGACGCGCGCGCTGCCACATGCGCCACGCGGACAGCGCGAGCACCGCCGCGAACGCGAAGGTGAGCGGCGCGTTGGGCACGCGCTGCGCCGCGGCCACGCCCAGCGGCGCGAGCGCCAGCGCGAGTCCGCCCATCAACGCGGCCGCGCGATAGCGCACGATGCCGTCGCGCAGGCCGAGCACCGCCGACATCGCGGCCGCGACGCCGACCGCCAGCAGCCCGATGGGCGCCGCCTGCGCCACGCCCAGGCGCAGCGCGAACACGAGCAGGGGGACGGCCAGGATGCCGCCGCCGGCGCCGGTGAGCGCGAGCAGCAGGCCGACCAGGGCGCCGAGTGCGAAAGGGGTCATCGCGTGGCAGTGCCGGACGAGGCACCGGATCGCGGCGCCAGGTCGACAGGGGAAATCGTCATGCGCGTATTTGAACAGCGCGCACGGTACGTCACATTGCAGCGGACGCCCATCGGGTTCGTCCTCACCTGAAAAGGGCTTGTCGGGTCGGCCCGGTCGGTGAGAGACTGGTCCGATGGACAGCCAACACGCCACCCTGGATCCGCAGTCCCACACCTGGCTGGAACTCGGAGAAGTGCAGCAACTGCTGCTGGACGCCTACCCCGGCGTCGTGCTGGGCGTCGACGCGCAGAGCCGAATACGCTGGATCAATCCGGTGGCGGCCGATCGCCTCGGCTACGGCCGCGAGGAGCTCGCCGGCAAGCCCATCGCCGGCAGCCTGATCGCGCTGGAGGAACTCGAGGCGCGCGCCGTCGAGCTGTCCGGCATCCTCGGCGAACACGTGGTGGCCGATGCCGGCGTGCTCGGCACGGCGCTGCGCCGCGACGGCGTGCCCAGCGAACACGACTGGGTGCTACGCCACAAGGACGGCTCGCCGCATCCCACGCGGCTGAACGTGGGCGCACTGCGCGACGGCCGCGGCCAGGTCACCGGCCTCATCGCCGTCGAGCCGCTGCACCGCCCCGAGGAATCGCCGCTGCGCCTCACCCATCACGACAGCCTCACCGGCCTGCCCACGCGCGCCGTGCTGCAGGATCGCGCCGAGATGGCGCTGCTGCGTTCGGCGCGGCAGAAGAGCGTGCTGGCCATCATGCTGATCGAGATCGACGGCTTCGACGCGCTGTGCGAGCAATACGGCCACACCGTGGGCGACGACGTGCTGCGCGCCACCGCCGGGCGGCTGCACTTCGAACTGCGCAAGACGGACACCGCGGTGCGACTGGATCGCGGGCAGTTCGCCGCGATGCTGGTCGACCTGCATCAGCCGGAAGAGGCGCAGCGCGTCGCCGCGAAGGTGGCGGCCGCGTTGGCGGCGCCGATCAACGTGGGTGTGGCGCGGCTCGCGCTGGCCGCACGTGTCGGCGTGGTGTGGTCGCCGGCGCACGGCAACCAGCTGATGCCGCTGTTGCAGGCGGCCGAGGTCGCGTTGGCGAAGTTGCCGGCGGGTCAAGGCGGCGTCGGCACGCCCTGACTTGGCGGCAGACCGACTCGGCGCGTCAGAACGGCGCCGACGACGGCACGAAGTCGTCATCGGTCGTGTCGCCCACCGGCAGTTGCCGCCCTTCGTGCGCGTGCTTGTCCGCGCGCCCGACCGCGTGCTCGATCGCCCGCGCGAGCTTGTGCACCGCGCCGCTGAGCGCCGGCTCGAACGCCGCCGCGTCGTTGGACACCGCCACCGGCGCGCGGCCATTCAGGCGCGCCTCGAGCTTGCAGCGCAGCGCGAGCGCGCCGCCCTTGCCGGCGTTCTCGTCGGAGAAGTGGACTTCCACGCGCGTGAAGTGTTCGCCCAAGTGCGAGAGCGCGGACTCGACGAGACTGCGCGCCCATTGGTCGCGCGCCTCGCTGCCTTCGATGCGGTGGTCGGTGTTGATCTGGATCTGCATGGCCTTGTCCTTGTCGTGGTTCGAGTTGCCCTGAGTCGGCAGCCTTCGTGCCCATGCCGGCGCCGCGCGACGCGGCATGTGGATTGCCCGACAGCAGGCAAGCCACTTCCAGCGAGGTTCGCCATGAACGCCAAGTACTCCTCCGACCGCACGCAAGAGGACCTGCCCGACGGCCGCAACGGCCGCGTCGTGGGCGAGAACGACGACAACGTGCTCGAGTCGATCGGCAAGGCCGTCATCGCGCCGGTCGAAGGCGCCGACGAAGGTGCGGAACCCGTGGATCCCGAACACGGCCGCGCATTCGTCGACCTCACCAAGACCCTGCCGCAAGGCCAGCAGGAGGCGCCCAGGACGCCCAACGCGCCGAAGCCCCAGGGCAGCGCGCTGTAGGAGCGCTGTCTCCGTTCGTCCACATTGTCACGTCCGCGGGGGCCCTTCGAAATAGTTGAAACATTGCACGCCAGCTGTCGTGTTCAACTGTGGAGGGCCCTTGAACGGGCCGGGCGACTGCAACGCAGCGACCCGGAACGCTGGAGACAAGTCAGTGGACAACCTGGAAACGAACCGGCCGCACGTGCTGGTGGTGGACGACGAGCCCGACATGGTGGCGCTGCTGCAGGACGTGTTGCGGCGTGCCGGCTTCGAGGTCGACGGCGCCCAATGCGGCGAAGAGGCGCGCCGCGCGATGGCCGGCCGCGACTACGCGCTGATGCTGCTCGACCTGCGCCTCAAGACCGAGGACGGCCTGACGCTGGCGCGCGAGATGCGCCAGGCCTCGGCGATCCCCATCATCATGATCAGCGGCAGCAGCGACGAGACCGACCGCGTGCTGCTTCTCGAGCTGGCCGCCGACGATTTCCTGATCAAGCCGTTCAGCCCGCGCGAACTCGTGGCCCGCGTGCGCGCGGTGCTGCGCCGCTATGACAAGTCGCCGCAGGTCGCGCCCGCGCCGCCCGCCCACGCGGCCGCGCGCGCGGGCAACGAGCGCCTGCGTTTCGGCGGCTGGACGCTCGACCTCACCGAGCGCGAGCTGCACCGCGTCGACGGCAGCCTGTGCGCGCTGACGCAGACCGAGTTCCGCCTGCTCGAGGCCTTCGTGCGGCAACCGCGCCGCATCTGGACGCGCGACCAGCTGCTCGAACAGACGCGCAGCTTCGACGCCGACGTCTTCGATCGCACGATCGACGTGCTGATCCTGCGCCTGCGCCGCAAGATCGAGCCCAACCCGAAGCACCCGTCCTACATCTGCACCGAGCGCGGGATGGGCTACCTCTTCTCCGCCGAAGTGACACGCTCTTGAACCCCGATCGCCGCGAGGTGCGCGTGCTCGGCCGCGTGCGCACCCGGCTGCTGGCGGCCTTCCTCCTGCTGCTCGGCGCCACCGTGCTGCTGACCGCCACGGGATGGCTGGGCCTGCGCCGGATGCAGGGCGCGCTCGCGGGCGTCGAGGGCGACCTGCTGCCGCGCATCTCGCAGGCGCTCGAGTTGTCGGAACGCGCGGCGCAGCTCGCCAGCACCGCGCCCAAGCTGGGCGATTCGCTGTCGCTCACCGAGCTCGACGCGCATCGCCAGAGCGTCGAGGCGCTGCTCGCGCAGATCG
>FSXQ01004030.1_pt1 | contig 18093 bp, 12 predicted proteins | sample 1638011 | NCBI WGS metagenome assembly FSXQ01 (sample SAMEA3914789, study PRJEB12502) | metagenome | biome: forest; material: soil | place: Canada | collected 2011-07-03 | depth 0.3 m | reverse complement strand
GCTGCCGCCGCGCACCTTCATGCCCTTGGCGTCGGCCGGCGCCACCAGCGGCGCGTTCTTGCTGGCCACGCCGCCGCCCTGCCAGATCCAGCTGACGATGATGACGCCCTTGTCGTCCAGCGTCTTGGCCAGGAGCCTGCCCACTTCGGCGTTCTTCCAGGCGGCACCCACCTCGTAGCTGGGCACCAGGGCCGGCATCAGGCCGATGTTGGTCTCGGGCACTTCGCCGCCAGCGTAGGACAAGGGCACCAGGCTCAAATCCAGCGCCCCCTTGCGCATCGCCGAGAACTGCGAGTTGGTCTTCATCAGGGAGGAGCCGGGATAGACGGCGGCCTTCAGCGCGCCGTTGCTGCGCTTCTCGACATCGGCCGCGAAGCGGCGGCAGAGACGGTCGCGGAAATCGCCGTCGTTGATCGTGCCGCTGGGGAACTGGTGCGAGATCTTGAGCGTGTCGGCCTGGGCCCGTGACACGGTCGACAACGGCGCGATGCCGGCAACGGCGGCCGCTTGGACCAGGGCGCGGCGGGTGATCGTCATGGAGTCTCCTTCAGGTTTTCGCGACGATCAGGAGCCCTGGAAGGCGCTGGTCCGGCGGTCGCAGTGGATACAATTTCGACGAGTTTGCATCCAATGCATGACATTCGCACTAGTAACTACCCCGAAATCTTGAAATGCTTTCCTGGGTTTTGTATCAAGACGTCGGCTTCTAGAATACAAGCCATGTCATCCACCCGCCTGTCCGAGCGCCTGCGCGAGTCCATCGAGGAAGAGATCGCGACGGGCAAGCTGCTGCCGGGCACTCGCCTGGACGAGGTGGACCTGGCGACGCGCTTCGGCGTCTCGCGCACGCCGATCCGCGAGGCGCTGCGCCTGCTGCTCGGCGAAGGCCTGGTCGAGACGCGGCCTCAGCGCGGCGCCGTCGTGGCGCAGGTGACGCCACAGCGACTGATCGAGATGTTCGAGGTGATGGCCGAGCTGGAGGCGATGTGTGCGCGGCTGGCCGCGCGTCGCATGTCCGACGCCGAACTGGTGGAGATCGAAGCGGCCCACGAGGCCTGCCGCGGCTCGGCCGCGGCGCGCGATGCCGACGCCTACTTCTATGCCAACGAGCGTTTCCACTACGCGATCTACGCCGCATCGCACAACACCTTCCTGTTCGAGCAGGCGGCCTCGCTGCAACGCAAGCTGCGCCCGTACCGTCGTCTCCAGCTGCGCGTGCGCAACCGGCCGCAACGCTCGTTCGAGGAACACCAGGCCATCGTCGATGCGCTGCGCGACGGCGATGCCGAAAGGGCCGTGCAAAGCATCCGCTCGCACGTGGTCGTGCAGGGCGAACGCTTCGCCGACCTGATCGCGAGCCTGGGCCAGATGACGGCTGGCGCTTCGGTCACTGAATCACCGGCCGAGTCGGCACCGAGCGCACAAGCGCGCTGATCGACCTGCTGCAGGTCGCGATCCCGACGCTGCAGGCGCTTCGTCTCGAGCCGCGAGGCGTGCTGACGCGCTCATCAGCCGACCGCGGACGGCGGCGTGGTTTCTTGCAGCCCGGTGTCGATTTCGGCCATCATCGTTCGTCGTCCACGTGCAGGGCGGCGCACGAACGCGGCCGCCCGCCCCACTTCAAGGAGATTGCCATGAACTATGTCGATGGTGTCGTGATCGCCGTTCCGACGGCCGACAAGGAGATCTATCGCGAATTCGCCCAGCGGATGGCTGCGCTGTTCAAGGAACACGGCGCGCTCAACGTGGTCGATTGCTGGGGCGCCGACGTGCCCGAGGGCAAGCTCACGTCGTTTCCGCTGGCCGTCAAGCGCGAGCCGCACGAGACCGTCGTCTTCTCGTGGCTCACCTGGGCCTCGCGCGCGGCGCGCGACGAGGCGTGGAAGAAGGTCATGGCCGATCCACGCATGCAGCCCGGCGCCGAGCCGATGCCGTTCGACGGCAAGCGGATGATCTTCGGCGGGTTCGAGGTGATCTCGGACGTCTAGGGCTGCCCCTGGATCGTCGCCGCTCGACGACGAAAAGCGTTCGCTCGTCGAATGGAAAGGCCGCCGAAAGTCGATTTCGGCGACCATTGCGGGTTGCACACCAACGCCAGCTCTTCATGACGCCGCCCACCTCCGCGCCCGCCGCCAGTTTTTCCCCGTACCAGAAGTTCGTCGTCGGCCTGCTCGCCTTCCTGCAGTTCGCGGTGATCCTCGACTTCATGATCATGTCGCCGCTGGGCGCGATGATCATGCCGCAGCTGAGCATCACGACCAGGCAGTTCGGCCTCGTCGTCTCGGCCTATGCCTTCAGCGCCGGCATCTCCGGTTTCATCACGGCCGGCTTCGCCGATCGCTTCGACCGCAAGAAGATCCTGATGTTCTTCTACGTCGGCTTCCTGTGCGGCACCTTGTGGTGCGGCCTGGCGCCCACGTACGAGATGCTGCTGGCCGCGCGCATCGTCACCGGCCTGTTCGGCGGCGTCATCGGCTCGGTGGTGCTGGCGATCGCCACCGACCTTTTCCAGGTCCAGTTGCGCGGCCGCGTGATGGGCCTGATCCAGACGGCGTTCGCCGCCAGCCAGGTGCTGGGCCTGCCGCTGGGCCTGTACCTGTCCAATCGCTGGAACTGGCACGCGCCGTTCATCGTGCTGGCCATCCTCGGTGCATCGGGCATGGGGGTGATCGCGTTGAAGTTGAAGCCGGTCGATGGCCATCTGGGCAAGCCGCAGGAACACAGCCCGTTCATGCACCTGTTCCACACCATCACGGAGCCGCGCCACCTGCTGGCCTTCCTGACGACCACGCTACTGGCCACCGGCGGCTTCATGCTGATGCCGTTCAGCAGCGCGTTCCTCGTCAACAACGTCGGCATCCCGCTGGCGCATCTGCCGACGATCTATTTCGCCACCGGCATCTGCACGATCTTCTTCGGCCCGATGATCGGCAAATCCGCCGACAAGTTCGGCAAGTTCAACGTGTTCGCGTTCGGCAGTGCGCTGTCGATCGCGATGGTGCTGGTCTATACCCACCTGGGTGCGACGCCGCTGCCGGTGATCGTGGTGATCAACGTGCTGCTGTTCGTCGGCATCTTCTCGCGCATGATCCCGTTCCAGGCGCTGGTCACCTCGGTGCCCGAAGCCACCAAGCGCGGCTCGTTCAACGCGATCAGCGCGTCGATCCAGCAGCTTTCGGGCGGCATCGCCTCGGTGGTGGCCGGCCACATCGTCGCGCAGGCCGCGGACGGCAGGATCGAGCACTTCCAGAACGTCGGCTACGTGGTGGTGGGCACCACGCTGCTGGCCCTGGCCCTGGTCTGGAACATCCAGAAGCAGGTGCAGGCGCGCGTCGCGACGTAGTCGCGAGGCGGCGAGCTCAGGCCGGCCGTGCTTCCAGCAGCAGGTGCTTGCGGAAGGCCAGGTTCCTGACGGGCGACGCGGCGCTGACGGTGCCGAACGGCTTGTCCTCGACGTAGTCCCGCAAGGCCCAGGTGCCCTGGCCAAGACCCCGGAACGTGATCGGGCCGTCCCACTCGTCCGCGTAGAACGCGAAGTACAGGCGCCCTTCCTTCTCCACGACATGGGCCTCGGGCTTGTCGAAGCCGATGTCGTACAGCTCGCCCAGGTAGCGGCCCTGCGCGAGCCGCTGGGCGCGATAGACGCCGATCCATCGACGCCATGCTGCCTCGCGCTGTGGCGTCAGCAGGAACGAGTCCTTGGGCTTCGGATCCACCGGCCACGTGAACTTGGTCGACACGATGCCGCCGACGCCGACCGTCGATGCGAAGTCGTCGCCATGGTCGCTCAGCTCCACGTGGTCGCCGGCGTAGGCCCAGGAACGGCCCATCAGCGCCTTCAGCGTCTTGCCTTTGTGCCGCACCTGCCACGACGACTCCGGGTCGGACGCCGGCGTCTGGTTCATGAAGGGCATGTTGTGGAACGCGTAGGCGGTGCCGCAGGGGCACACCTCGACGACCGCATGCGGATTCACCTCGCGCGCCGTCTCGTAGATCACGCGGTGGAAGTTCTGCACCGCCTCCACCGACTCCTCGGGCCGCGCGTGGCGGTGCGCCGGGTTGTAGCAAGGGGCGACGCCGTTGAGGTGCTGGCCGTCGATCTTCAGGCCCTCGAAGCCCCAGTCGCCCATGATCCTGCGCACCACCTCACGCGTGCGGTCCAGCGTCCTGCCATAGGCCGGACACAGGTAGAAGCTGTTCCACCAGCTGACGTTCTGTACCGCGCCATCCTTGTCCAGCAGCAGCATGTCGGCGTGGTCGTGCAGCTGGTCGCTGCCCGGCGCGACGGCCAACGGTGCCAACCAGAGGCGCGGCTTCAGGCCGTGCGACTTGATGTCGGCCACCAGCGCCTTCATGTCTTCTTCGCCGCGCGGGAACTTGGCCGTATCGACGCTCCAGTCGCCGGTGAGCGTCTGCCAGCCGTCGTCCAGCACGGCCCAGTCCAGCCCCAGCTCGCGCACCTTGGGCAGCGTGCCGCGCACGCGCTCGAGCGAGAACTCGCGCTCGTAGCCCCAGGCGCACCAGATCGGCTCGTAGGACTCGGCCGGCGGCTGCGGTGCGGCAATGCCGCGCACGGCCATGAAGCGCCGGTAGGTGTCGAGCGTGGCGAAGTAGTCGCCGCGATGCACGGCGACGAAGGTGGCCAGCGTCGCGGTCGACTGCCCCGGCTGCAGCGTCTGCGCGTGCGCGCACGCGAGCGCGAGATCGACACCGCCGCCCGCCGCCTTGACCGGCAGCGAGACGAGATGCGGCACCGTCTCGACGTGGCCCACGGCCAGGCCGGCATCGCGCCGCCACACGTCGACGACAGGCGTGCCGCCGCCGTAGTCCGAAGCGCTCATGCCCATGAAGTTGTCCTGCGCGAACCCGGCCTTCACCGACTGCACCCAGTCGCGCCGATCCTCGTGCGTGGAGCCCGCGTACGTCCAGAAACCGTCATGGACCGAAGCGCGCGCCTTCAGGCGATGCGCCGCATTCGTCCACCCCTTCAGCGCCAGCGCGTTCGAGCCGTCGTTGCGGTAGGTCACCTCGACGATCGCGAAGCCGGGGCAGGCGTCGAACAAGGTCACGGCCACGGTCTTCTCGAGCCCCTGCGCCGATCGGCCTTGCAGGATCAGTTGACGACCGCGGCCTTGCGGATCGTCGACGTCCGCCGCATGCAGCGAAGTCATGCGGAAGTCGCGGATCACGCCGCCGTCGACGAGCTGCACGAACTCGCTCGGGGCGAAGTCGGTCAGCGCCTGGCCGGCATGGCTCACGCGGCTGTGCAGGCGGTCGTCGAACTCGATCGCGATGGCGCCGTCGGCAAGTCGCGGCGGTGCGTGCGCCGGTGCCGCCGCGAAGGCGCCCGGCGTGGCGAGCGTGGCCGCCGGCAGCCATTGCAGGAACGTGCGGCGGGCGAGCTTGTAGCGTGTGGTCATGGCCGGCTCAGCGGGGTTCGATGCCGCGTGGCGACACGATCACCACCTCGACACCGCGGTTGCGCAGCGCCGCGACGATCTCGGGGTTCGCACCGTCATCGGTGATCAGCGTGTGGATCTGTTCCACCTTCGCGATGACCGACAGGTTGCGACGCAGCAGCTTGGACGAATCGGCCACGGCGATCACGCGCCGCGCCGAGCGGATCATCTGCGCGTTGAGCTGCGCCTCGAGCACGTGCGGCGTCATCAGGCCGACGTCCGGATCGAGGCTGTCAACGCCCAGGAACAGGCGGTCGGCCTGCAGCCCGGCGAGCGCCAGCTCGGCCTGCGGCCCCGACAGGGAAAAGGAGTTGGGCCGCAGCACGCCGCCCAGCATCACCAGTTGCACGTTCGGTGCGTTGGCCAGCGTGACTGCGATGTTGAGCGCGTTGGTGATCACGTTGATGCCGGCCAGCTTCAACTGGCGGATCTGCTTGGCGATCTCGCCGGTGGTGGAGCCCGAATCGAGCAGGATTGTCTCGCCGTCCTGGATCATCGCCGCGGCCACGGCGGCGATGCGCATCTTCTCGACCTGGCGCAGGTTTTCCTTCACGCCGATGGGCAGCTCCTCGCCGTCGCGGTGCGCCAAGGCGCCGCCGTGCGTACGCACGATGCGGCCGGTCTCGGCCAGCGCGTTGAGGTCGCCGCGTATCGTCACCAGCGACGTGCGAAAGCGGGCCGACAACTCTTCCGTCGTGACCCGCCCCTGCTCTTCGATCAGCTCGCGGATCTGGCGCCGGCGCTGCTCCATCACCAGGCCGTTGTCGGTGGCCGAAGGGCGCAGCGGCGGCGTGCTGCCGAAGATGGCTTGCAGGTGCGAGGCGGCGCTGGACTTGGCGGCGGTCGTGGGATCGTTCATGGTCTGGACTCCCGGGGCGGTTCGAGGGCGATCGTAGCGGGCGCGTGCCAGGCGCCGGGAAAGACCCGCAGCGCATTGGTGCGGTAGATCTTGTCGACGACGGACTTCGGCAGCGCCAGCCCGCGAAATGGCGCGGGCAGGTCGTCGGAGCGCATCACGTCGTCGGTGTTGAGGAAGCGCCAGTCGGCACGCCAGGTCTCGTCGGCCTCGACGGCGAACGCGGCATCCGTCGCTTCGGGCATGCGGGCGATGTCGGTGCCGTAGAGGATGCGATCCTGGTACTTGATCAGGAAGCGGCGCACCTTGTCGCGATGGTGCATGGCCTGCTGCTGCAGATGCACGAGGCGTGCGGCGACATCGACGGTGGCCTGCGGAAAGCGATCGAGGAACGTGGCGATCCTGTCGACATCCCACTCCAGCGAGGCCAGGTGCAGGCCGACGAAGTTCAGTTTCGGATGCAGCTCGAGCAGGTGGTCGCGCGCCGCGATCTGCGCCTCGTGCGACGGCCACTCGGGATGCGCCGCCATGTAGTACTGCGGATGCTCGCTGAAGTAGGTGCGGTCGCCCTTGACCGTCATCTTCCCGGGCGCCAGCCAGCAGTTCAGCGGTTCGGCCTGGTGGCCCATCAGCACGATGCCGCGACGTTCCAGGCTGTCGAATATCGGCGCCAGACGCGGGTCGTCCACCATCACGGCGTGGCCGCTCGCGTCGCGCAATTCCATGCCGATGTTCTTCCACACCTTCACGGCAATCGCGCCGTGCGCGAAGGCGTCGTCGAGCCGGCGCAGCGAGGCGTCGGCAAAGCCCGGCTGGTCGAAGCCGGTCACCGGGAAGGTGGCCGCGAAGGCGATCAGGTCGGGGTTGTCGTGCACCAGCGCGATGGCCGTGCGCTGCTGCTCGGCGATAGCCGGGAAATCGGCGTAGTCGACGTTGATCGTCAGCAGGCGGACGTTGTCGGCGCGCGCCCTGGCGAGGAACTCGGGCAGGTCGCCATGCAGGTGGACATGGACATCGATCTTGGGAACGCGGTCGAAGTCGTCCATCGTGTAGTGCGCGGGGGCGGCGGCGCTGGCCATCATCGCAGCACACGACGACACGAGCGCCAGCAGGCGCCGGATCATGCCGTCTCTCCGCTCAGCACCGCGAGCGCTGCCTCGGCCAGCGGCGCACCGTGGCAACGCGCCGCGAACAGCGCGGCGCCGACCACCGGCGAATAGCGCGGGGTCGTCAGCCGGAACGCCAGCCCCGATCGCGCCAATGCGTCGGCGAATGGCTCCAGCACCAGTGTGCGGCTGTTGAAGACGCCACCCGAATACGACACGGCCAGCGGCTGCGCCGCGGGCACCTGCAGCACGCGGCGCGTGGCGACGACGATCTCCGCGAGCTCCTCGGCGGCGGCCGTGTAGATGGCGATCGCCTGCGTGTCGCCTTGCTGCGCGGCCTCGTGCACCTTCAGCGCGAAGCGCGCGACGTCGGTGCGGCCGCCCTGCCCGCTGCCGTACACATGGGCGCACAGGTCGAGATCCTGCGCGAGACCCAGGCTCGTCCGGAAGATGTCGTGCAGCGGCCCGCGCGGGCTGCGGCCGTCGCTCATGCGCGAGAACAGCGTCAGCCCCTGGCGTGCGATCCAGTAGGCCGAGCCCTCGTCGCTGAACAGCTCGCCCCAGCCGCCGGTGCGCGCGGCGTTGCCGTTGGCCTCGCCATAGGCCATCGAGCCGGTACCGGCAATCACGCTGATGCCGTCGCGACCCGCCAGCGAGCCGGCCCAACTGCACAACATGTCGTTGCCGCAGCGGTAGCGGCCGGCTGCGAGTGCCGCTTCAGGCAAGGCGTCGAGCCGCGGTGCGAGCGCGCTGTCCTCGCCGTGGGCCGGCACGCCGACGAACGCGTACTCGACGTCGGCGAGTGCGACACCCGCCACCTGCAAGAGGGTACCGACACCGCGCTGCAAGGTCTGCGCCGCGGCCTCCAGGCCGATCTCGAGGTAGTAGAGGCTGCCCTCCTGGTGACGCGCCCGCACGCGACCGCCGCGATCGATCAGCACGAAGTCCGTCTTGGTGCCGCCGCCATCGATGCCCATGAACATGGTGAACCTCTTTCAGGTCGCGCAGGGGTAGATGGTCACGCCGTGCACCACGCGCGTCACCGTCCCCGATACGCTGGGATTGTCCGGCGTCAGGCCGTGGGCCATCGATTGCAGCAGCGCGAACAGCTGGAAGAACGTGGCGTACGGCAGCGCGCAGTCCAGGTCGGCCGCCTCCGCCATCGAGGAGACGACCAGGTCGCCGGCGTCCAGCCCGTCGCCCTGCGCGGCGATGGCCAGCACGCGGCCGGCGCGGCCATCGGCACGCAGTTCGCGCAACAGGTCCATGTCGTACTGGCGTGTGTACGGATCGTTGGAGACGAACAGCACGACCAGCGTGCGCGCGTTGACGATCGTCTTCGGCCCATGGCGAAATCCCAGCGGCGAATCGAAGCTGCCGACGATGGCGCCGTCGGTGAGCTCCAGCAGTTTCAGCGCGCCTTCGCGCGCGAGACCCTTGAACTCGTTGCTGCCCAGGTAGACGACGCGTTCGAAGCGCTGTTCCACCAGCGCGCGCGCCAGCGGCAGCCCGCGCGCGAGCGCGTCCCGCGCGGCCGCGCCCAGGCGCGCCAGCGCCGCCGGCGCGGCATCGATCACGCCGAACAGGCTGGCCGCCGACAGCAGCAGCGACGTGAAGCTGGAGGTCATCGCGAAGCCGCGATCGTGCGACTCCTGCGGCAACACCAGCACGAGGCCGCGCGGATGGGCCTGCGCCCGCACGCACAACTCGCCCGCGACGTTGCAGGTGAGGACGAGGTGATGGCAGTCGTCGACCCACTGGTCGGCCAGCGCGAGCGCCGCGACGCTTTCAGGGCTGCTGCCGGAGCGCGCGAACGACACCAGCAGCGTGGGGACGTCGCGCTGGAACCAGTGCTGCGGGCCCGACACCAGGTCGGTGGTCGGAACGGCTTCGACGCGCCGCCGCGTGTGCTGCGAGAGCGCCGGCGCCAGGCATTCACCGATGAAGGCCGACGTGCCGGCCCCCGTGAGGATGATGCGCAGATCGCGACGCTCCAGCAAGCGCCGCAGCGAGGCGGCGATCGCCTGCGCGCCTTCGCCGGCCAGCAGTTCGCCAGCGAGACTCCAGACGCGTGGCTGCTGTGCGATCTCGTGCGCCGTCGAGGCGCCGCCGCGCCGGGCCCACTCGGACACGTCGATGTCGAACAAGCTCATTGCGCCACCTCGCACGGTGCCGGCGCGACGTTCGCGACCGGCCTTCCCGGACTGGCCGCAGCGATGTACGGACGCAGCACCAGCGCGACCGCCTCCTGCAACACCGCGTTCGCATCGTTGGCAAGCCGCCCTTCGCGAATCGCGGCGTATTGCAGCGGCATGAACTGGCTCAACAAGGTCAGCGGCAGCGGGCCGTCGCCCAGATTGGCGAGCATCGCCGCGCAGGCGCGCTGCACCGGCGGCTGGGCCCAGTAGTAGCGGATGCGATCGCTGAGGCTGTACTGCAGGTCGAGATGGCGGTGGGCGCTGTCGGCGTAGTACTTCTCCCAATGGACCGGCCGCTCGCACATCGCTGCGATCACGACCTCCTTCAGGCGCGACGAGGCCGTGGCGCCGCGCCACTCTTCCTCGATGTCGGCCAGCGCCCACAACGCTTCGCGCAAGGCGAACGTGGCGCCGGGGCCGATCTTCAGGATCGCGAAATGATCCCGTACCAGTGACTTGAGCGCTGAAGGTGTCTGGTAGTCGGTGGAGTGCGCTTCGTAGACCAGGCCGGGCTCGCACTCGATGAACGCGCTCAGGGAGCGCGCCTTCTGCGCGACATAGTCGATGACCTTGTGGTGGTCGAACTCGACGCCGGGCTGCACGACGAGGCCGACCACGCGTTGCCACGCGCCGTCGCCCAGCCCGCGCGCCGCGAACGCCTCGCGGTGGCAGGCGATGGTGCCCGCCGCGGCGTCCGCGCGCGTCACCGCGAGTTCCTGCAGGTCCTCGTGCGCGCCGCCGGGCACGGGCACCTCGGTGCCGATCACGTACACCGGCGGCTCGCCGCGCTCGAACTCGGGCAGTGCAGCGAAGGCGGTCTCCGCGGCCTCGCACAGGCGAGCGGCGCGCGCGGCGACCAGGCGTTCGGGCAGCACGGCGGGATCGTCCGCGCAGGCCATCGAGCAGTCCAGATGGATCTTGCGGAAGCCGGCGGCGACGTACTGCGTCACCAGCGTTTCCGACTTCGCGAGCGCCACTTCGGAGGGTTCTTCCTGCCAGCAGTTGGGGCCCAGGTGGTCGCCGCCCAGCAGCAGGCGTTCGCGCGGAAAGCCGACGCCGTCGGCGATGGCGAACACGAACTGCTGGAAGTCCTGCGGCGTCATGCCGGTGTAGCCGCCAAACTGGTTGACCTGGTTGGACGTGGCTTCGATCAACACTGGAGAGTCGGAGCGCAGGCCTTCGCAGAGCGCGGCGCGCAGCACGATCGGGTGCGCGGAACAGATGGCGTAGATGCCGACCGCCTGGCCGGCCTTGTGGCGGTGGACGAGTTCGAGAATTGATTTCATTGGAATGAGCGTGAGCGCGAACTGGACATCAGGCGTCCGTCGCCGCTTCGGGTTGGAGAGCGAGCAGCAGTGCCGCGAGCAGCGCGAGCACGACGCCGGCGAGCTTGGTGCCGGACGGCATCGCACCGACCAGCGCGATCGCGATCACGGAGGTGAGCAGCGGCGCGCCGGCGTTGACCATCGGCGAGACGACGATCGCCTTGCCGTGGCGAAACGCATGCACCAGCGTCAACGCGCCGACGGCGTTCAGGATCTGGATGACGGCCGCGAGCCACGGGCCCTGCAGCCCCCAGTTGATGGGCTGCGAGAAGTCGGTCATCGCGAGTGCGACGGGGATGGACAGCAGCGCGGAGATCGCCATCCACACGAAGATGCTTTCGGCGTTCATCGTGGCGTTGGCAACCTTGATGAAGTAGGCCTGCACGCCCCAGGCCACCATCACGGCCAGCGCGAGCAGGAACCACAGGCCGTAGTCGCGGTGTTCGCCCGGCGCGTAGTCGAACAGCGGCAGGCTGCACAGCGCCAGCACGATGCCCAGCAGGCCGAGCTTGCCCGTGCGCTCGCGCAGCAGCGCAAAGGACAGGCCGATGGTCAGCGCGGGCGACAGCGAGATCAACGGGAAGATCAGGTACGTCGGCCCGATCTTGACGGCATGGAACAGCAGCATCTGGCCGCCCGCACCGAGGATGCCGATGGCCAGGCCCAGCGCGATCGAGCGCCTGTCGTGCATCAGCTTCCAGCCGACGCGACGCAGCTCCAGCAACGCGGGCGGAATCATGGTGAACGCCCACACGACGTAGACCAGCGTCTCGGGGAATCCGTGATCGGTGGGCACGCCCGTGAACGCGCCCCAGACGCCCCACGTGAGCATCGTGATCACGGCGAAGCCGAGCCAACCGACGCGTCGGGCCGGACTGGAAGAGAGTGCGTTGGCGGCAGTAGTCATGTGTTTCTCACAGCTTGAGGCTGATGCCGGCGGTCACGGTGCGACCCCAGGCGGAATAGCCGTAGGATGCCTCGGGATGTCCGCCCAGATTCGAGCGGAAGATGGCGTCCGACAGGTTCTTGCCCTCGACGAACACCTTCAGGTGATCGTTGAGTTCGTACGAACCGGAGGCCGTTACCCACATCAGCGGCTGCGCGACGTTGGGCCATCCGGCTTCGGTGGTGCTCGCGACGACGTAGCCGCTGGTGTGGTCGAACGACAGGCTCGCGCTGATCTTTTCCTTTTCGTAGAGCAGGCCCAGCGACGACGTCGACGGCGCGACGCCCTCGAGCTGGCCCACGTACTGCCCGGCCACCCACGCCTTGCTCTTGTTGTGGGTGTACTGCATGCGCACGCCGAAGCCGTTGTCGAACAGGTGCTGGAAGCCGAGCTCGAGGCCGGCCACCGTGCCGCGGTCGCCGTTGATCGGGCTGACGATGGTGTAGAGGTAGCCCGGCACGCCGATGTCGACGTTGTTGGTCGTCTGCGTCGTCACGAAGTTGCTGATCTGCTTGGCGAACAGAGCCAGCGTCAGCGCCGACTTCGGCTTGTAATACCACTCGAGCGACAGATCCTCCTGCTTGGCCGTGGTGGGCTTGAGCTTGGAGTTCCCGGCAATCGTGATCACGTACACGCGATTGATCGTGCTGTCCGTGCGCGTGGGCGCGAGCTTGTCGAGCGACGGCCGCGCCATCACCTCGGCGGCGCCAAGGCGCAGCTGCAGCGACTTGTCGAGCCAGTAGCTGAGATTGGCCGATGGCAGCACCTTGGTGTACGAGCCCCGATCGGCCACCGGTTCGGGGGCGCTGTAGGTGACGGTGGGGCTGGACGTGGCGATGTTCGGGGTCGGGTCGTCGATGGCCAGGATCTGGTCGATGGCCGTGGCCGAGTACGTGGACGTGTGAACGAAGCGCAGGCCCACGTTGCCCGACCATTGCTCGCCCGCGAGGTTGCCTTCGAGGAAGGCGGTGGTGGTGTGCTCGACCACGTTGTAGGAGTTGGTCGGGTCGCGCAGCGGCAGCGTGTTCGCGAAGTCGAATGTCGCGCCGGTGGGCACGCCGTCCTGCATCACGGGCTGGCCATCGAGCGACTTCAGCGCGTTGAGGTAGGCGTTGGCGTTGAACTGCACCAGGCTGTGCGGGAAGTTGCCGCCCGAGTTCTTCATGAAGTTGGGCACCGTGAGCGGACTGACGACGTGCTGGCCCAGCGAGGCGAAGGTGGTGCCGTACATGTTGCAGTACTGGCACGAGCCGCCGGTCCAGTCGTTGTCGATGTAGTCGCGCACCTTCTGGCGGTTGGTGCGGCTCAGGCCGAAGTCCAGGCTCTCGAGCGCGCCCAGGTCCAGGTCGTAGTGGCCGGACAGCGTGCCGCCCGTGACGGTGTCGTGGATGTTGTCGCCGCTCAGGCCCACGTAGTGCAGGCCGTAGTCGGCGTCGCCCAGCTGGCCGGCCGCCAGCGCGGTGCCGAGGTTCCGGCCGTCGGGCAGCGTCACCGAGATGTTGGGCAGGCCCTTGCTGTTGTCCTGCCAGTTCAGCGTGCTGTCGCCGGCGATGCCCGAGACGAGGAAGGTGTCCTTGCCCCCTTCGTCGCGGATCGACTTCGAGCGGTAGACGTCAGCGCTGAACTTGAGCGTCGGCGTCAACGTCCACTGGCCGTTCAATCCGACCTGGTTCGTCTTCACTTGCCGGTCGATCGAGATGTTGGCCATCTCCGGCACGAAGGTGTTGGCCGTGAACGCCGTGATGAGGCCGTTGCTGGCCACCACGTTGCTCCAGCGTCCCGGCGTGTAGTCGGGGTAGTAGGCCTCGTTGTAGCCGGCCTCGGGCGCGTTCAGGTGCGTCATCAGGCCGTCCAGCGTCAGGTGGACGGCCGGGGTCGGCTTCCACTCGAGGGCGCCGGAGAACGCGGTGCGCTCCTTCTTCTGGAAGTTGGAGCCGAACGCGATGCAGCACGTCGCCACGAGGTTCTGCTCGTCCGCGGAGATCGTGCCGTCGCCGTTCAGGTCGAAGCTGCCCGGGTTGCTGGCGTCGTAGGTGTTGTAGTTCAGCGAGTCGGTGCGCTCGCTGGTCTTCGACCAGACCGCGCCCAGCACCACACCCAGCGTGTGCGCGCTGTTGGTCGTGCTGTACACACCCGAGACCTTGTGGCCATTGAGCAGCGACATGTCGTTGTGGTCGCCCTCGAGGCGCAGGGCCGCGTGCGTGCCGGGGTTGTCGAACGGGCGCGCGGAGCGCAGGTTCACCGTGCCGCCGATGCTGCCCTCGATCTGCGAGGCCTGCGCGGACTTCAGCACGTCGGCGCCGGAGATGACGTCGGACGGCAGCACGTCGAATGCGAAGTCGCGGCCGTCGCCGTCGGTGGCCAGGATCCGGTCGTTGAGCGTGACGATGTTGTAGCCCGAACCGAACCCGCGCACGCCCACGTACTGGCCTTCGCCGCCGGAGGTGCGGGTGATCGAGATGCCGTTGATGTGGCTCAGCGAGTCGGCGACGTTGTCGTCCGGAAAGCGCCCGAGTTCGGTGGCCGAGATCGAGTCCTGCACGATCGCCGAATTGCGCTTGAGGTCCAGCGACTTCGCCAGGCTGGCGCGCGTGCCGCTGATCACGACCGATTGCACGCTGTCGTCCTGCTGGACCGGCGCGGAAGCGGCGCTGGCAGGTGCCGGTGCGGCCTGCGCCGCGGCGAGACCGCAGAACGCCATCTCGATGCCCGCCACCACCAGCGTGCGCGCAAAGGTGGTTCCATGTCGCTTGCTCATCGATGCGTTCCTTGAAGATCGGTCTTGGACGGGTGGCTCTCGACGTGTTTGCTTTTCGATTTACTCGAAAGCGAAACGAAATCAAAACCCACGATATTGGTCGCTGCAGAGCGTCGAATGCCATCGTTTGCAGCGTGAATTGATTCTAAAAACGACAATTCGCAATCACAATAGCTTTCGCTTCGATAGTTTCGAAAGCAATTGAGTGCGAAAGAGCGGCGTCACACGTTTCCCAACGGGGCGCAGCAGGTCATGGTGGAAGTGGCCGACGCGAGGTCAGGCCAATGGGCCGCGGCATCCCGCCGCGCCCGGCAGGTTCAGGCGGCGCAGGCCTGGATGACGGGCATCGTGAAGTTGCGGCCGATCAGCGTGTGGGCGAACAGGTAATCGCAGCGCGAGCGGTCGCACAGTTCGTCGAGATCGACCCGGCCGCGCGCATCGCAGGGGAAAGACATCGGCAGTTGCTCATCGATGAGCGAATCGAACCGGAGTTCGAACACGAGATCGGCGAAGCGGGTCTGAGCGGTTGTTGTCATGGAATGCTCCTGGGAGTCTGTTGAACCGCTCATGCAAGCGATGGACCCTGTCAGAGGACATGCCGTGCCGATGTCATCCGCGTCCTTGGGCCTTTCGGAGCCCCTGTTTCATAGGTGAAAGTGCTTCGAAGAAGAACGGCGCGAGGTCGTTTGTAGGACTGCGCGCACGTGAAGCCGCGCTACCGTCTGGCGGCATGGCCTCGCAGACAGCGCGCAGGTCCAGTCATGTCACTTTGTCTTCACGACCCGGCTCGTCGAGCCTTGCGTCGTGCGTCGCATGACCTGCTGCTGCAACGACGACGGCGACGCCTGCTGGGTGCCGCTGACGCACAGCGCCCAACCCGGCGAGTTGTCGATGATCTGCGACGACGCCACGCCGGCCGACGACAGGAAGTACGCGCGCGTCGCGTCGCCCGGCACGCCGGTGGACGTCCAGGTCGTCCACGGATTGGGGAACGCGCAGGACGCGTAGTTGTTGGTGGCGATCGTCTGCGCCTCGGCCTGTGTCGGCAGCCGCATGCCCACAGCCGTGCAGTACTGGGCGGCCACCGTCTGCGTGAACTGCGCGCCCTGCTGCGAAAACGTGGTGACGTATTGCTGCCACGTCAGCTTGGTGATGTTGTCGAGCACCGTCGGCACGAACGGGCCGGACGGCAGGCCGGCGATCGTCGAAGTCCAGGTGCCTGCTTGCGCGGGCTGCGTCGTGTAGCGCTCGCTGCTGGCGCCGCACTGCGCCACGTCGAACACCTGGAACTCGAGCAGCGAGTAGCCGAACGTGGTCGCGCGCTGCGTGCCGAGCATGCGCACGTAACGCGTGGAGGTGCTCGGGAAGTTGACGGTCTCGGTGCCGCCGTGGCCGGCGATCGACGGCAGCACGGACGTCCACGTCTGGTTGTCGGGCGAGGTCTGGATCTGGTAAGCCGAGGCGTAGGCGTTCTCCCAGTTCAGCACGACGCGATCGATGACCTTCGTCGATCCGAGATCCACCGCGATCCACGACGGGTCGATCGCTGCTGTCGACGACCAGCGCGTGGTCAGGTCGCCGTCGAATGCGAACTTGGCCGCGAGCCCGGCGTTCTGCTCGGTGCTATCGAACGCGGGCATGTCGAGCGCCAGGTTCGGCCCGTTGCCGCCGCTGACGGTCACCACTGCGCCGCTGCTCGTCAGCGTGCCGGAGCCGTTGGTCACCACCACCGTGTAGGTACCGGCGTCGCTAGTCTGCGCCGAGGCGACGCTGAACGTGGACGAATCCGTGCCGACGCTCGCGGTGGCGTTGAGCAGCCATTGGTAGTGCAGCGGCCCGGAGCCCGCGGCCACCACCGACAACGTCACCGATTGGCCGGCCGACACCGCCGCCCCCGCCGGCTGCGTCACGATGCTGGGCACCGTGCCCGCGGTCACCGACAGCCTGGCCGCGGTCGACGTGACCGTGCCGGCGCTGTTGGTGACGACGACGTCGAACGTGCTGCCGCTGTCCGTGCTCAGCAACGACGGCGTCGTGTAGACCGCGCCGGTCGCACCCGCGATGTTGACGCTGTTCTTCTGCCACTGGTACGTGAGCAGCGGCGAGCCGGCCGCCGTGACGCTGAACTGTGCGCTCTGGCCCGCGGCAGCGCTCTGCGCCGCCGGCGGCGTGACGATGGCAGGAATGGTCGGGGCGACGACCGACAGCGAGGCGCTGGACGATGTCGCGCTGGTCGCGCCGTTCGAGACGACGACGCCATAGCTCGCGCCGTTGTCGTCGGCCGTGGTCACCGGCGTGGTGTAGCTGAAGCTGTTGGCGCCGGAGATCGCCGCCGTGCCCTTCATCCATTGGAAGGTCACCGGCGCGGCGCTGGACGTCAGCACGGTGAACACCGCGGACTGGCCTGTCGCGACGACCTGGTTGGCCGGCTGCGTGACGATGCTCAGCGCATTGGCCGACTGTGCCGGGACGATCAGCTGCGCCCCATTGGCGCTCGGGCCGGGGGCAGCGACGACGTTGAAGCTGGCGCTGCCGCCATGCAGGCCGGCCGCGCTGGCCGTCACGGTGACCGTGCCTGGCGTGAACTGCGCGCGCACCGCGACCTTGGCCAGGCCGCCTTCGGCCGAGAGGTTCGGATCGAGCGGCGCGTGATACCCCTGCGGCAGGAAGTTGCCCGGCACGCCGTTGAGGTTGTCGCGCGGCGTCTCGCCGGTGTTGAACGTGACGTAGCTGTCGGTGCCGCCGCGATACGTACCAGGGCCGCTGACCGCGAACGTGAGGATGTTCTTGGCGTCCGGCACGCGGTTGCCGGCGGCGTCGACCACCGTGGCGATGACGAACGCAGCGTCCGTCCCGTTGGCCGTGACCTGGAACGCCGTGCCGTTCGGGCGCACGATTTCCGGGTCGACCGTGAGCAGGATGTGGTCGGCCGGGCCGGCGGTGACCTGCGTGTCGGCGACGGCTTTGCCCGAAGCGTCCGAGACGACGCGACTGGTCGTGTCGAGACACTGCGCGGTCAGCGTGCCCGAGGCCCAGCTGACGTTCCAGTGCGCCTGGCGCGGCAGCGAGACCGTGGTCGGGCCCGTGTCGTTGCCCGGATCCATGTTCTGCGGATTCGGGACCTGGTCGGCGCCCTGTTGCTGGCCGTTGATCAGCAGGCGTACCGCCGGGCAGTTGCTGAACGCGTTCACGGTGACGTTGCCGACACGGTTCCAGTGGTACGCGAGCTTGACGACCGGCTTGAGTTCGAACGGCGTCCAGGCCGCCTGGTAGATGTAGTACAGCAGGCGCGGGAAGCGGTTGGCGTCCATCATCGACGCCGCGTTGCCGCGCATCATGAACGGCCGCGTGCCCACCGCCGCGCCGAGCGCCGGCTGCGTGCCCGTGGCCACGCCATACGGCGGACGATCCGGACCATCGACCTGGCTCGTGATCTCGCCCGGGG
>FSXQ01003824.1_pt1 | contig 18123 bp, 15 predicted proteins | sample 1638011 | NCBI WGS metagenome assembly FSXQ01 (sample SAMEA3914789, study PRJEB12502) | metagenome | biome: forest; material: soil | place: Canada | collected 2011-07-03 | depth 0.3 m | reverse complement strand
GCGGCCCAGCAGGCCGCCGGTCTCCGGTGCGACGATCCAGCACCAGTCGTGCGCGTCGGCCATCCGGGCGACGAAGGCCAGCGCGTCCTCGCCGGGGCCGGGCGCCGCCGTCGACAGCGTCGCGCCGCGCCCGGGCGGCGGAACGTCGCAGCCGGGGGTGCCGTTCACCGCGCAGGTGACCCGCAGGCCGGCCAGCCGCAGCAGATCGCCTACCATCGCGTTGCGCATTGCCAGGCCCGCCTCCCGCAGCCCCGGGTCGCAGGGCGTGTCCCGAGCGCTGCCGCTCAAGGACTCGTAGACGAAGATGCGCGTCATGATTTCCTCCCCTCAGGTCGTTCCGGTGCTCGACATCGCGCACGGCCAGGTCGTGCGCGGCGTGCGCGGCGATCGTGCGGCGTATCGCCCCATCGTCTCGGCGCTGGCCGGGGGAAGCGATCCATCGACCATGGCGTCGGCACTGTTGTCGCTGGCGCGGCCGCCAAGCGACGGCGCCGCGGTGCTGTACGTCGCGGACCTGGACGCGATCCAGGGCGGTGCCGCGCAGCTGGATGTGCTGGCCGCGCTGCTCGACGCGCACGGCGAGCTCTGCATCTGGCTCGACGCCGGCTTCGCGGGGGCGGCCGGCGCATCGGCGCTGCGGCGCGCGCTCGGCGTCGACGGCGCCCGGATCAGGCCGGTGTATGGCAGCGAATCGCTGTCGCCCGGCCCCGACGGCCTGGACTGGCTTGCCGGCGATCCGTTGGCCATCCTGTCGCTCGACTGCCGGCAGGGTCGCCCGCTGGGCCCGGCAGGCCTGTGGCAGCAGCCGCGACTCTGGCCGCGAACGATCGTGGCGATGGCGCTCGACCGCGTCGGTGCGGGGACCGGCCCGGATCTGGCGCTGTTTTCCCGCCTGCGCGCCCTCGCGCCCGATCGCAGCTGGGTCGGAGCGGGCGGCGTGCGCAACGCTGGCGACCTGCGCGAAGCCGCGGCCGCGGGTGCGTCCGCCTGGCTCGTCGCCAGCGCACTGCACGACGGCGGCTTGCATCCGGGTTGAGCGGCCTCGATCATGTCCGGATACATCACGAACCGTGCCACGCCGAACGGTGCGCGCCGCGCGCACGGCGGCCGGCGACACGCGCGACACACTGTTGCATCGCCGGCGACACAGGTCGCCGCCAGGCGCACACAGTGGCGCGAAGCCGTCTCCAACGGTGGCGGCCGCCGGGCGGCGCCGTGCACGCACGCGCGACGGCGCGCTGGCATACCGCTTGCGTGAACCCTGGCTTCCATGCCAGCCGCCAACAGCCCACACGAGGTCGACTGGACGTGTCCGTTCTGCGCGCTCCTGTGCGACGGATTCGCCATCGACACCGGCGACGCCACTCCGATGCTGCGGCGCAGCGATTGCCCGCGCGCGCGGTCGGCGCTGGCGTCGCACGTGCGGATGGCGGGCGAGCCGGCGGGATCGATCGACGGCGTCCCCGTTGCCACCGAGGAGGCCGTCGCGGAGGCGGCACGGCGCCTGGCGACATGGCGACAGCCGCTGTTCGGCGGCCTCGGGACCGACATCGCCGGCGCGCGCGCGTTGTATCGACTCGCGGCGCGGACGGGCGCGATCTGCGACCACGCGGACGGCCGGGCGATGATGCACGGCCTGCGCGCCCAGCAGGACCGGGGCCAGTTCACCACCACGCTCGCCGAGGTGCGGGCGCGAGCGGACCTGATCGTCTGCGTCGACACCCCCGCGATCACGCGCTTTCCTGAATTCATCAACCGGTGCGAACTCGACGGGCCCGACGGCCCGCGGCCGCCGCTGGTGTTCCTCGGAACGCCCGTGCCCGACGGGCTGCCGTCGACGTTGCAGGCTTGCACGGTGCAGGCGACGGGCGACACGTTCGACGACCTGCAGCAACTCGCCGCGCTCGTCGCGCTCCAGCAGGTGCGCCAGCCGCACCCGGAGCTGGTGGCATTGGCCGGACGGCTGCGGGCCGCGCGCTACGCGGTGCTCGTCTGGGAACCCGGCGTCCTGCCGACGCACGGTGCACTCTGGACGGAGACGCTGCATCGCCTCGTTGCCACGCTCAACCGCAGCACGCGCGCGGCGACGTTCGCGCTCGGCGGCAGCGACGGCGCCGCCAGCGTCAACCAGGTCTTCACCTGGCTGTCGGGGCTGCCGCTGCGCACGCGCGCCGGCCCGGACGGCCTGGAGCACGAACCGGTGCGCTTCGATGCGGAGCGCCTCATGGCGGATCGTGCGGTCGACGGCCTGCTGTGGATCTCGAGCTTCGATCCGGCGCGCCTGCCGTGCGTGCCGGACGAGATCGCGCTGCCGCGCATCCTGCTGGGGCCGCGGGCGATGGCGCAACACCTGGGCGACGGCGTCGCGGCACGCGACCGCGTGTTCATCCCGGTGGCGACGCCGGGGCTGAACGGCGCCGGCCACCTCTTTCGAACCGACGGGCTCGTCGTCGTGCCCCTGGTCGCGGCGCGCGACGATGGCCTGCGCAGCGTCGCCGCCGTGCTGGGTCGCATCGCCGAGCGGATCGGGGCGATGCCATGACGACACGCCGTCTGCGCGGCGCGCGGATCTTCGATCCGGCCAACGGCGTGGATGGCGAGGTGCGCGATCTCGTCATGCGCGACGGCCGCCTGGTCGACATCGACCCGCGCGGCGAGGTGGACGAGGAGATCGACGCCAGCGGCTGCATCGCGATGGCCGGCGCGATCGACCTGCACAGCCACATCGGCGGCGGCAAGGTCAACCTCGCGCGCCTGTTGATGCCCGAGGACCACCGGCGCGGCATCGCGCCGCTGCCAGTGCCTACCAACGCGCTGGAGCTCGCCTCCTGCGGCCACTGCGCGCCGGGCACGCTGGCGACCGGCTACCGCTACGCGGAGATGGGCTACACGTCGGTGTTCGAGCCGGCCATGGTGGCGAGCAACGCGCGCCACGCGCACATGGAGATGGGCGACGTGCCCATCGTCGACCACGGCGCCTACGTGATGCTGGGCAACGACGAGCTGTTCCTCGAGATGCTCGCCACCGGCGCGGACCCGCAGCGCCTGCGCGACTACGTCGGCTGGACGATCCACGCGACCAAGGCGATGGGCGTCAAGGTGGTGAATCCGGCCGGCATCTCGGCGTTCAAGTTCGACCAGCGCAAGCTCGACGTCGACGAGCAGCACGTCCACTGGCGGGTGACGCCGCGCCAGGTGGTGGGCGCGCTCGCCCGCGCCGTGCACGAACTCGGGCTCGCGCATCCGCTGCACATCCATGCCAGCAACCTCGGCGTGGCGGGCAACATCGAGTCGACACTGGCGACGATGGACGCCCTCGACGGCCTGCCCGGCCACCTCACGCACGTGCAGTTCCACAGCTACGGGCGCGACGGGCCGAGGAAGTTCTCGTCGGCGGCGCTGCAGCTGGCCGAAGCGGTGGACGCGCGGCCGAACATCTCCATCGACATCGGCCAGATCCTGTTCGGCCAGACGGTGACCGCGTCGGGCGACACGATGCGCCAGGTCGCCAATTCGGATCTCGCCAGCCCGCGCAAGTGGATGGGAGCCGACATCGAATGCGACGCCGGCTGCGGCGTCGTGCCGTTCCGCTATCGCGAACAGAGCTACGTCAACGCGCTGCAGTGGACGATCGGGCTGGAGCTGTTCCTGCGCGTGGGCGACCCGTGGCGCGTCGTCCTCACCACCGACCACCCGAACGGCGCCCCGTTCACGAGCTATCCGCATCTCATCCGCCTGCTGATGGACAAGCCGTTCCGCGACGAGCAGTTGGCGCGGCTGCATCCCGACGTCGCCGCGCAGTCGCCGCTCAGGGAGATGACGCGCGAGCTGTCGCTCTACGAGATCGCGATCATGACGCGTGCGGCGCCGGCGCGCCTGCTGGGCCTGGCCGACCGCGGCCAGCTCGGTGCGGGCGCGGCCGCGGACGTCGCCGTCTATCCTGCGCGCGCCGATGCCGAGGCGATGTTCAGCAAGCCGTCCTGGGTGTTCAAGGACGGCGAGACGGTGGTGCGCGACGGCAAGGTGGTCGCCACGCCGGTCGGTGCGACGCATTTCGCGGTGACCCGCTTCGACGCGGGCATCGAGCGTTTCGTCGCGCGGCAGGGCAGTCGTCCACTGGGCATGCCCAAGCGCTGGGCGGTGATCGGGCACGACGAGCTGTGCACCTGCGCCAACGGCGGCCGGCTGCTGCCCTCGGCGTGCATCCCGCGGAGCGTGTGATGCGCGACAGCGAGCGGACGAACGGCGTCGAGATCGACGACACCTTCGCCGAGGCGTTCCCTATGAAGGCGACGCGCCTCGTGATCACGGCGCGCGACATCGTCTGGGCTCGCCATGCGGCGGTGTCGGCCACCGGGCTGGCGACGTCCGTGATCGCGTGCGGCTGCGAGGCTGGCATCGAGCGCGAGCTCGGCGAAGACGAGACGCCCGACGGACGGCCCGGCGTGGCGATCCTGCTGTTCGCGATGTCCGGCAAGGAACTCGTCAAGCAGATCGAGCGCCGCGTCGGCCAGTGCGTGATGACCTGCCCGACGACGGCGGTGTTCGCCGGTCTGCCGGAGAGCGCCGGCGAAGGCGTGGCACTCGGTCGCAACCTGCGCTTCTTCGGCGACGGCTGGCAGATCTCCAAGGTATTGCAGGGCACCCGCTACTGGCGCGTGCCGGTGATGGACGGCGAGTTCGTCGCCCAGGAAAGCACGCCCGTCGTCAAGGGCGTCGGCGGCGGCAACCTGTTGCTGCTGGCCGATGACACCGACGCGGCCCTCGCCGGCGCGACGGCCGCGGTCGCGGCCATGCGGCGCGTCGCCGGTGCGATCATGCCGTTCCCCGGCGGCGTCGTGCGATCGGGTTCCAAGGTGGGCAGCAAGTACGCCGGATTGATCGCGTCGACCAACGACGCGTTCTGCCCGTCGCTCGCCCGCCTCGTGCCGCGCAGCGAACTGGGCGAGGGCGTGCGCTGCGTGCTGGAGATCGTCATCGACGGCCTGGCCGAAGCCGATGTCGCGAACGCGATGCGCGCGGGCATCGCGGCGATCGTCGAGCGTGGCGCGCTGGCGGGCGTGCGGCGGATATCGGCCGGCAACTACGGCGGCAAGCTGGGTCCGTTCCACTTCCACCTGCGGGCGCTGGCACCGGCGGCGGCCACGGCGCCATGAGCCACCACCTGCTCCTGCGGCAGGCCCCCGCGCTGCGCGTCGACGCCCGGCTGCTGTCGCCCGCGACACTGCAGGCCCTGTCGGCCGACGAGGTGCGGCGCCTCAAGCTGCCCAGCGGCCGCGATCGCATCGAAGTCGGCGAGTGGTTCGACGTGCGCCCGGGCGACGGCGACGCATTGCGCCTCGACGGCGACCTGTCGCGCTTCGACGCCGTGGGCGCCGGGCTGGCCGACGGCGCCATGGAAGTGCACGGGCCGGTCGGCGACGCGGCCGGCCTGGGCATGAGCGGCGGCCGCCTGACCATCCACGGCAACGCGCGCGACCTCGCGGGGTGCGCGATGCGCGGCGGCTGGCTCGAGGTACACGGCGACATTGGCGATCTCGCCGCGAGCGCCTTGCCCGGCGACATGGACGGCATGAGCGGTGGCACGCTCGTCGTGCACGGGCGCGCCGGCGCGCGCCTGGCCGACCGCATGCGGCGCGGGACGGTCGTGCTCCACGGCGATGCCGGCGATTTCGCGGCCTCGCGCATGGTGGCCGGCACGCTGGCCATTGGCGGCGGCTGCGGCGTGCATGCGGGGTGGGGCATGCGCCGAGGCAGCGTCGTCTTCGCCGGTTCGGCGCCGGCGATCGCCTGCACCTTCGCCGACGTGGCTTCGGACGCGGACGTCTTCTGGCAACTGCTCGCGCGCGACCTGGCACGGTTCGGGCCACCGTTTTCCGAACTGCAGCGCCGCCGCGTGACGCGCTTCGCCGGCGACTTGGCCGTGCAGGGCAAGGGCGAGCTGCTGGTGACGCGATGAAGGAGGCTTCATGAGTTCGCAGGAAAACCCGGACGACGCGCGCGCGGACCGCGGCGAGGGGATCTTCGTTCTCCTCGACGACGCCGACGCTAGCGTCGTGCAACCGACGAGCCGCCTGTACACAGGCTTCGTGCGCGAACATCGCTGCATCGCCCCGGCGCTGCTGGACGCCGTCTGCGACGCCGCGATGGGGGATCTCGACCGCGGGCTCCACGGCGTCCTGCTGGCCGACTACGAATGGGGCGTGAAGCTGGTGCGGCCCGGCGGCGTCGCGCTGCCGCCGGACGACGCGAGCTGCCTGCGGATCCTGATGTTCGACACCTTGCGTCACCTGGACGCCGACGGTGCTTGCGACTGGCTGGCGCGCCGCGAGGGTGCGGCGCAGCCCGCGCCGTCGGGCGTGCTCGACCTGCGCGCCGACATCTCGCGTGCCGGCTTCGAATCGGCCATCGCGCAGATCCACGCGGCCATCCGCGATGGCGAGACCTACCAGGTCAACTACACGTATCGGATGCGCGGGCGCGCCTGGGGCACGCCGATCGCGCTCTATCGGCGCCTGCGAGCCCGCCAGCGCGTCGGCTTCGGCGCGCTCATGCACCTGCCGATGGCGCCAGGCGACACGGTCGAATGGGTGCTCTCGCGCTCGCCCGAGCTGTTCGTGCGCCACGAGGGCGGGCGGCTGCAGGCCCGGCCGATGAAGGGCACCGCGCCGCGCACGCTGGTGCCCGAGGGCGACAGCGAGACGGCGCGCCTGCTGCACCAGGACATCAAGAACCGCGCCGAGAACCTCATGATCGTCGACCTGCTGCGCAACGACCTGGGCCGCATCGCGACCATCGGCTCGGTGCGGGTGCCCGAGCTGTTCCGCATCGAGCCCTACGCGACCGTCTTCCAGATGACCTCGACCATCGAGGCGGAACGCCTGGCCTCGGTCGGACTGGCCGACCTGCTGCGCGCGCTGTTCCCGTGCGGCTCCATCACCGGCACGCCCAAGCGAAAGACGATGGAATGGATCGCGGCGCTGGAGATCGGTCCGCGCGGCCTGTACACCGGGGCGATCGGCTGGCTGGATGGCACAGCGGGCGGCCGGACGACGTGCCCCGACATGACGTTGAGCGTCGCGATCCGCACGCTGACGCTGGGCCGGTCGGAGACGACGCGTCGCCCCGACGCGGCTGGCTCGAGGCCCCTGGTGCTGGGCGTGGGCGGCGGCATCGTGCACGACAGCGTGGCGGCCGACGAGTACGACGAGACGCACTGGAAAGCGCGATTCCTGACGGCGCTCGATCCCGGCATCGAGCTGTTCGAGACGATGCGGGCGACCCGCGCAGGCGGCGTCGCCCAGCGCGAGCGCCATCGCGCGCGCTTGGGCGCCAGTGCGGCGATGCTCGGCTTCGCGTTCGATGCGACGGAGTTCGACGAACGGCTCGATCGTGCGTTGCGCGAGTTGCCGGCGTCGGTCGAGCCGGCGCAGGCGTTGCGCGTGCGCGTCTCGCTGCGCTTCGACGGCCGGCTGTCGGTCATGCACGCGGCATTGCCGCCGCTGGCGCCAGGCGCTGTCCGCGTCGTCCTGGCGGACGCGCCGCTGGCGCGCGAGCTGGCCCTGGCGCGACACAAGACCACGGCGCGCTCGGCGCTCGATGCGGGTGTGCGTGCCGCCGAGGCCGAGGGGGCGTTCGACACGCTCTTCTTCGACGCCGACGGCCGCCTTCTCGAGGGTGGCCGCAGCAATGTCTTCCTGCGCCTGGACGGCCACTGGTTCACGCCGCCACTGGACGACGGCGTGATGCCGGGCGTCATGCGCGCCGTGCTGCTGGACGACCCAGCCTGGGCCGCGAGCGAACGCACGCTCGTGCGGGCTGACGTCCTGCGGGCAGAGGCCATCGTGGTGTGCAACGCGCTGCGCGGGCCGCTGGTGGCGACCCGGGTCGCGCATCGCGCCCTGGCGTAGCGATGCCGCCGTGCAGATCGCGCTGTTCGACCTCGACCACACACTGATCCCGTTCGACAGCGGATCGGTGTTCACCCGTCATCTCGCGTCGCTCGGCGCGCTGGACGACAGCTTCGAGCCGCGCTATCTCGACTACTGCCGGCGCTATGCAGACGGCACGGTGGACATGCTGGAGATGCACCGCTTCACCGTCTCGGCACTGGGCGCGCACGACCCCGCCCGGCTGGCCGGCTGGCTGCGCGAGTTCCGCTCGGCCATCGCGCCCAGCGTGAGCGACGCGGCACGAAACCTGGTCGACGGCCACCGGGCCGCCGGGCACGCGTGCGCTCTGGTGACCGCGACCACGCGCTTCGTGGCCGAGGCCTTCGCCGCGGCCTTCGACCTGACCGACGTCCTGGCCACCGAACCGGAAGTCGGCCCGGACGGACGCTACACGGGCGAGATCGTCGGGCTCGCCTGCTTCAGGGAACAGAAGATCGCGCATGTCGAGGCCTGGCTGGCCCGTCGCGGCTCGACATGGAGCGACGTGGAGCGGAGCTGGTTCTACTCGGACTCGATCAACGATCTCCCGCTGTTGATGGCCGTCACCGACCCCGTCGTCGTCGATCCCGATCCGCCGTTGCGCGCCGAGGCCGAAGCGCGGGGGTGGCCGATCCGCAGCCTTATCGATTCGACTCCACCTGGTCGAGGCTTCCCGAGGACTTCGGGTAGGTGACGATGCCCCACGGCATTTGATCGTCGGGGATGTGCTTCACGGTTTCCAATGTGCCGGTGTCCACCACCACGACCTCGTTCGAACGGCCGCAGGCGAGCAGGATGCTCTTGTCGTCGGGTGTGAAGGTGAAATGCCAGCAGCGCGCGCCGATCGGCACGTCCTTGACCGACGTCCAGGTGCTCGTGTCGAAGACCTGCAGCAGCTTGCCGCGTGCGGCGGCGACGAAGAGACGGCCACCCGTGCGGTCGAAGGACAAGCCGTAGGGCGCATCGCCGGTCTTCACCGTCCTGACGACCTTGAAGCCGGTATCGAGGACGACGAAGACATTGCTGAATTCGAGCGTGGCCACGTAGCTCGTCCCGTCAGGCGACAACTTGATCCCGCGCGGACGCACACCGTAGGGCTTCAGGTCGATGGTCTTGATGAGGGTGCCCGTGGCGATGGCGTGGACGGTGAGCGTGCCATCGGCTTCGTTGGCGACGACGATGTCCTTGCCATCGGGCGTGAACTCGACGCCTTCGGTCTCGAGGCCGCCCTGGATCGACCGGATCACGACGCCCTTGTCGAGGTCCACGATGGCCACGTGCGCAGGCGTGTGCACCTCGTCGTCGTCGCCCTTGCCCGGCCCGCTGGCGACGCCGCTTCCCGGCCTGGCAGGCGGTCCGCCTGTCGATGTGGGCTCATACGTGACGAACGCCAGATGCCCGCGCGTGCGCACGAATTCGGGGTTCTCGCCGACACGGACGTGACGCAGCAATTTCCCGCTCACCCGATCGATCACCGCGACCGCGCCGCCCTCGCGGTTGGCCAGGACGAGCATCTTGCCGTCGGCCGTCACGCCAATGCCGCGCGGCTCCTTGCCGCCCGCGCTGATCGTGCCGGTTGGCGCCATCGTGGCCAGGTCGATGACGGTGACGTCCCCGTTCTGGTTGGTCACATAGGCAACGCCCGCCGCTGCGCGCGCCACCGTCGCTGTCGATGCGAGCAGGATCGCACCGAGGCACGAGACCAGCACTCTCGACAGGGTGGAACAGGGCGCGATGAGCGGCATTGGCATGGTGTCTCCAGAGATTGCAGGACCGAGAACTCGCGGGACGTGGCGGCGAGACGCCTGTGGAATTCGCGAGGTGAACCGAGGAAAAGCGGGTCGCGTCATTTCCGAATGCACGCATCGTGCCGGCGCAGTACGCCCGCGAAGGCAGCGCGCCATGTCGGGAACATTTCCCGTCATCAAAGCGCCGCGATGCCATGCCGGCGCGCGTAGTGCATCAGCTCGACGGTGTTGCCCACGCCGAGCTTGTGGCGGATCTCGGTCTGGTAGTTGGACACCGTCTTCGTGCTCAAGTGCAGCGTTTGCGCGATGCGGTCGACGCCGTGTCCGACGACCAGCCGCTGCAGGATGTCGAACTCGCGCACCGACAGGAGCGCATGCGCTGGCGCGACGCCGTCGTCCGGCAGCGCGGCGACGTCGTCGGACAGCGCGATCTCGCCGCGCGCGATGCGCCGCAGGGCGTCGAGCAGGATCGCTGGCGCGCTGCTCTTGGTGACGAAGCCGGCCGCACCCGCACGCAGGCATTGCCTCACCATGGCCGCGCCATCGTGCATCGTGAAGACCAGCACGCGCAGCGCGGGCAGCCGCAGCGTCAGGTGGCGCAGCAGCTCCAGTCCGCCCTGGCCCGGCAACGACAGGTCGAGCACGAGCAGGTCGACCGGGCACGGCGTCGAGGCGGTCAGCGCCGCGTAGGTCGATTCCGCGTCGGCGAACTCCGCGACCACCACGAGGTCGTTCTCGAGTTCGATGAGCCGGCGGTAGCCCGATCGGACGACGGCATGGTCGTCGACCAGCCCGACGCGCAGAGGCTCGCCCCGCAAGCCGTCTGCATGCATATCGAGCTGCAAGTTGCCGTTCTGGTTCATCGGGAGGCCGCCGTCCTGCTCCACGACAGGCGCGCCCGCATGTGCAAGCCGCGCATCGGCGGCGGATTCGCCGGCGTCCAGTCGAACTCGCCGTCGAGCGCCCAGATGCGTTCCTTGATGCCGGCGAGGCCGTTGCCGCGCTGGAGCGCGTTCTCGGGTTGCTGGAGTCCCTGGCCGTCGTCGCTGGCCGACCACTCCAGGACGATGGCGCCGGGCCGGCTGTCGTCGATCTCGACCCGGACCAGCGCGTGCCGTCCGCCGCCGTGTCTCACCGCATTGGTGAAGGCTTCCTGGCTGATGCGATACAGCGCCAGGACGACGGCGCGCGGCAGCTGCAACGCCGCGAGCGCGGCGGTTTCGGCCGCAGCGGTCGGCCCGGGCACATCGGGCACGACGTGCATCGCGCGTCCGACACGGGCCTCGCAGCGGAGCCCACCGGCGCTCGAGCGCGACCAGCTCGATGCCAACCCATCGAGCAGCGACGCCAGGCGGGCGGCGCTGTCGGTCTCGCCATCGGCGCCGGCCAGCGGGTGCAGGCGCGCGAGCATGTCGCGCACGTCGCGCTGGATGCGCGCGATCTGATCGTTCATGCCGGCCACCACGCGGGCGGCGTCGGCATCGCCGCCCAATCGCTTCTGCAGCCAGGCGGTGTCGACGCGCAAGGCCGTCAGTTGTTGGCCGAACTCGTCGTGCAGGTCGCGCGCCATGTGCTGGCGTTCGTCCTCCTGCAGGCTCAGGATCTTGTTGGACAGCACCCGACGGGCCTCCTCGGCCCGTTCCAGCGACGACGCCAACTGCTTCAACGCGCAGGAGATCGCCTCGAGCTCGCGGATCGGCATGTTCGGCAGCGCCTGCACCCCCGCCAGGTCCTGGCGCTCGATGCGCGCGATCGCGGCCAGCATCGCCTGCAATGGCCGGAACGCACGCCGCACATTCCACTGCATGGCCACCAGCATCAGCAGGCTGCTCGCCGAGAGCAGCGCGAACAGCCCCAGCAGGTTGCTCAGCGCCTCGCGTTGCTCGCTCTCGGGCGACGCGACGAGTGTCGCCGTCCAGGAGCGCCCGTTCGCACGTTGGATCGGCCATGACACAGTCTGTCGCGCCGACTCGGCGTTGCGGCCGAGAGCCGCGCGCATCAGCCAGCGCAACGCCGCGGAGGGCGGCGGTTCGTTGGCGCCGAACACCCTCTGGCCGTCCTCGTCGGAGAGCTGCAGGCGCACATGGCGCAGCTCGCCGAGATGCCGCAGCGATTCGAGGGCGGCCGCGTCGTCCGCCGGCAGCTCGCGCATCTGCTGCTCCATGCGCGCGAGCGCGAGCGCTCCGGCGATCTCGGCCTGCGTGTCGCTGCGCGCCGCAACCAGGCCCAGCGCGAGCGACAGCAGCAGGAACGCCGCGGCCACGTGGAGCACCAGCCGCATCACCAGGCGCGGCAGGTCCTGCGGCGCGGTGGGGCGCGCCGTCGACGCGGCGGGAAGGAGGTCGGGAGCTTTTCCCGTCGTGACGGGAACGGTCGTTGCGTCGTGTGAGGACATGGATGCCACGCGCAAAGGAGATGTCCTTGTTTGACACAGAGTTCCACCGTCCTTCGACGGCAGTGCGAAGCCTCACGCTATTCCTCGCGACCCCGGGCTGGCAAGGGCCAGCGAGCTCGGGATTTCCCCCTAGCCCAAGCACGTCGCGACGTTGGAGGACGCTGCTGGCGCCCGCCGCCATCGCGGCCATGCACGCGATGTGCCGCGCGGCCGACAATCCCGCCGAAGACGTCGAGCTCCAGCGCGTCGAGGTGATCGGCACGACGCCCTTGCCGGGGCTGGGCACGCCGCTGCGCGACGTGCCGGCCAATGTACAGGTGTTCGGAGCCAAGGAGCTGAAGCGCCAGCGACAGGGCAACGTCTCCGAATTCCTCGAGCAGAACCCGACCAGCGTCACGGTCAACGCCGCGCAGGGCAATCCGTACCAGACCGACATCAGCTTCCGCGGCTTCACGGCGTCGCCGCTGCTCGGGGTGCCCCAAGGGCTGTCGGTGTTCCAGGACGGCGTGCGCATCAACGAACCCTTCGGAGACGTCGTCAACTGGGACCTGCTGGCGCAGTCGGCGATCGCCAGCATCCAGCTCATTCCGGGTTCGAACCCGGTCTTCGGCCTGAACACGCTGGGTGGCGCGCTCTCGGTCTACACCAAGAGCGGCAGCGAAAATCCCGGCACCGCCGTCGAGCTTTCGGGCGGATCGTTCGGTCGCAAGACGGTGGAGTTCGAGCATGGCGGATCGTCCGGCGACTGGGACTGGTTCGTCACCGGCAACGTGTCCAAGGAGCATGGCTGGGCCGAGCACAACCCGAGCCGCGTGGAGCAACTGTTCGGCAAGCTCGGCTACCAGACCGAGACCACCGACCTGGACCTGTCGCTGACGACGGCCAACAACCGCCTCGAAGGGACGCAGACGCTGCCGGTGTCCTTCCTCGACGACCGGCGCCAGGCCTACACGTTTCCCGACCTGAACAAGAACCGCATGACGATGCTGGCGCTCAAGGGCAGCCAGTTCCTGGACAAGGACGTGCTGCTGGGCGGCAACGCGTACGTGCGGCGCTACCTCAACATCAACGTCAGCAGCGACGTGAACGACGATTTCGGGAGCGTCGATCCCGGCACCGGCGAGACCGATACCGTGCAGGCCTTGAACGACCGCTCCGTCATCTCGCAGACCAGCTACGGTGCCGGCCTCCAGCTCACCCTCGGCAAGCCGGTGGCCGGAATGCCGAACCGATGGGTGGTCGGCGCCAACGGCGACTTCGGTCGCGTGCGGTTCTCGCAGCAGTCCCAGCCCGCCGATTTCGACGCCGGCCGCGGCGCGGTGGCGACCGGCGGCTACACGCCGGAGACCGACGCGAAGACACGCAACAGCACGCTGGCGGTCTTCATGATGGACACGCTGACACTGACGCCGGAATGGTCGGTGACGGCTTCCGGTCGCTTCAACGACGCGACCGTCCACATCCGTGACCAGAGCGGCGAGGCCCCTGGCCTCGACGGCGATCACTCGTTCCGCCGCTTCAGCCCGGCCGTCGGCGCCACATGGAATCCGTCGGCCGCATTCACCGGTTATGCGAGCTACAACGAAGGCATGCGCGCGCCGACGGCCATCGAGCTCACCTGCGCCGACCCGCTGGCGCCCTGCAAGCTGCCGAACAGCTTCCTGGCCGACCCGCCGCTGAACAAGGTGCTGGCGCGCACGGTGGAGCTCGGGACGCGCGGCAAGCAGGCGGGCTGGAGCTGGAGCGCCGCGGTGTATCGCACGCTGTCCGAAGACGACATCCAGTTCATCAGCGCCGGCAACGCGATCAACGCCGGCTACTTCCGCAACGTCGGCAGCACGCGGCGCCAGGGTGTCGAGCTGATGCTGGGCGGACCGGTGGGGCCGATCGAGTTCGTGGCACGCTACAGCTTCATAGCCGCAACCTACGTCGACGGCTTCACCGAGCACAGCCCCAACAACTCGTCGGCCGACGCGAACGGCGACATCGCCGTTGCCTCGGGCTCGCGCATTCCGGCCATTCCCCGGCAGACGCTGCGGCTGCGCGTCGATGGCGACGTCGCCCCGGGCTGGCAGGTCGGCGCCAACCTGCTGCTCAACGGAGCGACGTTCGCGCGCGGCGACGAGAACAACCAGGACATCGGCGGGCGTGTCGGCGGCTACGCGGTGCTCAATCTCGACACGACGTACAAGGTGTCGCCGCACGTCGAGCTGTTCGCGCGGGCGAACAACGTCTTCGACCGCAAGTACGCCAACTTCGGCATCCTCGGCGACAACGTGTTCGCCAACGCGGTGCACACGTTCGATCCGGCCAATGCCCGGAGCGAGACGTTCCTGGGCCAGGGCGCGCCGTTTGGCGTGTGGGCCGGCGTGCGCCTGTCCTGGTCTTGAGAAACGGCCCCCTCAGCCAGGCAGGGCGGGCGTCCCGGCGGCCGACAAGCGCTTCGAATTCACCGCGTCCCGGAACACCAGCGGGTGTTCAGTGGGCGAGGTCTTCGCGGCCTGCGCCACGGCGGCGGTCACCAGGCCATGATGCGGGCTGAGGCGGCACGCGGGGTCGGCGGCCTGCGCGTCGTGCGCCAGCAGCCAGGCCTGGCAGCGGCAGCCGCCGAGGTCGAGTTCCTTGTGCTCGCAACTCGCGCAAGGCTCCTTCATCCAGCCGGTGCCGCGATAGCGCCGGAAGCCTTCGGACTCGAACCAGATCTCGCGCAGGGGCGTCTCGCGCACATTGGGAAACGCCATGCCCGGCAGCATGCGCGCGGTGTGACAGGGCAGGGCGACGCCGTCCGGCGCGACGTTGAGCAAGGTGCTGCCCCAGCCGTTGACGCACTTCTTGACGACGCCTTCGTGGTAGTCGGGCGCCACGAAGAGGATGCGCATGCGGTCGCCGACCCGGCTGCGCCAGCGATCGGTGCATTCCTCGGCGCGGCGCAGCTGCTCGTGCGTCGGCAGGAGCTGCGAGCGGTTCAGGAACGCCCAGGAGTAGTACTGCGTGTTCGCGAGCTCGAGGTACTCGGCGCCGAATTCGTGCGCCATGCCGATGATGCGGTCGACGTGGGCTATGTTCAGGCGATGGAGCACGACGTTCATCACCATCGGCCAGCCCTGGTCCTTGATGATCCTCGCGACGCGTCCCTTGAGCTCGAAGGTTTTCGTGTGCGACAGGAAATCGTTCATCTCGCGCGTCGAGTCCTGGAACGACAGCTGGACGTGGTCGAGGCCGGCGTCCTTGAGCGCGCGCGCCCGCGCCGGCGTGAGCCCGACGCCCGAGGTGAGCAGGTTGCTGTAGAAGCCCAGGCGATGCGCCTCGGCGACGATGACCTCGAGGTCGTCGCGCAGCAGCGGCTCGCCGCCCGACAGTCCGAGCTGGACGGCCCCCAGCTCGCGGCCTTCGCGAAGAACGCGCAGCCAGTCGTCCGTGCCGAGTTCGTCCGTGTGCTTCGCGAAATCCAGCGGATTGAAGCAGAACACGCAATGCAGCGGGCAGCGATACGTCAGCTCGGCGAGCAGCCAGAGCGGCGGGCCGGGGCGGGGCGGCGCATCGGCCGCCGCGGCTTGCGGATGCGCGCTCATGGTGGCTCATCCCGGACCAGCCATCGCTGCGTGGCCGCCAGGTCGATGAACGCGAGCACGTCGCCCTCCAGGCCGGCGGTCGAGAAGGCGGCCTCGAGATCGGCGACGATGGCCGCGGTGTCTCGCCGGCCGTCGCAGCGCTTCATGATCTCGCCGGCGCTCTGGTTCAACTTGACCATCCCTTCCGGGTACAGCAGCACGAAGCACGACTGGGCGGGCTCCCACTGGAGGCGAAAGCCGGGGCCGACACGCGGGACGGCCGCCAGTGTCTGGCTCGCCTGGCCGCCCGGCGCGATGGCGTCATGCGGGCTCATGACACACCGTACTTCTGCGCCATCGCGTCGTTCATGGCCCACAGGATGTCGAGCTTGAACTGCAGCACGGCCAGCGCACGCTCCTGCAGCGGACGTGTCGTGAAGTGGGCCAGCGTGACCGCGAGGCCTTGCTCGACGTCGCGCCGCGCGCGCCCGACGCGATCGCGGAAATAGACCAGGCCGTCGGCGGCGATCCACGGATAGTGGCCGGGCCAGCTCGCGAGACGCTGCTTGTGGATCTCGGGCGCGAAGAGCTCGGTCAGGGACGAACACACCGCCTCCTGCCAGGGCGCACGGCGCGCGAAGTTCACGTAGGCATCGACCGCGAAGCGGACGGCGGGCGCGACGTGGCGCTCGTCCAGCACCTCCTCGCGCGGCAGGCCGACCGCATCGGCCAGCCGCAGCCAGGCTTCGATGCCGCCTTCGTCGCGCACGTCGCCGAGTTCGAATCCGTCGTGGTCGAGGATGCGCTGCACCCAGCCGCGCCGCACCTCGCGATCCGGGCAGTTCGAGAGGATGGCCGCATCCTTGAGCGGGATCGCCAGCTGGTAGCAGAAGCGGTTGGCCACCCAGCCGCGAACCTGCTCCGGCGTGGCCCGCCCCTCGTTGAGCATGCGGTTGAACGGATGGTGGATGTGATACGCGCGGCCACGCTCGCGCAGGCGCTGCTCGAATTCCTCGCGCGACCAGGCCGGGTCGGCGGGCTTGCCCGGGAACTGGTTCACAGGACGATCTCCGTGCCGTCCTCGCTGACCGTGACGCCGGCGCGCGTCAGTGCGGCGCGCTCCGTCGAGTCCTCGTCGAGGATGGGGTTGGTGTTGTTGACGTGGATCAGGTAGCGCCGCGTGTGCGAAGGCAGTCGCGCCAGCTGCTCGAGCATGCCGCCGGGCCCGGCCTGCGCGAGGTGGCCGATGTCGCGGGCGCGCTGGGTCGACAGGCCCAGCGAGATCATCTCGTCGTCGCGCCAGAACGTGCCGTCCACCAGCACGGCGTCGGCGTTGGCCATCGCGTCGAACACCGCCGGCGTGATCTCCGCGAGGCCGGGGGCATAGAACAGGGAAGTGCCACGGGCGATGTCGGTCAGGGTGAGGCCGATGTTGTCGCCCGGTTCGCCGTTGTCGCGGTGCGGCGAGTAAGGCGCGGCCTTGCTGCGCAGCGCGAGTGCGCGCAGCGCCAGCCCGGTGGCGCCCGCCACCTCGAAAGGCGTGCCGTCGAGGGCGATTCGGTGCCGCTCGACGCCGCAGTAGTGCTCCAGCACCTCGAACACCGGATGGCCGCTGCGCAGGTCGGCGTCGACCGCATCGGTGCACCAGAGCGGAAGCCGGCCGACGCGCTCGCGCAGCATGAACAGGCCGGTGACGTGATCGATCTGGCCGTCGATCAGCACGACACCGGCGATGGCGGAGTCGCGCACGGCACGCGCCGGCTGCAACGCCGAATGCGAGCGGATCTGCTCGAGGATGTCGGGCGAGGCATTGAAGAGAATGCCGTCGACGCTGTCGTCCCCGCGCACGAAGAGCGAGGACTGCGTGCGTGCCTTGGCGCGCACGGTTCCCGCGCGCACGCCCGCGCAATTGCGGCAGTTGCAGTTCCACTGCGGGAAGCCGCCGCCGGCCGCGGATCCGAGGATGGTGACTCTCATGGGCGCAAGGCTTTTTGTGCGGAGCCCGGCGCCCGAGGGCGCCGGACGGTGGCGACGTCAGCGCGCGGCGACGTACATGGTGATTTCGAAGCCGAAGCGGAAATCACAGGCCTGGGGGGTTTGCCATGTCATCGAGCAGTCTCCTTTCGAAGTTGCACCGCACCGGTCGGTACGGCGTGGGGCACGCTCGCCCCATGGCCGATGTTGGCGCCGCTCGCGGTGCGCGCCTAGCGCGCAGCCATGATTCGGGCCTCATGATTTTCATGAATCCGCATGGCATGCCGGGGCGGCAGTGGATACCATGCGGAAGCGGCGGCTGGTTGCGGCGCGGCATGTCCCTCGGCCTGGAGCAAGAGCGTTCGATGACCTTGCGTCTGAAGATCAACCTCATCGTCAGCGCGCTGACATTGCTGTTCGTCACCACGCTGCTCGCCCAGCAGTTCCAGGACAAGCGCAAGTCGGTCGGCGAGGAAGTGGCGGCCGCCAACCGCGTGGCGGCGCAATTGCTCGACCGCATGGTC
>FSXQ01003204.1_pt1 | contig 18168 bp, 17 predicted proteins | sample 1638011 | NCBI WGS metagenome assembly FSXQ01 (sample SAMEA3914789, study PRJEB12502) | metagenome | biome: forest; material: soil | place: Canada | collected 2011-07-03 | depth 0.3 m | reverse complement strand
GGCCTGCATGATGGGCTTCCAGCGCCGCTTCGACCCGACCTTCAACGAAGCGAAGGAACGCCTCGCGCGCGGCGACATCGGCAAGCCCGAGATGCTGGTCGTCACCAGCCGCGACCCGGGTGCGCCGCCCGCGCAGTACCTCAAAGGCTCGGGCGGCATCTTTCGCGACATGCTGATCCACGACTTCGACATCTTCCGCTGGATCCTCTGCGCGGACGGCGACGAGGCCGAGTGGCTGGCGGCTACCGGCTCGTGCCTGGTCGACCCGGAGATCGCGACCGTGGGCGACATCGACAGCGCCGTCGTCACCATCCGCACGCGCCAGGGCCGCCTCGCGCAGATCAACGCCTCGCGGCGCGCCGCCTACGGCTACGACCAGCGCTTCGAGGTACTGGGCTCCGACGGCATGCTCCAGTGCGGCAACCATCGCCCGAGCGAAGTTGTGCAGTCCGATGCGAGCGGCGTCCATGCCGACAAGCCCGAGCACTTCTTCCTGCAGCGCTACCGCGAGGCGTACCGCCTGGAGCTCGCGCATTTCTTCGAGACGCTGCAATCGGGCGGCACGTTCCGCACCACGATCGCCGACGGCGTCGCGGCACAGCGCCTGGCGGATGCGGCGAGCGAATCGCTCAAGAGCGGCCAGGCGATCCGCTTCTGATCGCCGGCGCGCGCGCCGCCCCCTTACTTGACCAGCAGCGCGTCGATCGGCAGCAGGTCGTTGCTCGTGAGGTTGCCTGCCGCCTGGCGCAGCTTCAGCGTCGAGACCAGATATTGATAGCGCGCGCCGGCCGCGTCGCGCTGCGTGGAGTACAGCTGCGACTGCGCATTGAGCACATCGAGATTCACCTTCACGCCGACCTTGTAGCCCAGGAGCGTGGCGTCCAGCGCCAGCTTGCTGGACGACTCCGCGGCCTCCAGTGCCTGCACCTGGGCGCGCTGCGTCAGCGCGCTGAGGAAGGCCGTGCGTGCGCCGAGCACGACGCCGTTGTGGATGCCTTCGGCATCGGTACGCGCCTTCTGTTCGAGGGCGACGGTCTCGCGCACGCGGTTCTGGATCGAGAAGCCAGCGAACAGCGGCACGTTCAGCGTCAGCGCGAGGCTGGTGTTGGCGCCCGTGCCGGCCAGCGAGCCGCCGCCGGGAGAGAAGGAATCCTTCTGGCGGTTGCGGCCATAGCTGGCGCCGGCGACCAGCGTGGGCAGGTGGCCCGCCTTGGCGCGCGAGGTCTCGAGCTCGGCCACTTCCAGCGCGAACTGCGCCTGCTTGATGCCGGGGTTGTCCGATTCGGCCAGCGTGACCCAGTCGGAGGCCTGGCTGGGCATCACGGGCGGCAACATCGCGGGCAGCGTGAGGGGGTGCGGCATGACGCCGTTGCGGCCCACGAGCTGGTCGAGCGTCACCTTGGCCACCAGCAGGTCGTTCTCCGCGGAGATCTGCTGCGAACGCGCCAGGTCGGCGCGCGCCTCCGCTTCGCGGGTGTCGGTGATGGTGGCGTTGCCGACCTCGAAGTTGCGCTTGGCCGATGCGAGCTGCTCGGCGATCGCCTTGCTGTTGCCTTGCACCGATTGCAGTGCGTCGGCCGCGGCCAGCACGTTGAAGTAGGCCTGCGCGACGCGCACGATCAGATCCTGCTCCGCTTGCGCGAGCTGCGATTGCGCCACGTCCTCGAGTTTCTGCGCCTGGTCGATCGCGATATCGTTCTGGCGGTTGTAGATCGTCTGCGACGCGCTGACGGTGGCGCCGGCGCTGTTGGAGAAGGTCGTCTGCGTCGTGGGGACGGCCGCCACGGCGTCGGGGTTGGTTGCCGTGGGCGCGGACACGTCGATGATCGTCGGCGTGGTGGAGCCCTGGCGCGCGGCCTGGATCTGGAGGTTCGCCGTCGGCAGGTGCGCCGCACGCGATTGCTCGTAGCGGTAGTGCGCCGCATCGGCGCTGGAGCGCGTGCCGAGATAGGTCGCGTCATAGCTCCGCGCGGCGTTCACGACCTCGGTCAGGCTCTGCGCCTGCGCGCCGATGGCGCCGAAAGCCAGGACGAGGGCGCCGACGAGCGGCTTGAGAGCCGGTGACATCGAGGCGAGGCCTGCGCGCGAAATGGACATGGGAAATCCTTGGGTGATCAAGCCGGTTGGCGTTGGGACAGGTTTGTACGGCCTTGCGGGCCGCGATGCACGCGCGATGCGACGACTTGCAGCCGGCGCACCCCCTGACGACGATTTCAGCCGACAGGCTGCAGCCGGGCCGCGACCGATAGCCGGACGCAGCGCTCCCCTGGAGGACCCGCTGGCGGCCTTCCGGCTCGCGCTGTCAAACGAGTTCAGAAATGGAAACGGGCGGGCTCGGGGAAGCCGAGCAGGCGGGTGGCGTTGACGTCGAACAGCGCGACGCGCGAGAACCCGTCGGTGCCGTGCGTGTAGCGCACCGCCTCCATCATCGGTTCGTCGCCTTCGATCGCCACCAGGCGGCCGCCCGGCTTGAGCTGCTTCAGCAATTCCTCGGGCACCTTGGAGACCGAGCCGGACATCATGATCGCGTCGAACGGGCCTTCTGCGGCGTAGCCGTGCACGCCATCGGCCTGGACGACGGACACGTTGGCGGCGCCGCTGCGCCGCAGGTTGTCCGTGGCCATCCTGGCCAGCGCCGGCTTGACCTCGAGCGAGATCACGCTCTGCGCGCGGTGGCCCAGCAGCGCCGCCATGAAGCCGGAGCCGGTGCCGATCTCGAGCACGCGCTCGTGGCGCTGCACCTGCAGATCCTGCAGCAGGCGGGCCTCGACGCGCGGGGCCAGCATGCGCTCGCCTTCGACCAGCGGCACTTCGGTATCGACGAAGGCCAGCGTGCGGTAGGCGGGCGGCACGAAGTCCTCGCGGCGGACGACGGCCAGCAGGCCCAGCACACCCTTGTCCAGCACATCCCACGGGCGGATCTGTTGTTCGATCATGTTGAAACGGGCTTGTTCGATGTTCATGCGACTTCCTCGGTGCAAATGGGTGCTGCGGGCAAACCCGCAAATTCTATGCGGGCTGGCGCGGCTTCTGGGCCTCGACGGGGCCGGAATCGGCGCGACGGGGCTGCAGGCCGGTGAAAATGAGACGCAGGTGCGCGTGCATGAAGGCCACCGGGTCGATGTCCATCTCCTTGCCGATGCCGCAGGCGGCGAAGGAATGCTTGTGCAGGCACATCAGGATCATGGGCATCAGGATCGAATGGACGGCGGAATCGATGTCTGCCACCACGAATTCGCCGCTCTCGACGCCGCGGCGCAGCAGGCTCGAGACGATCTCGTGGCCCGGCTTGACGACGCGTTCGACCCAGAACTCGCCGATCTCCGGAAAGTTGCGCACCTCGGTGATGACCAGCTTGAAGACGCCCGACGCCGGGCCTTCGTAGATGCGTGTCCACCAGGTGACCAGCAATTGCTCCATCGCCTGCGCGCCGGGACCGTCGGCGGCGGCCGCCTCCTGGACGCCGGTCTCGATCTCGGTGCCCAGGAAGTGCTGGATCACCGCCTTCAGCAATTCTTCCTTGCTGGGAAAATACAGGTACAGCGTGCCCTTGGACACGCCGGCGGCCTTGGCCACCTCCTCGCTGCGCGTGGCGGCGAAGCCCTTCTCGACGAACAGCGTCAACGCCGCCTCGAGCAATTCGGCCGGGCGGGCCTCCTTGCGACGACGGCGGAACAGACAGGGGTCGGAGGAAAACGGGGGCATGTCGTTAATGACTCATTGGTCAGTAATGGTAGCAGGAATCCCTGTTGCCCTGCAATTGCGACGTGCAGGCCAGTCAGGCGACAAGCGATTCGTGTCGGCGAGACGGTGACCCGGCGCGTTGATCATGCAAGCCCGGCACTCCGCGGCGGGCAGCGAAAGAAAACGAATGACCGGCGCAGTGGTGGGTGAACGGAAGAATGGGGGCTCGCGCAGGCGTGCCGTCTTGCGCATGGCGGCGATCGCCGGCGCGCTGTGCGCGGGCGTGCTGGGCGTGCTGTCTGGCTGCGCGAGCCTGGTCGGCACCCACGACGTCGACATCAGCGAGTCGCAGCTGACGTTGCTGCTCGCACGCCAGTTCCCGATGGAGCGCAAGGTGATGGAGGTGATCGACTTGAACATCACCAATCCGCAGCTGGAATTGATGCCGCAGGCCAACCGCATCGGCACGGAGCTCGACGTGACGGCGCTGGACAGGCTGTTCGGCTCCACGGCGATGGGCCACGTCAAGCTCGACTACGGCCTGCGCTTCCAGCCTGCCGACCACACCATCCGCATGACGCAGGTGCGCGTGCGCGAGCTCACGCTGTCCAGCGGCTCGAACAACCTGCGCGGCGCCGCGCAGCGCATCGGCGGGCTGGTGGCGGAGAACGCGCTGGAAAACCTCGTCCTGTACCGGATGAAGCCCGCACAGGCCGACGAGATGGACCGCCTGAACCTCGTCGCCTCGCCGATCACGGTGACGCCGCAAGGGCTGCACATGTCGGTGTCTCCGCGCCAGAACTGAGCCCTTCCTGAACCGGAACTCAGGCTGCCGCAATGGCAGCCGCGTATCATCGCGCGCTTCAAGCAAATACGGGCCGCGCGCGGCCTCACGGAGCGTCGAGCGTGGATACGTTGTTGTTGATCAAGGCCGCCATCATGGGCGTCGTCGAGGGGCTGACCGAGTTCCTGCCCGTTTCATCGACGGGTCACCTGATCCTGACCAGTTCGCTGTTGGGCATGGCCAACGACGAGATCATGAAGACCTTCGAGGTCGTGATCCAGTCGGGGGCGATCCTCGCGATCATCATCGTGTACTGGGAGCTGATCATCCGCTCGCTGGGCACCCTGAACACCAATCCCGCTTCGCGCCGACTGGTCACCAACATCCTCGTCGGTTTCCTGCCGGCGGCGGTGATCGGTTTCCTGCTGATCGGCTTCATCAAGAAGCACCTGTTCAACGGACCGGTGGTGGCCACGGCCTTCATCGTCGGCGCGCTGGTCATCCTGTGGGTGGAGCGTCGCACCGATCGGCCAGTGCGCGTCAAGCACCTCGACGAGATGACGACGATGGATGCGCTGAAGGTGGGCTTCATCCAGTGCCTGGGCATGGTGCCCGGCACCAGTCGCTCGGGCTCGACGATCATCGGTGGCATGCTGGTGGGCCTGTCGCGCCAGGTGGCCACGGAGTTCAGCTTCTTCCTCGCGATCCCGACGCTGATCGGCGCGAGCGTGCTCAGCGCCTGGAAGGTGCGCGAGTTGCTGGCGCTGCACTGGCGCGAAGACGTGCCGCTGTTCGCGGTGGGCTTCATCGTGTCGTTCCTGGCGGCCTGGGTCTGCGTGCGCTGGCTGCTGCGCTACATCGCGACGCACACGTTCGTGGCCTTCGCCTGGTACCGCATCGCGTTCGGCATCGTCGTGCTGGCCACGTGGCTGACCGGCATGGTGCAGTGGGCGGACTGAAGACGGCCCTTGTCGGGACGACAAGGGTTGCGGTGTTCAGCGCTTCGTGAACACCAGGTCCCAGACGCCGTGGCCCAGCTTGATGCCCCGGTTCTCGAACTTCGTCAGCGGGCGCCAGTCGGGCCGCGGCGCATAGCCGTCGGCCGTGTTGGCCAGCGTCGCCTCGGCACCCAGCACCTGCAGCATCTGCTCCGCATAGGGCTGCCAGTCGGTGGCGCAATGCAGGTAGCCGCCCGGCGCGAGCCGTGACGACAGGTGGCTGACGAACTCGGCCTGGATCAGCCGGCGCTTGTTGTGCTTCTTCTTGTGCCACGGGTCGGGAAAGTACACGTGCACGCCGGCCAGCGAGCCGGGCGCGATCATGTCGCGCAACACCTCGACGGCGTCGTGTTGCAGCACGCGCAGGTTCGTCAGGCCGCGCTCCTCGATGCGCTGCAGCAGCGCGCCGACGCCGGGTGCATGCACTTCGATGCCGATGAAATCGTCCTGCGGCCGCGCGGCGGCGATCTGCGCGGTGGCGTCGCCCATGCCGAAGCCGATCTCCAGCACCGTCGGCGCCTGGCGGCCGAAGGTCTTCTCGAACGCCATCACCTCGGGCTTGAACGGCAGCACGTACAGCGGCCCGAGGGTCTCCATCGCCTTCACCTGGCCGCTGCCCATGCGGCCGGCGCGCAGCACGAAACTGCGGATGCCGCGGCGCGGGTAGTCCGGACGGAACTTGTCCGGCGCCGGTGCGTCGTCGGCCGGGGCGGTGTCGTCGGCGGGCGCGTCGGCGGCGTCGGGGCGGGGATCTGGAGTCATCTTGGTCAGGGAAAGGGCGACGTGCGGCGGGCGGCCACGAAGCAGGGAGCGACCGCATGCGCTATTCGGGATGGCGGCGGGTGGCCACAGGTCTACGCTCGCGGGATGCGGCATTTTGCCCGAACCCCTTCCGAAACCAGCGCACACGTCGCCCCGCGGCGTGCGGCGTTGCGACGCCTGCTGGCGGCCGGTGCCGGCGCGAGCCTCGTTTCTCCGCTCGCCTGGGCGCTCCCGTCGCCGGGCGTGGCGGGACATCCGCTGGGGCCGGTACGCCGCAGCGCGGCCGGGCAATCGGGCGAAGCCTTCCTGCGCGCCAGCGGGCTGCCGCTGTCCAGCTTCGGCGCGTTCGTGCGTCCGGTCGACAGCGAGAGGCCGCTGGTGGCGGTCAATGCCGAGGCCAGCTACGCGATGGCGTCGACGACCAAGGTCGTCACTTCGCTGGCGGCCCTGGACCTGCTGGGCGTGAACTTCCGCTGGCGCACGTTCGCGTTCCTGCGCGGCACGCTGGTCGACGGCACGCTGCTGGGCGACCTGCTGATCGTCGGCGGCGGCGACGCGCGCCTGACCTCGGCCGAACTGCGCGAGTGGTTCGCGCGCTTGCGTGCGCAGGGCCTGCAACGCATCGCCGGCAACATCGTGCTCGACCGCTACGCCTTCGACCTCAACGAAGGCGACTTCGCCAACACGCCGCCACCCAGCACGGGCCGCGCGTACCACGTGCGCCCGGACGCGTTCGCGATCGACGAGGGCCTGCTGCATGTGGCCATCGACAATGCGCGTGGCCCGCGCGCCGCGGTGGCGCTCGAGCCGCCGCTGGCCGGCGTGCGCATCGTCAACAAGGTGGTCATGCGCGGCGGCTGCTCGGCGACGGCACGGCTGGTGGACGACGCCGCCGGTTCGCGCCTGGACGTGCACGGCTCCTGGGGCGCCGGCTGCGGCCGGCGCGAACTGGTGCTGGTGCCCGACGCGCCGGCGCAGTTCACCACGCGCGCGCTGGCCGGCCTGTGGGCCGAAGCCGGTGGCTCGCTCAGCGGCACCGTGGTGGAGCGCGCACGCCAGGTCGGCGCCACGTTGATCCCGATCGGCGTGGACGGCAAGCAGCAGTTGCCGTGGGCGGTGCACCTGTCCGAGCCGTTGCCGGTGGTGCTGCACGACATGAACAAGTCCAGCGACAACGTCACCGCGCGCCACCTGATGCTGGCGTTGTCGCGCGGCTTTCCGCTGCGCGCGGCGACGCTGCCCGATGCGCAGGCGCGCATGCACGAGTGGCTGTTGCGCCAGGGCCTGGCCGCGGGCGACGTGCAGGTGGAGAACGGCGCCGGCCTCTCGCGCGGGGAACGCGCGAAGCCGCGCGCGCTGGCGCATCTGCTCGCCAACGCGTGGCACGCGCCGCAACTGCGCGAATTCCTGCTGTCGCTGCCGGTGGCCGGCATGGACGGCACGCTGCAGCACCGCATGCAGGGCACCGCAGCCGAGGGCCATGCGTTCCTGAAGACGGGCACGCTGCTCGATACCCGCGCGCTGGCCGGCTACGTGCAGGCCGCCAGCGGCAAGATGTACGCGGTGGCGCTGATGGTCAACCACCCCGAGGCGGCGCGCGCCACGCCCGCGCTTGACCGCTTCATCGAGTGGCTGGCCGGAAGCGGTTGACGTAGCGGCCGTGGCGGACGCCGCCGTTCGCCTGGTTGTCGAACTGCGGCGCATCGCGTGTCGGACCGACCTGTGCTTCTAGGGAGGCGGCGCCTCCATAGGGATGGCGTGGCGCGCGGGGGTGTCTAAGCTGGACTCAGACTTTGGCTCGACACGGACATGCCGGGGTCACGCACCGTCCACCGGATGGTTCCTCACCCCTTGATGGGCGTGCTGCAGCCGCGAGGCATCGTCGGCCGCAGCCGTCCCACACTTCGGGAGAAGCGAATGGCCTTCACTGACAACTGCGATCTGTATGGCGCCGTGCACGAGGACGGCATCAACCGGGCGCTGCGCCACCTCATGCGGCAGCGCCCGTCGCTGTTCAATTACGCCACGGCCGACGTGGCCGCGAATCGCGAACTGTGGTGCACGAAGATCGACGCCACCGCCGACGTCACCAAGTACGCAAACCCGTTGTTCACGGTCATGCCGCCGCTGCCGCTGCTGGGGGCCGACTCGCCGCCGGTGGGCATCGGGTTCATCGCGCAGTTGAGCCTGGCCCGGATCGACTTTCATCCCGGCAACGTCATCACGTTGCCGCAGGAGCTCGCACCGCCGCTCGCCGAGCAGCGCTTCGCGCTCCAGTTCCACGCCTGCGCGGCGATCGAGTGCCCGTCGCCGCAACTGGTCGACCGCATCCCGCTGCCCGGCTTCCGGGATCCCGCGGGCGACAACCCGAACCAGAAGCAGGTGGTGCTGCCGGGCCGCACGAACTGCTTCTGCTTCGACGTGTTCGCCATCGGTTCGGTATCGCGGCAACTGGTCGGCGGACAGCTGGTGCTGCTCGGCAAGCTCGAGTCCCTGGACATCGTCGAGATCAAGCCGGATGCGCTCGAGGCCAACATCGTCTGCTACGTCAAGACCGCGGTGAACGTGGTGCTGCGCGAGAAGCTCACGATCGCGTGGCAGGCGCTGTTGCTGAGCTTCCCGCTGCTCGACCTGGCCACCGTCACGCTGGCGGCCACGGGCAATCCGCCGGTGCCTTTCAACCCGGCGATCGAAGACGACCAGGTCAAGGTCTTCGTCACCATGACGGTCGTCTGAAGGAGCGCGCCATGAGTCACATCACCATCGCGGCTTCGGCCAATGCCTTCACGCAACTCTTCAACGCACTGCGCAACAACTTTCATTTCAGCAAATCCGATTCGGCCAACTTCGGCCCGTTTTCGGCGAGCTATGCCGTGGCCCTGCACCTGGCCAATGGAGCCGTGCACCTGCGCGACGACGACGTCATCGAGGTGCAGCATCTCGACATCGTCTGGGACACCCTGAAGGTGCAGATCTGCTTCAACCTGCCGGGCTTCTGCTTGCCGAGCTTCTGCATCGTTCCCGATCCGTGGAATGGCTGCCTCGTCGGCTTTCCGGGCCTGTGCATCGGCGGCCCGATCTGCGCGCCGCTCGATCTCAGCGGACTGGTCTCCGAAGTGGAAGACCTGCAGGCCCGGCTCAACCCGGTCTATTGGGTCGACCCCGCGCGTCTGCCCGGCTGGTCGGACCTGGACGCCGAGTTCGCCGGCCACCCCAACAAGTGGCGCATCTTCATCGATCCGGTGGAGGTGTTCGTCAACCCGATCGACATCCCGGCCAGCATCGGCAACATCCTCGAGAACATCGTCAAGTCAGCCATCGACGACCTGCTCCCCAGCTGGGTGCCAGGCTGGGCCAAGGACTGGCTGTTCTCGCTGCTCGGTCCGATCCTCGACCTCGTCAAGGGCATCCTCGGCATCGTGGGCAGCATCGAGGACTGGCTGTCCGACCTCCTCGGCAACCAGTTCAACCTGATCGCGCTGATCGAGACCGCGATCGCCGATTATTTCGCCAACCAGTACCCCCTCTACGAATTCGAGGATCCGTACCCGATCCTGCCGGCCAGCGGCGGATTGATCCCGGTGAAGCTGCCGATCCGCAACCTGAGCGCGACGATCAATTCCAGCGAGATGGTCGTGCTTGCCGACGTGGGAGCCTGATGATGATCACCACCTTCGACCGTTTCATGTTCACCCAGGTCGGCCTGGACAGCGCCGCCCTGACGATGCTCGGCACCGTCGTCCACACCCCGCGCGTGCCGGGGCAATACCGGGGTACCGTACGTGCCGGCGGCCTGCCCGAGGCCACGTTCTACGTCAGCGTGGATCCGCAGTGCGCGGTGGCCCAGGTCAACATCGACCTGGCCAGCCTGATGGCCCCGGCATCAGCCACGACCAAGGCGACTGGCGACTGCGGCTGCGGATCGGGCGACGCCGAGGCCGGCGGTTCGCCGCGCTTCGTGGTGCACCCGAAGGGCTACATCGTGTTCCACGTCGGCGGCGGCGCAGGCGGCTATTCGGTCAACCTGCGGCGTGCGGAAGAAGACGTCGAGCACAAGGCGTACGACACGCGCCAGCTGCAGGCCGGCGACATTTTCGCGGCGGTGGTGATCCGGCCCGGCACCTACGCGATGAAGAACCTCGTCAGCGGTGCCCAGGGCGAACTGACCGTGGCGTATCCGGTGATCGGCAAGACCGCATTCAAGCCGCCGCCGGCGCTGCACGTCGACTGCGGCAAGACGTTCGAGCCGCGCGCGGTGCACCTGTTGCCGTCCCAGGGCCTGAACGTGCACGTTCTGGAGGCGACGCATCTGAAGATCGAATTGCTGCGCGCCGACGACGGGCCGGGCAACGCGCCTCCGGGCACGCGAGGCGGCTGGAAGAAGACGGGGCTGCCCGCCGAGTCGTGAACGCAGCCGGCGCTCCACCGATGCTGTTCGACCACGTCGCCGGCGTGCTGTCGGACTGGTCGACGCGCCTGGGGCTGTCCTCGCAAGCCGCGCGGATCATCGGCGCGTATGACACGCTCTGCCGCGAATCGCTGGAGCTGCCGGTCGGCCGCCGGCCGCTGCAGGCGTCGCAGCTGAACGCCGATGGCACGCCGTTCCAGCTGGCGCTGATCCTCGGCGCGGGGAGGCCGGCGCTGCAATTCCTGACCGAGGCCGCAGCGCCCGGCAGCCACGGCGCGGCGCGCCTGCATGCGGCCACGCGCGCGATGCGTCAGCTCGCGGCGCTGATTGGCGCCGAGTCGGCGCTGGTCGAGGTGCAACCCTGGATCGCCGCGCTCGCGCCGCCAGAAGACGCCGACCTGCTGGCCTGCGAGGCCGGCGCGCTCTGGCTGGGGGCAGGCTTCGCCCAGGATTGCGCGGCGTGCATGAAGGTCTACGTCAACGCACGGTGGGGCCCCGCGCCCGCGCGCTGGGGTCGCCTCGACGGACTGGCCGCGCGTTTCGGGCAAGCCGATGCCTGGCGGGCGCTGGCCGCGACGATGCCCGGCGCCGAACCGCTGGGCGCGGCCGTGTTGATCGGCGCCGATGCGCCGCCCTCGGCGCGCCTGTACCTGAGCGGCCAGGGACGCGACCTGGCCGGCGGCCTGGCATTTGCGCAGCGAGGCGGCGGCACGCGCTTTCGCACTCATGTCGAGCAGGCCGCGAGCCTGTTGCTCGATGGATCGCCCGCGTCCGCGACGCGTGCGCTGGTGGCTTCGATCGCAATGCGCAGCGACGGGCTGGCCGATCCCAAGGTGGAGTTGTGCGCGCCGTGGATCTTCGACAGCGATGCGCAGGCCGCGGCGCGTTGCCGTCGCTGGCTGGACCGCATCGACGTCGATCCCGCGCTGTACGAGCATGGCCTGGCACTGTGCGCCGGCGCGATGCCGGACGCATCGGCGTGCGTCGCGCACGCCTACGTGGGCGCGGGCCTGAGCCGGGGCCGCGCCAGCGCCAGCTTCTATTTCAACCCGGCGGCCGGGGCATCGCGCGGTGCCGTCACATGCCGCTGAAAGCGCTGCAGCAGGCGATGGCCGGCGGCCTGGACTTCGTCCTGCGGGGGCAGCACCCCGATGGCCGCTTCATCGACTGGGCGCTCCCGCCAGGCGCGTCGAGCGCGTGGTCGACGGCCTACGTGGGCCTGCTCGTCGCCGAGCTTCCGGAGGGCGACCAGCAGCGCAGTGCCGCGGCGACACGCGCCGCGGCGCACTGGCTGCAGGCCCATCCCGCGGCCGGCGGCGGCTGGGGCTACAACGACACCGTCGGCGCCGATGCCGACTCGTCCGCTTTCGCGCTGCGCCTGCTCGCCCGGACGGGCCTGCCGATCGCGGTGGAACACGTCGATCGGCTGCTGTCGTTCCAGCGCGGCGATGGCGGCTTCTCCACGTATGGCAGCGACGCGGGCTTCGGTGCCTGGGGGCAGAGCCACGCGGATGTGTCGGCAGCCTGCGGCATGGCGCTGGCGATGCCGGGTTCGCCGGCGGCGCCGGCGCCCCTCCAGCGTTGCCTGGCGTACATCGCGACCCGGCGTGGGCCGGATGGCCTGTGGCCGTCGTTCTGGTGGCGTTCGCCCTGGTACGCCACCCACGCGGCCCTGTCGCTGCTGAAGGCGGCCGGCGTGCTGCCGCGACCGCTCGAAGCGAGCTGTATTCGAAGCGACGACAAGCCGCGCAATCCGTTCGAGTGGGCGCTCGCGCTGGAGTGTTCGTTGCTGGCGACACCGCGCCTGGTCGTTCAGGCCCGGACGATGCTGGCCGCCTTGCTCGCCGTGCAGCAGGCCGACGGCGGCTGGCCGAGCGCCCCCGTGCTGCGGCTCGCCCGGCGCGACTGCGCGATGCCGTGGGCCGTCGCCGATGGCGGCCCGCTGTTCGCCGATACGCAGCGGCTGTTCACGACGGCCACCGTGTTGCGCGCGCTGGCGGCGGCCCGCCAGCTGGAAGGCTGAAGGCGTCTACAGGAGGCGCCCGCTCACTGGCGATGCGTCGCGGCCAGGACCTGGTCGTAGATGCCGCCGTCGTCGAAGTGGGTCTTCTGCGCCTGCTTCCAGCTGCCGAACACCTCGTCCACGGTGAACGTGCTCACCTTCGGGAACTCCTTGTGCGCCGTCAGGATCTTCTCGCTGCGCGGACGCAGGCCGTGCTTCGCGGCGATCTCCTGGCCTTCGTCCGAATACAGCCACGCGAGGTAGGCCTCGGCCTCCTTGCGCGTGTGCTTGCGGTCGACGACCTTGTCCACCACCGACACCGGGTTCTCGGCCAGGATGGTGCGCTTCGGGTACACCACCTCGAAGTTGTCGCCGAACTCGGCCTTGATCAGGTCGACCTCGCTCTCGAACGTGACCAGCGCATCGCCGATGTTGCGCTGCGCGAACGTGGTGGTGGCCGCGCGGCCGCCGCCGTCGAACACGGGCACGTTGGCGAAGGTCTTCGCGACCTGGTCGCGCGCCTGCGCCGGCGTGCCGCCCGCCTTGATGGCGCTGCCCCACGACGCGAGGTAGGCGTAGCGGCCGTTGCCCGAGGTCTTCGGATTCGGGATCACGACGCTGACGCCGGCGCGTGCCAGGTCGGCCCAGTCGTGCAAGCCCTTCGGATTGCCCTTGTGCACCAGGATCACCTGCACCGAGGTGGTGGGCGCGCTGTTGTTCGGCAGCCGGGTGGCCCAGTTGGCCGGGATCAGCGCGCCGCGCTCGGCGAGGATGTCGATGTCGGTCGCCTGGTTCATCGTGATCACGTCGGCCTCGAGGCCGTCGATGACGCTGCGCGCCTGCTTGCTGGAACCGCCATGCGACTGGTTGACGACGATCGTCTCGCCGCCCGCCTGCTTCCAGTGCGCGATGAAGGCCGCGTCGTAGTCCTTGTAGAACTCGCGCGTCACGTCGTAGCTGACGTTCAGCAAGGTGACCGGCGCGGCCTGCGTGGCGAAGGCCGCGCAGGCGAGCGCCGCCAGGGTCAGGGAACGGACGACGGAACGACGAAGCGGGCGCATTCAGGCACTTTCGAAAGCTTGGGGACAGCCTTCGATCGTACGGGCTCGCTCATGCCCTCAAGGCCTGGCTGGGCGCATAACGATGCTCGGAAAACGCATGACGGGCGCGCGTCACGCCCGCGCGGGCTTGCGAATGTTCGGCAGCAGGACTGCCACGATGCCCAGCAACGGCAGGTACGCGCAGACGCGATAGACGACATCGATGTTCGTCGCATCCGCCAGGACGCCCAGCGCCGCGGCACCGAGGCCGCCCATGCCGAACGCGAAGCCGAAGAACAGGCCCGACACCGCGCCGACCTTGCCGGGGATCAACTCCTGTGCGTAGACCAGGATGGCCGAGAACGCCGACGACAGGATCAGGCCGATCAGGATCGTGAACGTGGTCGTCCAGGCGAGCCCCACGTAAGGCAGCGCCAGCGCGAACGGCGCCACGCCCAGGATCGAGCCCCAGATCACGGGCTTGCGGCCGATGCGGTCGCCCACCGGGCCGCCGATCAGCGTGCCCGCCGCCGATGCGGCGAGGAACAGGAACAGGTGCATCTGCGCCGACTGCACGTCGAGGCCGAACTTGCCGATCAGGTAGAACGTGTAGAAGCTGCTGATGCTGGCGATGTAGAAGTACTTCGAGAAGATCAGCACCAGCAGCACGCAGACGGCACTCACGACGTGGCGGCGCGGCAAGGTGGATGCGGTGGCGCGCAACGCGCCCCTGGCCGCGGCGACGCGGTGCGTCGCATACCAGCGGCTCACCTGCGACAGCAGCGCGATGCCGATCAACGCGACGAGGCCGAACCAGGCGACGCTGCTCTTGCCGTGCGGCACGATCACCGCGGCGGCCACCAGCGGCCCCAGTGCGCTGCCGGTGTTGCCGCCGACCTGGAACAGCGACTGCGCCAGGCCGTGCTGGCCGCCCGAGGCCATGCGTGCGACGACTCCGGGTGGAAGATCGACGAGCCGGTGCCCACCAGCGCGGCGGCGACCAGCACCGAACCGAAATTGGGTGAGTACGCGAGCAGCACCAGGCCCAGCAGCGTGAAGGTCATGCCCGCCGGCAGCGAGTACGGCACGGGCTTCTTGTCGGTGTACAGGCCCACCAGCGGCTGGAACAGCGAGGCCGTGAGCTGGTAGGTGAGGGTGATGAGGCCGATCTGGCTGAAGCTGAGCGAGAACTCGCCCTTGAGGATCGGGTAGATCGCCAGGATCAGCGACTGCATCATGTCGTTGATCAGGTGGGCGGTGCTGATCGCGCCCAGCACGCGGAACGAGGCACCGCTTCGGAGGGCGGGGGCGGGCGAGGCAGTGGTGGCGGTCGACGACATCGTTTGCGGGAGCGTGGCTGTGAGAACGGCCGATGTTAGGGATACGATGAATGCCTGTCTCGCGCCGTTCGGGCCTTGATCGGTGCGAAAAGGACATGCCACCCGAGAATCGAATGCCCCGCCGCGACCCCTTCCTGAACCCGGCCATCCTCGCCACGATCGATGCCAGCGAGATGCCCGTGTTCACGCGGGCCACCGACTATCCCGAGGGCCACGTCGTCGACTGGCACGTGCATGCGCGAGGACAGCTCGTCCATGCCGTGCATGGCGTGATGATGGTGGCCGCCGAAGGCGGGCAGTGGATCGTCCCGTCGACCCGGGCGATCTGGATGCCGGCCGGCGTCGCGCATCGGATCCGCTGCGTCGGCGTCGTGCACATGCGCAGCCTCTACATCCGGCCCGACGCCGCGCCGCAGTTGCCGCCGCGTGCGCATGCCGTGGGCGTCTCCGCGCTGCTGTGCGAGCTGATCCAGGCGGCGACCGAGGTCGAGCCACCGTATGCAGAGGACTCACGCGACGGTCGCCTGATGCGCCTGTTGCTGGACGAACTGCACGCGTTGCCGGTGCTGCCGCTGCACCTGCCCCAACCGGCCGACGAGCGCCTGCGTCGCATCTGCATGCGCATCGCGGAGCAGCCCGACGACGTCTCGACGCTGGCAGACTGGGCCGCGAAGCTGGGCGTCGACGTGAAGACGATCCAGCGCCTGTTCGCGCGCGAGACCGGGATGACGTTCGGCCAGTGGCGCCAGCAGGCGCGGCTGCTGCACGGGCTGGAGCGCCTGGCCGTCGGCGACAAGGTGGTGGAGGTGGCGCTGGCGCTGGGCTACGACAGCCCGAGCGCGTTCGCGGCGATGTTCAAGCGCCAGTTCGGCGAGACGCCCAGCGCGTTCTTTCGCTGATCTTCGCGCCGTCCTGTAGGGAGTTCTCGACGCGACGCCGTCCGCTCCTCCCCTGGCTGCGCAATTGTCCAGCGCTGTCGATAACAGGACGGACCAACCTGGAGTCGCGGCCATGAAATTCACCGACCTGCGCGTCAAGACCAAGCTGATGCTTAGCTTCGCCTTCCTTGCGGCCATCGTCCTGCTCGTCTCGGCGCTGTCGCTGCATTCTCTGGGCAATTCGAACGACCGCTTCGCCAACTACCTGGCGGGCGTCGGCACGCGCGAGCGTCTGGCCACCGACATTCGCGGCGCCGCCAGCGCGCGCGCCATCGCGGCTCGCAACCTGGTGCTGGTGACCGAGAGCAAGGATACCGAGCTGGAGAAGGCGGCCGTGCTGCAGGCCGACGCGGATGTCACCGGCGCGGTCGACAAGCTCAAGGCGGCCGTCGCAGCGGCGTCGGACGTGACCGAGCGTGACCAGGCGCTTTTCGCCGAGATCGTGCGCGTCGAGGGGCTGTACGGGCCGGTGGCGCGCGATATCGTCGCCAAGGCCCTTGGCGGCCAGAAGGAGGCTTCGATCGCCCGCATGAACGCCGATTGCCGCCCGCTGCTGGCCGCGCTGCTGAGGGCCACCGACGCCTACATCGCGTACGACCGGGCCCAGGCGGCCCAGCGCGTCAAGATGGCCGAGGCCAGCTTCACCAGCGACCGCATGCTGCTGGTCACCGTGTGCAGCGCGGCCGTGCTGATCGCGCTGGCCATGGGCTGGATGCTGGCGTCCGCCGTCACCCGCCCGCTGGAGCGTTGCGTGGTGCTCGCCGAGGCCGTGGCCGCCGGCGACCTGAGCTCCGACATCGTCGTCGACCGCAAGGACGAGACGGGCCAGCTGCTCGCCGCGTTGAGCAGGATGAACCGCAGCCTGGTGACGATGGTGAGCCAGGTGCGCCAGTCGGCCGAGGGCATCGCGACGGCCTCGTCGGAGATCGCATCGGGCAACCAGGATCTGTCCAGCCGCACCGAACAGCAGGCCAGCGCGCTGCAACAGACCGCGGCGTCGATGCAGCAGATGACCTCCACCGTGCAGCAGAGCGTCGACAACTCGCGCGCCGCCAGCCAGCTCGCCATCGCGGCGGCCGATGTCGCCGGCAAGGGCGGTCGGGTGGTGCAACGCGTCGTCACGACGATGAGCGAGATCAGCGCGTCCAGCAAGAAGATCGCCGACATCATCGGCACGATCGACGGCATCGCGTTCCAGACCAACATCCTCGCGCTGAATGCCGCGGTGGAGGCGGCGCGTGCCGGCGAGCAGGGCCGCGGCTTCGCGGTGGTCGCCTCCGAGGTGCGCAGCCTGGCGCAGCGCTCCGCGCAGGCCGCGCGCGAGATCAAGGGCCTGATCGGCGACAGCGTCAACAAGGTCGAGGCCGGCTCGACGCTGGTCGGCGAGGCCGGGGCGACCATGGACGATGTCGTCGCCCAGGTGCGCCGCATGACCGACCTGATGGGCGAGATCAACGCGTCGTCCACCGAGCAGACCACGGGCATTCAGCAGGTCAACACGGCGATCGCGTCGATCGACCAGGGAACCCAGCAGAATGCCGCGCTGGTGGAGCAGAGCGCCGCCGCTGCCGAGAGCCTCAAGCAGCAGGCTGCTGGACTGCTGGGACTGGTCGCCGCCTTCAAGACGGCCGACGTGCGCCGCGCTGCGTTCGCCTGAGTCGGGCGCGACTTGCGGCGTTGACAGCAGGGGCGCGGCCGCGCCGCCGCCGACCGCATGGCCCGTCCGGGCTAGAATCGCCGCAGCGCGGGATTCGTATAATGGCAATACCCATGCTTCCCAAGCATGAGCCGCGGGTTCGATTCCCGCATCCCGCTCCAAGTAACGCTCCACACTCAGCGTGTGACTTTGGGAAGCCTCTAAGGTCTTGAAATTACAAGGAATTTCTCAGCTGGGCTTTGCTGACATTCCGTGGAATCTGCCTGCAACGCATCCAATCAGGAACATCTTTTGGCCCATCAATGCGGTACTCGGGGTACCGCACGATCGCTGTTCGAAGGTCTACCGCTGAAGCGGCCACGACTTCTGTCCCATCTAATCTGGGATTTGGAGTTCGAGAATGGCGCTCACCGATCCGCGTATCCGGAATGCAAAGGTAACGGGCAAGACCTACAACCTTGGTGACTACGATGGGTTGTCGCTGCTTGTCTCGGCCAAGGGCGGCAAGGCTTGGCACTTCCGGTACAACTGGCTGGGCAAGCGGTCAAGGATGTC
>FSXQ01001551.1_pt1 | contig 18171 bp, 14 predicted proteins | sample 1638011 | NCBI WGS metagenome assembly FSXQ01 (sample SAMEA3914789, study PRJEB12502) | metagenome | biome: forest; material: soil | place: Canada | collected 2011-07-03 | depth 0.3 m | reverse complement strand
GGCGTTGTACTTGGCCGCCAGCGACACCTTCTCGGTCTCCGCCGTGACGATGGGCAGGAACTTCACGCCCAGCGGCGCGCGCGTCTTGCTCGCGAAGAAATCGGTCACCGACGTGTCGCTGCCGTGCACGATCTTCACTGCATCCTCCACCGACATCGCGTGCACCGCGTTGAGCAGCAGCGGCTTGGCCTCGGGCACGGCCGACTCGGCCGCGCGGTTCATCGAGTTCACCAGGTCGTCCACGCGCTGCTGCTGGCCGATCATGCGCAGCATCGACGCCGCGCTCTTCAGCGCGCCCGGCAACGGGATCTTCACCTGCGGGTTGTCGAGAAAGCCGCCCGGCTTGCCGAGAAGCGACACCGCGCTGTCGGCGCCGCGCTCGAGCGCGGCGCGCACGCCCGACGCGGCCTCCGTCTCACCGAGCGCGAAAGCGTCGACCGACTTCCCCAGCAGCGCGAGACAGGCCGTCCGGGCGAGAACGAGCGTGGCGAGGGCCGGCGTAAACTGACGTCGTTGCATCGTGGAGTCCCATGAAGTTCGTTCGCGCCCTGATCGTTCCCGTTGCGCTCACGGCTGTGGTCGGACTGGCGCTTGCTATCGTAGCGGGTTGCGGGCGCGTCGAACAGGCGCCCGCCGTGTCCTACACCTTGCTCGACGGCCGCAAGGGCGACCTCGCCGCGTTGCGCGGGCGCGTGGTGCTGGTCAACTTCTGGGCCACCGACTGCGCACCCTGCGTCGAGGAGATGCCCGCGATGGTGGCCAACTGGCGCCATTTCGAGCCCCAGGGCTTCGACACGCTGGCGGTCTCGATGCACTACAACGCGCCGGCACTCGTCGCCAACTTCGCCGAGGCGCGCGCGCTGCCGTTCGGCGTCGTCATCGACAACACCGGCGAGATCGCGAAGCGGCTGGGCGGCGTGCAATTCACGCCCACCTCGCTGCTGATCGACAAACACGGTGCGATCGTCCGGCGCTGGGTCGGCAAGACCGACTTCGCGACCGTCGGCCCGCTGATCGCCGAGCTCCTGCAACAACCGTGATCGCCTAGACGCGAGCAGCCGACGGCTGCGCCGGGCAGACGCCTGACCCGGCCTTCCGGCAGGCCAGGCCCGCGCCTGGAAGGCCGTGGCGAGGCCGCGTCATGCCGTTCGGGACGATTCGACGGCTCCCCCTCGAAGGCAGCCACGTCCCTTCGCCCACTCAGAACTTCCCGAGCACGTTCACGAATGCGCCGCGGCTGCGGCAGCTCAGGTCGGTGGGGTCGTCGGAGAGGTTGGTGAAGTTGCAGCCCAGCGTGAGTAGGCGCTCAGAAGGTGGCCTAGTTCCGTCTTCCGGTCTTCAGCGCCCCCCGAAATGGTCGAAGTCATGAAGGCGCAAGCCCGACGTCGCACTCGGCATGCAAGAGCTCGACCAATGCCCTTCGTGAATGCCCACCCGCACCTCGTCGGGAACCAGGAAGCACATGACTACATCGCCGTCGAATCCTCACCCGCCCGCCGATCCAGTCCTGCGAGCGCTGGCGGCGACCGCCCTGGCGACTGGATTCCTGATACCTGGCGCGGCGAATGCGGCTCAACCCTCGGTCGCGGAAGCTCGTCGAGTGGTGGCCGCCGCCGCGCAGCACGCTGCGCCGTGGAACGGCCCGCATTCCGGGCCGCAGGCCCAATCCAGCAAGACCGTGGTCATCGTGGCGGAGGACTTGCGCAACGGGGGAGTCGTCGGCGCGGCGCAAGGCATGCGAGAAGCAGCCAAGGTGCTCGGCTGGAACATCAGGATCATGGACGCCGGCGGTACCGCGGCAGGACGCACGCGGGCGCTGGCCAGTGCGCTCGCGGTATCACCCGACGGCTTGGTGCTGTGCGGATCTGACGCTGTCGAGGCCAATCCTGAGCTCGCTGCCTTCACGGACAAGGGCATACCCATCGTTGGCTGGCACGCCGGCCCCGCGCCAGGCCCGATCGCCGGGACGCCTGTCGCGACGAACGTGACGACGGACCCGCTGGAAGTCGCGCGCGTGACGGCCATGGATGCCGTGGCGCAGTCCGAAGGGCACGCCGGCGTGGTGATCTTCACGGACTCCCGGTTCCGCATCGCGATGGCCAAGGCTGACGCCATGGCCGCGGTCATTCGCGCCTGTGACGGCTGCGCCGTTCTCGAAATACGCGACGTGGCGCTTTCCGACGCGGACACGAAGATGCCCGGGGTCGTGCGGAACCTGCTGCAGCACTACGGCCGGCGCTGGACGCATGCCCTGGCGATCAATGACGTCGTGTTCGACCGGGCCGTTCCGGTTCTGACTTCGGCTGGCCTGCAAGGCCCGAGCTTGCTGTCCGCGGGCGATGGCAGCGCCGCGGCCTTTCTTCGCATCCAGGCGCGGACGTTCCAGACCGGCACCGTGGCCGAGCCGCTGAACCAGCAGGGTTGGCAGGCGCTGGACGAATTGAACCGCCTGTTCGCGCACCAGCCGGCCAGCGGCTTCGTCGCCCCGGTTCACCTCGTGACATCCGACAACATCGCCTTCGATGGTGGCCCACGATTGCAGTACGACCCCGACAACGGCTATCGCGAGATCTACCGCCGCATCTGGCAACGCTGATCGGCCACGACCCGTGTCGATTGCAACCCATCCACGTCCGCCGAGTCCGATCGACCTGCTGGCCTCGTCACGCTTGCCGCGTTCGCTGCGGGGCCAGTTCACGCTCGCGCTCTGGATCCTGGCGCTGCTGTCCCTGGCGGGGGGACTCGCGTCGGTCTACGCACTGCGTACGTCCAGCAGCACGGCGCAGCAGCTGGCCCACGAGCGATTGACGCGCATGCAGCAGGCGCAGGAAATCGTTCAACGGACCTTGCTGATCGACCGCGAGGCCGATCGCCTCCTGGCCGCACCATCGCTGGCGGCGATGCAGGAAAGCTACGCCTCCGTGGTCAAGCAGACAACCGGGCTGGACAGCGCCGTCCAAGGAATGACCGCCACCGGCGACGGCGTCTCCGTGCTCGACCTGCAGCAGGCGAACCAGTTATTCCGCAACACCGTGGACGTCGCCGCGGAGTTGCGCGAAAGCGTGCTGCGAGCGCAGGACTCCCTCGATCAGCTTCTTGAAGAAAGCGCGCGGCGCCTGGAGACGGACGGACGAGAGAACATATCGCTGGCGAATTTTCTCTACCGGCTCGAGGACGCCGAGAGTCCCGCAGCTGTCGAGCGACTGCGGGCGCAATTCATCCAACGCGCATCGTCCGTGAAGTCGGTCGCGTGGAACTCGCGTGACCCGTTTTCGGAGCGCCTGGGGTTGCTCGACAAGCGCGCGAAGCTGCACCAATGCCGCGACCGACTGACGCAGCAATCGCAATTGCTCGTGATGGCGGCCCGCCAGCAGTCCGCCTCGCTCGACTCCGACTATCGCGCGGCCGTCCAACAACTCGTCGACCAGTCCCGGCATGAACAGAACCGGGTTCTCGCGCTGTTGGCCAGCAGCCTGCTTTTCACATGGCTGGTATCTACCGTATTCCGGCGCCACGTGCTGAGACGGCTGCAGCATGTCAGCCGTTATTTGCTGCTGGACAGCGCCTCGTCGATGCCGCTCGAAGCGCTGGTGCGGGGACGCGACGAGATCGGCGACATGGCGCGCGCCGTCGATCGCTTCCTGGCTGACCGTGCCAAGCTCGACCTTCGAACGGCCGAACTGCAGGAGACCCAGGATCGACTGGTGACCGCCGCGCGCCTTGCCGGCATCGCCGAGATCGCCACCAACATCCTGCACAACGTCGGCAACGTGCTCAACAGCATCAACGTCTCCGCGGACGTGATCGGCGCGAAATTGCGCACCTCCAAGGTGGGCGGGTTGGCGCGCGCCGTACGCCTCATGGACGAGCACGCCGGGAATCTGGGGGAGTTCCTGACGCACGATGCCAAGGGACAGCTGTTGCACAGTTACCTGCGCGACCTCGGACCCGCGCTCGAGGCCGAGCACCAGTCCATGTCGACGGAATTGGCGGCCCTGTGCAAGAGCGTCGATCACGTCAAGAACGTCGTGGCGACACAGCAGTCCCATGCAGACGCCCCGCGGGTCGTCGAGATCCTCGATGTCGGAGAGCTGGCGAGCGATGCGCTGCGCATGTGTTCCGAAGCGCTGGCACGGCACAAGGTCCTGATCGTCAACAACGTCAAGCAGCTTCCTGCCCTCCCGCTGGACTCGAACCGGATGCTCCAGGTCCTGGTCAACCTCATCGGCAACGCCAAGCAGGCGTTCGAGAACGTGACGGACCGCAGTCCGTGCGTCACGCTCGACGCGGATCTGGAAGAGGCCTCGGGCGCAAAGGTGCTGCGCATCACCGTCGCCGACAACGGCGAAGGAATTTCACCGCAGAACCTGACCCGGATCTTTTCGCACGGCTTCACCACGCGGAAGAACGGTCACGGCTTCGGTTTGCACGGCTGCGCGCTCGCCGCGCAGGAAATGGGGGGTACGCTGACCGCGCGCAGCGACGGGCCGGGACGCGGCGCTGCATTCATTCTCCAGATCCCGATTGCCGCCCAGGAGGCCGGACGATGAGCGTCGCCGCGAACCGCCGTATTCTGCTGATCGACGACATGCCGGCGATCCACGAGGACTTTCGCAAGATCCTCTGTCCTCCCGCGCGCGCGGCCGCCGGCCTCGATGCCATGGAGGCCGCGCTGTTCGGGACGGAAACCGTACCGGCGGCGATCGCGGATTTCGAGCTCGAATCCGCCTACCAGGGACAGGAGGGTCTCGGCCGCGTCGAACAGTCCCTGGGCGTCGATCGACCGTACGCGCTGGCCTTCGTCGACATGCGCATGCCGCCGGGTTGGGACGGGCTTCAGACGATCGAGCGGATATGGGCGGTCGACTCCCGGATCCAGATCGTCATCTGCACCGCGTATGCCGATCACTCGTGGGAGGACGTGCTGACGCGGCTGGACGCGCGCGATCGTCTCCTGATCCTGAAGAAGCCGTTCGACGCCATCGAAGTTCGGCAGCTCGCGAATTCGCTCTCGACCAAGTGGGAGACGACTGAACGGCTCAAGGCGCAGTTTGCGGCGCTGGAGAGCATCGTGGCTGAACGCACGCGCGACATCACGCTCGCCAGCGAGGCACTTCAGGCCCAGATCATGGAGCGCAAGCACCTCGAGAGCCAATTGGTTCAATCCGAGAAACTCGCGTCCATCGGTCAGCTCGCCGCGGGCGTTGCCCACGAGATCAACAACCCGATCGGCTACATCTTCTCGAACTTCGGAACGCTGGAAGGATACCTGGCGCGATTGTTCGAGATGCTCGCCGCCTACGAGGCGGCCGAGCCCTGCGTGAATGCGCCCGAGGTGGCCGCCGCGCTCCAGAGGCTGCGCGAACACGTGGAGCTGGACTTTCTGCGAGAAGACATCCCGTCGCTCATGAGCGAGTCCAAGCAAGGCATCGTGCGCGTGCGCCAGATCGTGCAGGACCTGAAGGACTTCTCGCGCGTGGACTCCTCGAAGGACTGGCAGCTCGCGAATCTGCATCAAGGCATCGATTCGACATTGAACGTCGTCGCGAGCGAGATCAAGTACCGTGCCGAGGTCGTCAAGGAATACGGCTCGATTCCGGACATCGAGTGCATGCCCTCGCAGATCAACCAGGTGGTGATGAACCTGGTGGTGAACGCCGCTCACGCGATGGGCGAGCAGCGCGGCCGCATCACTATTCGAACCGGGTGCGTTGCCGATCAGGTGTGGATCGAGGTGGCCGACGACGGCTTGGGCATCCCGCCCGAAACGCTCAAACGGATTTTCGAGCCGTTCTTCACGACCAAGCCGGTCGGGCAAGGGACCGGTCTCGGGCTGTCGCTGTCCTACGGCATCGTCCAGAAGCACCGCGGACGCATCGAGGTGCGAAGCACGGTCGGCGAGGGCACGACGTTCACGGTGACGCTGCCAACCTGCCAGGGCCAGCCCGCAAGCAACGACGAGCCGGAATCGATCTGAGGCCGGGCCCACGGCTCGCATTGCGTTCCATGGATTCGCGGAAGCCAGACCCAGGGTCGGCCCCATGCGGATCGATCTTCGGCGCGAGCTGCCCGCGGACGGATTACTGGAGCGTTCGACCGGATACCCCTGCCGGGAACCAGAAATGCTTTGTACCGGGATACCCTGTGGGCTATAACGGGTAGAAGCTCGCGCGTAGACGATCGGATCCGCCGACCCTGCGCCGGAGAGCACCGACTCGACGGTGCAAACCGAGGGCGGCATACGACGCAGCTGGGAGGCAGCGGAATGAAGACGGCACATCGTCGAACTGCCCCGGACCAGGTCGAGCGCTTCAGAGGCCTGGTCGCGGACGGTCTCTGGCTGGAGTTCGAAGACACCCGAACGGCCTGGCTCGCCGAGGTTCTCGACCGGCGCGCGAACGCGAGCGGCGTGACGGCGGAGACCTATCTGGATCGCCTCCAGGCTGCGGTACCGCCCGCTGAACTCGCGGCGCTCGCGCGCGAGTTGACGGTGGGAGAAACCTGTTTCTTCCGCAACATCCGGGCCTCGGTGAAGTTCGAGGCGCGCAACCTCGGCGGCGACGACGCCGAGCTGTGGCAACCAGATGCCCACGACATCGTCTTCTGTCGCAATGTCCTGACGTACTTCACGCCGCGGGGCACCCAGGCTCTCGTGGCACGCATCGCGCGATCGCTCGCGCCGAACGGAACCCTGTTCCTCGGGAGCGCCGAGACTCCTCGCTCTGTGCCGGGAGGGCTTGGGCGACGGCCGCGGCGCCGCCGACAGCGACCAGTTCGCGATCCACCTCGATCCGACGTTCGCGATGCCGCGCATGCACCTGGGCCTGCTGGCGCAACGTGCCGGCGACCGCGAGGCAGCGAGGCGCGAACTTGGCCAGGCTGCCGCATTGCTCCAGCGCGAGGATGCGTCGCGCCTGCTGCTGTTCGGCAGAGGCTTTCGGCGCGAGGCGCTGCTCGCGCCTTGCCGGGCCGAACTGCAGGCCTGTGGCGGCGCGGCATGAGCCCGTGCGGCCATCCGAAGATCGGATCGACCACCGTGCGCAGCGCTGAAATCCGGGACGCGTCTTCAGCTTCCCTTCGATTGCTCCAAGCGGATCCACGTGTCGACGACGGCGGGATCGAAACGCGTTCCGCTTTCCGCAATCGAGCGTCCGGCCAACGCCTTGGCGTCGCAGCGGGCGATACCGGATCGCCCATGCCCGAGATCGTCGACGGCATCTGCAAACGCGAGGATCCGCGCGCCCAGCGGGATGTCCGCTCCTGCGCTTCCAAGCGGAAATCCCTGTCCGTCGAATCGCTCGTGATGCGCCTCGATCAGGGCGGCGACCGGCAGCATGTCTTCCATCGCCGCCAGCGCTCGCGCAGAGAGACCGGGATGATCACGGTAGATGCCGTCGTCTTCCGAGATCCCCTTGCCGTCGAGCTGCAAGAGCGTCTCGTCCGAGAGCCCGATGAGGCCGACGTCGTGCAGCAATCCCGCGACGAAGACGTCGAGCACGGCCTCCGAAGGCAGCTCCATGCTGCGGGCGAGATCGCGCGCCAGGGTCGCCACGCGACGTCCGTGCTCGAACAAGCCCGTGCAGCGAACCTCGAGGAGATTCGTCAACACCTTGACCGACTGGAGATAGTGACGTTGCCGCGCGGAATCCGAATTTCGCCTGTCCGCGGCGTGCTGTTCCTGCAACTGCTGCAGCTCGTCGTTGAGCTGACGCAGTTGTCCGCCCTGGGTCGCGCTCATGTCGAGCAAGCGCTCCTGGTCTTTCAAGCGCTGGCGCTGTTCCAGACCTTCTCGCACGGACTCGACGAGCTCCCGCTCGTCCCAGGGCTTCTGCAGATAGCGAAAGATCCGGCCGCGGTTCACCGCCAGGATCGTGGCTGCGGTGTCGGAATATCCGGTGAGCAGGATACGCACCGTGTCCGGCCAGTCGCGGCAGATCCGCTCGAGCAACTGCGCGCCGTCCATGCCCGGCATGCGCATGTCCGAGACCACGAGGTCGATCGGCAACTCGGCCATGAACTCCAGGGCCTGAACGCCGCTCGTCGCCGTGATGACGGCAACGTCCGACGAACGCAAGCTGCGCTTGAGCGCCGAAAGGATGCCGGGCTCGTCATCGACGCAAAGCACGGTCTTCTTCGCGCGGGGCGTGGGCGCGGCGAGGTCTTCTCCGCCTCTTTCGGAGGCGGCCGCGTCATGCGGAGTCGACGGCATCATCGTTGTCAGTTCCTACTCATCAGCTGGTTCGGATGTTCATGCTGACCCGCATCGCCAGGCAGCGCAATGGCTTGCGTCGGAGACGGCGTCTTCCCCGGGACATATTCCTCATCCCCATGGTCCAGTACCGTGGCCGGAGCCTGCTCGACGGGCAATCAGCAGGCCGGGACACCGCCCCGGATTTATCGGGCTTCCACCCGCTTTTTCCGATTCGCGCGCCGATGATTCGCCCTAAGATGATTCGATCGACTTCGCCCCGTTTCGCAGGGAACAAGCAAACACGACTCCTTGGATCAGTGGCGGATCGCGGGAAATGAAGTGACGAATCGTCCCCAGGAGCGATCCATGGCAACCCTGCCGATGACATCGGCCGACACAACCGCGACGCCTTCTCCCGTGCCCCCGACGTTGTTGCTGGTGGACGACGAGCCGTCCATTCTCAGTGCGCTGCGTCGCTTGTTCCGTCCGCAGGGATACCGCATTCTCGCGGCCGAAGGCGGCGCGGCGGCCCTCGAACTCGTCGCAAACGACACCGTCGACCTCGTCATCTCGGACATGCGCATGCCCGGCATGGACGGCGCCCAATTCCTGGAGAAGATCCGGCACCTGCAGCCCCACGCGGTCCGCATCCTGCTGACCGGATACGCCGACATCAGCTCGACCATTGCCGCGATCAACGGCGGAGAAATCCACCGTTACATCGCCAAGCCGTGGGACGACAACGACATCCTGCTCGTCGTGCGCGAGGCCCTGGCGCGGCGTGACCTCGAAGTCCGCAATCGCGAGTTGACGGAACTCGCCGGCCGCCAGAACGAGCAGCTGCGCAGCCTGAACGCGAACCTCGAGGAGCGCGTACGTCACCGTACAGCGGAGATCGAGCAGATCAACGACATGCTCAACGTGGCCTACGCGGAGCTCAAGTCGAACTTCATGCTGTCCATGCAGATCTTCGCTGGCCTCATGGAACTTCGGCACAACGGCATGTCCGGCCACTCGCGGCGCGTGTCCGAGTGGGCGCGGCGCGTTTGCGCCATCCTGAAGCTCGACGACCGGACCAGCCAGGACATCTATGTCGCGGGGCTGCTCCACGACATCGGCAAGATCGGCTTCCCGGACGGCCTGCTCGGCAAGCCGGTGTCGCTCATGTCCGCCGACGAAGCCGCACGTTATCGCAAGCACCCGTTGAACGCGGAGGCCGCGCTGATGCCGCTGGTGCAGCTGCAGCCCGTCGCGAAGATCATCCGGTCGCAGCACGAGCGCCATGACGGCAACGGCTTCCCGGACGGCCTCGAGGCCGCAGAGATCCCGTTTGGCGCCCGCGTCCTGGCGCCGATCATCGACTATGAGAACTTGCTGACCGGAACGCTGGCCGAGCGCCGCTTCTCGCCCGAGGATGCCGCCGCAAGCATCCGGCGCGGCGCGGGCAGCCGGTACGACGCCAAGATGGTGGACGCACTGCTCGACGCGCTCAAGCAACCGCTCGATGAGTCGCTTGACGATCGGTGCATATCGGCAACGGAACTCGTCGCCGGAATGGTCCTGTCGCGGGACCTCGTGAGTCCGCAAGGAACCCTGCTGCTCGCCGCGGGCTATGCATTCGACGCGCGCGTCGTGCGCCAGGTGCGCGAGTACGCACAACGAGAAGGCGCGAAGCTGATGCTCCACGTCCTCCGCGAGACGGCTGCGGCGCCGCAGCCATGACACCCCAGGGAGTATCAAATGCTTCGAATCCTCCTCGTCGATGACGAGAGCGGCGTACTGAATGCGCTGCTGCGACTTCTGCGACTGACGCCCATCGTGGTGCGAGGCGTGGAGTGGCGTCCCCGCGTCGACGTCTTCACCTCCCCGGTCGAGGCCCTGAAGTCTGCTGCGGAGTGCGCCTACGACCTCGTGGTGTCCGACTTTCGCATGCCGGAGATGGACGGTGTCGCGGTATTGCGCCGCATGCGCGACCTGCAACCCGACTGCGCGCGCGTGATCCTGTCCGGCTATACCGATCTCAATGGCTTGATCGGTGCGATCAACGAGGCGCGCATCGACCGCTTCATCGCCAAGCCGTGGAGCGACTTCGAGTTCATCAGCACCCTGGCGCAGGTGCTCGAGATCCGTGCGCTGCGGATGGAAAACGAGGCGCTCGCCGACCAGGTCAGGCGGGACCGCGGAGAGATCTCTCCCGCCGAACTCGAACTGAAGCGACTCGAGCGCCAGGAGCCCGGCATCACGCATGTGCAATGGGGCCCGGACGGGTCCGTCGTCATCGACATGGACGAAATCGCCGAAGCGTTGCGCGGTCATGGAGACTGAATTCGCCCGCGGCAACTTCGCGGGCGACAGCCCGGGCGAGGCCGAGACGGCGTGTCGCACCGTCCTGCATGCCTTGAGCCTGCCGGCCTTCCTGCACCGCGGCGGACGCCTGCTTTGCGGCAACGCGGCTCTTGCGCGCCTGCTCGGCTACACGCAGGACCAGTTGCTGGCGCTGACCCACGACCAGCTGGCGGAGCCCGGGATCCGCGAGAAGATGGCCGCGTACGGCAGGGACTGCCTCGAGCGGGACCGGGAGCCTGCCGCGACGGAGATGACCCTTCGCACGGCGAGCGGGGATGATCGCTTCGTCGAACTGACGGCGCGCCGGATCGACATCGCGGGGCGCGCGATGGTGCTGTCGACCTGCCAGGACCTGAGCGACATCAGGCACGTCCAGACCAGCCTGCTGAACATGAGCCAGGTGCTGAACCAGATCCTAGACAGCGACCCGGTGGCGACCTTCGTCGTCGACGCGGAGCATCGCGTGACGCACTGGAACCGGGCCTGCGAGCAGCTGACCGGCCGGGATTGGTGGGACATGCAGGGCGTGGTCGACAAGGGCACTGTCTTCTACGGCGCCGCGAGACCTTTGCTCTGCGACCTGATCGTCGACGGTGCCAGCGCCGAGAACCTGCAGGTGCTGTATCACGGAAACATACGTGCCTCGAAGATCAGCGAGGGCGCGTACGAGGCCGAATCGTTCTTTCCGAACTTTGGAGAGTCGGGGCTTTGGCTCTTCTTCACGGCCGCGCCCCTGAGAAATTCGGAGGGCAAGGTCGTCGGCGCGATAGAGACGCTCCAGGACGTGACCCAGCGACGCAACGCAGAGGAAGAGCTGCTGCGGCATCGCAATCAACTCGAGCTGCTGGTCGGCGAGCGTACGGCTGAACTCGACAGCACGAACCGGGAGCTGTCCGCATTCATGGAAAACGCCAGCGTGGGCATCCTGGCCATCGCCGACCGGCGCATCGTCCGCCACAACAAGAAGTTCGGCGAGATGTTCCTCGCCGAGGGTCAAAGCGCTGCGGGCCGCGCGACGGCCGACTTCTTTTGCTCGCCGGCAGACTACGAGGAGTTCGCCAGCATTGCGTTTCCCAAGCTCGCCGAAGGGCGTTCGTTTCAGCACGAGATGATGTTGTCGAGGCTCGACGGCAAGCAGCTTTGGATCCAGATGATCGGCTACGTCTCGAACGCCGACGATCCTGCGGCCGGCGCCTGGTGGCTGCTCCAGGACCGCAGCGAGGTCCGGCGGACGCAGGAGGCGCTGGAGACGAACTACGCGCGCCTGAAGGAGACCAATCATCGGCTCGAGGAAGCTCAGAACCAGTTGCTGCAGTCCGAAAAGATGGCGTCGATCGGTCAGTTGGCCGCCGGAGTCGCGCACGAGATCAACAACCCGATCGGATTCGTCAATTCGAACCTGAATTCCCTGAAGCACTACGTCGACGATCTCCTCAGGCTCATCGCCGACTACGAGTCGACGGAAACGCAGCTCGAGCCGGAGTCACGCCAGCGCCTGCAGGCTGCGAAGAAGGACGTCGACCTCCAGTACATGCTGGAGGACTTGCCGGTCCTTCTGCGCGAGAGCGCCGACGGCCTGGGTCGCGTCAAGCGGATCGTCCAGGATCTCAAGGACTTCTCGCGGGTCGACAACTCCGACTGGGCGGAGGCCGACCTGAACGCCGGGCTGGACTCGACCTTGAACGTCGTGCTCAACGAGGTGAAGTACAAGGCCGACGTCGTGAAGCACTACAGCGTGCTGCCGCCGGTGCGCTGCCTCGCGGCGCAGCTGAACCAGGTGTTCATGAACTTCATCGTCAACGCGGCGCATGCGATCGAGTCCCGCGGCGTCATCACGCTGTCGAGCGGCCATTGCGGGGCCTGGGTCTGGATCGAGGTCGCCGATACCGGCAGCGGCATGTCCGAGGAAGTCCAGCGGCGAATCTTCGAGCCCTTCTATACGACGAAGCCGGTCGGCAAGGGCACCGGGCTCGGATTGTCGCTGTCATTCTCGATCGTGCAGAAGCACAAAGGCATCATCAAGGTGAAGTCCGAACCCGGCAAGGGCAGTGCGTTCCGGGTCTGGATTCCCGTGGATCCGGAGGGCTCGGACGAAGCGCTGGCCCTGCCTGCCGAAGCGCAGGCGGGCTGAAGGGGCAGCCGGTGGACATCGCTGACCGCCCCCACCCCATGGACTCGTCGGAGCTGGATGACGTCCTGCTCGACCACGTCCACGCCGGCGTCTGCGTGATCCGCGACATGCGCTTCCTCTACGTGAACCGGTGCCTCGCGGACATGCTGGAATATGAGCTGCCCGACATGCTCGACGGAATGGACGCGCTGCAGATCGTCCATCCCGACGATCGCGCGCTTGTCCTCGAGAAGGTACGGCGCCGGGTCGCCGGCGAAGTCACCGCGCCCTACGACATCCGCATCGTCGGGCGTACGGGCCGCGCCGTGGACGCACGGGTGTGCGGGAGGCACATTCGATTCGCTGGCGAGGTCGCCAACCTCGTCACGATGACCGACATCAGCGAGGTCAAGCAGGCGCTGAACTCCGCGGGACGGCGCGCGCAAATGCTAGCGCTGACGGAGGACCTCTGCCGCGGGGCTTCGCTCGAGATCAACCTCCGCGAGGATCGAGTAGCGGTCTCAGCAGGTCTTTGGACATTGCTCGGTTGCGCCCCCGAGTCATCGATCATGAGCCGGCGCGCGGTGTTGTCGCGAGTCGCGCCAAGCGACCGTGCCGCCGTGGTGAACGCCTGGCGGCGGGCGATGCCAGGACGTCCTTTCGAGCTCCAGCATCGCATGCGGCGGCTGGACGGCGGAATCTGCATCGTCCATCACCGCGGGCTGATCGAGCTGGATCCCTCCGAAGGCGTCCCCCGCGGCATCGCGATCCTTCAAGACGTGACGGCGCAGCGCGATACGGAGCGTCGACTGCAGGAGTTGTCGAGCCTCGACCCGCTGACCGGCCTGCCCAATCGCGCAGGGTTGATCGAGCGAACGGAAGCGCGCTTCGCCGCATCCGTCGGCACCGGGAGCCAGGTGATTCTCATTGCAGTCGAGATTCCGCAGATCCTGCAGGTCAAGCAAGGGATGGGGTTCGAGGCAGCGGACCTGCTCACCATGTCGCTCGCGGCGCGCATGGTGACGGCCCTGCCCGAAGGGGACGTCCTTGCCCGGCTGGCCGGCGGCGAGTTCGCGATCCTCGTGCGCGAAGAGCAAGGCGACGACGTCGCCGTCGCGGTGTCGGCACGTGCCCGCGCGATCGAATCGGCCCTGGACGAGCCGTTCTCTCCCCAGTCGACAAGCGTGTTCGCCACCTACATGATCGGCGCGGCCCGCTCCCCCGAAGACGGCGACCAGGCGGGGTCGCTGATGTCCTCGGCACTCGTCGCGTTGAAGTCGGCCGCCGAGGCCGGTGCCGGAGCGATCCGCCTGGCATCTTCGCGCGGAAACGAGCGGGCGATGCGGCAGATCTCCCTGGAATGGGCGTTGCGCCGAGCGCTCGCCGGCGGTGAGTTCAGCCTGAAGTACCAGCCGCAGGTCGAGCTGCGCTACGGGCGCGTCCAAGGGGTCGAGGCCCTGCTTCGCTGGCGATCGTCGTCACTGGGCGACGTGCCGCCCGCCGAGTTCATCCCGATCGCCGAGCAGAGCGGTCTGATCGTGGCGATTGGCGACTGGGTGTTGCGGACCGCCTGCATGCAGGCCGCGGCCTGGAAGCGCGAGGGATTCGTCGACCTGCGGGTTCACGTGAACATCTCGGCGGTGCAACTGGCACGCGACGACCTGGCCGAGCGCATCCAGGCCATCCTGCTGGAATCCGGCGCCGATCCCGGCCAGCTTGGCGTGGAGGTGACCGAGAGCATGCTTTCGAACGACACCGAGAAGGCCGCGCGCGCGCTCGGCGCCCTGCGCGCGATCGGGATGGAGATCTCGCTCGATGATTTCGGGACGGGCTATTCGAACCTGAGCACCCTGCGCGCCTTGCCTATCGACGTGATCAAGATCGATCGCTCCTATGTCCACGACGTGCTCGCCGCGCCGGCGGAAGTCTCGATGACGCGCGCGGTCATCACGATGGCCCATAGCCTGCAGATGCGCGTGTTGGCCGAGGGAGTGGAATCCGAGAGCCAGCTCGCGCTACTGATGGCAAACCGCTGCGACGCCATACAGGGGTTCTACTTCAGCCAGGCGGTGGACGCGCAGGAGATCTCGGCGCTCATGCATGAAGGACGGCAACTGCCGGCCCACCTTTTCGACCGCGCCCCGAGGCAGCGCACGCTGCTGCTCGTCGATGACGAGGAGAACATCGTCGCCTCGCTCAAGCGGTCGCTGCGACGCGGCGGCTATCGCATCGTCACCGCCAACAGCGCCGCCGAGGGCTTGCAGCGCCTCGCCGAAACCGAGGTCGACGTCATCGTGTCCGACCAGCGGATGCCGGGGATGACCGGCGTGGAGTTCCTGCGCCGCGCCAAGGACCTGTACCCGGACACCGTGCGAATCGTTCTGTCCGGCTACACCGAACTGCAGTCGATCACCGATGCCATCAACGAGGGCGCGATCTACAAGTTCCTCACCAAGCCTTGGGAAGACGATCTGCTTCGGGCCAACATCGACGAGGCATTCCGGCAGAAGGGAATGGCTGACGAGAACCGCCGGCTCGATCGAGAGGTACGCGCGGCGAACGCCGAACTCGCGGAACTCAACCACCGGCTGCAGGCCGCGCTCGCGACGCAGAACGAAAGGCTCAGCGTCGTGGAAGACCGCGGACGCAATGCGCTCGAGGTCCTCTACAACGTCCCGACACCCCTCATCGGCTTCGACACCGAAGGCTTGATCGCGTTCGCAAACCAGGACGCGGAACGGCTCTTGCCCGACATCCGCGAATGGATCGGCACCTACGCGGAGGATTCGTTTCCCGCCAGCTTCCGCGACGTGTTTGCCTTGGCCAGCGGGCAGTCGCTCGACATCGACCTCAACGGGATGTCCTATCGCTGCAGTTGCCGGGCGATCGACGATTCCGGCGGCCAGCGCGGCACACTGGTTGCCATCATCCCTCGGGGGGAGTTGGTGGCGCCGCCTTAGCGTTTGTGCATGTCGAGACCAGAAAAAGATTCAGGGAAGGAAAGAAGATGACTACCAAGACCTCTGCGGCCGATGCGCATGCCGCCGTCGAGCCCGCACCGCCGGCGCCGGGCCGCCCGTCCCGGATCGACTGGCTCTTTCGCGACGCGTTGCGCAATCGGCAGGTCCACCCCTTGATGGATCTGGTGCGCCGCTATCGCGCGAAGGACGAGCCGTGAGCAACGACGATCGGGCGCCTCGGCTGGACCGACTGCGGGAATTGCCCTCGCTGCCGCAGGTCGTGCTCGACCTCCAGGCCGCGCTGGCGCGCGAAGACGTCTCGCTCAACGCCATTGCTGAGACGGTGTCTCACGACCAGGCTCTTGCGGCCAAGGCCTTGCGCATCGCGAACTGTTCGTTCTACGGCGTCCCCAGCCGCGTGGTGTCGATTCGCCAGGCCATCGGCATCCTGGGGCTTCGCAGCGTCTCGACCCTGCTGGTCGCGGCGGCCGTCAGCGATCGCTTTCCTCGCATCGTGTGCGCAGGATTCGATCTGGGCCGCTACTGGCGCCATTCGGTCGCAGTGGCGCTGTGTGCCAGGGAAATCGCGCGGCATGCCCGCCTCGATGCCGACACCGCATTCACCGCCGGGCTCCTTCATGATCTCGGGCGCCTGGCGTGGGCCAGTCAGTTGCCGCAGTCCCTGGAGCGGGTCTACAAACGGCGCGGCGAGCGTGATTGCCAGATGCTGGATGCAGAGCGCGCCGAACTGGGGACGGATCATGCCGACATCGGCCACGAGGTCGGCTCGCGCTGGCACTTCGGCACCGAGGTCGTCGACGCGATGCGGCTGCATCACGAGCCGCCGGCCGCGCCCACGGTGACCCTCGTCGACGTCGTGCATGTCGCCGACAACATCGCCCACGCATTGGACCTGGCGCACGATCCGGACGACATGGTGCCGCCGCTGGACTCCGCGGCCTGGAATCGCGTCGGCCTGACCCAGGGTCAATGCTTCACCATCTTCGAAAACACCGAGGCCGAACTCGATGGCTTGTGCGAGGCCTTGACCGTCTGAGTGCGTGCCGCCGCACACGGCGTCAGCCTCCTTGGTCCGGGATATGCGATCGACCAGGTCGTCCACGACCATGGACATTTCTGCCAGGCCATCACGGGCCGGGTGCTCGGGCGGCCCGCGGCGCACGCCGCTTGCCGGCGGATGGATGGTCAACCGCGGTTCCTTCATGAAAAACACACCGTCCGACGTCGATGACATCTTCGGGAACGCCCTGCAGCCCGAGCCCGAGAGGGCCGCATTCGCGGCGCCAGCCAAGGATGCACGCAAGGAGGCACGCGTCAAGGTGAAGTGGGCCGCCCGGGTCCAATTGCCCAGCGGTGCCGTCGTCGAGATGCGCGTTTGTGACATCAGCGAGGGCGGTATCGGCCTCGCCGGCGACGCCGGAATCACCCCGAACTCGGTGCTCACATGCGCCATCGCCGTCCCCGGCCTGAACGATCCGGCGCAGATCACCGCCATCGTGGGCACGATCAAGACCACGCACGCCACGATTCGAGGGCTCGATCTCGTCTACGGGGGAACCTGGATACGCCACGACGCGAGTGCCCAGGACTTGCTCAAGCAATGGATTCGCCGTCTGCGCCGCTAGCGGCTCTGTCCGACGGGTCCGGTCGATTCAGGCGCGGCGCTTCTGCGCCGGCAATATCGCCCGGTCTGACGGGGACGGCTTCGGCGATTCGCAGGCAGTGCAGGCGCGCCTGCGCGGTGGCTCCAGCGCAATTCGACCCGGACGATTCATGGCCAGCGCTACAACCGCCCGCAGCCGCATGAGTCCCTCCCTGCCGCGGTCATCGCCATCTCTTTCTCGATTCGATCGTCGAAGTCGGCATCCCTGTCTGAGCTCTGCAGCGCTTTGCCGATGGAAAAGGTGCCTCGATGGGCGCGGATCCATCGATACTTTTCGGCGTCGGATGGCGCAGGAGTGGGATGCCGGAATTCGCGATTGCTAGGGAATTCACTTTTCATGGGTATTCATCCTCCCCGGGGTCGGCGCCGCAGAACCCGTCGCCTTGCCTTTGTGGGCACATGGCAAACCCGCCTCGGGATGGCGGCTACCCCACGCAGTCCGCGTCCACGGCCCCGGGCGATCACCTCACGGAAGTCCGTCCCGTCGGGAACGCGCGATCTTCTCGTTCACTTCGCCCTGCCGGCACCCATGTCCAGGCCGGCGTGCTCCGCCTGCTTGTCCGCGTGATAGCTCGAACGCACCATCGCGCCGACGGCGGCGTGGCTGAAGCCCATCTCGATGGCCTTCTGCTCGAACATGCGGAACGTGTCCGGGTGCACGTAGCGCGCCACCGGCAGGTGGTGGCCGGACGGCGCGAGGTACTGGCCGATCGTGATCATGTCGATGTCGTGCGCACGCATGTCGGCCATGACCTGCAGGATCTCCTCGTCGGTCTCGCCCAGGCCCACCATGATGCCGCTCTTGGTCGGCACGCCGGGGTGCATCGCCTTGAACTTCTTGAGCAGGTTCAGGCTGAACTGGTAGTCGCTGCCGGGGCGG
>FSXQ01001550.1_pt1 | contig 18206 bp, 7 predicted proteins | sample 1638011 | NCBI WGS metagenome assembly FSXQ01 (sample SAMEA3914789, study PRJEB12502) | metagenome | biome: forest; material: soil | place: Canada | collected 2011-07-03 | depth 0.3 m | reverse complement strand
GCCCTACCTGTACCTGGGCTACTGGATCGCCGAGAGCCCCAAGATGGCCTACAAGGTGCAGTTCAAGCCGTACGAGACGCTCGTCGAAGGCCGCTGGACGGCCGGCCAGGACACGCCCGACGCGGCTTGAGCGCTGCAGTTCGTCGCACGCGGCGGCATTTGGTCGCCTCCTGCCCACAACACGTCGCCCGGCCCGCGACACGCCACGTTGCGCTCCCCAGAATCCGCTCCATCGCTTCCACAACGAACTCCAGGAGCCCGCCATGCGCCGCATCACCGCCAACGCCACCCATCTCGTCGCCACGCTGGCGGTCACCGCCGCCGCCGTCCTCACCGCCTTCGCGATGCCGACGCCGGCGCATGCCATCACCATCACGGTCAACGGCGACGCGGCCAACTTCACCAACGGTTCCGGCAAGGAGGCCAGCGTCGTCCGCCAGGTTGGCACGTTCTCCGCATTGCGCCTGGACAGCTCGGTGGACGTCATCGCCCACCAGGGCACGTCACCCAGCGTCACGGTTCGTGCCGACGACAACATCGAGCCGATGATCGAGACGGTGGTCGAAGGTGACGCGCTGGTGGTGCGCATGCGCAAGAACGTCAGCTTCCGTACCAACCACAAGGTCGTGGTCGATGTCGTCTTCACGACACTCACCGGCGCGCAGCAACACGGCAGCGGCGACCTGCACATCGACAAGCTCTCGGGGCCCAAGTTCGAATCCACGATCGCCGGCTCGGGAGACCTGCAGATCGACCACGCCCAGCTCGGCTCGTTCGCGCTGAGCATCGCGGGTTCGGGCGACGTCGCCATCTCCGGCACGGCCGACGAGGCGCGCTTCGGCGTCGCCGGCTCGGGCGACATCAATGCCCGCGACTTCGTGGCCCGCCGCGTCAGCGTGAGCATCAGCGGCTCGGGCGACGCGCACGTCAACGCCACCGAAGCCATCGAGGCCCGCGTGGCCGGCTCAGGCGACGTCACGTATTCGGGTCACCCGCACGAGGTGTCGCGCCGCGTGTCGGGCTCCGGCTCGATCGAATCGGCGAACTGAGCTCGGCCCGCTGGCAGGCTCATCGCGTGAGCCTGTCCCGGGGCAGGATAAACAGGACTCGAGCCGCGGGCAGTCGTCCGCAGTGCCGTCACAATCGGCGCAACGTCCTTCCTGCCCTGCATGCTCAACCTCCACTTCGCGAACCGCTTCGAGACCCTCGCCGACCAGCTCGTCCGGCGCCTGGGCCAACCCGCGCCGGGCCGCTCGGCGTTCGAGGCCGACGAGGTGATCGTGCCGAGCGCGGCCATCACGCGCCGGCTGATCATCGAGCTCGCGCGCCGCCAGCGCGTCTGCGCCAACGTCCACTTCTCCTACCTCGCGCGCTGGCTGTGGCAGCAGACCGAGGGCCTGATCCCGGATCTGCCGCGCGCCGCCGCATTCGACGCCACCGAACTGTCCTGGCGCATCCTGGCCGCGTTCGAGGACAAGGCGTGGGCCGACGCGCAGCCGCGCCTGTCGGCCTGGCTGGATCACGCCGACGCGGTGATGCGCCACGAGCTCGCGGTGCGCGTGGCCAGCCTGTTCGAGCAATACCTCACCTATCGTCCCGAATGGCTGGAGGCCTGGTTTCGCAACGAATCGGTGGCACTCGGTACCGGCGACGACGGCGCCGTGCTGGACCAGCAATGGCAGGCCGCGCTGTGGCGCCGCCTGGCCGCGGCCACGGCCAGCGACGGCCGCCACCCGATCCTCGCGTTGCTGCAGGCGCTGGACGCCCGCGGCATCGGCCTGGCCGGCACCGGCAAGCTGCCGGGCAGCGCCCACGTGTTCTGCCTGCCGACGATGCCGCCGGTGCACCTGGAGCTGCTGCAACGGCTCGGCAGCCACATCGACCTGCACATGTACGTGCTCAACCCGAGCCAGGAGTTCTGGTTCGACGTCGTCGAGCCGCGCCGGCTCGCGTCCCTGACGGCGCGCGGCGAGCAGCAACATCATGAGACGGGCAACCGGCTGCTGGCGGCCTGGGGGCAGCAGACGAAGTCGGCGCTGGGCCTGCTGGTCGATACCGCCGCCGGCGCCGCGGTGGACGACGCCGCGTTCACGCCGGCCGACACGGCAACCGTGCTCGGCGCGCTGCAGGACGCCATCCTCGAGATGGCCGAACTCGCGCCGGGCTCGCTCGCGCCGTTGGCCGGCGACCGCAGCGTCGAGGTGCACGTCTGCCACTCGCTTACCCGCGAGCTGGAGGTGCTGCACGATCGCCTGCTGGCGCTGATGGCCGCGCCGAATCCGCCGCAGCCGGGCGAGATCCTCGTCGTCACGCCCGACCTCGACGCGGCGGCGCCGCTGATCGACGCCGTGTTCGGCACGGCGCCGCGCGAACGCCACCTGCCCTACGCGATCAGCGGACGCGCGCGCGCGCAGGTCAACGCGCCGGCGCGCGCGCTGCTGGACGTGCTGGCCCTCGTCGCCTCCCGCTTCACGGCCAGCGGCGTGTTCGGACTGCTGCAGCAACCCGTCGTCGCGCGCCGCTTCGGCCTGGCCGAGGACGACCTCGACCAGATCCGGGAGTGGCTCGTGCAATCCGGCGTGCACTGGGCGCTTGACGCCGAACATCGCGGCGGCTTCGACGTGCCGCCGCAGCCGCGCCACAGCTTCGCCGACGGCCTGGACCGCCTCTTCCTCGGCTACGCCCTGCCCGCGCAACTGACCACGCCATTCCAGGGTCGGCTGCCGGCCGGCAACGCCGAAGGCTCGGGCGCGCTCACGCTGGGCGCGTTCTGGCGCTTCATCGACACGCTGAAATCGCTGCGCGATCGCGTCGCCCGGCCGTGCCAGCCCGCGGACTGGCCCGCGATCCTCGCCGATGCGCTGCGGGCCTTCGTCGTTCCGGCCGACGCGGAACTGGAGGATCTGCGCGAAGTCGACGAGGCCATCGCCAAGCTCGCGGGCCAATGGCGCGCGAGCCAGCTCGAATTGCCGTTGCCGCTCGACGTGGTGCGCGCCGCGCTGGAACAGGCGCTGGACGACCCCGCGCGCGGCGGCGTGCCCACCGGCATGATCACGTTCGCGGCGATGAACAGCCTGCGCAACGTGCCGTTCCGCGTGGTCTGTGCGATCGGCCTGGACGACGGCGCGTTTCCCACCGCGTCGCGCCCGGCGGAGTTCGACCTGATGACGTTCGCCACGCGCCGCGGCGATCGCCAGCGCCGCTTCGACGAACGCAACGTGTTCCTCGACCTGCTGCTCGCGGCACGCGAGCGCCTGCATCTCAGCTACGCCGGGCGCAGCGTGCGCGACAACTCGGTGCGGCCGTCGTCGGTGCTGGTGTCCGAGCTGCTCGAGACGCTGATCCCGGCCCTGGCGCAGGCGCCCGCCAGCGCCGCGTCCCACGCGCAGGCGCGCGCCGCGCTGGTCGTCGAACACCCGTTGCAGCCGTTCGCGGCGGGCGCCTTCGATGTCGCCGGCGACCCGCGCCTGCGCAGCTTCCAGGCCGACTACGCGGCCGCCCTGCGGCAAAGCCTCGCGGCGCCGCACGCACCCGTGGCCCCCACCGTGGCGGCCGACGACGACTGGGAGCCCGGTGACGACGACACGTCCGCCACCTTCGCCACGGCGTTCATCGACGGCCCGTTGCCGCCGGTGGACGCGGATTGGCACGACGTGCCGCTGGAGCGGCTCGCAGCGTTCTTCCGCAACCCGTGCCGCTTCCTGCTCGAGAAGCGCCTGGGCGTCGAGCTGCGCCAGGCAGAAGACGAGTTGCAGGACGACGAACCCTTCGTGCCCGATCTCGGCGGCCGCGCGCCGTTGACGCGCGCACTCTTGCCGGCGCTGCTGGCCGGCCTGCCGCTGGAGGCCGCGCGCACGCTGGCGCTCGCCGGCACCGACGTGCCGATGGGCGGATTCGGCAAGCGCTTCCTGGAGCGCGAACTCAACGGGCTGCAGGATTTCGCCGAGCAGGTGCGCGAGCACACGCTGCAGCCGGTGCTGGCACCGCATGCCGTGGCGCTGGACATCGTCATCGACGGCGCCACTTGGCGCGTGCATGGCGCCTTCGCCGATCTGCGTGCCCGCGGCCTGCTGCGCTATCGCTACGGCAACCGCACGCCCAACGACCTGCTCGGCGCGTGGCTGTCGCATCTGCTGCTCTGCGTCGATGCGCAGGCCGGCGTGCTGCCGGTGACGACGGGCATCGCGCGCGACGGGCGTTTCTTCTTCACCGAATGCGAGCAGCCGAAGGCGGCGCTGGAGACGCTGGTTCGCCTCTACGCCAAGGGGCTGCGCGAGCCGCTGGCGTTCTTCCCGCGCGCCGCATGGGCCTGGATCGACAGCGACCGCAACGTGTCCAAGGCGATCGCGGCGTTCCGCCCAGGTGGCTACAACGAGTACGCCGAAGGCAACGACGCCGGCTACCGCCTCGCTTTGCGCGGCCAACCGGATCCGTTCTCCGCGGCCCGGATCGCGGAGTTCACCGCCAATGCCGAGGCCGTGTTCGGCCCGCTGTGCGCCTGCCTGGAACTCGAATGACCCTCGCCCACACGTTCGAGCCCCTGGATGTGTTCCGCTGCGAGCTCGACGGCATCCGCCAGATCGAGGCGTCGGCCGGCACCGGCAAGACCTGGAACATCTGCGGCCTCTACCTGCGCCTGCTGCTCGAGCGGCGGCTGGAGGTGCAACGCATCCTGGTCGTCACCTTCACCAATGCGGCGACTGCCGAACTGCGCGAGCGCATCCGCCAGCGCATCGTCGACACACTGGCCTGGCTGCAGGCCGAGTCCGGCGAAGGTGTACCCCGGAGCGGCGACGACTTCGTCGAACGGTTGATCCGCACGGCGCGCAACGAGCATCAGCTGCAGACCGACGACATGGTCGCGCGTCTGGAGTTGGCCCTGGCCACGTTCGACGAAGCCGCCATCTTCACGATCCACGGCTTCTGCCAGCGCGCGCTGGCCGATACCCCGTTCACGGCGCAGATGCCGCTGGCGCTCGAGCTGGTGCGCGACGACGCGAGCTGGGTGGCCGAGGCCGCCAACGACTTCTGGCGCCGCCGCATCGCCGCGGACGACCTGGACGCCGGCCTGGCCGGCCATCTCGTCGCGCGCAAGGACACCCCCGAGCGCTTCGCCGCCCTGCTCAAGCGCCACCTCTCCAAGCCGATGGCCCGCTCGGCCTGGCCGCAGGATCTGGAGCAGGCGCAACGCATTCCCGCCGAAGAGCTGGGCGCGGCCCACGCCGTCGCGTTCGAACTCTGGCACGCCCGGCGCGACGAGATCGAGGACCTGCTCATGCGCTCGCTGGGCGCGCTGAACGGCGTGAGCTACAAGGAGGACACCGTCCGCACCGCGGTGGCCGGCTGGGAGGAGCTGCTGCGCGGCGACGACGCCCTGGCGGCGCTGGACGTCGATGCGCCCAAGCTCGACCTGCTCGGGGCGGCCCGGCTGGCCAAGGGCACGAAGAAGAAGGAGACGACGCCGTCGCACGAGTTCTTCGACGTCGCGCAACGCCTGCTCGACCTGCGCACGCAGGCCACGCGGGCGCTGGCCTATGCCCGGCTCGCGCTGCTCAGGCAGATGCTGGACGAAGGCGCCCTGGCGCAGCGCGAGGCCAAGCGGCGCCAGCGCGTGATCGCGTTCGACGACATGCTGTTCAACCTGCACGACCGGCTCACGCGCGGCGATTCGCCGTGGTTGGCGGCCGCGTTGAAGACGCGTTTCCCGGCCGCGCTGATCGACGAATTCCAGGATACCGACCCGCTGCAGTTCGCGATCTTCAAGACGATCTACACGAGCGTCACGCCCGACGCGCTGGGCGACGCCCCCCTGTTCTTCGTCGGCGATCCGAAGCAGGCGATCTACAGCTTTCGCAACGCCGATCTCCACACCTATCTCGCGGCGGGCCAGCACGCGGTGGCGCACTACTCGCTGGCCGACAACCAGCGCTCGTCCGAGCCGCTGATCCGTGCGCTGAACACGCTTTTCACGACCAATCCGCGCGCTTTCATGCTGGAAGGGCTGGCCTACCAGCAGGTGAATTTCGGCGCCCGGCCACGCACGCCGTTGACCGACACGAGCGCGCCGCGTGCACCGCTGCAGGTGTGGACGCTGCCGCCGGCGGCGGACGGCGAGCCGATGTTCCAGCGCGACGCCCAGGACGCCGTCGTCGCGGCCACCGCCGCCGAGATCGCGCGCCTGCTGAGCGCGGCGCAGCGGGGCGAAGTGCGCCTGGGCCAGGCCCCCGATGAACGGCCCCTGGCGGCCGGAGACATCGCCGTGCTGGTGCGCAGCAACGCCCAAGGCAGTCTCGTCCGCCGGGCGCTGACGGCCCTCGGCGTGGGCAGCGTGGAGCTGTCGCAGGCCAGCGTGTTTCGCAGCAGCGACGCCGAGGAGCTGGCGCGCGTGCTGGCCGCCATCCTGGAGCCCGCGCGCGAGCGCACGCTCAAGGCCGCGCTGTCCACTGAACTGATGGGGCAGGACGCCGCCGCCATCGCCGCGCTGTCGCACGACGAGCCGGCGCTGCTGGACGCGGTGCAGCGCTTCGCGGGCTGGCGCGACACCTGGCTGCAGCGCGGCGTCGGCTTCATGCTGCGCCAGTGGCTGGCGGCCGAGCACGTGGCCGGGCGCCTGCTGGCGCGCCCCGAAGGCGAACGCCGGCTCACGAACCTGTTGCACCTGGTGGAGTGCCTGCACGAGGCCGGCGAACGCCACGCGGCGCCCGACACGCTGCTGCGCTGGTTCCAGTCGCAGCGCGTCTCCCCCGCTGCCGACGATGCCACGCAGCTGCGCCTCGAATCCGACCAGAACCTGGTGCAGATCGTCACCATCCACAAGTCCAAGGGGCTCGAGTACCCGATCGTGTTCTGCCCGTTCCTGTGGGGTGCGTCGCGGGGCGCGCGTTCCGATGGCCTCGACGGCGTCGCGTACCACGACGACCGCCTGACGGTGATCGACTACGGCCACGAGTTCCAGAGCGACGAGCACAGGAAGGACATCGAGCAGCGCCGCAAGCTGGACGAGGCGGCGGAGACGCTGCGCCTGGTCTACGTGGCCCTGACGCGTGCGGTGCACCGCTGCGTGATCGTCGCCGGTTGCTACCGCAGCGCCGGACGCTATCCGAGCGCCACCGCCAGCACGCGCAGCCTGCTGAACTGGCTGGTGGCCGGAGGGGGCATGTCGGCCAGCGACTGGTTCGAGCACAAGAAAGGCGCGGCCCCCATCGTGGCCGCCTGGCACGAGCTCGCAGAACGGTCGGACGGGGCGATCGTCGTGACGCCCTTGCCCACGGACGCGGCCGCAGCGCTGGTGTCGGGCCGCCCCTCTCCCGACACGCTCGCCGCGTTGCCGGCGCCGCGCTCGCTGCCGGGCGGCTGGTGGATCGGCAGTTTCAGTGCGATCGCGCATGGGGCGGCACATGACCGCTCAGGCGTGGATCACGACCTGCGTATGGTCGAAAGCCCGGTCGATGGCCCGGCCTCGGCACCAGACACGGCCCAACCCGCCTTCCGCCCCGCCGACGACGACCCGTTGCATTTCCCGCGCGGCCCGGCCGCCGGCGAGGCCATCCACCAGGCCTTCGAGACGATCGCGTTCACCGACCCCGCTGGCTGGCCCGCGGCGGTCGACGGCGCGTTGCGCAAGCTGCGTACGCTGGGCGTGGCCGCCGCGCCCGAAGCCGGCGGCGAGGCCTTGCGCGCGCGCATGCTGGCGCGCCTGCTCGAAGGCACGCTGAACACGCCGTTGCCGCTCGGCACCGCGCAAGCGTTGCGGCTGGCGACGCTGCCGGATTCGCGCCGGCTGGTCGAGCTGGAGTTCCACCTGCCTTCGCACCGCTTCGACGCCGGTGCGCTCAACGACACCCTCGCGGCGCAAGGCTATGCGATGCCGCGCCTCGCGTTCACCGCGCTGCGCGGCTTCCTCAAGGGATTCATCGACCTGGTCTTCGAGCACGAGGGCCGCTACTTCATCCTCGACTGGAAATCCAACCATCTCGGCGACACGCCCGCCCACTACGGGCAAAGCGCGATGGCCGCCGCGATGCGCGACCAGGGCTACCACCTGCAATACCTGCTGTACCTGGTGGCGCTCGATCGCTACCTGCGCCACCGCCTCGTCGCCTACCGGCCCGAACAACACCTCGGCGGCGCCGTGTACCTGTTCGTGCGCGGTGTTCGACCCGATTGGCGCGACGCGGACGGCGCGCCGACCGGCGTGTTCTTCCACCGCCCGACCACGGCGACGATCGCGCGCCTGTCCGCGTTGTTCGACGAGACGGAGACCCCTGCATGAGCGAACGCGCCGATCAACTGCTGGCCGACGGCTTCGCGCGCCATGCCTCGCAATGGGCCGCCGCGGAGGGCGCGAGCGCCGTCAGCGTCAGCGCCGTGGGTCGCGCAGCCACCGCGTTGAGCCTGGCCGTCAGCGCAGGCCACGTCTGCCTGGTGCTGGGCGTCCTCGCCGCCGCCGCGCGTGAGGACGAACCGGCGCGCCGGCTGGACGTCGCCGGCTGGCGCACCGCGCTGCTGGCCTCGGGCATCGTCGGCACGCCGGACGCCCCCGGCGCACTGCCCCTGATCCTCGACGCGGACGACCGGCTCTACCTGCATCGCTACTTCGACTACGAGCGCCGCCTCGCCGCGCGCCTCGTGCAGGCGCGCCACGCATCCGCGGACGCGGCCGCCACGTCGTCCGAGCTGCGCGGGCGCCTGGCCGAACTGTTCGCCGCCAACGCCGCGCGGCTGGCCGGCGGGGCCGACTGGCAGCAGCTCGCGGCGGCCCTGGCGCTGCGCGGCCGGCTCACCGTCATCAGCGGCGGCCCTGGCACCGGCAAGACCACCACCGTCGTCAACCTGCTCGCCTGCCTCATCGCGCTGGACCCCGACTGCCGCATCGCGCTCGCCGCGCCGACCGGCAAGGCCGCCGCGCGCATGACGGACGCGATCCGCCAGCGCGCGCAACACCTGCCCGAGGCCTTGCGCGGCAAGATGCCGGTGGACTCGTCGACGGTGCACCGGCTGCTGGGTGTGACGCCGGCGGGTTTCGCACACGACGCCGCGCGCCCGCTGGCCATCGACGCGCTCGTGGTGGACGAGGCCTCGATGCTGGACCTGGCGCTCGCCACGCAGTTGCTGGAGGCGGTGCCGGCCACGGCGCGCATCATCCTGCTGGGCGACAAGGATCAGCTGGCCGCGGTCGAATCGGGCGCGGTGTTCGCGGAGCTGAGCGTCGATCCGACGCTCACGCCAGCCTGTGTGCAAGACCTCGCGGCCATGACCGGCACGCCGGCCGCGGCCATCGTGGCGCCGCCTGCCGCCACGCGCAGCGCGCTGCAGGATTGCGCCGTCTGGTTCACGCAGAACTACCGCTTCGCCAGCGACTCGGGCATCGGGCGCCTCGCCCACTACGTGAATTCGGGACAGGCACGCGAGGCGTCCGCGTGGCTGCAAGAGGCCGGCGACGCCGATGTCACGTGGCTGGCCGATGCGGCGAACCTCGGCGCCGACGCGACGCTGCGCGCAATGGACGCGGGCTACGCCGCCTACCTGCAGGCCGTCGCCGCCGACCCGACGCAGGTGGCCGCGATCACCGATGCCTTCGGGCACTTCCGCGTGCTGTGCGCGCTGCGCGACGGGCCGCGCGGCGTGACGGCGCTCAACGCCGCGATGACGCGACGCGCCCGTGCGGCGCTGCACCTGCCCGGCCTCGACGAGGGGGCGGCGGCGTCGCCCTGGTTTGCCGGCCGACCCGTGCTGGTGCTGAACAACGACTACGTGCTGCGCCTGTTCAACGGCGACATCGGCATCGCGCTGCCCGACGCCAGCGGCGAGTTGCTGGTGCACTTCCCCGATGCCGCGGCCGCGGGCGGTTTCCGCGCCATCGCGCCGGTGCGCCTGCCGCGTCACGAGACCGCCTTCGCGATGACCGTCCACAAATCCCAGGGCTCCGAGTTCGACGGCGTGCTGGTGATGCTGCCGGAGCAGCGCAGCCGCGTGCTCACCCGCGAACTGCTGTACACGGCGATCACGCGTGCGCGCCGCCGCGTGACGCTGGTGGCGGACGCCGCCGTGCTCGAACAGGCCATCGCCACCTCCACCGCGCGCCACTCCGGGCTCCTGACGCGCCTGGCCGAGGCGGAGCGCGCGGCGCGCTGACCCGCGCGGCGCTCGCTTCACCCGTTCGCCGCCCTTGATCACCGCGGTAGGGGGCTCCAGCAACCGGATGTACTGCAACAGGTCGCCGCGAACCGCGACGAAATCGCCGTAGCGTCCGACCTCAGAACGATTCCCACTTGTCGGCGCTTGCCGCCGCAGCCAACACCGGCGCGGACCGGCGCGCCGCGACGGGCCTGGCCTTCGCCTTGGCGACCGCCGTCAGCGTCGCGCTGCGGGCATTCGCCGCAGCCGTCGCGCCATCGAGCTTGAACACCGCCACGACCTGCACCAGTTGCCGCGCCTGGTCGCGCAGGCTCTCGGCGGCCGCGGCGCTCTCCTCCACCAGCGCGGCGTTCTGCTGCGTGGCCTGGTCCATCTGCGCGATCGCCTCGCTGATCTGGCCCACGCCGGTGCTCTGCTCGGTGCTCGCGGCGCTGATCTCGCCCATGATGTCCGTCACGCGCGCGATCGACGTCACGATCTCGGTCATCGTCATGCCGGCGCGGTCCACCAGGGCGGTGCCGTGCTCGACGCGCTCCACGCTGGCCGAGATCAGCGACTTGATCTGCCTGGCGGCATCCGCGCTGCGCTGCGCGAGGCTTCGCACTTCGCTCGCCACCACGGCGAAGCCGCGGCCCTGCTCGCCGGCACGAGCCGCTTCCACTGCGGCGTTCAGCGCCAGGATGTTGGTCTGGAACGCGATGCCGTCGATGACGCCGATGATGTCGACGATGCGTCTGGAACTGTCGTTGATGCCCTTCATCGTCTCGACGACCTCGCCCACCACGTCGCCGCCCTTGCGAGCCACGGTGCTGGCGCCCAGCGCGAGCTGGTTGGCCGACAACGCGTTCTCGGCGTTCTGGCGCACGGTGGAGCCGAGCTCCTCCATCGATGCGGCCGCTTCCTGGAGCGCGGAAGCCTGCTCCTCGGTGCGGGCGCTGAGGTCATTGCTGCCTTGCGAGATCTGCGACGCCGCGGTAGCCACGCTTTCCGAATTCTCCCGAACGTTGCCGACGACGCTCGCCAGGCTGCCCTGCATGGCGGCAAGCGCCTTCAACAGCTGGGCGATCTCGTCCTGCCCGATCACCCGGACCGGCGTCGTCAGGTCGCCGCCCGCGATCGCACGCGCGACGCACAAGGCGTCGTCCACCGGCCGCGTGATGCGGCGGCTGAACCAGACGCCCACGCCGATGCCCGCCGCGCCGACCACCAGCATCAGGACGATGCTGATCACGGTGGCACGCTCGGCCTGGGCCGCTGCGTTGACGGACGTCGCCGCGCTGTCGGCGGCGATCTTCTTGCCGGCTTCGGCGAGCAGGCGCGACGGCTCGCGATCAACTCCGGCGACGGCCGCATCGCCCGCAGCCGGGTTGAAGTCGGCCGCCTTGAAGGCGTCGAAACCCTTGCGGTACCCGGCGTCCATCTGCGTGTGCGCCGCCGCGAATCGCTCCACCAGCGTGCGGCTGTCGCCGGCAGGCAAGGCAACCAGCAAAGCCCTGGCCGCGTCATCGACCGCGGCCTCCTGCCTGGCGAACGCGCTCCAGTGCTTGTCCAGCTTGGCCGGATCCTTGCCGCGCAGCAGCGTGTCCTTCCATTCCTGTACCTGCGTCTTGAACGTGATCAGCACGTCGGCAATGGCGCGCTCGTGGGCGTGCTCGGCGCTGACCTCGGTCTCATAGACGGCGATGGACTGGTTCAGGCTGTAGATGCCGATCAGCGCCGCGCCCGTCAGCGCGGCGAGGATGCCGGTGATGGTCAACGGCAACTTCAGTTTGAGATTCATGACGGGCTCTGCAACCGGAGAGGGATCGCTTCGCCGATGCACTGCATGGGGGTCGCTTCGCTCTCGCGTGGGAAACAGGCACCTCGAGGCGGGGAAGGCACCCGCGCGGCAAGCGCACCATTGTTCACCTATATCGGCCATCGCCATCCCGACTTGAGTCGGTAGACAACCTCAGTTGACCCGTTCGGCCCGCGGCAGCCAGCGCATCAGGATCGCGTAGAGCGCCGCCGGATTGACCGGCTTGGCGATGTGATCGTTCATGCCGGCCTCCAGGCACGCATTGCGATCCTCGACGAACGCGTTGGCCGTCATCGCGATGATGGGCACCGTGACGTCGCCGCGCTCGCGGATCGCGCGCGCGGCGGCGAGGCCGTCCATCACGGGCATCTGCATGTCCATCAGGATCAGGTCCCAGTGCTGGCTCGCGGCCAGTTCCACCGCGATGGCGCCGTTCTCCGCCTGTTCCACCACCAGGCCCGCGTTGGACAGCAGCTCGCGCGCGATCAACCGATTGACGATGTTGTCTTCCGCCAGCAGCACGCACTGGCCTGCGTGGCGCTCGCGCACGCGTTCCTCGCTGGCGTCGCGCACGACCGCGGAGTCCGTGCGCGCGCCGCCCTGGCGGTACAGGATGCGCACCACGACATCGTGCAGGGCGGAGGCCGTCACGGGCTTGTCGAGCACCGCGTTCGCCCGCATCCCGTGTACCGGCTCGTGCGCCAGCCCTTCGGCCGACGAAGCGAGCAGCACGCACGGCGGCATGCCGTCGCCCATCAGCGCCCGCAGGCGCACGAGCGTCGGCACGTCGTCGTTGCAGCGGGTGCTGGAATCGACCAGCATCAGGTCGTAGGGCCGGCCCTGCGCCATCTCCGCCTCCACGCGCTGCACCGCGGCCTCGCCGCTGTCCTGGGTGTCCACCTGCATGCCCATCGCGCACAGGTAGTTCGCGATGACCGCCGAGGCCTCGGGGAGGTCGTCGACGAGCAGGATGCGCATGGCCTTCATCGGCGCCAGCGTCGCGGTCTCGTCGCTGCGCTTCGCATGCGCCAGCCAGGCCGTGAACCAGAACGTGCTGCCCACGCCCGGCCCGCTGGTGACACCGACCTCGCCGCCCATCGCGGCCGCCAGATTGCGCGTCAGCGAAAGGCCCAGGCCGGTGCCGCCGAAGCGCCGCGTCGTGGTGTTGTCGCCCTGCTCGAATGCGCCGAAGAGTCGGGCCTGGCGTTCCGCCGCAATACCGGGCCCCGTATCCTGTACCTCGAAGCGCACCTGCACCCGGCCATTGCGATCGTCCAGCAGATCGCCCTTGAGGCGCACCCATCCGCTCTCGGTGAACTTCACGGCGTTGGACAGCAGGTTCAGGATCATCTGCGACAGCCGCGTCGGATCGCCGCGCAGGCGCTGCGGCAGGTGGTCGGTGTCGACCACCAGCTCCAGGCCCTTGCTCTGCGCGCGCTCGCCCACCATGTCGCAGGCCGCCGACAGCAAGGCGTCGAGCGAGAAATCCACTTCTTCCAGCGTGAGCTTGCCGGCGTCGATCTTCGACAGGTCCAGCACGTCGTTGATGATCTGCAGCAGGTGCTGGCCCGCGTCGCCGATCTTGGCCAAGCGCTCGCGTTGCAGCGCATCGCGCGGGTCGCGCGCGAGCAGGTAGGCCAGGCCGAGGATGCCGTTGAGCGGCGTGCGGATCTCGTGGCTCATGTTCGCCACGAAGGCGCTCTTGGCGCGATTGGCGGTCTCGGCCGCGTCGCGCGAACGAGCCAGTTCCTCGTTGGTCAGCGTCAACTCGGCCTTTGCCCGCTTGAGCGCGCTGATGTCGAAGGCCGTCATGTAGACGCCATGCACCCCGCCGGCGGCGCTGCGCGCCGGCACGTAGTGCACCTGGTAGAAGCGATCGCCTTCGGCATTGATCTGCGGCTGGAAGTCGAACACCTGGGGCTCTCCGTGCAGGGCCAGCAGCAGTCGAGCCTTGACCGCATCGTCGTGCGCGCTGCCGAAGATCTCGGCCCGGGTGTGGCCGATCACCTGCTCGGCGGTGCGATGGAACCAGTCGAGGTAGGTGTGGTTCGCGAAGCGGCAGCGCAAGTCGGCGTCCCAGTAGGTGACGAGGCCGGGAATCGCGTCGGTCATCTCGCGGTTGAAACGCGCGGTGTCCTCCAGGGTCTGGTTGGCCAGCAGCAGCTCGCGCGTGCGTGCCGCGACCTGCGCCTCGAGCTCGTCGCGATGGTGCTGCTCGCTCTCGCGCAACTCGCGCTGGGCCTCGCGCATCGCCGTCACGTTGCGCGAGACGCCCAGGATTCCCAGCAGCGTGCCTTCGGAATCGATCAGCGGCCCCTTGGTGGACAACACGTGGACGAGGCCGTTCGACGTCGGGATCGACTCGTCGTAGGTGCCGCCCAACTGGCCGAGAGCCGCCCTGCGGTCGTCCGCCGACAGGCGCGCGGCGTCTTCCGGCCCGAAGAGATCCTCGTAGCTGCGGCCCAGCACGTCCGCCGCCGATCGCCCGACGAGGTCCGCCGCGGCCCGGTTGCAGAAGACGTAGCGCCCGTCCAGGTCCGTTGCGTAGATGGCGTCGCTGGCGCTCTGCGCGATAGCCTCGAGCAGCGCCAGCGCACGCAGCCGCTCGCGCTGCGCGTGGCGTTCGTGCTCGGTCTGCCGCATCAGCCGGCGCTGCGACCACAGGCGCGCGGCCAGCGCGGCGCCCAGCAGCGCGAGCAGCGCCTCGACTCCCGTCTCGCGCGCGCGCGTCCAGGCCGGCGCATCGACTTCGTCCATGTCGATCTGGGCCACGAGCCACCAGTTGGTGCCCGCCACCGGGCGTCCCACCCAGAGCACCGGCGCGCCTCCGTAGTCCACCACTTCGGTGGACACGCCCCGCGGCACTTCGCCGCGAGCTGCGCGCGCGATGGGCAGCGCCGAGGTCGCGATCGCCTGGCTGATGCGGCCGACGCTGTCGGCCTGCTTGTGCACCGGGCTGATGTTGACGATGCGGTCCCCGACGCGATCCCACAGCACGGTCTCCGCCGAGCGGCTGGGCACGGGCCAGGTGGCCAGCATCGGAAACAGCGAGCGGCGCGGGTCGACGCGCAGCACCATGGCGCCGTGCGCCGGCGTGCCCGTCTTCAGCAAGGGGACGACGATGTCGAGTCGCTGCGGAATCTCGGCGCCGGGGCGGGTGTAGATGCTGGAAGTGGTGGAAGCGCCGGCGCCGATGGCGTCGTGCACGGCCCGAATCAGTTCAGGACTCGCCAGGCGATCGACTGGATGTTCGCGTGCGAGCACGTTGCCCACGGCATCGACCAACAAGGCAGTGTCGGCGCCGACGGCATGTCGCGAGTCGATCGTGCGCCCCATCAGCTGACGCCCGGCCTCGGCATCGCCTTGATCCTGCCAGCGCGTGTAGAGCTCGGCGAACAGCGTGCTGTCGACGAGGAATTGCGCGAACCCCATGTGGCGGTCGACCCAGGCCTGGACCTGGGTGGCGCGCAACTCGGCCACCGACTCCAGCCGCGCGGCCGCCTGCGCGCGCTCCTGGCGAAAGTCCCTGACGATCGTCCCGCCGGCAATCAGCCCGACGGCAAGGATCACCGCGAGGGCAGGCGTCGCCCGCAAGATGCGCGAGCGCGGCTGGCCTGGCGCCCTGTCGGCAAACAATCCCATGTACGCTGCGCCTTGGAACGTCCGGACGGCCAGTGTATGCCTCGCTGGGCGGCCGTACACGTCAATGCATCGGAATCAGCGCAGAGCCAGCTGCAGGCCGTGCAGCACCAGACCCGCGATGCCGCCGACGATCGTGCCGTTGATGCGGATGAACTGCAGGTCCTTGCCTACGCTGAGCTCGAGCTCCTCGACCAGTTGGCGGTCGTCCCAGCCCTTGATCGTCTGCGCGATGTGGCCGGTGACGCCGGCGCGCAGGTTGATGGCCAGTTGCCCGGCGGCCGACAGCACGTGCTCGTTGAGCGAGGCGCGCAGGCTCTCGTCGTCGCGCAGCCGCGCGCCGACGTCGCGCAGCGCCTGCGCGATGTGCTCGCCGAGGGTGGAGCGCGGATCGGCCAGGTCGTCCTGGAGCAGGCGCTTGATGTCGGTCCACACCGAGCCGGCGTAGTCCAGCACGGCCGGGTCGGTGACGGCGCGTTCCTTGACGCGCTCGAACGCGGCGACCAGCGTCTCGTCGCGGCGCAGGCGCTCGATGAATTCGGCCAGCCACTGCTCATAGCGCTGGCGCACCGGATGGTCGGGCTGGGCCAGCACGTCGCGCAATTCGCCCAGCACCGAGGCGCTGAGCTTGTCGGCGAGCCCGTCGGCCATCCGCGCCACCGGCGTCACCAGCTCGACCATGCCTATCACCTTGGGCCATTCCTTGCGCGCGTGGCGCACCATCAGCTCGGACACGCGCGCCTTGACCTCGTCCTCGCCCAGGAAGCCGCCGATCTTTTCCAGGCCGGCGTCCAGCAGCTCGTGGTGCCGGCCGCCCTGCGTCAGCAGCGTCAGCACCTCGGCGGCGGTGGCGGCGCTGTTCCAGCGGCGTGCCTGGGCGACCACCAGTTCGAGCGTCGCCTGCCGCATCCGGTCGTCGTCGAACAGGCCGACCGCCTTCAATGCCCAGCGCCGGCCTTCATCGACCCATTCGTGCACCCGCGACGGGTCGGTGAGCCAGTCGCCGAGGCGGCGCGCCGGGTCGAACACGCCCAGCTTGGCGATCAGCGCGTCCGGATCGAGGAAATGGTCCCGCACGAAGTGCGCCAGGCCGTCGGCCACGCGCGCCTTGCTGCGCGGGATGATCCCGGTGTGCGGCAGCGGCAGCCCCAACGGGTGGCGGAACAGCGCGACGACGGCGAACCAGTCGGCGATGGCGCCCACCGCCGACGCCTCGCAGAACGCCTCGACCCAGGCCCAGGCGCCCGTGCCGCCCTGCCAGACGGCCAGCGCCAGCCCGGCCAGCGCGACGGCGAGCAAGGCTGCGGCGCTCCATTTCATGCGTTTCAAGGCGGTCGCGCGCGGATCCGTGGCGACTCGCGAGACACTTTCAGTGCGATTCATCGTCGTCAGTGTGCTCTCCAGGGGGCCGCGACCCGTCATACTCCGCTATTCCTTCGAACGACGCACGCGCGTGTGACCACGCGCGTGCAGCTGCATGAGCTCTGAACCCGCGATCCTTCCGTCTTCCGTCCCCGCCGCCGCCACGCCGCGCGCCTTCAAGCTGCCCAGCGCCCGCCATGCGAGCCGGGTACCTGACGCCATCACACCCGCCGACGTCGCGCGCATCCAGCAGGCGGCGTACCAGCTGCCGCAGGTCGTCAAGCCGGCCGACTACATCGACGAGCACGCGCCGCACCTCGAGCAGCACCTGGACACGCTCGGGCTGATCCTGCTGCAGAAGGCCGTGGCCGGCTCCCGCCCGAGCCGCTGGATCGCGCCCGATCGCATGGCCGATGCGCTGCACCACCTGGAGGCCGTGGGCAATGGCCCGCAGGTGCGCGCGCTGATGCAGGCGCGCACGGCGGAGCTGGAGAACCTGGGCGTCACGCGTGAGGCCGGCGAGTTCGACCGTTTTCTCACGCAGATGCTCACGCTGCCCGGCAGCGGCGCGCAACTGCGCGTGGCCTATCGCCAACCGGTGCCGGCCGCGCCGGTCTGGGACTTCTACCGCACGGGCGATCTCGACACGTTCAAGGCCGCGCTCGGCGACGCCCCGCCCTATGCGGAGGCGGCCGAGCTGGTCGCGCATCTGGCGGCGCTCGTCGCGCGCGCCGAGTCCGGACACTCGGAGCACGTCGCCTCGCTGGTGCAGCGCCTGCAGGCCGAGACCGCGCGGCCACAGCCGTTCGCCGACCTGAAGGCCTCCACCGTGCGCGCGCAGGACCGCTGGGAGCGCCACGTGGCCGAGCTCAACGCGCTCGCCGGCCTGAACTCCGAGCTGGCGTTCCAGGGCTACCCGGACACCTTCGAGATGGCGCGCCGGCTGCAACGCACGGTGACGCTGTACGTGGGCCCGCCCAACAGCGGCAAGACCTACGCCGCGTTCGAGCGCCTGGCTTCCGCGCACGACGGCTGCTACCTCGCGCCGCTGCGGCTGCTGGCGCTGGAAGGCCGCGACCGCCTCGTCGGCCGCGGCGTCGCCTGCTCGCTGCTGACCGGCGAGGAGAACGATCCCGCGCCCAACGCGCGCGTCGTCTCCAGCACGATCGAGATGGTCAACACGTCGCGCCCGATCGACGTCGCCGTCATCGACGAGGCGCAGATGATCTTCGACACCTCGCGCGGCTGGGCGTGGACGCAGGCCATCGTC
>FSXQ01001180.1_pt1 | contig 18223 bp, 15 predicted proteins | sample 1638011 | NCBI WGS metagenome assembly FSXQ01 (sample SAMEA3914789, study PRJEB12502) | metagenome | biome: forest; material: soil | place: Canada | collected 2011-07-03 | depth 0.3 m | reverse complement strand
GGCGTCGATGCCGGCCTTGATCTTGTAGACCTGGCGCACCTTGTCGCCGCCGATCTTCTCGATCTTGGCTTCCATGTCGAGGAAGCTGGCCACCACGCTCTGCTTGATCAGCTTGCCCAGCAGCACCGTGCTGATCTGCTCGATCTGGAAGTCGCTGTCGCCGATCATGTGGATCTCCTTTTCCTTCTCCTTGAGCTCCACGGTCGCGCTGGTGCCCTTGAAGTCGAATCGGGTGTTGATCTCCTTCTTGGTGTTGTCGACGCCGTTCTTGACGGCGGGCATGTCGGGTTCGAGGAGGACGTCGAAGCTGGGCATTGAAGGATTTCCGGAGGGCAGAAGCGGTGAATGGGCGGGGAATGCGAAAATTCTGCCATGTCCTCAGCCCCCTGGCTCGAAACCGATGTCTCCCTGAAGGCCTTGAACACCTTCGGGCTGCCCGCGCACGCGCGCCGCCTCGCGCGCATCCGCAGCGACGCCGACGTGCGCCGCGTGCTCGATTCCCCCGAGGTGGGGCGCGCCGCCAAGCTCGTGCTGGGCGGCGGGAGCAACCTCGTCCTCACCCGCGACATCGACGAGGTCGTGCTGAAAGTGGAGGTCGACGGCCTGCGCCTGGTCGAGGCGCGCGACGACGCCTTCATCGTCGAGGCCGGCGCCGGCCTGGGCTGGCACGACGTCGTCACGCAGACGCTGGAACGCGGCTGGCCCGGGCTCGAGAACCTGGCGCTGATCCCCGGCACGGTGGGCGCCGCGCCGGTGCAGAACATCGGCGCCTACGGCCTCGAGATGGCCGATCGCTTCGACCAGCTCGATGGCGTCGACCTGGTCACCGGCTTGGGCATCACGCTCGACCGCGCGCAATGCCTGTTCGGCTATCGCGACAGCGTGTTCAAGAACGTGCTGGCCGGCAAGGCGGTCATCACCCGCGTGCGCTTCCGCCTGCCGCGGCCGTGGCAGCCCGTGCTGGGCTACCTGGAGCTGGAGCGCAAGGTGGCTGAAACAGGCATCGCCGATCCGACGCCGCGCCAGGTCTACGACTGGATCTGCGGCATCCGGCGCGCCAAGCTGCCCGACCCGGCGGTCATCGGCAACGCGGGCAGCTTCTTCAAGAACCCGATCGTGAGCGAAGACCAGTGCCGCGACATCATCGGCCGCGACCCGCACGTGGTGCACTACCCGATGGCCGACGGCAGCTTCAAGCTCGCCGCCGGCTGGCTGATCGACGCGTGCGGCTGGAAGGGCAAGTCCATCGGCCGCGCGGGCGTGTACGAGAAGCAGGCGCTGGTGCTGGTCAACCGCGGCGACGCCATCGGCGCCGAGGTGGTGACGCTCGCCAAGGCGATCCAGGAGAGCGTCTACGGCCGATTCGGCATCCGGTTGGAACCGGAACCCGTCGTGCTCTAGGGACGCCGGAAGCAGGCCCGGCCCGGCTGCGTTAGAGTGCACGCGCGGCGTGCGCTGACCTCACGACCGCTTCGAACAATCCCTGGAGACCTTTCGATGACGTTCGCGGCCCTTCGCAAACCCTCCCTGTCGGCCGGCGCCCGCGTCGTCTTCGGTTCCGCGCTGCTGCTGGGCACGCTCGGCACCCCGGCCTTCGCGGCCGAATCGCCCACCGCGGTGTCGTCGACGGCGCCCGTCGTGCGCGGCACCACCGGACGCCAGCTGTGGCGCATCTCCGACTACACGACGGTGGAACTGGTCGCCCGCGAAGCCGGCGCGCCCGACAACCAGCACCCGATGGCGATCGAGCCCAACACGCTGCACGCTTGGCTGCAGCAGGTGCAGTTGCTGCGCGGCGGCGCCGCCAAGCCGCTGTTCGCCATCGACGAACTGCGCAGCATCGTGCCGGCGCTGGCCGAGGCGCTGGCCAACGCGCGGCCCGACCAGGACATCGCGCTGGTGAGCTCGGCGCGCCACGAGGACAACACGTTCTACAGCATCAGCGCCGTCACGGCCCGGCTGTTCGCGGCGGACGGCCACCTGAACCTGATCGTCCACGACGCCCGCAACGACTTCTACGATGCCACCCGCGGCAGCGGCATGGCGCCGCACTTCACGGTCGGTTCGCGCACCGCGGCGGGCGCGGCGCAGATCCAGAGCGCCAATGCCACCAACAAGCGTGCCGACTGGCTGGTGCTCGACACCGTGCAGGCCGCTCCGGCGGCGCCGGTCGCGCCCGTGGTTCCGGCCGTGGTCGCGCCCGTAGCGCCCGTCGCGCCTGCGGCCGTGGCTCCGGCGCCGCTGGCCCCGGCCGCGCCGGCCGTCGTGGCGCCGGTCGCGCCCGCGGCGGTCGCCCCGGCCGCTCCCGCCGCCACCGACGCCGAGACGCGCCTGACGCAGCTCAAGCGCCTCTACGACAAGGGCCTGATCACCAAGTCCGAGTACGACAAGAAGCGGGCCGAGGTCATCAAGGGCCTGTGACCCCGGCGCCCTCCGGGGCGGCCAGCGACTGCAGCGCGAGCGCGTTGCCGGTCGCGGCGCCGGAGGCGGTGTTGTCGAAGATCACGAAGGGCACGGCGCCGGCGGGCCAGCACGCCAACTCGGCCGCCTGACGGGCGAGCCACGCGTCGTCGTAGGCCGACCAGTACACGCGCGGCGAACCATGCCAGCGGTAGAACAGCAGCGCGCCCTTGCCGTCACCGTCGGGGCCCAGCCAGCCGCCGGGGCGCGCCCCCTCGGGCTGGCTCGCCGGATCGGCGGCCACGCGCGACACGTGCAGTCGGGCGAGTGCGCGGTCTGCGGCGGGCTCGAACCAGCTCGCGTGCCGCGGTTCGCAGGCCACGGGGCCGGCCCACGTGTCTCGCAGCAGTCCGAAGAAGTCGCGCGCGATTCGGGCGTCCCAGGCCAGCGACGGCGGCAACTGCACCAGCAGCACGCCCAGCCGATCGCCCAGTCCCGACGCCTGCGCCAGGAACGCCCGCAGCGGCGCGCGCGCGGCGCGCAGGCGCGCGTCATGCGTGATCGCGCGCGGGAGCTTCACGGCGAAGCGGAAGTGCGGCGGCGTCATCGCGGCCCAGCGAGCGTAGGTCTCGACGCGATGGGGGCGGTAGAACGAGGTGTCGATCTCGGCGCAGGCGAAGCGGCGCGCGTAGCGCTCCAGGTGCTGGCCGTCGCCGGGGAAGTCGTTCGCGAGTTCGCGGGGGATGCTCCAGGCCGCCGTGCCGATGTACATGGTCGTTTGCCGCGTGTGATCGATGGGGGCAGCGAGGCAAGTACCAGGCCCGTGGTGCGCCAAAGAAAACGCCCCCGACCGAAGTCGGGGGCGTGCAAGGACGGACGACGTGCTTGACGGCGTCATCCGTCGCGACGTCCGGCGTTGGGGCCGGGTGGCGTCACTCGGGGCGCGTGTCCGGTCGACGGCGTCGGCCGGTGGTGCGTCTGGGACGTGAGCGAGTCGACGGCGGCCGGGCCGTCGCCTCCTCGCTGCGTTCGAGAGAGCGTCCGTTCAGGGATCTCGAGCCGGCCGGACAGCCGGCCGCGTGGCCGATGCGGTCGGGCACCAGCGCCTGTTCATCGGCCGATTCGCGGTCGAATTGAATCGGCGGAGGGCTGGCGATACAGACTGAAACCACTTCGTTGGTGGCTCGGTTGGCGGTCAGCGCGGAATGCCCGATTTCAGCCGGGTCTGGACGCGGGCAGTGGGGGCGCTTCGGGCGCACGATGAGGGCATCGCTCATTGCCGTTCGTCGCCATGTTCTTCGCGTGCATCACCTGGTTGTCCTTCGATCGTCGTCGAGGGAAAGTGGCGCCTCGCCGCGGCGGTTGGCTGGTGGCCATGGCCGTGGCCACGGGGGGCATGGTCGGCGCCGCGGCGGGCCTCGGGTTGGGCGCGTGGGCGCCGCCGGCGGGTGGGGTGTCGGACATGGTGGGCTCGGCGGGTGGTGGCGGTCCTGGTGCCCGTGATCGCGCGTCGATATCGCAGAAAGGTGCCTCGGCACCGGTGGCAGCGGTGCTGGTGCCGGCGGGAGACTTTGCCCCGGCGACGCAGGCAGTCGAGCCATGACGCGCCTGGATCTCGACCTGGTCCCGGCGGAGCCCGAGCCCGCGTCGCCGACGGTGCTCGCGGCGCGTCGGCGACGCGCGATCGTGGTCGGCTTGGGCGGCGGACGCGGCAGCGACGCGCCGATGGCCAAGTCGTCGTTCGCCGATCGGCCGTTGCGGTCGAGCGATGCCGCCTCGACGCGCAGGGGTGACGGCGCGCCGGCACCGCCCGTCGCGGCGCCGCGGCCGTCGGCCGAATCCGCGTCGCGGCTGCAACTCGACGATGCGCTGGTCGTCCCCGCCGGCGCCGTCGTGCGCGGCTACCTGCGCTGCCGCGCGCTGCTGTTGGTGGGCGACGTGGTCGGCAACGTCCACTGCACGGGCGGCCCGGTGGTGGTGCGCTCCGGCGCCAGCCTGAAGGGGCGGCTGGTGGCGGCAGGCGACGTCTACGTGTGCGGCAGCGTGGGCGATGGCAGCGGGGGCACCGTCATCACGACCGTCGGCAAGGTCACGCTGGCGCCGGGCTCGCGGGTGGAGGGCGATGTGCGCAGCGCGCGATTGGACATGTATGACGGCGCCATGTTGCGGGGTGTGGCGAAAAGGTGTGAGGAGTGAGATGGGGCGGTGATGTGCTTGGGGGTGTGGCGCGTCAGCTCGAAGCCTGGTGTTCGAAGTGAGACGCCCGAATTCCCGGAACGCAACACGCGATTCGTTCCTCCGGTTGCGGTGATCGCGCGGTGATCGCGCGGTGGTCGATGGCGGATCCGCGGTCGGCGGACTTGGCGCCGATGTCGCGGGGCTGTTCAGGAACAGCGATGTCTGTCGGGATATCAAGATGTCGATGCAACTGGTGGCCAGCCAACCCGCGTGACGAGCTCGATGCGCTGCTTCCGGAGGGGTCAGGACTCTCCGCGACATCGCGCCACGTCGCAGCCGTCGGCAACGGGCTGAGCGCGATGTCGTGGCGAAGGCCCGACCCCGATCTCATGAGGAAGCGCCTTCCCTGACGTCCGGGGTCAGGTCTTCGCCTTCGTGCGCGGTCGAGAGGGTCTCGGTCGCCTGGACTCATGAGGAAACGCCTTCCCTGACGTTCGGGGTCAGGCCTTCGCCTTCGTCCGCGAACGACAGGGTGGCGGCCGCCTGCCTCACATCGCGGACGACGGAGAGTCCTGACCCTTCTGGCGGCGGACGACGGAGCGTCCCGGCACCTCTGGCCGCGCGAATTGCCGGGGCTGCCGGTCGACGACGCTGAAGCCTCCAATCGACAGTTCGCAAGTTGCACCGCGTACCCGCGCCTGGCCGATCGCGGTTGGCGTGTCGCAGCGGCTCCGGCGACCCGCAACCCGCAACCCGCAACCCAGAGCGCATGGGCCGAGGGGCTTGTCGCCAGTCGTCGACGCCCGTGCCCGAGCCCGTAGCTCACAGCTCGCAATCGCTCGTCAATCGGCCATCACTCGTCCGGTGGGCCCTCCGGCTCCGCGTCTTCGTCATCGCGCCGCCGCGCATTGACCACGCGCACCTCCTCCCCGACGGCCTGCCGGCGGTCGGCCACGAGATCCTTGTAGCCGTTCAACGCGCGCCGGCAATCGCTCGCCAGCGCGGTGCGATCCGCGGGTGCGACGAGGCCCAGCAGCCAGGCCATTTCGAGGTGGGCGAGCGTCTCGTCGGCCTGGATCAGCAAGGCAAGGTAGCGATGCGCTGTCGGGCTGACGATCGTCGCCTGGAATCGGGACGGACGCGCGAACGAGATCTTGGCCCCGGGCGGCGCGTGGGCGGCGACAGTGGCCTGCAGCCGGGCCTGGATGTCCTGCAGGAGCGTCTGGACGTCGTCGGCGCGGCGTTGCAGCGTGGCCAGCGCCTCGTCGAGGCATCGGCGATCGATGCCCTGCACGCGGCGGCTGGCCTGCAGGGCGTGCAGCAGGCGCGAGATGTACACGAAGTCGCGTCGGAAGACCTGGCGCACGATCGCCGTGCGCAGCTCGAAGTCGATGCGCAGCGCCGCGCCTTGCCCGCGTCGCGCGAGCAGCCACAGTTCGGCGTCGCGCGCGGGGCGCTGCGGCGCGTCGGCGGGCGGGGGGGCGCTGCCGGCGTGGGCCTGGGCGTCGGCGTCGGCGTCTGCGAGCGGCAGGTCGACGTGCTCGTGGTTGTTTGTGCTGCCTTCGCGCTGGCGCCAGCGCGCAGGGCAGGGCGGGATGGCCGGCGAGCGCGGCGTCAGGGCGGGTGCCAGGGAAGGATCGGTGTCCACGTGTGCCTCCAGTGAAGGTCTTCACGGTAAGGCAGGTGTGCCGAAGTCGCGGACGGCAAAGTGCTCGATTAACTGGCCGTTTGGCGCCGGGTCGCGATTGCGCGCCGTTTTTCTGCCGCTCTGTCGGCCTCCCGCGCCAAATGCGGCATTTCTCGCCTTCCTGACGCGGGCGACGCGTTCCGGGCCGCAAAGCCTGCCCGCGGCGCGATGCCGCTCGTATCATCGCCGCACACCTCGCCGCGTCCGTTCGGATGTGGCGATCGGAGACTCCCGTTGTCCATCAAACCTGTCACCGTCACGACCCCGATCGTCGCCGTGGCCGCTCCTCCGGCGGCCTTGGCAGCGCCGGCGCGCGCGGCGGCGAAGGTGCCGGTCGCTGCGGCGCCGGCGCCTGCCACGAGGCAGCGAACGGACCGCGCGAGGACGATGCCGTGGCTGTTGGCAGCCGTCATGCTGGCCTGCGCATGCTTGGCCTGGCTCGCCGTCGACACGCTGCAGGATCGCTTGCAGGAGTCGACGCGCAAGCTCGACGCCGCCGCGCATCGCCACGAGCACTTCTGGACGCTGCACGACGCCGCGATGGAAGCCACGCTGGCCGTCAAATGGGACCTGGCGGGCGCCGCGCCGCCGCCGGCCAACGACGGCCTGCAGGCGGACGCGTTGCGCTTCGTCCAGGCGTCCGCTGCGTTGCGCGCGGAGCTGTCGCAGCCCGGCGCGGCGCCGTTGTCGCAGGAGGCATCCTGGGCCGATGCGGTGGCGACGCTGTCCGACACGCTGCGCCAGGACGCCCGCGCCGACGATCGCCCGCGCGTCCGCGCGCAGGCGCAGGCGGCGCTCGACGCGCTCGCGCGCGTGGGACGCGAGGCACGCCAGCGCGACGCGACGTCATCGGACTTCCTCGACGACGTCCAGGATGTCCGCAGGCAGGTGCTGCTCGCGTTCGCGGTTGTCATCGCCGCGCTGGTGCTCGCTCTGGGCCTGGCCACGCAATGGCTGCTGGTGGCGCGGCGCGAACGGGCCATCCGTTCGCGTGCCGAGCAACTGGCCGAGGTGGCCGAATCCGAGCGTGGACGCGCCGAAGCGGCGGCCCGCGACAAGGCCCGCTTCCTGGGCATGCTCAGTCACGAGCTGCTCACGCCGCTGCAGTCCATCTGGAGCACGATGGACGTCATCGAGTCGCGCGGCCGCATCGACGCGAGCGAACCGGCGTTCGGCCGGCTCAAGGAGAGCACGCGCTCGCTGCGCGGCCGCATCAGCGACCTGGTCGATTTCGCCAAGGTGTCGTCGGGCCGCCTCGAGACGCGCATCCGCGGATTCCAGCTGGACAAGCTCGTCGACACCGCGCTGCGCGATGTGGAGGAGGCGCTGGCGAACCGCAACCTCGACGTCCACTGGGAAGCCGGCCCCGAGCTGAGCCAGCGCATCTACTCCGATCCCGCGCGGCTGCGCCAGGTCATCGACAACCTGCTCACCAACGCCATCAAGTACACGGAGCGCGGCGGCATCTCCATCGAGGCCCGGCTGGATCGCGAGCGGGGCGTGCTGAGTGTCGAGATCTCGGACACCGGCGTCGGCATCCATCCCGACGCCATGGCGCGCCTGTTCGAGCCGTTCTACCGATCGCCGCAGACCGTCGGGATGGCCGAGGGCAGCGGGCTCGGCCTGGCCGTGGTGCGCAGCCTGGTCGACCTCATGGGCGGCAGCATCCGCGTCGATTCCAAGCTGGGGCAGGGCACGGCCGTGACCGTGGAGGTGCCCATCACCGAAAGCAGCGAAGGCGGCGAGGGCGGCGAGAACGTCATCGAGCCGCCCGCGCGCATCGACACCCGGCGGCCCGTGCTGGTGGTGGACGACTCGCGCGATGCGCGGCGCGCCATCGTCGACGTCATCCGCACGCTGGGCATCGAAGTGGTCGAGGCGGTCGATGGCCCGACCGGCCTGGCGGCGGCAGCCGAGCGCGACTACCTCGCCATCTTCCTCGACATGCAGATGCCCGGCCTCACCGGATACGAAGTCGCGCGCCGGCTGCGACGCGACGGGCAGCGGCACGAGAAGACCTTCCTCGCCCTGATCTCGGCCTACAACGACCTCGACGACGCCACGATCGCCAGCGTCTTCGACGCCCGCATCGACAAGCCGGTCAGCCGGACGGATCTGATCGAGGCGCTGGGGCGGGCGTCGCAGGCACCGCCGTCAGGCTGACATTCAGCGCGCCGCCTGCCCGGCGATGCCGAGCCAGCTAAGGCCGCACGGCTATACAGAGTCGGCTACGGCCGACCGGCGATGCCAAGTCGGCTACGCCCGTCCGCCCACGCCCGCGTCCCCGCCAAGCTCCGCCCCATGGCGCATCACCTTCGCCACGCTCAACTGCAGCACCCGCGCATCGCTGCTCGCCCGATGCCGGCGCAGCTGCAGGTTGCGAGCCACGATCTCGCGCGCATCGTCGAAATTCTCGGCGGCGTTCTCGCTCATCAGTTCGCGCAGGTGGCGCAACTTGAAGGTGGGCGACGTGTCGGCCGACTCGAACAGGCGGGCGAGCCAGGCGTAGTCGTGGGCCCAGTTGTCGCAGTAGACGGTGCGGCCCGCGAGGCGGTGGTTCAGCTCCAGCGCCACCTCGTGCACGCTGCGTCCGTGGCGCTGCAGCAGCGAGCGCGAGATGCCGTGCACGCGTTCGGCGTCGCCGTCCCAGTGCGTCCAGGTCTCGTCGGGGATGACCAGCGTGCAGTAGGCGGTACCGTCGGGCAGCACGAAGCCGATCTCGATGGGGTAGCTGCCGCGTCCGAAGCCGGACGCCTCGATGTCGAGCACGCAGGGCAAGGGCGCTGGCGTGAAGTCGGCGACGGCGGGGTCTCGGTCGGCAGGGGTGGCCATGGACAGCGTGGGCGCCGGGTAGGCGCGTCGCAAGCGATGGTTCGACGATACAGGACAAGCCGGCGTTGTCCCCTCTGTGACAACCCTGCTCGGGGCTCGCACTATGGTGTCGCGTCGGCCCCCGAAGTAGGCTGGGGGTCCAGCGCGGCGGGAGGGTTTCGGCCGTGCGCCAAAGGATTTCAATGTCGTCGACCGAAGAGTTCTCCAGCCGCATGTCCCCGATCGACCCGTCCCTCGTGGACACCAACGACGGCAGCGTCCCGCCCGATCGTCCCCATTTCGCGTTCTGGCCGCGCCGCCTCTCGCGCACGGTGACGCCGCCCGAGACCTCGCTGTGGCACAACGTCGAGGTGGCCGTGCGGCGGTATCCGGACAAGTCCGCGACGCTGTACTTCGGCCGCCGCAAGACCTACGCCCAGCTGCACGCCGAGGCCCTGGCCATCGCCGGCTGGCTGCAGGCCCAGGGCGTGCGGCGCGGCGACCGCGTGGCGCTGTTCATGCAGAACTGCCCGCAGTACCTGGTCGCCTACCACGCCATCCTGCGCGCCGACGCCGTGGTGGTGCCGGTCAACGCCATGAACAAGGCCGAGGAGTTCGGCCACTACATCGTCGATCCGGGCACCAAGGTGGTGATCTGCGGCGCCGAGCTGGCCGGCGTCGTGGCCAGCGCCAACGCCGCGCTGCCGCCGTCGCAGCGCGTCGCCCGCGTGCTCGCCGCGCGCTACGCGGACGAGCTGCCGCCCCAGTTCGACGACGATCTCGCGCCCCCGCCGTCGATGCGCGACTGGCTGACGGCCGACCCGCCGCTGCCGCCCGGCACGGTGCGCTGGCAGGACGCGCTGGCCGAGGCGCACGAGCCCGGCCCCACCGTCAACGGCCCCGACGACCTCGCGCTTCTGCCCTACACCTCGGGCACCACCGGGCTGCCCAAGGGCTGCATGCACACGCATCGCACGCTGATGGCCAATGTGGTCGGCGGCGGCGAGTGGGGCTCCGGCAGCGCCGAGAGCGTGGTGCTGGGCGTGGTGCCGATGTTCCACATCACGGGCATGCTCTACGGCGTGATCTCGCCGATGTTCGCGGGCTCCACCGTGGTGATCATGCCGCGCTGGGATCGCGAGCTGGCGGGGCGGCTCATCTCGCGCCACCGGGTGTCGCACTGGACGTGCATCCCCACGATGATCATCGACCTGTTCGCCAGCCCCCACTACCGCAGCTTCGACCTCGGCAGCCTGCGCTGGCTCTCGGGCGGCGGCGCGGCGATGCCGCAGGCCGTGGCGCAGCGCCTCATCGACGAGTTCGGCCTGCACTTCTGCGAAGGCTACGGCCTCACCGAGACGGCCGCGCCCAGCCACGCCAACCCGGCCGAGCGGCCCAAGCTGCAGTGCCTGGGCATGCCGTTCTTCGGCGTCGACTCGCGCGTGGTCGACCCGGTCACGCTGAAGGAACTGCCGTCCGGCGAGATCGGCGAGATCGTCACGCGCGGCCCGATGGTGTTCCGTGGCTACTGGAAAAACCCGGAGGCGACGGCCGCCGCGTTCGTCGAGGTGGACGGCAAGCGCTTCTTCCGCACCGGCGACCTCGGGCACATGGACGCCGACGGCTACTTCTTCATCACCGACCGCCTCAAGCGCATGATCAACGCGAGCGGCTTCAAGGTCTGGCCGTCGGAGGTCGAGCTCCTGCTGTATCGCCATCCGGCGGTGCAGGAGGCCTGCGTCATCTCGGCGCAGGACGCCTACCGCGGCGAGACCGTCAAGGCCATCGTCGTGCTGCGCGCCGAGGCACGCGGCAACGTGGCGGAGCGCGACATCGTCAACTGGGCGCACGAGAACATGGCCGCGTACAAGGCGCCGCGGATCGTGGAGTTCGTCGACGTGCTGCCCAAATCCGGCGCCGGCAAGGTCATGTGGCGACTGCTGCAGGACAAGGAAAACGCCGCAGCGTCGAAATCCTGAGGAGTCCGAGCATGAGCAACACCTTCGTCTGGGTCGATATCCCCGTCGCCGATCTCGATCGCGCGATCGCGTTCTACGGCGCCGTCACCGGCAAGCCCGTCGACAAGATCGGCGGTCCGGGCTTCACGTTCGGCCTGTTCAAGCACGAGGGTAACGCCGTGGGTGGCTGCCTCGTCGACTCGAGCGACGGCGCCGCGCCGTCGATGACCGGGCCGCTGGTCTACATCGACGCCAGCGACCGGCTGGACGCCGCGGTCAAGGCCGCGGAGCGCCACGGCGGCCGCGTGCTGAAGGCGATCCACTCGATCGCGCCGAACGGGTTCCGCGCGATCGTCGCGGACAGCGAAGGCAACCGCATCGCGCTGCATTCGATGGCGGTGTGAGGCTGCCGCCGCTCAGAACGGCGTCTTCAGCGCCTTCACGGGCTCGCCCGGCTTGCCGTCGTCGAGCACGTCGCTGCGGAACTGGTCGGGCCTGAAGGCGCGCATGTTCAGCGTCGGGCTCAGGCCGATGAAGTCGGGCTGGACGAAGCTCGGGCGTCCGTACGCGACGAGCATGTCGCCGACGGCGAACTGGTCGATGAACTTCTGGTCGGCGGGCGTCCCGACGCCCCAGTACGTGGCGAACCGGCCGTCGCCGCGTGGCGACAGGAAGTATTTCTCGCGCTGGACGCCGTCGTCCTCGATCCAGTCGAAGTACCGGTGCACGGCCATGAGGCGCACCGCGCGCTCCGCGCCGTCGCCCTTGCACTCGATGGCGACGATGACGCCCGTCCACGCCACGACCGTGTCGGCCCACGCGGCCGGCCGCTCGCGAACCTGCGACGGGAAGACGTCGCGTCGCGCCTGCTGGTAGAAGCCGGCCTCCCACTTCGGCAGTGGCGTGTACGGCTGCGATCCGGGCACGATGCCGGCGAACGCGGACTGCGTCGACAGGGTCACGGCGATGGCGGCGAGCAGGTGGCGGGCGAGCGTCATGGGCGATCGAGAAGGGCCGCGGGATCGGACATCATCGCCGCTCCCGCACGGTCGCGCTCACCAGGCGCCATACGCGCTCCGCCACCGGCGACAACGCGCGGTCGTGCCGCCGCACCAGCATCACCGTGCGCTCCAGCCGCGGCACCAGCGGCCGCACCGCGAGCCCCGGCAGGCCGCCGGGCGGCACGGCCAGGCGCGGCATCACGGTCAGCCCGATGCCGGCCTCCACCATCTGGAACACCGTCGTGGGATGCGACAGCTCCTGCTCGATGCGGCCGACGGCGCCGTGCCGCGCGAGCGCGTCGTCGACGTAGCGGCGGCTGCCGGAGGCCGCGTCCAGCAGCACCAGCGGCTGGCCGTCGAGCGCCTTCCAGCGCACGCGCGCGCCGCGCGCCAGGCGGTGCCGTTCGGGCGTGACCACCACGAACGGGTCGTGCAGGATCGGCTCGCAATGCAGGTCGTCGACCTCGGGCGGCTCGACCACCATGCCGAAGTCCACCTCGCCGCTGCGCACGCTCTCGAGCACGTCCTGCTGGATGCGGTCCAGCAGCAGGAAGCGCACGCGCGGCGCCTCGCGCGCGCAGGTGGCGATGCAGCCGGGCATCAGGTAGGCCGACAGCGTCGGGCTGCTGGCGACGCGCACCTTGCCGCCGTCGGCGTCGGCCAGGCCGGCGACGTCCGACAGCACCGTGTCGAGCTCGTCCAGCGCGCGATCCAGGCGCGCCGACAGCGAGCGGCCCGCCTCGGTGAGCGCCACTTCGCGCGTGGTGCGATCGAGCAGCCGCAAGCCCAGGCCGCGCTCGAGGTCGCTGATGGAACGGCTGACGGCCGGCTGAGTCAGGCCGACCGCCTCGCCGGTGCGGCTGAAGTTGCGGGTGCGGGCCACCGACTGGAAGACGCGCAGCTGGCGCAGGGTCACATTCATGATTCCGAATCATAAGTCCATGGAATGAATCGATTTCACTTTTGAGCGGCGACACGTTCAAATCACGTCCATGAAGCGCCCCGCATTCCTTCCCGACGATTTCACGCTGCTGCTGATCGGCACCGTGGCGCTCGCCACGCTGCTGCCCGCCGCCGGCGCCGTCGCCAGCTTTTTCGAAGGCTTTACCACCTTCGCCATCGGCCTGCTGTTCTTCCTGCACGGCGCCAAGCTGTCGCGCGACGCCATCAAGGCCGGCATCACGCACTGGCGCCTGCACGTGCTCGTGTTCGCATGCACGTTCGTGCTGTTCCCGCTGCTGGGCGTCGCGCTCAGGCCGCTGCTGCTGCCGCTGGTCACGACGCAGCTCTACACGGGCATCCTGTTCCTGTGCGTGCTGCCCGCCACGGTGCAGTCGGCGATCGCGTTCACGTCGATGGCGCGCGGCAACATCCCGGCCGCGGTGTGCAGCGCGTCGGCATCGACGATGCTGGGCGTGTTCGTCACGCCGGTGCTGGTGAGCCTGATCGTGCTGCCGCATGCCGCCGCGTCGAACCCGCTCGATTCCATCGTGCGCATCCTGCTGCAGCTGATGCTGCCGTTCGCGGTGGGCCATCTCGCGCGCCCCTGGATCGCGGGCTTCCTGCATCGCCGCAAGCAGCTGCTGGGCATCGTCGACCGCGGATCGATCCTGCTGGTGGTCTACACCGCGTTCAGCGCGGCCGTCATCGAGGGCCTGTGGAGGCAGGTGCCGCTGCTCGCGCTGGCCGGCCTGCTCGTGGTGTGCGCGGTGCTGCTGGGCGCCGCGCTGTTCCTCACCGGCTGGATGGCGCGCCGCTTCGGCTTCGACAAGGCCGACGAGATCACCATCGTCTTCTGCGGCTCCAAGAAGAGCCTGGCCAGCGGCATCCCGATGGCCAAGGTGCTGTTCCCGGCCCACCTCGTCGGCGCCACGGTGCTGCCGCTGATGCTGTTCCACCAGATGCAGCTGATGGTGTGCGCGGTGCTGGCGGCGCGGTACGCGCGGCGCGCGGACGACGCGCCCGCGAGCGAGCCCGCGCGCGAGGCCGTCACCTGAGCTGATACCCTCCAGGCCTCCGACGACAAGGCGCTGGCCGTGCTCAGCGGACGCCTCGGCAAGGTGATGTCGTTCGTCATCGAGACGGCCAGCGGCGTTGCCTCGCTCCGCGCGTTCGACGGCGGCCAGTTGTCATGGCAGATCGACACGCTCGATGGCGTGATCCGCACGCGGGATGATCGTCCGCCAGAGGCTGCGAGCTTGCCAGAGGACGCGTTCTACATGGACGAGATCGAGCAGCTCCAGCGGGCCTTCGGCCTGACGCCGTTCGAGGACCTGCCGGGTGACCTGCCGACGCTGGGCCGGGCCTACATCGACAGGACGGATCATTCGGCGCGGCGTGCTGCACGTGCCGCCGCGGCGCGATCCTCGCCGCACCGCCCCTGGTGGAAGCTCTGGTGAAGCCTCAGCGCGCCCGCAGCCGCTGCGTCTCCGGATGCCGCCGCATGTACACGTCGACGTAGCTGCACGACGGCTCGACCGTGTAGCCCTTCTCGTGGGCCCACGCGAGCGCCACGCGCACGAGCTCGGCCGCGATGCCGCGTCCGCCGACCGCGCCCGGCACGCCGGTGTGCGTCATCCAGACGACGTCGCCCCGCAGCGAGTAGTCGGCCACGCACAGCTGGCCGTCGACGGTGGCTTCGAAACGGTGGCGGGCTTCGTTGTGGGTGACGGCGACGGTCATCGGTTCCTCCGGAAGATTGCCGCGATGTGCAAGCGATGTGCCCGAAAGCCGAGCTGTAGGCCAGCAACGGTGCCGGCGCTGCCGCTCGTTCGCATGCAGGAAATTCAAGGGAGCAAGGGATCCGGCTCTGCCGGGCCCGATGCGGCCGGCCCCTCGGGGGCAGGGAGCGCTAGCGACCGTGGGGTCCCAATTTCTGCCAGAGGAATGCGAACTGCAAGGCCTGCACGTCCGCGCGCTGCGCGTTGTCGGCCGCGCCGCCGTGGCCGCCCTCGATGTTCTCGTAGTACAGCACGTCGTGCCCCTGCGAGAGCATGCGCGCGGCCATCTTGCGCGCGTGGCCGGGGTGGACGCGGTCGTCGCGCGTGGACGTGGTGAAGAAGATCGTCGGGTAGTGCGCGTCCTGGCGCACGTTCTGGTAGGGGCTGTACTTCGAGATCCAGGCCCATTCGGCGGGGATGTCCGGGTTGCCGTACTCGGCCATCCACGACGCGCCGGCCAGCAGCTTGTTGTAGCGCTGCATGTCCAGCAGCGGCACCTGGCAGCTGACGGCGTTGAACAGGTCGGGCCGCTGCACGGCGACCGCGCCCACGAGCAGGCCGCCGTTGCTGCCGCCCTCGATGCCGAGATGGCGCGGGCTGGTCACCTTGGTGGCGATCAAGTCCTCGGCCACGGCCTCGAAGTCGTCGTAGCTGCGTTGCTTGTTCTCGCGCAGCGCCGCCTGGTGCCAGGCCGGGCCGTATTCGCCGCCGCCACGGATGTTGGCGACCACCCAGACGCCGCCGTGCTCGTACCAGGCCTTGCCGATGCTGCCGGAGTAGCTGGGCGTCAGGGAGATCTCGAAGCCGCCGTAGCCGTACAGCAGCGTCGGGTTGGCGCCGTCGTGCGTGGCGCCCTTGGGCCAGATGATGAAGTAGGGCACCTTCGTGCCGTCCTTCGACGTGGCGAACTTCTGCTCGACGCGCATGCCCGCGGCGTCGAAGTACTGCGGGCGCGACTTCAGCAGCTCGCGCTGGTCGCTGCCCGCGTGGGCCAGGTACAGCGAGTCGGGCGTGAGGAAGTCGGTGTAGTTGAGGAAGTACGACTCGGCGTACGGGTCGTCCTTCACGTGCGCGTCGTCGATGCCGTAGGCCGACAGCGTGCCCAGCGCCGGCGCCTGCACGGCGCGGCGATCCCAGCCGGTGGCGGTGGGCGTGAGCTCCTCGACGCGGCCGGTGACGTTGTCGAGTATGGACAGCAGCACGCGCGACTTCGTCGTGTTGTAGCCCGCCAGCGAGCGCGTGGCCGTCGGCGTGAACAGCGCCTGCAGGTGCTTGCGGTCGCCGGCCAGGTAGGCCTTGGCGTCGCCCACCAGCAGCGAGCCGCGCGGCCACGTGGTGTCGCCGAGCGTCCAGTCGGAGCGCAGCTCGATCAGCACGCGGTCCTTCCAGAAGCCGAGGCTCGCGTCGTCGGGCTTGTCGATGGCGATGAGCTTCGGCGCCTTGGCTGCCGCGTCGGCGTGATCGAGCAGCCAGACGCGCGAGGTGTAGAAATCGAGCGAGCGGCTGAACGTGATGCGTTCGTAGCCGGGCGTGTCGTCGACGCCCATGCCGGCGGCGACGTCGGCGTGCTCGCCCTCGAACATCGTGGTGGCGCTGGCCAGCGGCGTGCCGCGCGACCAGCGCTTGACCACGCGCGGATAGCCCGAATCGGTGAGGCTGCCGGGGCCGAAGTCGGTGGCCACGAGCAGGGTGTCGGCATCGACCCAGTCGACGCTGGACTTGGCCTCGGGCAGCGTGAAGCCGTCGGCCACGAACGCGCGCTTGGCCATGTCGTACTCGCGCACGACCTGGGCGTCGGAGCCGCCGCGCGACAGCATGACGAGGCAGCGCTGGTAGCCGGGCGCGAGGCAGTTGGTGCCGTGCCAGACCCAGTTCTCGTTCTCGGCCTTCGCGAGGGCGTCGAGGTCGATCACGGTCTCCCACGCCGGCTCGGCCTTGCGGTATTCGGCGAGCGTGGTGCGGCGCCACAGGCCGCGCGGGTTGCGGTCGTCGCGCCAGAAGTTCCAGAACCAGTCGCCGCGCCGCGCGACGCCGGGGATCTGCGCCTTCGAGTCGAGGATCGCGCGGATCTGGTCGCGCGTCTGCGTGAACTGCGGCCACGCCTCGATGGCCTGGCGCGACTGCGCGTTGCGCTCGCGCACCCACGCGAGGGCGCGGTCGCCGAGGACGTCTTCGAGCCACAGGTTGGGGTCGTCGGAGGACGTGGTGGCGGATGCGGCGTGGTCGGGTGCGGTCTGGGCCATGAGCGGGGGCGTGGCGGCCGCCAGCAGGGCAGCCATCGTCAGCAGTCGGAATGTGTCGATCATCGCAGAGGGTTCGCGTGGCGGTGGCGGGCCGAACCGAGGGCCGGCCGCGCATGGGGCCATTCTCGGCGTGGCGCGCGCGCCGCACGTCCGCGAAAGTTCTGATGGGTGAAACCCTCGCGGCGAATGGGGAGGTGGCGGGGGGCCGTATCCTCCCCGATGTGTCGACACCGTGACGACTGGCATCATCGCCGCGGACGGCCCCCGACCTCGCGGGACCGCCGCGCCTCCACAAGAAGCCTTGCAACCCGACATGACCACCACGAATCCCCTGCTTGCCGACTGGACGACGCCGTTCGCCCTGCCGCCCTTCGACCTGATCGAGGCCGCGCACTTCACGCCCGCCTTCGATGCCGCGATGAAGGCCCAGCGCGCCGAGGTCGAGGCCATCGCCGCGCAGGCCGAGCCCGCCGACTTCGACAACACGGTCGCCGCGTTCGACCGCAGCGGCCGCCTGCTGTCGCGCATCGAGACCGCGTTCCACGCACTCGCCGCCTCGCACACCTCGCCCGACATCCAGGCCGTGCAGCGCGAGCTCGCCGCGCCGCTGGCCGCGCACGACAGCGCCGTGATGATGCACGCCGGCCTGTTCACGCGGCTCGACGCGGTGCACGAGCAGCGCCACGACCTCTCGTTGACGCCGGAGCAGCTGCGCCTCGTCGAACGCCTGCACGTCGACTTCGTGCGCGCCGGCGCGCGCCTGGGGCCGGACAAGCAACCGCGCTACGCCCAGATCATGGAGCGCCTCGCGCAGCTCACCACGCGCTTCGCGCAGAACGTGCTGGCCGACGAGGCCGGCTTCCAGCTGGAGCTGTCCGACGACGAGTTGGACGGCCTGCCGCCGTTCGTGCGCGCGTCCGCGCGCCAGGCCGCGAGCGACCGCGGGCTGCCCGCGGGGCGCCACGTGGTGACGCTGTCTCGCTCGCTGAGCGTGCCCTTCCTCACGTTCTCCAGCCACCGCGCGCTGCGCGAGAAGGCGTGGAAGGCGTGGGTGGGCCGCGGCGAGAACGAGGGCGAGACCGACAACCATGAGGTCGCCCGCGACATCCTGCGCCTGCGCCAGGAACAGGCCTGGATGCACGGCCACGCGAGCTACGCCGACTACGCGCTGGCCAACACGATGGCCGGCAACATCGCGTCGGTGAACAACCTGCTGGACGACGTC
>FSXQ01002946.1_pt1 | contig 18273 bp, 14 predicted proteins | sample 1638011 | NCBI WGS metagenome assembly FSXQ01 (sample SAMEA3914789, study PRJEB12502) | metagenome | biome: forest; material: soil | place: Canada | collected 2011-07-03 | depth 0.3 m | reverse complement strand
GGATCACGTCATGGTCAAGAAGCTCTCCAAGATCGCCGCCAAGAAGGCCGCCTCCCCCGCCGGCATGCTCGACAGCCAGCTCGCCAACTCCGTCAAGGATTCGGCGCAGCAGATCTGGCTGGCCGGCATGGGCGCGTTCGCCAAGGCGCAAGCCGAAGGCGGCAAGGTGTTCGACGCGCTGGTCAAGGAAGGCGTGAGCCTGCAGCGCAAGACGCAGGCCGTGGCCGAAGAGAAGCTGGGCGACGTCACGGGCAAGATGAGCTCGATGGCTTCGGACGTCACCAGCAAAGCCGGCGCGTCGTGGGACAAGCTCGAGAACATCTTCGAAGAGCGCACCGCGAAGGCCCTGGGCAAGCTGGGCGTGCCCACGGCCAAGGACGTGGCCGAACTGACGCGCCGCGTCGAGGACCTGAGCGCGGCCGTCGCCAAGCTGTCGAAGTCGACCAAGGCCGCCGCGCCGAAGACGGTCGCCAAGGCACCGGCCAAGAAGGCTGCTGCCAAGGCGCCCGCGAAGAAGGCCGCTGCGAAGCCGGCCGCCAAGCGCACTGCGCGCAAGACGGCGTCGAACGCCGCCACGCCATCGGCCTGATCCGCTCGTGACGTCGGCCGCGGCTCGGGGCGCACGCTCCGTCCGCCGACCACTCGCCTCGAAGGCGCCAGCCTGACCGCTGGCGCCTTTGTCGTTTACAAGGTGCAGCCGACGATCCGTCGCGTCGCCTGGTTACCTGCACGTCGCGCATGACGCCGGCTCGGCACGGCACGTCGCCGGGCGGGCTGGGAGGCGCGCTGCGGCGTCTCGGCGGCGTGCTGGACGAACGGCAGTCGTCGCTCGCAGCGGCTTGAGCGCCGGAAACTCCAGCACCCGCAACTGCTTGGCAGGCGCCAACCGACATCGGGGCCAGGCGCAGCAGGAACATCGGCGGCGCTTTGCGGTTCCAGACTGTGTCAATCGCAGCCCTGTTGGAGGCGATTGAATAACCGCTGGCTTGGTTGACCCCTCGAGCGACCGCTTCGCGTCGGCGCGGCCGGCAGGTGTCAACCCAGAAGCGACATTCGCGGCGCCAGATGGGGCGCCCGAAACTTGACGTTCGTACCGTCGAGCAGTGGAAGTCAGGACTCAACCCTGAGCCGACATAGGCGATCGCGAATTCGAAGCCCGGAAGCAGACAGTCAACGCCCCGATTCGGACCGCAGGCGACGGCACGTCGGCGGCAGACAGTTCGGACGACAAGTTGGACGTCATCGCGCGGAGCGTCGCTGTGAATTTCAATAGCACTGACACACCATAGTTTGCTTTCGGCCCGCCCCCGCCAATGGTTGGGACGGATCGGGCACAACGCGCGAGAACCTGGGGCGGCACTTCAAATTGCATTCAGCGTACAGGTGAACCGAAGGCGGCCGGAACGAAACTGCTACGAGCACAAGCCCACAGAATGCCGCGAAGCCCGCGACTGGCGCGCTGATCCGCTTCAACTTCAGACTGCTCGGCGTTGAACGTCATGACGCCGGCCATTCTCTGAAGGAGTCCTGCACAACGGGGTGCTTCAAGAAAGTGTTCATGGCCGCCGACTGACGTTGTGCGCCCGTCGAGAGGTTCCTTGGCCAGCAACGACGACGCCGTCATCTACGGCTCAAGCGGGACGCAGGCGACGCCCGGCTGACATCCCGCCTGTCACGTCACGAGAGGCTGCCCGGTCCGGAGTGCGGGATTTTTGGATCCTTCGATACAGCCAACGGCCTGGCATGCGCGCGTGCGTGAATCCAGGTAGTAGCCGGTCGCCAACGTCCGCTCGATGGAGGGGTTAGGCGCCATGCCCGAGCTTTTGAGCGAGTCCGATGAGGATCCCTTCGGGGCCACGGATGTAGCAGAGCCGATACGCGTTTTCGTACTGGGCCACCTTGCCGACGAGTTCCGCGCCGCGTCCACCGAGACGGGCGAGCGTATCGTCGATGTCCTCCACGGTAAACATGACGCGTAGATAACCAAGGGCGTTTACCGGGGTGCGACGGTGATCGGCAACCACAGGTGGCGCGAGGAATCGGGAAATCTCGAGCCGGCTGTGACCATCCGGCGTACGCATCATGGCGATTTCGACGCGCATGCCGCGCAATCCAGTGATGCCATCTGCCCAGTCTCCTTCGATCGGGGCGCGCCCCTCGAGCTCAAGGCCAAGTTCGGCAAAGAACTCAATGGCGGCATCGATGTCTTCGACCACGATGCCGACGTTGTCCATTCTCTTCACTGTCATGATGTCTCCTGGGGGCCTGGCTGAAGCGCTGATCGCAAGGTTGCCGACCCGAGCCACCGCTCAAGCTCGGGGTATCCGCGCGAGCAGCTGCGCGAGAGATTCAGACCACACCAGGCACACAGGATCGCTGCCATCCGCGAGGCGCCGACGCGTCAGTGCCAGGCCACGGTCAGCAGCATCACGGCACCCACCTCCAGTAGGTCGCCGAGACCATGGGCGATCATGGGAGCCAGCAGGCTGCGCGAGCGCTCCATCAGCCAGACATACGTCAGGCCGAAAGCGAAGGCGTATATCTGCTGGGCGATGGCCTGGCTGAGCGGATCGATCCAGAAACTCCGGTAGTGCGCAGCGCCGAACAGGAGACCGACGATGACGGCGGAAACCGGAACATCGAGCCGACCGACGCGAACGCGCCCGGGTACGAGCACCGTCAACATGCCCACCAGTACGCCGCGAAAGACGATCTCCTCGTTCGGTCCGGCGAAGAACTCGACCGCGAGCCAACCCGGCACGCCCACGGGCGTCATCTCGTAGCCGCCGTCGGGGACGACGTGGGAGAGCAGTTGCGGCCAGTAGTCGGCCACCAGCATCACCAAGGCCATGACGGCGCCGATGAACACCGCGAGTCCGATGTCGGTGCGCCCCACTGGCCAGCGCAGGCAGGCGTCGGCCTTGGGCAGCAGGCGCCGCATGGCCAGTACCGCCAGCAGGCCGACGGCCACCTGCAACAACTCGGCCAGGCCGACGAAGGCCCAGACCTGGTGGTAGAACCAGGGCTCGTGGTGCTTGTAGAGCCAGCGCGCGGCCTCGCGCGCCGGCCACAGCATGCCCTGCATCAAGACGGCGGCCAGCATGATGGGCCACAAGGTGTGCCACCAGCGGAATTCCAAGGCGGTGACCTGGAAGAACGGGCGGCGCTGCGGCGTGAGGGCGATGTCGGGCATGCGCCGATGATGTCAAGCCTTGCCCGTGCCGGTCTTGAACGAATGTTGCAACGCGTCTTGGGTGCGCCAGGCACCAGGGGAATGGCCAGTGAGTCTCTGAACGTCGCGACTCATGTGGGGCTGGTCGGCGTAGCCGGCGGCGGCCGCGATGTCGGCCAGGCTGTCGGCGCCATAGACGATCATTCGCCAGGCCAGCCGCGCGCGCGATTCGACGCGGTAGCTGGTCGGTGCAACGCCATAGGTGGCGCGAAACCAGCGGAAGGCGGTTGCCCGCGACACGCCGACCCCATCGGCCCAGGCTTCGATTCCGGGCGAATCCGGGGCTGCCAACATTCGTGCCAGCAGGTCCGGCACGTCCGCGAGCCCGGCTGCGCCCGCGCGCCATCCGTGCAGGAGCGCCTGCGCCGCTTCGAGCGGGTCGCGCGTCGCCAGGCGCAGCACCAGGTCGAGGTCGGCGCAGTGGCCACAGGCCGAACGCGCGATCGAGTCGGGCAGCGGCAGGTTGATCACTCGAGCGCCGCCGGCCGCCACATGATCCCAATGTGCCGAGATCGGCGCGTGGATCAGGACGTCCCCGGCATGCACGCGCCAGCGTCCACATTCGCCGGCCTCCTGGTAGCCGCCGTCGAGCACCACGGTGGCGTACGCCCGCAGATGAACGTGCCGCGTGACAGTGGAACCCGGCGCAAGTACGGTGGAGGGCGAAGGGCGGAAGATGAGCATGGCGCTCTAGCCTACAGGACACGCCGGCGCCCGGCGATCGGGCCGCCGCGCGACAAGGCCGTCCAGGATCGGCGCGGCAGGGACGGTCTCCCCAAGTAGCCGTGTCTGCGTCCAGCCAGGGTTCGAGAGCAAGTTTTCCAGCGGGCCGGCTGCCCGAACATTGAGGTACGGTTCGAGACGGACATCTTCGGCGGCAGCAAGGGGGCGAGCCAACCATCTTCGGGGCGCTCCCGGAAGACCAGTCAAACTTCATCGAAGCCGATCAGGTTTTCGCCGTCCTCGCGTTTGTTCGGCTAGAACCGGGGTCGCGCCTCACAGTGCGGATCCAGTGGCGCGCAATGTCGATCACTTGCGCGTCGGTAGCGTCTCGTGGACGAATGCAGGGTTTTTCATCGTTGCGGAGGCATATCCCGGGAGCCGTCGTTCGCGACCGGCTGCTATTGGCCGACAAGAGCCCTCCGGGCGGCGGTCAGCCGGTACGATAGATCACCGACGGGCGGCTCCCCGTACATTGCCTTTCGATACGATGCACAGACTCTTTTCACTCAAGGGGCAGGCAGCGCTCGTGACCGGTGCCGGCAGTGCATCCGGAATCGGCTTCGCGACGGCCAGGTTGCTCGCAGAGATGGGTGCGCGAGTTGCGATCGCCGCGACCAGCGCACGGATCTTCGAACGAACTGAGTCCCTGCGCGCCGAAGGCCATGTGGCGCACGGCTTCGTGGCTGATCTCATCGATCGCAACGCGACGCGAGTCATGATTGCGCGCGCGGAGGACGCGTTGGGGCCGCTCAGCATCCTGGTGAACAACGCCGGTATGGCGCAGTTGGGAGTCTCCGACGTCGACAGCCCATTCCATGAAATCGAAGACGCAGCCTGGGACGTAACCCTCGCTCGCAACCTGGGCACTTGCTACAACGTGACCCGTGCGGTGCTGCCCGGGATGATTCAGCGGCGCTATGGGCGCATCGTCAATGTGGCTTCGGTGACCGGCCCTCTGGTGAGCAACCCGGGGGAAGCCGCCTACAGCGCGGCAAAGGCGGCCATCGTGGCAATGAGCCGCAGCATCGCCCTCGAGGCGGCGCCCTTCGACGTGGTCATCAATAGCGTGGCACCGGGCTGGATCGCAACCGAAGGCCAGAGCGAGGACGAGGCGCGAGCTGGACTTCACACGCCGTTCGGGCGCTCCGGCACGGCCATCGAGACCGCATCGATGATCGCCTTCCTTGCCGCTCCGGGAGCCAGCTACATCACTGGGCAACTGATGGTCGTCGACGGTGGCAACTGCCTTCAGGAACGCAAGGGAAGCTGATGGACTTCGCTCGAACGCGCTGGTCGGCTAACGCACCGCGTAGACAGCCAAGAGCCGACGCGAGCGGCGACCCGCCGGAGAGCAGACGGTCAGGACGGGCTGTTCCTGGCCGAAGGGCGACGGCCAGCCTCATCCAGTAGACCGCAAGCCATGGTCGATGCATGGCCCAGCGCGTTATAGCGGAACGCGAACGAACACAAGGTCTCGCAGGCGCAACTCGAAGGCGCAGCGAGCGCGAATCGCGACATGCAACAAGGCAGGCAGGCAGTGAGTCGGGCAACTCTGCGCTCGCTGCGGAGTTTCCGCTGGGTGGCATGGGCGTGCACAATAGTTGGCTGCTACGCCGTTGTCGGCCATTCTTGCTTGAGTAGATGATCCAGATGCGCATCAGGAGACCGGATGAACGCTTTTGCTGAGGACAAGGTCAGTAGCCGCAAGAGCTACCACCCGATCGGAAGAAGCCTTCTGATCTCGTCTCTGGGCGTTGCGGTTTTGTCGTTGGCGGTCGCTTTTGCAGGGGTACAGGCACTCGTCTACGAACCTGCGCGCCGAGCCGTCGCTCAAGCCGAACTCGGCAAGACGGCGCGCCTGGTGGAATTGTCGCTGTCGGCATTGTTCAAGCGGGTGGACACCATCGCACGCCTACGGCGCGACTGGGGAGCAATGGGAATGCTGTCCACGGGCGACGAGGCAGGCATCGTGCGCCTGCTGGGAACCGAGCTGACGCACGAGCCTGCTTTCTCGTCGGTGGCCATGGCGGAAGAGACAGGACGCGAAGTGCTGCTGCGTACATCGTCGGCGGGTGTTTTCGTCACACGCCAGACCGATCCTGATGTCCATCCCGGCACGGAGATCGACACCACGTGGACACAAGACGGACGTCCGCTGCAGCGGGTCGTCCGCGACAGCGACTACGACGCCAGGCGACGCCCATGGTTCCTGCAGGTACGAGACGTCCCTGCGGATGCCGGCGTGGTTTGGACCGCGCCGTTCGTGTTCAGGTCGACCGGCCAGCCAGGAATGTCCGCCGTCGTGCAATGGAAGTCGCCGGATGGCCGCCGCACCATCAGCACGACCGACATCACTCTGACGGACATCTCGCGATTCACGCGTGGCCTCGAGGTCGGTCGCCACGGTTTCGCCGTGGTCGTGACCGGCGACGGGGCCATCGTGGGGTTGCCGGGCGGCGATGCGCGCGTCGACGATGCTGCCGCGCGCAGCCTGCTGTTGCAGCCTCTCGGCGCGCTGCACCAGCCCGCCTTGGACGCGGCCTTCGCGCACTGGCGCGCCCGCGCCACCGTCAACGACAGCGTCCTGCGCTTCGCATCCAGCGGTCAATCGTGGTTGGCATCGTTTTCCAGGATCGCCCTCGACGGGCGCGCGTCCCTGTACGTCGGCGTCGTGGCACCGGAGTCCGATTTCGCCATCCTCGGCGCAGAACAGTGGGCGACACTGATCGCCATCCTGCTCGCAACGATTTCGCTCACCGCCTGGGCGGCGCTGCGTGCGGCGCAGCGCTTCGCGCGCCCGCTCAAGGAATTGGCTGCGGCGAGCGAGCGCATCGGCCGCCTCGACCTGGCTCGCCCGGTGCACGTCGCAAGCCGCTGGAGCGAGGTCGCGGAGACGGCGCGGGCGCAGGAAGTGATGCGCCAGAGCCTGCTGCACGCCACGGAAGGACTGGAAGCCGCCGTCGAGCGCCGAACCAGGCAGCTCACGGTCGCTGTCGCGGCCGCAGACGAGGCTGCCCGAGCGAAGGCCGCGTTTCTCGCCAACATGAGTCATGAGATCCGGACACCGCTGAACGCCATCCTTGGCCTGACCACCCTGCTGCTGAAAACGTCGATCAACGAGACCCAACGCGACTACCTCGGGCGGCTTGACGATGCCGCGCGCCTGCTTCTGCATATCGTCAACGACGTCCTCGATTTCTCGAAGATCGAGGCTGGAAAGCTGTCGTTGGAGCAGACGGAGTTCTCGCTTGACGACCTGCTGCAGCGGGTCGCCAACATCCTGGTTCCCATCGCGCACAAGAAGCCGCTGGAAGTCGTGATGCGGCGCGCGCCGGATGTTCCGAACCTGCTCGTCGGCGACGTCACCCGGTTAGAGCAGGTACTGCTCAATATCGCCGGCAACGCCGTCAAGTTCACGGCGTCAGGCGAGGTGTTCATGGAAGCGGCCGTCGAGGCGTCCCAACCCGAGCGCGTTCAGGTGCAATTCACGATACGAGACACCGGCATAGGCATGAGCGCGCAACAGCTGCAGCAGTTGTTCCAACCGTTCAGGCAAGGCGACGACTCGATGGCGAGGCGTTTTGGTGGCACGGGACTCGGGCTGGCGATCAGCAAGCACCTGGTCGAACTGATGGGGGGATCCCTCAGCGTCGACAGCACTCTGATGGTCGGGAGCACGTTTCGTGTTTCCCTGCCGCTCCGCACGATAGCGCCGAACAGCCGTGGCGGCAGCGAAAGGCCTTGGCATCCGTTGAGCGGTTTGCGCGCGCTCGTCATCGACGACAACGCCACGTCGCTGAACGCGCTGTGCGAGATCCTCGCCTCGTTCGGGATTAGCTGCTGCGCGATGGCTGACGGCAACGCTTCCGTCGAGGAGTTCGTTCGTGCGCAGACATCGAACGCCGGATACCCGCTGGTACTGGTCGACTGGAGTCTTCCGGGCATCAACGGCCTGGACGTGATCCGGCGCATGCGGGAGCAGGCCCCTTCAGCCACTACTGAATTCATCATGATCAGTGCGGGAGATCTTCTCGACGCCGAAAGCCTCATCGAGGATGCGCACCTGGCAGGCGTGATTTCCAAACCCGCTACGCCGTCCTCACTGCTCGAAGCGATATTGGCGGCCATCGGCGGCCCCAGGACTGCAGCCATCGCCTCGTCATTCCAAGCCCCGGCGAATGCCTCGCGCGCAGGCTTGGGCCAGCACGTCTTGCTGGTCGAGGACAATGAAGTCAACCTTCTTATCGCGAGCGAGTTCCTGAAGTCCGCCGGTGTGCGCGTCACGACCGCCACCAGCGCCCAGCAAGCTATCGACCTGGTGTCGAGCGGCGCCCGGTTCGACCTGCTGTTCATGGACATCCAGATGGCAGACATGGACGGACTCGAAGCGACGCGTGTGCTTCGCGCGATGCCCGGCGGCGCCAACCTGGTCATCGTCGCGCTCACCGCTCATGCGCTGCCTGGCGATCGGGCTCGATGCCTGGCCGCCGGAATGGATGACTATCTTTCCAAGCCGCTGTCGCCGGAGGCGTTGCAAAACTGCTTGGACCGCTGGTTGAATCTGGGATGAAGGACGAGACTTTCTATCCGTTCAAGATGAAATTGAGCCCATGCAGTCTGAAGATATTCTCGTGATTGGCGCCGGCCCCGCAGGGCTGGCCGCCTCGGCCTGTTTGCGCCACGAAGGGCTGGAGCATGTGGTGCTGGAGCGCGAGGGGAATATAGGCTCAGCCTGGTACCGGCATTACGACCGGCTGCATCTGCATACCACCAAGACCTACTCCGGCCTGCCCATGATGCCTTGGCCGAAGGCTGCGCCGCGCTACCCGTCACGCGAACAGGTGGTGCAGTACCTGCAGGCGTACGCGGCAGAGCACCACATTGCGCCCCGGCTGGGCGTTACGGTGCACGCGGTAGACCGCCGAGGAGACCGCTTCACTGTGGATACGAGCGACGGTGTGATGACACCGCGCTTTGTCGTCATGGCCACGGGCTACAACGGCGTGCCGAATATGCCTTCGGTTCCCGGGCTGGATAGCTTCAGCGGCAGCGCCATCCACGCCGGTGCTTACAGGAACGCCGCGCCCTACCAGGGCAAGCGCACGCTGGTAGTGGGTTGCGGCAATTCGGGCGCAGAGATCGCGCTCGATCTGGCCGAGCAGGGGGTGGATGTCGCCATGGTGGTGCGCGGACCGGTGCACGTGATCCCACGAGACATGTTCGGTCACCCCACCCAGCACACCAATGTACTGCTCTCGCACCTGCCGCTGGCGCTGCGCGATGCCATTGCCATGGGAACCATCGGCCTGGTGGTGGGGGACCTGTCGCGCTGGGGCATCGTGCGTCCGGCGGTGGGGCCCAATCGCATGATCGAAGAGTCCGGGCGTATTCCCATACTGGACCTGGGCACCATCGCCATGGTCAAGCAGGGGAGGATCCGCGTGCTGCCGGCGGTGCAGGAAATCCATCCTGACACGGTGCGTTTTGCAGGCGGCGCCGCGCATCCGTTCGAGGCCCTCATCTTTGCGACCGGCTATACACCGAGCTTGGGTAGCGTCATTGAAGGCTTCGAGACGATTGCCGATGCACGCGGCAGACCACACCGGTTCGGCGAGGAAACCGGCATCGCCGGGTTGTACTTTGTCGGTTTCAAGAATCCGCCTACCGGCGCGTTGCGCGAGATCGCCCTCGAGGCTCCACGGGTGGCCCGGTCCATTCGCACCGTCGTCGGCGCTAGTGTCTTGCCTCGAAAGGCAATGTCCACACCATGATGGCGGCCGTGTTGTCGTCGACTGCGGCGAAACGGACGGCGTCGTCGCTCATCCGAAGGAAGCCGAGGCCGAACGATCCGCCCTGCGCGGGGTCGACGGAAAGCTGGGCGATGAACCTGCCATTTGTAGTGAACTCCACGATCTCGCTCGGCTGCGCCGGGTCGGCATTGATGACGTCGCTGTTACTCGCGAAGAGGTGGCCATTCGGTCCCAGTGCCAGGGCCAGCGGTCCATGCAGATGCACGTCGTCCTGGAAGACCACAGTGCCGCGGCCCACGTCAGCCGAGGACGTGCCGGCATCTGCGATGGCGAAGATCGTGTTGTCCGCGGTCGACGCCACATAGAGACGATCTCTTCGGGCGTCGTAGACCAGGCCCGTAGGCCCCACCTCGAGCGCGGCCGGGTCGCCGCGGTGCATGTAACCCGAGGCAATCTGAACCGCACGCCCGATAGTTACATTGCCATTGTGGATGTACAGATCGAAGCGCGCCACTGTTCCGCCAAGCACGTTTGAGACAAAGAGCTGCGCGCGGTCGCCTTCATCGTGAACAGCCATGTCCCACGGGCCATTCACCAGTGGATGCTGCGCGCTGGTCCATTCAGCCACGCGCGCGCCTTGGGCGTTCAGCACCAGGATCGATCCGGGCTGCACGGTCGCGCTGGTGCCGTCGGCACTCGGCATGTTGCCAACGATCACGAAGCCGCTCTTCAACGCAACGAGTCCGGTCGTCAACCCCAATCCAGCAGGGCCGCCGAAGAACACCTGGGGCGTCCCGCCGGGCACGATCTTGACGATCGTCGTCCCGGTACCCTGCAAATTCTGACTGTTGTTGAAATTGGAAACTAGCAGGTCGCCTGGCTTGAGCACGCCCGATCGCGCGAAATCCTTGGGAACGAAGACAACGCCGTAGGGGTTCAGATCCCCGTTGAGAGGCACTGTTGACGACACGACGACAGGTGCGGGCAATAGAGCGCTGTCCCGATCATCACGATCGGCCAGAGCATTGCCGGCGGAGACCGCCGTGAGCAATGCCACCAGCACGGTTCCACGTGCAGACGCCGCCATAGTCCAAAACGCTCGCTTTTGCATGGTCAGTCTCCGGTTTGTCGAGGGGGTGGGTTTGCGCCGAAGCCTGTTGAGCTGCCGTGTGCACTCGGCTTCCGTTTCGTCCCACAGTGCGTTCATGCCGCGAACTCGGTTGGCGGTTCAAAAAGCCCGAGTGACTGCAGGCCGGCTGGCGGTTGGCAACGGCTTGCCCATCACGGGCGGCTCGGCTGCGACGGCCATCGAGGACCCCGATGAGGGGCCTGACGAGACGCGCCGAAGCTTCCCAGAGTTCTCCAAATTGACGCGGCGTAGTGCCCGGCGCGACACTCTCTCGATTCAGTCCGGCTTGAGCCAGCGAGCCGCGGCGTCGGCGGTGTCCGGAGGCGCGGTGTTGAATGCAATGGACGCCGCGGGAGCCGCCCTGTGCACCGTATTCAGGAGCCGTTCAAAGAGCAGCAGGCTCTTGGGCGGGATGCGAATTCCACCGCCGATCACGACGCAATCGTAGGTGGTGGTCGCGAGCTGGCGCTCGAGCACATCAGTCGCGGATTCGTCGGGGCGCACCAGGCAGAGATCGGCATGCCATCCGCGGTCAGCCATCTGCTGCATTCCAACGGCGATACCGGCATGGATCTTTGCGGCGTCGAATCCGGGCGGCAATGCAGGGTCCGAGAAGTCGACCGTCTCCGGCTGCTGGCCCACGAACAGGACTGTCCTGGCCCTTTGAGATTGGTTCATTACGTTCTCCTGGTTCGTGAAGGGCAGCAACTGGCCGGTTCCGACTACCGGGCGAACTCAGGATTCGCCGCCTGGAGCCCCGTCGGCTCGGCGACCCTGGCCAAGGAGACGTCGCAGCAAGCGCCAGATCTGAGCACGCAAGATCGCGAACGCGAGGACAACGGCAAGAGCAAGAATCAGCGATCCACGGAGAAAAAGCTCCAGGAAGCCGACGATTCCGAGCAGCCGCCCGATCTCGTGCGCGTAGCTGACGCCTTCAACCATTCCCCACAATATCGCGCACGAAGACAGTAGCACGACCAAGATCGCCGCGTCCTTCGAGCGTGCTTCGACGATGGGCGGGAAGTCAGTTGAGCACTGTCCCCGCCAGCCGACTCTTGCGCCACGCCGAGGGCGGCGTTCCGAATTCGCGTCGGAACGCCCGACTGAATGCGGTGTCGTTCTGGTAGCCCACTTCCTCGGCGATGCGCGACAACGGCACATTGCTACGCCGGAGCAGGTTGGTGGCGAGCAGCATGCGCCATTGGGTCAGGTACTGCATCGGCGACTGGCCCACGAGTTCCTGGAAGCGCTGCGCGAGCACCGAGCGGGAACTGTGGGCGGTGCGCGCGAGTTCGTCGAGCGTCCAGGCCTCGGCCGGGCGTTCGTGAAGCGCCGCCAGCGCCGCACCGACGACGCGGTCGCCCACGCCCGCCAGCCAACCGGCTGCCGGACGAGCGGGATCCTGCATGGCCAGCCGCAGCACCTCGATGAAAAGCACCTCGGCCAGCTTCGCGAGCACGCCCTCGCCGCCGGGGCGCGGCGAGCGGGCTTCGGCCAGTGCATAGCGCACCGATGCCTCCAGCCACAGGCCTGCGGGCGAGCCCCGCACGTTCACGCGGAGCAACGGCGGCAGGCCGCTCAGCAACATGCGCGCGAGGCGGTCGTCGCAGGCCAGGTAGCCACACACCAGCTTGGTCGGCGCGCCGCCGCCGCCATAGGCGAGTGCTCGCGGGCGCCGCGACAGTACCTCGGAGAGTCGCGCGCCCGAGGCGGGCGGCAAGCCAGGCTGCGAGGTCACGCGGTGCGCGTCGCCATGCGGGAACAGCACCACGTCGCCCGCCATCAACTGCACCGGCGGCCCTTCGGGCATCTCGACGAAGCACTCGCCCTCGGTGATCAGGTGGAAGATGATGACGCGCTCGGCCTGCGGCTCGAGCAGTGGCGCAGCCACGTCGGCGTGCGGCGACTGGTAGCACCACGGTGCGGTGAAGCGCGCCTGCAGGAACATCGCTCCCACGAGGTGCACGACGCGCAGGGTCTGCGAGAGCGCGTCCATCACGCGACCTCTATCCGCACCGCCAAGCCCGCGGCCGAAACGACGCTCGGGATCGGCGACCGCTGCAGTGCGCGATGCACCAGCCTTTCCAGGTGCGCATGCGTCGCTTCCTCCGCCGCGATACGCACCACCAATCGCTGGTCGATCGGCGCAGGGCTGACGGAGACGCCCCGCTCGTCGGGCAGCTCGACCAGGCCACGCGCATCAGATCGACTCTCCGACTCGACCTCGAGGCGCGTCAATGCGACGCCCTCGGCCGCCGCGAGCATCACGATCGATGTCGTCGCGCACGACGCGAGGCCGGCCCGGTAAAGCCAGCCGGGCGAAACCTGGTCGCCGCTGCCGCCGAGTTCGGCAGGCATGTCGGTGAAAACCTCGCGGCCGTTCGGATGCCGGCAGCCCACGCGCAACGCGTCCCCGGGGCCGGCCCAGCAGGCGCGCGCTGGCGCATCCTCCGACATGCCGGCCTCCGGCCGCCGCCGCAACACCTTCTCAAGACGCGCCAGAGCGTCAGCCACCGCCTGCATGCCCATTTCGAAGCTCCTTGCCGGGACGAATCTGCATTGTGCGGCGCGTCAAGCCGCGTGGAAGCGCCTGATCCGCGATCGGGACGCCCTGTCAGTTCGCCCGGACGATCGGTCAGGACGCGATCCGCGCCCCGGTTGTCCACTGCGGATACGTCGACTTCCAGGAGATCCCATGAACACCACGACCGATCTGGCCGCTCTCAAGACCCGTCAGCAAGCTGCCTGGGCCAGCGGCGACTACGCCGTCATCGGCACGACATTGCAAATCGTCGGAGAACAGCTTGCCGAGGCCTGCAATATCGGCTGGGACCAGCGCGTGCTCGACATCGCCGCCGGCAACGGCAACGCGACGCTGGCCGCCGCTCGCCGAGGCGCGCAGGTGACGTCTACCGACTATGTGGCCGCGCTGCTCGATCGCGGTGCCGAACGCCTGGCGGCGGAGCGCCTGAGCGCGACGATGCGGGTCGCCGATGCCGAGGCGCTGCCCTTCGCCGACGCCAGCTTCGACACGGTGCTGTCCACCTTCGGCGTGATGTTCGCCCCCGACCAGGCACGCGCCGCCGCCGAGATGCTGCGCGTCTGCCGCGCAGGCGGTCGAATCGGGCTGGCGAACTGGACGCCTGACAGCTTCATCGGCCGTGTCTTCAAGACCCTCGGCCGTCACATGCCGCCGCCGCCGGGCGTCTCGTCGCCAGCGCTGTGGGGCGACGAGGCACACGTGCGCCAGCTCTTTGGCGAGCGCGTGAGCGCGCTGACGGCCGTGCGCCGCCCGTTCAACTTTCGCTACCGTTCGGCGACGCATTTCGTCGAGGTATTTCGCACCTGGTACGGACCGGTGCACAAGGCGTTCGCGACGCTGCCGCCTGACGCCGCCAAGGCGCTGGAGCACGATCTCCTGCAACTGCTGGACGACTTGAACATCGGCGGAGCGTCGGCCCTCACCGTGCCGAGCGACTATCTCGAGATCGTCGCCATCCGGGCCTGAGGTGGACGATCGCCTGCAGCTTCGCGTGCAGCGCTACGGCTGGGATCGCGCTGCCAGCCCGCGATGCGATGTTCGTCGCCGTGCCTGTTGCCCTCGCATGGTCGTGCTTTGGCGAGGACGTTTGCGCAAAGCTGGAGCGAGTGCGCCAGCGAGCGGATGCCCGACAAGAGGGTGCGCATGACGCAGTGCGCTACTTCGCCGGCCTCGAGAAGACATTCACGAGGTTGCCGTCCGGATCGCGAATCAACAGCGAACGATTGCCCAACGTGCGGATGCTCGCGCCGACCTCCTGCGCCAGCGTCTGACCGCTCACGGCCCGGCGACGCCGGCGCAGGGCCTGAAGAAGAGCCAATAGACGTTCTGATCGCGACATGCGCTCGATGATGCCGTATTCAGCGGACGCCGAGCCGGCGCCGACAGCTCAGCTCGCCAGGATGTAGTGGCAGCCAGCTTCCTGCGCGCGCAGGGTGGCGAACACGCCGGAGGGTTGCAGGATCACGCCTGGCAGCACGAAGGTCATGGCCTTCTTCTCGGCCTCTTCGTCGGTAGGCATCTTGTCGACCTTCTTCACTAGCGCGACCACTGCGCCAAAGGCGCGGTGACACGCGAGGACGATGTTGCCCGACGACAGGAACTTCGGGATGTTCCTGTCGGCAGACGATGGCGACGCGTTGGCAGGCGAGCTCGCGATCGGGTTGGTCACCTGGAACTTTCCTGTCGCCTCATTCTTGAAGTTCTTCTCTTCGCCAACGTTGTAGCTCTTCCAGAAGACATCGTTCATCGCGAGCCAGATGCCGTCCGCGCGAACCACGAGAACGCCGGTCATGTCCTCGGCTGCAGTCCCGTAGACGGCCTGGTATTCACTCTTCCAGTTGACCGCTCGAATCAGAGCCGCACCGTCACTGAAATCCGGCGAGTCGAATACCGCGCGATGCTTCCGGCTCACCCTCTCGGTCCACGACATGTCCCACTTGTCGTCCGCGCCCGCGGTCGCGGATGCCTGCGCATCCAGCGAAGCCGCCAACGCGCCGACGCCTATGGTTCCCAGAAAAATGCGACGCTGAATCTCCATTGGTACCTCCCAAATCATCGTGTGTTTCATTGCGGCGTCGATGCCCATCGGCGGCGTCAATAGCGGGCGTCGGCCGGCCTGCCTCCCTTGGGCCAGTCATTTGATTTGGCGGCGAAGTCCGGTCGCGGCTGCCGTGTGAAGAAGGCGGCGACATCAAGCGCTTCATCGTCTGTCAGACTGCCACCTTGGCCAAACGGCATGTTCCAGCGCACGAAAGCCGCGGCGTTTCCCAGGCGCGCCATGCCGGCGCCGATGTTGAATGACTGTGGGCCCCATACCGGTGGGAACAGCCAGGTGCCGTCGACAAGGCGCTGCCCCTGGCCGTCCGGCCCATGGCAGGCGGCGCACTTCGCGCCGTACACCACTCGACCGTGCGCTTCGTCCGGTACGTGATCGGACACGATAGGCCGAAAGCCGCGCCCCTCCACGTCGACGCCCGTTGGCACGCCCTTCGAGAGCCACGCAATGTAGGCAAGGATCCCTTGCATCTCCGGGCTGTCGAACGGAAGTGCCGTCCCGTTCAGCGAGCGCTTGAAGCAGTCATTGATGCGATCCTGAAGGCTGGCGACCATTCCGGCGCGACTGCGATATTCCGGGAATGCACCATAGATCCCAACCCAGGGTGAGGCATTCGGCGTTCGCCCAGCGTCGAGGTGGCAGGACGTGCAGTTCAGCGCATTGCCCGCATAGGGCCTGGCGGCGACCTGCGTCTGCGTCAGCACGCGCTTGCCAAGCCGGATGGCATCACCCAGGGCGCTCGTCGGGATCGCGCGCTCGTCAGGCGGATCGAACGGAGCATGTTGCGCCGGGTCTCCAGCCAGCACCGTGGTGGACGCGCAGAGAAGAGCGGCGACATGGAGGTTAGGACGAAGCACGCCTTTGATTCTGTCGCAGTTCTCGCGAGATTGGCGGCGTTTCTGCAGCGCCGTCTACGTACCCGGTTCTAGGGGGCTGCGGGCAGGCGTCTGAAGGGCGCGCGTACCATGAGCGTCAGTTCGGGCCTGGCCTGGCGTTGACTGACCGCCATCCTCCTGGAATCACCATGAAATTCCCTCAGGTCTTTCGATGCTTTGCCGTTGTCCTTGGCGTCATTGCCGGTGGAGTTGCCTACGCGCAGGACAACGCGCCTCCCAGGGTTGATCTGGTCTTCTTCGGAAGTCCGTCCTGCCCCGTATGCGTTGGCTGGAAGCGGTTCGACTATCCCAAGCTGAACAGCAGCGCGACCTTTCAAAAGGTGCACTTCACAGAAGTGACCAAAGCCATCAAATCACCGATTCCTTCCGCTTCCGATTTTCCGCCGGAGATCGCCGGATATCACGACGCGATCGCCAATAGCTTCCACGGAGCAGTCGGATCACCGATGTTCGCCTTGTTGGTCAACGGTACTGTCATGGACTCCTGGCGCGGCGTGGAACGCGGCAACGAGCAGCTCCTGGCCGAGATGGACAAGGCGTTTGCATCGCACGCATCCTCTGCGGAGGCGTCGACACCGACAATGGCGCGGAACAGGACCTATTTCGACAAAGACCGCCTCACCGCATTTCTCGTCGGCAGGACCGTGACGATGAAGCGCTACGATGACGGCTCGGTCAGGATCTATTCGTTCAAGCCCGACGGTTCAGTCTGGGTCGACGCAGAAGGACGCAGGAACGCCAGCACGGGTGGCACCTGGGAGGTTGTCAACGGACACATGTGTTTGCACGTCGGCCGTAACGATCCTTGCTTTCTCTTCTTCGACGAAGATACCGTCGTGAAGGCCGGCCCCAGGAATGAAGACGCTCGCTGGCAGGTCATCGACGTGCATTGACGGGGTCAGCCTGCTGCTTCTGCAAGTCGTCCCTTGGCCAAGCAGTCGTTCGGGACGCTTCAAACCAGACGCTTGTGCAGGAAATGCGTCCCGTGATTCCGCGGCATCCGCTCCACGGTGCCGGGGTCACGTCGAATTGCATGGTGTTCAGCCCAGGTAGCGCTGCTCCAGGTGCGCCTTGAAGTGTGCCGGATTGAGCGTCTCGCCCGACGCGCGCAGCGCCAGGTCGTCGGTGGTCCAGCGGCTCGCCTGCAGCCAGATGTTCTCGCGCAGCCAGTCGAACACCGGCGACAGATTGCCGGCGCAGATCTGCGCGTCGAGGTCGGGGATCTGGCGGCGCAGCGTGGCGAACCATTGCGACGCGTACATCGCGCCCAGCGAGTAGCAGGCGAAGTAGCCGAACAGGCCTTCGGGCCAGTGCACGTCCTGCATCGGGCCGTCGCGGTAGTTGCCGCGCGTATCGACGCCCAGCAGCTTCATCATCTGCTCGTCCCACAGCGCCGGGATGTCGTCGACCTCGTAGCGGCCCTCGATCAGTCCGCGCTCGATCTCGTAGCGCATGATCACGTGCGCCGGATAGGTGACTTCGTCGGCATCGACGCGGATGAAGCCCGGCTGCACGCGAGTGAGCAGGCGTTGCAGGTTGCCGGTTTCCAGCGCGGGCTGGTCGCCGAACGCGGTGCGGATCAGCGGCGCGACATGGGCCACGAAGCCGGGATGGCAGCCCACCTGCATCTCGAACGACAGGCTCTGGCTCTCGTGGATGGCCATCGAGCGCGCCTCGGCCACCGGCTGCCCCAGCAGCTCGCGCGGCAGGTTCTGCTCGTAGCGGCCATGGCCCGTCTCGTGAATGGTGCCCATCAGGCTCTGCACGAACTCGTCGTCGCGAAAACGCGTGGTGAGCCGCACGTCTTCGGGCACGCCGCCGGAGAACGGATGCGAGCTGACGTCCAGCCGGCCGCCGTCGAAATCGAAGTGCAGCACGCGCATCACCTGCTCGCACAGCTGGCGCTGCGCGGCGCGGTCGAACGGGCCGACGGGCGTCAGCACGG
>FSXQ01000849.1_pt1 | contig 18338 bp, 17 predicted proteins | sample 1638011 | NCBI WGS metagenome assembly FSXQ01 (sample SAMEA3914789, study PRJEB12502) | metagenome | biome: forest; material: soil | place: Canada | collected 2011-07-03 | depth 0.3 m | reverse complement strand
GCCACGCGCGCAAGATGGCCGCGCGCATGATCGAGCAGGGCCACGACGTGCTGTACTACGAGAACATCGAGGGCGGCCACGGCGGCGCGGCCGACAACGAACAGCGCGCCGACGTGCAGGCGCTGCAGTTCGCCTTCCTCTGGCAAAAGCTGGGCAAGTGACCGCCCGCCAGGAGACTGCAGTGACCGCCGCCGTGACCCACAACGAAGCCCGCCAGCGATTCGAGACCACCGTCGATGGCCAGCTGTGCGTGGCCGACTACCAGCGACGCGGTGACGTGCTGTGGATGACGCACACCGTCGTGCCGCCCGCCGTCGGCGGCCGCGGCGTGGCCGCCGAACTGGTGCGCGTGGCGCTCGCCTGGGCCGAGGCCCAGGGCCTCCAGGTCGAGCCCGCTTGCAGCTACGTCGAGGTCTACATGCGCCGGCATCCGGAAACGCAGAAGCTGCTGGCGCGTTGAGTCGGCGCGCCGAGCCGGAGCCGCAGGTGTTCAGCCGACGGCCTCGTGCGCGGGCTCGCTGACCGGGTCGGCATCGACGCGGCGTGCATACCGCTGCGCCAACACCGCGCAGACCATCAACTGCATCTGGTGGAACAGCATCAGCGGCAGCACGATCGCGCCCACCGCGTGCGACGCGAACAACACCTTGGCCATCGGGATGCCGCTCGCCAGGCTCTTCTTCGAGCCGCAGAACACGATCGTGATCTCGTCGGCCTTGTCGAAGCCGAGCCGGCGCGCCAGCCAGCTCGTCGCCGCCAGCGCGCAGGCCAGCAGCACGGCACACACCACCAGCAGGCCCGCCAGCGCCTGCAGCGGCACCTGCTTCCACAGCCCCTCGATGACGGCCGCGCTGAAGGCCGTGTAGACCACCAGCAGGATCGAGCCGCGATCGACGAGGCCGAGGATCTGCTTGCGACGATGCATCCAGCCGCCGATCCACGGCCGCGCCAGGTGGCCGACAACGAACGGCAGCATCAGTTGCAGCAGGATGCGGCCAATCGAGTCGAACGAGTTCGTCGATGCCGCGTGCTGCAGCACCACCAGGCCCACCAGCACCGGCGTGACGAACACGCCCAGCATCGTCGAGGCGGACGCACTGCACACGGCGGCCGGGATGTTGCCGCGCGCCATCGACGTGAACGCGATCGCCGATTGCACCGTGGCGGGCAGCACGCACAGGAACAGCACGCCGGTGTAGAGCTCGGGCGTGACCAGCGGCTGCAGCGCCGGCTTCAGAGCCAGCCCCAGCAGCGGAAACAGCGCGAACGTGCAGGCGAAGACCAGCACGTGCAGCCGCCAATGGGTGACGCCGGCACGGATCGCATCGCGCGACAGCTTGGCGCCGTGCAGGAAGAACAGCAGGCCGATGGCGAAGGTGGTGAAGCCGTCGAACAAGCGCGCGGCGCCGCCCTGGGCCGGCAGCAGCGTGGCCAGCGCCACGGTGGCCACCAGCATCAGCGTGAAATTGTCGGGGAGAAAGGCGGGGCGTTTCATGGCGTCATTTCACCAAGCGAATGGTCAAAAGAGAAATCGATTTATTCCATGGACTTATGATTCTCACTCATGAATGTCACCCTGCGCCAGCTGCGCGTCTTCCGCTCCGTCGCCCAGACCCGCAACTTCAGCCGCACCGGCGAGACGGTGGGGCTGACGCAGCCGGCCGTCAGCCGGGCGATCGTCGAGCTGGAGCGCGCCCTGGGACTGCGACTTCTGGACCGCACCACGCGCGAGGTGGCGCTGACCGAGGCCGGCCGCTCGCTGGCGGCGCGCCTGGAGCGCGCGCTGGACGAGCTCGACTCGACGCTCGCCGACGTGGCGGGCCTGGCCGACGCCGACGGCGGCAAGGTGCGCGTGGCCAGCAGCCCCACGCTGTCCGCCTATCTGATGCCGGCCTGCATCGCCACCTGCGCGCGCGAGGCACCGCGCGTGCGCTTCCTGTTGCTCGATCGCATCCAGCAGGACGTGCTGGAGAGCGTGCGCGGCGGCGAGGTGGATTTCGGCGTCGTCGTGGAGCCGCCGGCCGTGGACGGCCTGCACTGCGAGGCCATCCTGCACGACCCGTTCGTGCTCGTGATGCCGCTGCACCACCGCCTCGCGCAGGCACGCAGCGTGCGCTGGAAGACCCTGGACGGCGCTGCGCTGGTGTTGCTGGACAACTCGTCGGGCAGCCGCCGCTACGTCGACGACGCGCTGGCGCAGCACGGCGCCGTCTGCAAGGTGGAACAGGAGCTCGCGCATCCCACCACCGTGTTCCAGATGGTGGAGGCAGGCATCGGCCTGACGGTGATGCCCCGGCTGGCCGTGCCGCCCGGCGGCCTGCACGGCCTCACGATGCGGCCGCTGCTGCCGCGGCTCGAACGCACGGTGATGCTGGTGCGCCGCAACGACCGCGCGCTGTCGCCGGTGGCCGAGCGTGTGTGGAAGATGGTCAGCGCCACCGTGCGCGCGGGCGTGCGTTAGAGCCTGTTCACGCCGTCATCGAGTGCAAGGCGATGCGGTTGCCTTCGCTGTCGGCGATCACGGCACGGAAACCGTTGGGCGCGATCGAGTGCTTGGCCTTCAGCACCTTGCCGCCACCCTGCTCCGCCGCCGCGACGGCGGCGTCCAGGCGGCCGCTGGCATCGAGGTAGACCAGCGGCCCGAACAGCGACGGCGCGACTCCTTCCCCGGATTCGACCAGGCAGCCGCCCACCTGGTTGCCTTCGTGCTTGAACAGCCCGAAGTTGAATCCCGGGCCGCCGATCCTGTCGACCGGCTGGCCGGTGACGGCGCTGTAGAAAGCGATCGCGCGATCGAGATCGGCGACGGGAATGTCGACCCAGACGAAAGTGTTGCTCATGACGGGATCCTCAGTGGGGACGGGTGGCGTTTTCCTTGTCCTGCAGCAGGCGCCACATCACCTTGCCGGCGCCGGACTTGGGCAGGATCTCGACGAACTCGACGATGCGCGGCGCCTTGTAGGCGGCCATGTTCTCATGCGCCCAGGTGACGATCTCGCGTTCCAGCACCTGGCCCCTGGCGTCCGCACGCAACACGACGACGGCCTTGACCGTCTCGCCGCGGTAGGCGTCCTGCGCCGAGATGACACAGGCTTCCTGCACCGCCGGATGCTTGTACAGCAGCAATTCCACTTCCGACGGCCACACCTTGAAGCCGCTCGCGTTGATCATGCGCTTGAGGCGATCGGTGATGAAGAAGTAGCCGTCGGCGTCCATGTGGCCCAGGTCGCCGGTGCGGAAGAAGCGCCGCCCATCGATCTCGACGAAGGCCGCAGCCGTGGCCTCGGGGTTCTTCCAGTAGCCGCGAAACAGCATCGGGCCGCGCGAGACGATCTCGCCGATTTCTCCGGGCGCCAGTTCCTTCAGCGTCACCGGATCGACGATGCGCGAATCGCAGCCGAAGAACGGCATGCCCAGGCATTGCAGCTTGGGCCGTTCGGCCGGGTTCGCGTGGCTGGGGGCGGCCGTCTCGGTCAGGCCGTAGCCCTCGCAGAAGTGCAGGCCGAACTCGTCGATCAGGCGCTGCGCCACGGCCTGCGGCATCGCCGCGCCGCCGCCCGAGAGCCAGCGCAGGCTGCTCAGGTCGAACTGCCGGTAGTTGGGGCTCGCGAACAGGTCGATGATCATCGTGGGAATGCACGTCCAGTGCGAGATCCGGTGGCGCGAGATCAGGCGACCGGCGAGCTCGCGATCCCAGCGCGGCATCACGACCACCGTGGCGCCGCTGAACATCGGCGTGATCACGCCGTAGAGCATGCCGGTGATGTGGAACATCGGCACCACGCCCAGCACCACGCTCTCGGCGCTGCTGGAGCCCCACGCGCCGCCGCCGACCACGTTGGCCATCAACGTGCGGTGCGTGTGCATGCAGCCCTTGGGCAGGCCGGTGGTGCCCGAGGTGTAGGGCAGCAGCGCGAGGTCGTCGGGGCCGTTGACGGTGGGGCCGGGCACGTGGCCTTCGGCCAGCGCGTCCAGCCAGCGCACGGTACCGGCCGGCAGCGCCGGGTCGGCCAGCAGCCAGTCGCGCATCGTGGCGGGCGGTGCCAGCTCGTCGTGGAAAGCGGCGGGCAGTTCGTCCGCGTAGCGCGTGGCGAGCACGCGCGCGACGCGCTGCGACGGCGGCAGCGCGGCGTTGGCGCTGGCCACGATGGCGGCCAGTTCGGCGCCGCAGATCACCACTTTGGTGCCCGGATCGACGATGTAGTGGCCGAACTCCTCGGCCTTGTTCATGGCGTTGACCGGCACGACGACAGCGTCGGCGCGCAGGATGCCGTGGTACGCGACCAGGAATTGCGGGCAGTTCTGCATGAACAGCGCCACGCGGTCGCCGCGCCGGACGCCCTGCGCCTGCAGCCAGCCGGCGATCGCCTCGGCCTCGGCATGCAGGGCGGCGTAGCTCTTCGCGCGGCCGAAGTAGAGCGTGGCCGCCTTGGCCGGATAGCGCCTGGCGGCCACCTCCAGGTTGTGCCACAGCGAGGTCTCGGGCGGCGTCAGCGTGCGCGGCAGGCGCCGCGGCCAGAACGCGAAGTGGGGGCGGTCGGCGGGCACCTCGCCGGCATTGGTGTCCACCAGGGATGGGTCGATCGGGGAGGTGCGGCTGGAAAACTCTTCGGACGAAGACATCGAGATCCTTTGGTGCGCGGGGCGGATTCGCCCTGGCAATCGAGTCGACAGCCTACTTCGAGGGGCTTCCGGACGCCATAGTGCGAGCCCCGAGCAGGGTTGTCACAGTGGGGACAACGCCAGTTTGTCCGGTATCGTTCGAATATTGCTTGTGAAGCGCATTCCGCGCTCACGCCCCTCCATGGCCACATCAGCCGATATCGATCCTGCAGCCGACAGCGACCCGTCGCATGCCACGCTGCCGTGCGTGCTCGACATCGAGGCCTCCGGTTTCGGGCGCGGCAGCTATCCGATCGAGATCGGCTTCGTGCTGCCGGACGGCACCGCCTACTGCACCCTGATCCTGCCGGACGCGACCTGGACGCACTGGGATGGCGACGCCGAACGCGTGCACGGCATCTCGCGCTCGCTGTTGCAGCGCCACGGACGCAGCGCCCACGAGGTAGCCGTCGAACTCAACCATCGCCTGGCCGGCCACATCGTCTACTGCGACAACTGGGCGCACGATTACGCCTGGCTCGCGCGGCTGTTCGAGTCAGCCGACATCAGCCCGAGCTTCAAGCTGCGCCACCTGCGCGAACTGATGAGCGAAAACGCGGCGGAACGCTTCGACGACACACGCGACATCGTCGCGCGCAACCTGCAACTGCGTCGACACCGCGCCAGCAGCGACGCGCGGGTGCTGCAGTTGAGCGTGGCCAAGGTCTGGAAGAACGGGGTGCCAAGCGCCGATCATCCGCGCGCCTGAACGTCTGCGGAGTCGCTGGACTGAGCCGCACGACCCAGCGCCGCCATCAGGTCCTTGCGGCTTGCCGGCTTGTCGATGCGGGCGTCGAACACGCTGTCGACCGTGGCATCGTCCAGGTCGTTGTAGGCCGAGATCAGCACCAGAAACGTCTGCTGGTGCCGATCGCCCGGCTTGCGCAGCCTTCGTGCCACCTCGTAGCCGGTGATGTCGGGCATCTGCATGTCGAGAAAGATCGCCAGGTAGCCGCGCTCGGCAGCCGCCGCCAGGCCGGCGTTGCCGTCGGCCGCCTCCACCACGTCGATGCCCAACGCCCGGATCACGTCCGCGATGGCGCGCCGCGCATCGCGCGAATCGTCGACGACGAGCACCGGTCGTCCCACGTCGATGCGCGACGGCGCATCGGCCAGGCCATCCGCCCCTTCCGTGATCGGCACGTCGACGATCACCGAGGTGCCCTGGCCCACACGAGAATCCACGCGGATGCTTCCGCCCATCAGGTCGACCAGGCTGCGCACCACGGCCAGGCCGAGTCCGCTGCCTTCGGCCATGCCGGCGGTCTGCGGCGAGCGGTAGAACGGCTCGAACAGGCGTGACATCTCGTCGGGATCGATGCCGACACCGGTGTCCGAGATCTCGAGGCGCAGCAGGCCCTTCTCCCGCATCAGCTCGGCATTGATCGAGACGCCGCCGCGCTCGGTGTACTTGATCGCGTTGGTGAGCAGGTTGTCGATGACCTGGCGCAGCCGCGCCGGGTCGGAGTAGATGCGCTGGCCCAGCTCCGGGCCGGCCTCCCAGTGCACGTCGAGATTGCGCGCGGCGAGCGCCTCCTCGACGTCGCGCAGCGCGGTATCGACCAGCTTGTCCAGCTGGAAGCCGCGGATGCGGGTTTCCAGGCGGCCCGAGGACATCTTGGCGAAATCGACCAGGTCGCTGATGCGTCCGCGCAGCGAGCGCGTGGCCTCCTTCAGGCGCGTGAACGCCGGATCCTGCGCATCGACGCGGCCGCGCGACTCGATCACGTCCATCGTGCTCCAGATGGATTGCAGCGGCGTCAGCAGCTCGTGGCTCAACATGCCCAGGAAGCGCGCCTTGTCGCGCGCCACCGTCTCGGCGCGTGCGCGCTCGGCCTCGGCCACCTCCGCGAGATGCTCCGCGCGCGCACGGCTCGCGCGCTCGCGCCGCGCGACCGCCACCCACTGCGTGGCCAGCGCCACCACGAGCACCAGCATCGCGACGATCACCGCGAACGCGATCAGCACCTGGCGCCGCACATCCTCCACCTCGTCGAGAAAGACGGCCGCCATCGACTGGCGCTGGCGCGCCTCCTGGCCGATGCGCGCCAGGCCATCGAGCACGGCCTGGGCTTGCGCCAGCGCGCGCGGGCGATCCGGCGCGCCAGGTTCCCGCTGCAGGGCCCCGGACAGGTCCGCCACGGCCGCTGTCCAGGACGGCTCCTGCGACAGCATCAACGGGCCCGGCCGCGCGATCTCGGCCCGCAACACGTTCGCGCTCGACGCGAAGCGCCGCGCGTCGGCCTGCAGGCTGTCGCCCGGGGGCGACGGCGCCCCGACCGCGAGATCCCATTTGACGGCCAGCGTGGACTCCATCGCGGCGTCGTGCAGCGACCAGAAGCGTTCGAAGCGATGCATCGCGCCATCGAACTTCACGCTCGACTCGTGCAGGCGGTTCTGCAGCAGATCCACCGTGAACCAGGCCAGCCAGGCGGCCAGCAGCAGGACGGCGCCCATCAGCCATGGCGTGGCCACGGCCCACGGCCCGGCGCCACGCTGCATCCGCATCGCACGCGCGGGGGCCGCGTGCGATGCGGATGCAGCGTCCACAGGAATCGCGACGGTGACGGGTTCGATGGGCAGAAGGATCTCCGGGAAGGCGCTGGTCGCCGATACGGCTGCCATGGGGGGTGGGACATGGCGCAGCCTCGGCAACGATGATACGGGCGGGGTCGCGTTCCGGCCCCGGTTCGACACCTTGACGTCAGCCAGCGAGGCTCCTGCGTGACAGGAGGCCCGGAAATGCGACATTTGGCGCGGCGCGGCCCGATCGCGGTGAAGCGCCACCCCGCTACCGCTGGCGACAGAGGCCCCCTTTATCGGCCAGTTTGACGCGCACTACCCTGCCGCTTCGGGCTTACCGTAGGAACCTTCAATGGAGGCCGACGTGAACGTCAACAACGCTCTGGAAACCGCCACCTCGCACCGGCCCGTGCCGGCCAGCGACGGCCTTGCCCTGCCCTGCGGCGTGCGCTGGCGCCAGCGCGACAGCAACGCCGAAACCCGCGAGCATGTCGAACTTCCGCCGGAGGCGGCGGACGGCCGTGCGGTGGCCAAGGCGCCCGAACCGCAACAGGCCCTTCACGACGGCGAGCTCTGGCTGCTGGCACGGCGCGCCCAAGGCGCAGCATTGCGCCTCGATTTCGAACTGCGCACCGCGCTCGCGCGCCAGGTCTTTCGGCGCGACTTCGTCTACGTCTCGCGCCAGTTGCATGCATTGGAGGCCAGCCGGCGCGTGCAGGGCCTGGCCCGCACCTGCCTCGACGATGCCCTGGCCGCCATCGAACGCCGGGCCACGGATGTGCAGACGCTTCTGCAGTGCATCCGCACCGACCTGCAGACGGCGATCGACACACGCGCGCCGGCCAACGCAAGAATCGCCTTTGCAAGCCCGGCGCGCTTCCAGGCCACGATCGTCAGCCGTGCCGCCCACCGCTACCTCTCGTTGGTGATGCAGGCCGACGAGACCCTGGCGCGGCTGGAGATGGCCTGGCTGCTGGGCCTGGTGGAGCCGGCCACCCGAACGGCGCTGGCCGGTGACTGCCGCCGGGCGTTGCAAGGGTTCAAGGATCTCGCCTGCGATCGGCGGCACGCCGTCGGCGAACAAGTGCGGGAGGTGAATATCCACCGCAAGGCAGGCCTGTTGGCGGACAACAGTGCCCGGGAAGGCGGCGATGCAAGCCTCGGGCCTTGAACGTTGCCCTGGCGCGGGCTGACGCCCGTCGGACCACGGATCGCGGATCGGTGGCTTGCGGACTGCAGCCGCCGCCTTCAGTCTTCGCACCCTTTCGCCGTCCCTTGCAACGTCGCGCCGTCGTGGATATCGAGCCGCCCGCTGCGCACATCGCCATCCACGCGCGCGCCCGGCGCCAGCGTGAGCTTGCCGCGCGTCGTGATCACCGCCCCGCCGCCGCTGTCGCCCACCGTCCCGCAAACGTAGACGTCGCCGGACGCCGCCAGCCGCCCCTTCAGGCTGGCGCCCGACCGGATGACGACGGGCCCGGCGGTGCAATGAATGTTGCCGACGACATCCCCTGCCAGAAGCAGCGCACGGCAACGCAGATAGCCACGGATCACCGCGCGCGCGGGCACCACGAGCGCGTCATCGAGTTGCAGCGTCGCGGCGGGCGCGCGCGGCGGCCTCGCCCCGGCCGCCTCGGTGCCTGGCGGCGGCGCAAGTGCACCCGGCAAGGGATCGACGACACGGGACGCGGCCGTGTCCGACGACCGCAGGCGCCGCTCCGCGAACGACGACTTGGCCATCGCCGAATCGCTGTCGCGGCCACCGCCGAGGCCCACCACCAGCGCCCGGCGCTGGCGTGCCGCCAGCACCGTCGGCGAACTGGGCACGGGTTCCGGCGTCAAGTCGAGATCCAGGGCCACGGCGACAACCTCCGACGAGTGCATGAGCCTGCGTCCATGGTGCGCGCGCGGGAGAAATCCGCCCGTGTCCCGAGGCGCGAAAAAGCGGCGATTTGGCGCCGCAGAGGTTTATTTCGTCGCCAATGCCGGACGCCTGCCGTCGAGAATCCCTCCGCCCATCCGGGATGGGTTCAACTTTGAAGCAAATCGGTCGAAGAACAGGGTCCGAGCGCAACAGCGCATCGCCTTGACCAGTTTTCCGGAGTCTCCCGATGAATCATTTCTCTCGTCGCACCGTCCTGGTGCTGGCCAGCCTCTGCCTCGCCGGCGGCGCTGCCCTGGCAGACGCCGAACGCGGCACCAAGGATGAAGCCAAGGCCATGGCCGACGCCGCCTACGACCACATGAAGAAGGTCGGCGCCGACCAGGCCTGCAAGGACTTCACCACCGACAAGGCCAATTGGACCAGGAAGGACCTGTACGTGATGGTCTACACCGGCAAGAACGTCGCGCTGGCCCACGGTGCCAACGAGAAGCTCGTCGGCAAGGACATGTCCGCCGTCAAGGACGCCACCGGCAAGCCCGTCGTCACCGCGCTGAACGCGCTGGCGGCCAAGGGCGGCGGCTGGTACGACTACGACTGGCCGGATCCGATCACCAAGAAGCTGATGCTGAAGTCCACCTACGCCCACCCGACGCCCAGCGGCGACGGCTTCATCGGCGTCGGCGTCTTCCGCTGATCGCCTGGGCATTCCTGCAAACCCCCTGCCGCTCTTTCCAGGCGATGGACAACCCGTCCGTCGCCGCTTCGCCTTGCCAGAAGACGGCCGCCCCATGAACAACCTGCTCCGTGATGCCTCGATCACCCTGAAGGTGGCGCTCGCTCCCATCCTCGCCCTGATCGGCCTGGTCGTCGTCGCCGCCATCGGTCTGCTGAGCAACCAGCACGTGGCCACCGACATGGCGCGCCTCGGCGGCGCAGGCGTGTCGCGCCTGGTCGACGCCAACGCGCTGTCGGAGCGCATGACCGAGCTCCACCAGCGCGTGTACCAGAGCCTCACGTGGGAGGCCATCGGCCAGCGCCCCGAAAAGATCAAGGAACTCGACGCCGGCCTGACCAGGGACCTGGCGCAGTTCGCCAGGAGCGCCGATCCCGCCACGCTCGACGCCTCGGCCCCGGCCGAGCAGCGCGCGGCCGTCGCCGACCTGGCCAAGGGCTTCGCCGCGTACGCGAAGATCGCTGCCGACACCATCGACATGAAGTCGGCGGGCGTCGCGATGGCCGCCAGCTACGTGGGCGCGCTCGACGACCAGTTCAAGCTCAACCAGCAATTGATGGCCGGCTATGTCAAACAGCAACTGGACGTCACGCACGCGAGCGTCGCCGCGGCCGAGGCCGGGGTGCGGATGCAGACGCTGATCATCGCCGGCGTCGCCGCTCTGGTGCTCCTGCTGTGCATGGTCCTGTCGTGGACGATCGTGCGCACGATCACCGTGCCGCTGACGCGCGCCGCTCAACTGGCCGGTTCGCTCGCCCAGGGTGACCTGAGGGCGCGTCATGGCCGCGCCGGCAGCGACGCCACCGGACGCGTGCTGACGGCACTCGACGACGTCGCACGCAACCTCACGACGCTGGTCACCGACATCCGCGGCACCGCCGACGAGATCAACACCGCGTCATCGGAGATCGCCAGCGGCAACGCCGACCTGTCGGCCCGCACCGAAGGCACCGCGTCGTCCCTGCAGCAGGCGGCGGCGTCGATCGAACAGCTGTCGGCCACGATCCGCGCGAGCGCAGACAACGCTCGCGAGGCCAACAAGCTCGCCAGCGACGCGTCCAGCGTGGCGCGCGAAGGCGGCGTGATGGTGGCCAACGTCGTCCAGACGATGGACGCGATCAACGTCCGTGCCCGCAAGATCGGCGACATCATCGGCGTGATCGACGGCATCGCGTTCCAGACCAATATCCTGGCGCTCAACGCCGCGGTCGAGGCCGCGCGCGCAGGCGAACAGGGCCGCGGCTTCGCCGTGGTGGCCAGCGAAGTGCGCTCGCTCGCGCAGCGCAGCGGCGACGCGGCGCGCGAGATCCGCACGCTGATCAGCTCGTCGGTGGAGGAGACCACCGCCGGCGCCACCAAGGCCCAGGCCGCCGGGCAGACGATGACGCGCATCGTCGACGCGATCGAACAGGTCTCGCAGACCGTGGCCGGCATCTCGCGCTCGGCGTCCGAGCAGGCCAGCGGGATCTCGCAGGTCAACGAGACCGTATCGGAGATGGAACGCAACACGCAACAGAACGCAGCGATGGTGGAAGAGGCCACGGCCGCAACCGAATCGCTCAATTCGCAGACGCGCAACCTGGTCGAACTGCTGACCCGATTCCGCATCGAGTGACGGCGATCGGCCCCAACGCCGAGCGCCGCGGCGGGCGATGCCGTCAAGCACGTCGTCCGTCTTTTGGGCGCCTCCGACTTCGGTCGGAGGCGTTTTTCTTTGCGCCCGTCGGCAACGCATCGACGTCGGGCGCGGGGCTTGCTCAAGGCGGGCATCCCCGCAAGCCCCTCGAGCACCATGTACATCGGCACCGCCGCCTGGAGCATCCCGCGCGACGTCGCGGCTTCGTTTCCCGGCGAAGGCCAGCACCTCGATCGCTACGCCCGCGTGCTCTCCTGCGCGGAGATCAATTCGTCGTTCTATCGACCGCACCAGGTCGAGACGTACGCGCGCTGGGCCAGCCAGACGCCGCCGCACTTCCGCTTCGCGGTGAAGCTCCCGCGCACCATCACGCATGACGCGCGCTTGCGCGGCGCACGCGAGCCGCTGCAAGCCTTCCTGGCGCAAGCTGGCGGGCTGGGCGAGAAGCTGGGCGTGCTGCTGGTGCAGTTGCCGCCGTCGTTTGCCTACGAGGCCCGCGTCGTGAAGACGTTCTTCACGCTACTGCGCGAGTCGTGGGACGGCCCTGTCGCCTGCGAGCCGCGTCACGCAAGCTGGTTCGAGGCCACTGCAGATCGCGCACTCGCCGCCCTGCGCATTTCACGCGTGGCCGCAGACCCGGCACGCAGCGCCGACGCCGCGCGCCCCGGCGGCTGGCTGGGGCCGGACGGCGACGGCGACGGCGCGCTGCTGTACTACCGCTGGCACGGCTCGCCGCGCATCTATTGGTCGCGCTACGACGACGCCTGGCTGGCGCAGCAGGCCACACACCTGGCTGACTGGCCAGAGAGTGCGCTGCGCTGGGTGATCTTCGACAACACCGCAGCCGGCGGTGCGACCGCCAACGCGCTGGCGCTGGAGGCGCTCACAGCCCCTTGATGATTTCCTGGCGCTTCTTCTCGTACTCGGCCTTGGTCAGCAGGCCCTTGTCGTAGAGACGCTTGATGTTGACCAGGCGTTGCTCGGCATCGCTCATGGCGGGCGCGGGCGGTGCCGCTGGAACGGGCGCCACGGCCGGAGCGGCAGGCGCTGCGACCGGCGCCAGCGGAGCCGGCGGCGGCGCCATGGGGGCGGGGGCGGCCGGTGCGAGTGCGGCAGGCGGCGCCATCGGGGCCGGAGCGGCCGGCGCCGCCGCCGAGGCGGACAGCACCAGCCAGTCGGCGCGCTGGTTCGTCGCGCTCGCACTCTGGATAGTCGCCGAACCCGGCGCGGTGCGCGAACCCATGGTGAAGTGCGGTGCCATGCCGCTGCCGCGGGCCGCATCGTAGAAATCGACGCGCGGGTCGTGCACGATCAGGTTCAGGCGGCCATCGACGACGAACAACCGGGCCGTGACGGCCGTGATGCTGTAGAACGTGTTGTCTTCATGGCGCGCCGAGCTCACCAGCGCGACGTCCTGGTCGGGACGGGCGTTGGCCAGCGCCTCGGTGATCGCGGGCACGATGCTGTTGAGCTCGTCGATGGCGAACAAGGGCTTTGCGGCGCCGCCGCGGATCAGCTGCACCTGCTGCAACAGCGCATGCAGCGTGTTGGGCTCGATCGTCCACGGGTGCTGGTTGGCGGGCGCACCCGCTTCGCGGGCGACCAGCTCGACGGTCGTGTAGTCGGCGATGCGCCACAGCTGGCGTCCGGTCGCGCCGCGCATCACCGGTGCCGTGCCCGACCACGCGGTGGGCGAGTCCGACTGAAAGGCAGACGCCGACAGCGTGGCGAGCAGCAGGGCCGAACCGAAGACGACGCTGGCGCCGACCGACAGGGAGGGTTTGCGAAGTGCAGCGATCGTCATCGAGAAGTCTCCAGATATTGTTCGAGGCAGGCATCGCCGTCGAGGCGTGCCGCGCGTGCACTCTAACGCAGGCCGGCCAGACGTGCTTCAGAGCACCACGGGTTCGGGTTCCAGGCGAATGCCGAAGCGCCCGTAGACGCTCTCCTGGATCGCCTTCGCGAGGGTCACCACCTCGGCACCGATCGCGTCGCCGCGATTGACCAGCACCAGCGCCTGCTTCTCGTAGACGCCCGCGCGCCCGATGGACTTGCCCTTCCAGCCGCAAGAGTCGATCAACCACCCTGCGGCGAGCTTGAACGTGCCGTCGGCCATCGGATAGTGCACCACGTGCGGGTCGCGGCCGATGATGTCGCGGCACTGGTCCTCGGTGACGATCGGGTTCTTGAAGAAGCTGCCGGCGTTCCCGATCACCGCCGGATCGGGCAGCTTGGCGCGGCGGATCGCGCAGATCCAGTCGTAGACCTGGCGCGCCGTGGGCTCGGCGATGCCGGTCTCGGCGACCCTGCGTTCGAGCTCCAGGTAGCCCAGCACCGGCTGCCACGGCCGCGGCAGGCGAAAGCGCACGCGCGTGATCACCGCCTTGCCGGCCAGCACGTTCTTGAACACGCTGTCGCGGTAGCCGAACAGGCACTGCGCGCGATTGAGCGAAATGCCCAGCCCGGTGACCAGGTCGACGCCGTCGAGCGAATCGAAGCGGTCGGCCATCTCCAGGCCGTAGGCGCCGATGTTCTGCACCGGGGCCGCACCGACCGTGCCGGGGATCAGCGCCAGGTTCTCGAGCCCCGGCCAGCCGCGCTCCAGCGTCTCGGTGACGACGTCGTGCCACGTGAGGCCTGCGCCCGCTTCCACGATGAAGGCGTCGGCGCGCGTCTCGACCAGGCGCAGGCCGCCCACCTCCACCTTGAGCACCACCTCGTCGATGTCGCGCGTCAGCACGAGGTTGCTGCCGCCGCCCAGAACCAGCTTGGCGGCGCGCCCGACCTCCGGCGAATCGAGCAGGCGGCGCACGTCGGCATCGCCGTGGATGCGCACGAGACGACGCGCGTGCGCGGGCAGCCCGAAGGTGTTCAAGGCCTTCAAGGAAACATCGGATTCGAGCCAGGGAGCTGAGGACATGGCAGAATTTTCGCAGGTCCTGCCCAATTCACCCTTTTTCGTCTTCCGGAAACTCCCAATGCCCAGCTTCGACGTCCTCCTCGAACCCGACATGGTCGCCATCAAGCACTCGGTGGAAAACACCAAGAAGGAGGTCGGCACGCGCTTCGACTTCAAGGGCACCAGCGCCGCCGTGGAACTGAAGGAAAAAGAAAAGGAAATCCAGCTCGTCGGCGACGGCGATTTCCAGATCGAGCAGATCAGCACCGTGCTGCTGGGCAAGCTCACCAAGCAGAACGTGCAGGTCAGCTTCCTGGACATGACCGCCAAGATCGAGAAGATCGGCGGCGACAAGGTGCGCCAGATGTACAAGATCAAGGCCGGCATCGACGCTCCGCTGGCCAAGAAGATCGTCACTTCCATCAAGGACGCCAAGCTGAAGGTGCAAGCCAGCATCCAGGGCGACACCGTGCGCATCACGGGCAAGAACCGGGATGACCTGCAGGTGGGGATCGCGCAGTTGAAGAAGGATTTTCCGGATCAGCCGTTGAAGTACGACAACTTCCGCGACTGAGCACCGACCGCTCAGCGTAGAGGAGTCGGTACGCCGCCAGGCCGCGCTCGTCGATTCGGCGCGTTCAAGCGGCAATGTTCATGTCCGCAATGCGTAACGTTCGAGGATGCCATGCGTTCGCCGCGGGACTCAGCCGTCCGATACGGCAGGGCCTCCAACCACCCGAAGAGGGATCGGCATGGCCGCGCGCACCATTCCTCGGCCATCCGCTTTGGCCCTGTAGCACGCGGCATCGGCTTCGGCCAACCACGAATCCGTGCTCGACGTACATTGGGTCAGTGAAGCAACGCCCATGCTTGCTCCCACGCGCAACACGCGACTCTCCCAGGACAAGGTGATGGCTTCGATCGCCAGGCGCACGTTCTCGGCGATGCGCATGGCGACATCGGGTGGGCAGCGCTCCAGGAGCAATGCGAATTCGTCTCCGCCCAGGCGAACGACCAGATCGCTGGCGCGCACCTGCGATCCGATCGCGGCAGCCACCGCCTTCAACATTGCGTCGCCTGCGGCGTGGCCGGCGGTATCGTTGATGGGTTTGAAGTGATCGAGGTCGATCACCACCAGCGCGACAGGCATCGAACGCGGCATGCCGCCGAAGACATGTTGCAGACGTTGCGCGAACGCCTTGCGGTTGGCCAGCCCGGTCAGCACATCGTGGGTTGCCGACCATTCCAGCTGCGATCGTTCAGCGATCTGCTGGTCGATGTCATTCAGCGTCCAGATGGATCCCGCATTTGCATCCCTGGCATTCACGGGCCGTCCACGCAGCCGCGCCCAGAAGAGGGTGCCGTCCGCGCGCAGCACCTGCCACTCACCGACATAGGCCTCACCCGCCTGGGTGGCAACCTGCACCTGGGCTCCAAAGGCCTGGTAGTCCGCGTTGGATCCGAAAATCATCTGCTCCGGTTGGCCGAGCAAAGCCTGTTCCGCGTGCCCGAACAGTCGACAGAATTCGGCACTGACCAGTTCAAAGCGCTGCGTGCGTGTGAAGGCGATTCCGACCGGCGCGGCAGCCATCACGGAGCCGAGTTTGGAGAGCACCACGCCATTGAACGCTTCCAACTGCGCCCTCTCGGCGCTGACGTGTCGCAGAACGCGAGCCAAGCGCCCGATTTCCCCCGAGCCCTCCGGCCATCCGGCCTGCGGATCATCATCCGCATCGAACAAGTGTTGCGCGCGGTGCTCGAGCCGGGTCAACGGGCGCAAGAGCCACCACAGAAGGGTCAGCATGAACAGGGACATGAGCCCGGTCAGCCCTGCGGCCCATCCCAGCGCCTGTTTGCGGGCCGCCCGCAAAGGTGCCAGCAATTCGGCTTCCGGCGCGGCCCGCCAGATCATCCAATCCAGGCCCGCCACGCCCGCTGCGCTGACCACCTCTGTCGGTTGAACGAGTCGCAGTCCCGCAGGCTCGACAGCACTGCCATCGGCGGCCCACTGCCGAAACGCTCCGGCAAGGCGTGGTTCGGTGGACAGGCCTTGCAGCAACCGATCGCGATTCGGATGGGCGAGGATGCGGCCCTGGGTATCGCTCACGACGAGAAGGACGTTGGAATTGTCTGAAGATCTATCGACCAGATCGCTCAGCAGATCGCGGCTGTTCAAGCGCAACGCGCCTTGCAGTACGCCGTAGACACCGTTCGCATCCTTGAGCGGATAGGTGAAGAGGATCACAGGTTGACCGGTGAGGGAACTCAGGAACGGGTCCGAAACGATAGGACGTCGCTCGTCGAGCGTGCGTCGAACGGCGTCGCTGCCTGCGATACGGCGTTGCGGATGGTGCATGCCGGTTTCGTCGGCGAAGACCCTGATCTGCTCGTCGACCGATGCAACGGTCACAGAGGAAAACAGTTCGCGGAGGACGGGCTTGGCCTCTACGAAGGCGGCCAGCTTGGCGTCATCGCCGAGGGTGGCCCTGTCGAGTTGTGCAGCGACGACCTGCAACGCGCGTTGCAGTGCAACCACACGACGCGACAGCAGGCCGGCAGTGCGGGCGACTCCGTTGAGCTCCCGGTCATATTGTGCGGACAACGTGTCTCGCTCGGCGCGCTGGAGCAGGGCCGCCGTGGTCAGCCCGATACCGAGCACGAGCGCGGCGATGGTGCCCAACGTGATGCGCAACTTGAGGGATGAGAAGGCCGAGCCCACCTTGATTGACCGCACGGTGTCGACGGACGGAACCCGCAGGCGCAAGACGAGCTTGCTACGCTCGAAGACCGTTCTCGCGGTCACACTTTTCTCCACGGCGGCAATGCAGCCTCTTCGCAGGTCGCAAAGCGCATCACCGGGCCAAGCTCCGACAAGACCTGCCCCATGAGCAGGAAATCTTGCCGGTAGTCGTGGGCGAACAGGATGATGCTTTGCATTTGGGATCTGGCCGTCCGGGGACGTGAACCCTGTCTATCGGCGCAATAGCGGATTCGATGAGTCTGCATAGAGCATCCAAATTGATTAACTGACCTGCCTTCGCAGGCTAGATTCGCCTCTCAGGCTTCCGAGTTTCCTGAACAGGGACGCTTGGACAGCAGACGTCGAGTGCAGGCGCTGCTCCGTCAGCCGGCTTCGGCGGTGGGCGCGCTGTCGACGAGCTCGGCTTCGCCCAAGGCGCGGCCGGCAGCCCAAGCCGCCTCGAAGACCACGTCGCCCAGGCGCTCGCGCAGGCGTGCTGCGAGCGCGGCACGGCGCAGTCGCATGAACGGGTAATGGTCGAGCGCAAAGCGCCGTTCTCGCAGCGCTTCGCGGGCGCCGAGCCAGCGGGCGGCTCGCGCATCGTCGCCGATGTCGGCCGCGAGCCACGCCCATAGTTCGGCACAGAAACACAGGCCTTCCGGGCGCGTGCGACGGAAGATCGCCAACGCATCGGCGGCGAGTCGCCATGCGAGCGACGCGTCGCCGCGCTCGCGCGCGATGTGGCCGAGGAACACCAGCGCAGTCGCGCACACCTCGTCGAGGCCGGCCTGCCCGGCGAGCGCCAGCGCATGCTGCAGCGCCGCCTCGAAGGCGTCGAGTTCGCCCTCGGCCCAGGCCATCTTGGCGAGTTCCAGCTGAGCCCACGCGATCTCCGATGCGGCCGCCCCGTCGCATGGTGCGACGACCTCGTTGAGCAACTGCCGCGCACGCGGGAAGTCGGCCGTGAACGCCGCCGCGCGCCCGAGCAGGTACAGCCCGTTTGCGCGGAAGCTGTGGTCGCCGATGGCGCGCGCGAGCGCGAGCACATCCTCGCAGTAGCGCAGCGCCTGCGCGCCGTCGTCCGCGGCGATGGCGACGAAGGCGAGGCGCACGAGTGCATGGCCGATGCGACGCCGATCGCCGCCGCGGCGTGCAGCCTCGAGGCCCTCGGACATGAGCCGGCGCGCGGCGTCGAGGTCGTTGCGCATCTCGGCCTCGAATCCCATGAAGACGAGTGCCGTGCCCGCGAGGCCGTCGTCG
>FSXQ01002367.1_pt1 | contig 18503 bp, 12 predicted proteins | sample 1638011 | NCBI WGS metagenome assembly FSXQ01 (sample SAMEA3914789, study PRJEB12502) | metagenome | biome: forest; material: soil | place: Canada | collected 2011-07-03 | depth 0.3 m | reverse complement strand
GGGCGTACGGGTCGATCAGGTTGCGCCAGAACAGGTGGCGCGTGACCTCGTCGTCGAAGCGGATGGTGTTGTAGCCGACGCCGATGGTGCCCGGCTGCGCCAGCGCGTTCTCGATGCGCGCGGCGAACTCGTGCTCGGGCAGGCCCTGCTGGAGGCAGGTCTGCGGCACGATGCCCGTGAGCAGGCACGACTCGGGGTCGGGCAGCGAATCGGGCGACGGCCGGCAGTAGTGCATCACCGGCTGGCCAACCTCGTTGAGCTCGGCGTCGGTGCGGATGCCGGCGAACTGCGCCGGGCGGTCGCGTCGCGGGACGCGGCCGAAAGTTTCGTAGTCGTGCCAGAAGAAGCTGGTTGCGGTCATGGGAACAAGATACCTCGGAGTGCCGGCACCCTCGCGCGCCGTTTGCGGCATTTTCGGCCCTCTTGGCGAGCCGGGACGGATCGAACGGGAAATCCTCGCACGCAGGGTGCCAGTCACGTCGTTTCGCAGTCTGAAACGCGGTGCCAGTCACTCCTTTCCACAGTCTGAAATGCAGTGCCAGTCACGCTGTTTCGCAATCTGGAACGGGGTGCCAGTCACGCCGTTTCGCAGTCCGGAACGTGGCGTCAGTCACCGTGCCGCGGACACGCTCCGCGCGGATCGCCACGGAAACCCGCACTTCGGCGCGCACCTGGAAACGCGGTGCCAGTCACTCCTTTCCACAGTCTGAAATGCAGTGCCAGTCACGCTGTTTCGTAATCCGGAACGGGATGCCAGTCACGCTGTTTCGTAATCCGGAACGGGATGCCAGTCACGCCGTTTCGCAGTCCGGAACGCGGTGTCGGAACGCAGTGTCAGTCACCGTGCCACGGAGACGCTCCGCGCGGATCGCCCCCGAAACGCGCACTTCGGCGCGCACCTGTGGAAACCCGCACCCGGCCTTCGTGGATCGCGAACGTAAACTCCGCGCCACCCTCTTTCCAGGACTGCTTCCATGCGTCACTTCGCCACCCCGCGCGGCCTGCAGGTCGGCCTCGCGCTGCTCTCGGGCCTCGTCGCCAACGCCTTCGCGGGCGCGCCCGGCCAGCCGGTCGCCCCGGTCAAGCCGGTCACCGACACCTACTTCGGCGTCCCCGTCGTCGACAACTACCGCTACATGGAAGACCTCGGCAACCCCGAGGTGAAGGCGTGGATGAAGGGCCAGGCCGACTACACGCGCGGCCAGCTCGACGTCCTGCCCGGCCGCGCGGCGCTGCTGGACCGCGTGCACGCGCTGTCCAACGCCGACCTGCAACGCGGCAACTTCGTGCGCCGCGGCACGCGTCTCTTCTACACGGTGGTCGAGCCCGGAGCCGCGCTGCCCAAGTTCTACTACCGCGACGGCGTGCAGGGCGCCGAGCACCTGCTGGTCGACCCCGGCGCGATGGGCAAGGGCACGCCCACCCACTACGCGCTGGACTTCGCCACGCCGTCGTGGGACGGCAAGCGCATCGCCTACGGCATCTCCGCCGGCGGCTCCGAGAAGAGCGTGACGCACGTCATGGACGTCGAGACGGGCAAGGTGCTCGCGGAGTCCATCGACCGCACGTCCGGCAGCGTCGTCGCCTGGCGCGCCGACAACCAGTCGTTCTTCTACCTGCGCTACGTCAAGCCGACGCCGGGCATGCCCGCCAACGAGACGATGTACAACGCGCGCTCGTACCTGCACGTGGTCGGCCAGCGCACGGACGGCGAAGGCGACGCGCTCGTGTTCGGCCGCGGCGTCAACGCGAAGCTGGACGTGCCCGAAGGCCAGGGCACGTGGATCGTGACCTCGCCCGACTCGAAGTATGCGCTGGCCATCGCCAACCACAACATGGACGACAACCCGTCCACCGTGTACGTGGCGCCGCTCGCGCAGGTCAAGGGCGCCGACACCCCGTGGCGCAAGATCGCCGACGCGGCCGACGGCGTCACCGGCTTCCGCCTGCACGGCGACACGCTGTACCTCACGTCGCAGAAGGGCGCGCCGCACTTCCGCCTGCTGTCGCTGCCGCTCGCCAACCCCGTGCTGGCCAAGGCCACCGTGGTGCTGCCGGAAGGCCCGGGCGTGCTCACCGACGTCGAGATCGCGCAGGACGGTCTCTACACGCGCACCCGCGACGGCGCGGTGTCGCACGTGCACCGCGTGTCGTTCGACGGCAAGCAGACCACGCCGGTGCCGCAGGCGTTCGAAGGCAACGTCAACCAGCTCGTGGCCGATGCGCACACGCCCGGCGCGCTGTTCAGCATGCGCGGCTGGCTGCAGTCCACGCACACGTTCGCGTACGACCCGGCCACGGGCCGCTCCGACGACACCGCGCTGAACCCGAAGTCGTCGATCGACACGTCGGCGTTCGTGTCGGAAGAGGTGCTCGCCACCGGCGACGACGGCACGCTGATCCCGCTGTCCATCCTCCACCGCAAGGACCTGGTCGCCGACGGCAGCCACCCCACCATCCTCAGCGGCTACGGCAGCTACGGCCTGTCGCTCGAGCCCAACTTCACGCCGGCCAACCTGGCCTGGCTGGAGCGCGGCGGCGTGATGGCGGTCGCGCACCTGCGCGGCGGCGGCGAGCTGGGCGAGGCGTGGCACGTGGGCGGCTTCATGCGCACGAAGATCAACACGATCCTCGACTTCATCGCCTGCGGCCAGTACCTCGTCGACCATCACTACACGGTGCCGGCGCGGCTGGCCGGCCTCGGCGGCAGCGCCGGCGGCATCACGGTGGGCGGCACGCTGGATCGTCGCCCCGACCTGTTCGGCGTGATCCTCGACGTGGTGGGCATGTCCGACACGCTGCGCTTCGAGACCGAGCCCAACGGGCCGCCCAACGTCGTCGAGTTCGGCTCCACGAAGACCGAGGACGGCTTCCACGGCCTCTACGCGATGAGCGCCTACGCCCACGTGCGCGACGGCACGCCGTACTCGGCCGTGCTGTTCAGCACCGGCGCCAACGACCCGCGCGTGTCGCCGTGGCAGATGGCCAAGATGGCCGCCCGCGTGCAGGCCGCCACGAGCAGCGGCAAGCCCGCGCTGCTGCGCATCGACTACGACGCCGGCCACGGCCTCGGCTCCAGCACCTCGCAGCGCGAGAACCTGCTGGCCGACCAGTGGTCGTTCGCGCTGTGGCAGATGGGCGACGCGGCGTTCCAGCCGGCGGCGCACTGAGGCCCTCGCCCGGGCGTCGTGCCCGGGCCTTCAGCGATCCAGCAGGACGGGGCAGTGCGCCGGATCGCTGCGGCGCAGCCGGTCGCCCAGATCGTCCAGGCGATCGGTCGGCCACCACCACCAGGCGAGCGCGACGTCGCTCGACGCCCCCGGCGGCGCGATGATCGCCGCGAGCACGTCGCCCGACGGTGCCTTGGCGCGCACGCCGGCGCACACGTCGGTCGGCGATCCTCCGCCGCCCAGTGCGCCGATCGACACGTTCACCACGCGGCCCACCGCCACGCCCGGCCCGGGCGGATGATCCGACCCCGGCGAGCTGACGGCGAGCATCCGCGTCACGCGCACGCTGGCGGCGACGCGGCAGGTGCACGCCTGTTGGCTGCGCAATGCCGGCGCGCAGGGCTCCGGTTCGACGCGAACGGATTCAACGTGGACCGCGGCGACGTGCGTCGCGGCGCAGAGCAAGTCGTCGTCCCAGTCGTGGCTCGCGGCATGGGAACGCGAAACGCCCGCTGCCAGCATGGCGGCCAGCGCGCACCCGCCGACAGATCGCAAGAAGCAACTCATGCCGCCATTGGACACCCAGCGCCGTGTCCGCCGACGGGTCAGGCCTGGGTCGCAGGCGCGACGACGGGTGCGGCAAGCAGCGGCAACAAGGTGCCTCGCGCCAGCAGCCTCAGCGTCCCGCCGATCAACAGCGCGAACATCACGTTGGCCGCGACGAACAGCACCGGCGCGATGTCGACCAGCACGCCGCCGGCGCCGCGTTCGACCATGCGCATCGCCATCGCCGGCAGCGCCGCGGTGCCGAAGCTGAACGCCCACCACCCGCTCACGAAGCCCTGTTCGCGCAGCCACGGCAGCAGGCGCACCAGCAGCAGCGCCTGGTAGAGGCCGTAGCCCAGCAGCAGCCACGCGAAGGTGTCGGGCGCGCCGCTGGTCAACGCGAGCCAGCTGCCGCCGCCCACGACGGCCGGCGCGAGCTGGATCCCGAGCAGCGGACGCAGCGGCGCCGGCAACGGCGCGCCCGTGGCGGCACGCTGCAGGATCGGCGACTCCAGCGCGAGCCACGCGATCAACCCGGCGCCGAAGAACAACAGCCCCAGCTCGTGCCAGCCGAACGCGGCCGACGCCGCCGCGGCCACGAAGCCCTGCGCGACGCTGGGCAGGTACAGCGCCGGCGTCACGAGCTCCGGCGGCCGCCCGCCCCTCCACAACCGGCCGTTCAGCGCGAGGCCCACCGCCAGCTGCCCCGCCATCGCGGGCACCACCACGACGATGGCGAGCGTGCGCGAGAACGGCAGCAGCGCGATGGCCGCGAGCATGCTGGCCACCGGCACCAGCGCGGCGAACGCCGATTGCACCGGGTGCTGGAACTCGGCGATCGCCTCGGCACGATGCGTGAACCACTGGCGCGCCACGATCGCCAGCAGCACCGCCCACGTGGCCAGCCCCGCGAGCGTCAGCGCCTGCGCGACGTCGCCCGGCAGGTGCCACAGGCGCACGCCGACGCGCCACGTGTTGCCGAACGCGAGCAGGCCGACGGCGATGCTGAAGAACGAGAGCGGGATGGGAGCGCGGGTGGAAGACATGGCGGAACTCCTGCAACGAGGTGATCGACGGGACCGATTCTGGGCGGCAGAATCGAGATGGTGAATGCCGCCCTGTCCACCTGAATTGCTCGAACGTCTCGCATGGATGCCCTCAGCCACCTCGTCACCCTGCTCGACCCGCGCGGCCGCATGGAGCTGCGCTGCCTGTTCGGGGCGGCGTTCTCGGCGCCGCACGACGCCATCGGCCCCTGGCGCGCGCCGTTCCACGTGGTGCTGCGCGGCAGCTGCGAGCTGTGGCTGCCGCAGGAGGATCGCCTCGTCGTGCTGCGCCCCGGCACGCTGCTCGTGCTCCCGCGCGGGAGCGCGCACACGCTGCGCGCGCACGACCCCGCGCAGGCGTCACGCGCGGGGGCGCGCATCCGCACGGAACCCGGCGCGCTGGTCGACGTGAAAACCAACGTGCGCGACCCCGATCGCGCCGAGATCGAGATCCTGTGCGGCGAGTTCGAGTTCCGCGGCCGTCGCCGCAGCGCGCTGCTCGACGCCCTGCCCGCGTCGCTGGTGGTGGAGTTCGCCGAGCGCCCCGAGTTCGGCTGGCTGCAGGGCCTGCTGCGCATGATGGCGCACGAGATCGCGCACCAGGGCGCGGGCGCGGCGGCCATCGTGGCCGAGCTGTCGGGCGCGGTGTTCACGCTGGCGGTGCGCGCGCATCTCGAGTCGCACCCGGAGCAATCGGGCGTGCTCGGCGTGATGTCGAATCCGCGCCTGGCACCCGCGCTGGGGGCGATGCTGGAATCGCCGGGCGAGGCGTGGACGGTGGAATCGCTCGCCGAACGCTGCCACCTGTCGCGCGCGGCGTTCGCGCGCCTGTTCGCGCAGCATGCGGGCGTCGCGCCGCTGGAGCTGCTCACGTCGCTGCGCATGGAGCTCGCGTCGCGGCTGCTGGCGACCGGCGAGCAGGACACCGCCGGCATCGGCGAGGCCGTCGGCTATCGCTCCGAGGCCGCGTTCAACCGCGCGTTCGCGCGTCACGCGGGCGTCACGCCGGGTCGATACCGTCGAGCGGCGCGTGAGCCGACGGCGGCGGCGTGAGACTGTCGCTGCGCTGAACAGCACGACGGCCGCGCACGACGATTGCCATCCCGTGCGGATGACCACAGTTCCCACCCGTCCATGACCGTGAGTTCCCTCGACTTGTCCGACCTGCGGCCCGAATTGATCCGCGACGACGACGAGATGTTCCTGCTGGCCGTCAGCGCCTCGTTCATCGAGAGCGGCAGCGACACGTACACCGGCAACCTGGTCGAGCACTTCGCCGGTGACGACGACGTGACGCGGTGGCTGCGCGAGCGCTGGGAGCCCGAGGAGCTGAGCCACGGCCGTATGCTGCGCTCCTACGTCGAGCGCGTGTGGCCCGAGCTGGACTGGCAGGCGGCCTACGACGGCTTCTTCGCCGACTACGTCAAGCTCTGCACGATGCAGTCGCTGGAGGCCACGCGCGGCCAGGAGATGGCGGCGCGTTGCGTCGTCGAGATGGGCACGACGGTGTACTACACGGCGCTGCACGAGGCCTGCCGCGAGCCGGTGCTGCGCGACCTGGCGTGGCGCATCCGCAGCGACGAGGTCAACCACTACAAGCATTTCTACGCGTTCTTCCAGAAGTACCGCGACAGCGAACGCCTGAGCCGCGGCCGCGTGCTGGCCGCGCTCGTGCGCCGCGCGCTGGAGCTGCGCAGCGAGGACGCCACCATCGCGCTGCGCCACGCCACCGCCTGGCGCCGCCGCACACGTCCCGAGGCGTCCGCCAACGCGTCGCTCGAGGCCATGGCGCGGCGCGCGATCGGCGTGGTCAATCGCCACGTGCCGATGGATCTCGCGGTTCGCATGCTGCTCAAGCCGCTGCAGTTGCAGCCGCGCTGGCAGCGCGCGGTGTCGCCGCCGCTGGTGTCGATCGGGCGCGGGCTGATCCTGCGCTGAGACTCGCGGACGGCGAGCCATCCCTCGGCTGCGCCGTCTGACGTCGAAGTCGCGGCCAATCCAGCGATAGAACCGGTTCCAACCGGCACCGAACTTGCATTGGATTGCCCGAAAGCGTGACGGACGCCCGCACGCGTGTACCTGCGCAGCGCCGCGGTGACGCTCACGGTGCACCGTGCATGGCTAAACTGGAGCAGTCCTCCGCCATACGCGGTGGGGCATGCGGCACCGGTCGGCGAAGAGGCGTCCGGGATGTCAAACGAACAGGGTTGTCATGAACGAACCCAGATCAGCGCTGAGGGGCGCACTGTGGCTGGCCTTCGCCTTCGCGTGCGAAGCGGCATCGGCGCAATCGGGGATCGCGCCCTCCGCGGCGGCGTCCGCGGCCGAACGAGCGCAGAAGGAAACCGACCGGACGATGTACTGGATCCGCGTGCTGGCCGACCGGCCGGCACCGGTGAAGGCCGCGCCGCCCGTCGTCGCGCCCAAGGCCGCCGCCGCGGCGTCGGCCGCCAAGCCGGTGGTCGAAGCGCGCGAGAAGCCCAGGAGCGTGGTCACGCCCGTGGCCACGACGGCCGCCGTCGGCAAGCCGTCGACGCCCGCGCTGGCACCGGGCCTCGACACCTCCGAGCCCACCAGCGCGCTCAGCAGCAGCACCGCCGACAAGGCCGCGGCCACGGTCGCCGCCAGCGTGGCGCCGCCGCCGGTCGCGGCCGTGCCGCTGCCGCCTGCCGACGAGCCCGATGCCGGCCTGACGCAGATCAAGTCCGTGCGCCCCGACTTCCCCGGCCGCGTCGTGCTTCGCGTGCACAAGGGCCACGTCGAGGTGCGCTTCGAGGTCGAGCCGGGCGGCACGGTGACCGAGGCCACCGTCGTCAGCACTTCAGATGCGCACCTGAACCAGGCGGCGATCGACGCGGTCAAGGAGTGGCGGTTCAAGCCGTCGTCGCGCTATCACACGGCGGCGGTGGACCTGGCCTTCGACATCGACAAGGAATGATCGATCAGGCGGCCGCCGGCACGCGCCCCTTGCGCGCCGTCTTCATGCACGCCGCCACCAACGCCTGCGCGTGCTCGGGCGACATCGGCGCTGCGCCGAACAGCGAACGGTAGACGACCGGCGACACGACGGTGTCCATCACGGTGTCCACCTCGGGCACCGGTTCGCCACGCGCGAGCCCGCGCGCGACGATCACCTCGATCTGCGACGCCGTGAACGCCGCGCACTGGCACGGCACCGGCAGCCGGCCCTCGGCGAGCGTGCCGCCGCGCGCCGCGAGCACGTCCAGCATCATGCCCAGCCCCACCTCGGACGACATCTCGTCGCGGTACTGCTCCACCCACGCCTGCAGGTCGCCGACGACGCTGCCGGTGTCGGCCGGGTCGCTCTCGGGGCGCAGGCGCTCGACGGCGACGTCGGCCAGCAGGTCGGCCAGCTCGCCCCAGCGGCGGTAGATGGTGGACGGCGTGACGCCCGCGCGCGCCGCGATCAGCGGCACGGTGAGCGCCGCGCGCCCGTGCAGGGCCAGCAGTTCGGTCGTGGCCTGGTGCACCGCCGCCTGGACGCGGGCGCTGCGGCCGCCGGGACGGGGAATGGCGCGGGAGATCGTCGTCATGTCGCCATCCTAACGCAAAGGAATTGCGTTAGCCTGCGAAGGGGTGCACAATGCACTAACGCAAATACTTTGCGTTTAGTTGAGTTGGAGAACGCCATGACCCACGCCGCCGCCCCCGCCCTTCCCGCGCCCGCCGTTCCCGGCCGGATGAGCCGCCAGGCCGCGCTGTGGCTCAACGCGTCGATCCTGGTGACCTACCTGGCCGCGTCCACCGCGCCGTCGCCGCTGTACGCGCTGTACCGCGAGGCCTGGGGCTTCTCGGCGCTGACGCTCACCGTCGTCTTCTCCACTTACGCGTTCGCGCTGCTGGCGGCGTTGCTGTTCTTCGGCGCGTTGTCCGACCACCGCGGCCGGCGCGAGGTGGTGCTGGTGTCGCTGGGGCTGGAGATCGCGTCCATCCTCGTGTTCCGCCACGCCGACTCCGTGGCCTGGCTGCTCGCCGCACGCGCCGTGCAGGGCCTGGCCACGGGCATCGCGACCAGCGCGCTGAGCGCCGGCATGCTGGACGTCGACCGCGAGCGCGGCGCATTGATGAACAGCGTGTCGCCGATGCTGGGCATGGGCCTGGGCGCGCTGGGCGCCGGCGCGCTCGCGCAGTTCGCGCCGTCGCCGATGCAGCTGGTGTTCGACGTGCTGCTCGCAATCCTCGCGGTGCAGATGGTGGCGGCGTTCTTCCTGCCGGAGACGGTGTCGAAGCAACCCGGTGCGCTCGCCTCGATGCGGCCGCGTCTCGCAGTCCCTGGCCCCGCGCGGCCGACGCTGTGGCAGACGCTGCCGGTCAACACCGCGCAGTGGGCGCTGGGCGGCTTCTACGCGTCGCTGGGGCCGTCGCTCGCGCGCATCGTCACCGGCGTGCACTCGCCGCTGCTGGGCGGCGGCGTGGTGGCCGCGCTGGTGCTGAGCGGCGCGGTCGCGGTGCTCGCGGTGCGCGCGCGTCCCGCGCGGGCGGTGCTCGCGGGCGGCACGGCGGCGCTGGTGGTGGGCGTGAGCGTGACGCTCGCCGGCGTGCAGCTGCATTCGACCGCGCTGTTCTTCGCCGGCTCGGTCATCTCGGGCCTCGGCTTCGGCGCCGCGTTCAACGGCACGCTGCGCAGCCTCGTGCCGTTGGCGCAGGCGCACGAACGCGCGGCGCTGATGGCCACGTTCTTCGTGCTGAGCTACCTCGCGTTCAGCGTGCCGGCCATCGTGGCGGGGCTGTTCGTGGGCCACTTCGGGCTGCAGGCGGCGTCGGTCGGCTACGGCGTGCTGCTGGTCGCGCTGGGCGTGATCGCGCTGGCGATGATGGCGCGGCGGCCGGCCAGCGCCTGAGCGTCACGCGCGGATCGACGGGTCGCGCACCACGGCTGCGAACAGCGCGGACTTGTCACGCACGATGAGCGCGAACGGGCGGTCGAACACAAGCACCAGCGGCGGCGGCTTGCCGCGCGAGATCGACGCAGTGGCGATGGTCACCACCGTCACCGCGGCGGCCTTCATGCCCTCCTCGTCGACGTTCATCCACGCCTGCTGCAGGACGTCGCCCAGCTTGGCCGCGGACAGCAGCGGCGCGATGCCGGAGAAGTCGGCGCGCTCGATGCGATGGTGCGTGGCGTCGTCGGCCCAGCGATTGACGGTGCCGGCGGCCTGGACGGGATCGTGCGGCAGCGCGCGGACATCGGCCGCGAGCGCCTGCGAGGCCGCCTGCGCGTAAGACTTCGCGATCGCCCCGCGGCGCACGAAGGCCGCGCGCGTGGACTGCACCAGCGGCGACGAGAACGCGGCGCGCAGCGCGGCCGGGTCGAGGTCGGGCAGGCCGACGACGGACTGCAGCGTGTCGCGCGTGGCGCCCGTCGCGCCGAGCGCGGCCAGCGCCAGCGCGCCCTGCACGCCGTACGGCGAGACGACGATGTTGCCCTGCGGCTGCGACGCGACGATCTCGCGCGTCACGTTCGCGGCGAAGGCGTCGGCGGCGGACAGCGCGGGGGCTTCTTCTGCATGCACGCGCCAGGGGCCGGCGGCGGCGGCGATCGCGGCGCCTTCGGCGAGGAAGCGTCGGCGCGATCGGGGGGTCTGCATGGGCGGGCTCATCGATGGCGAAGGCATCATCCTGCCTGACCCCCGATGCGACGCGCCGACGCTACTGCTTCGGCCCGCGCAACACCTGCCCGCCCTGCTTCAACACCACGGCCACCACGTGCCCCGCGGCGTCGCGCTCGAACTCCACCACCGCGCCCACCTGCGCGATCTCGAGGCGGTCGCGCCCGGTCGCCTGGGCCTCGATCGCCGGCTGGCCGGTGCCCTGCAGCATCAGCCGCCCCTCGCGCTCGAAGATGCGCAGGCCGAACTGCGCGGTGATCGCGTAGTCGCCGGCCCAGTCGCGCCACGCGGGGTTCGTGGCGGTGGGCGCGGGCGGGGCGTCGGCGCCGACGCGGCGGGCCTCGACGATGCCGCCGCCCTGGTGCCACGCGAACCGCGCCAGCTTGCCGTCCTTCGTGTCCTCGCCATGCACCGGCGTCAGCAAGGCCGAGATGCCCACGGGATAGAAATCGCCCTCCGAATCGTGCCGCAGCTCGATCACGGGCTGACCCTGGGCCTGCGCCATGAGTCGCCCGTCGTCGGCCACCCAGATGCGCACCGCGAGGCCGGCCATCTGCCAGTCGCCGACGAGCGCGTCGCGCTGCGCGGGCGTGGCGGGCACCGCGCGACGCGGCGGCTGCACGGGCACGTCGACGCCCAGCAGCGCGAGACCGATGTCGCCCAGGCCGCCGAGGTCGGACATCGACGTGTCGGCCAGCAGCACCACCGCGCGCTGCGTGGCGGGCTCCAGCACCACCAGCGACGAGAAGCCGCCCGTGCCGCCCTCGTGCATCAGCAGGTCGTGGCCCTGGATGTCGCGCCGCATCCAGTTCATCGCGAAGCCCGCGGCCACCGGCTGCTCGGCGCGCTTCATGCGCAAGGCGACGTCGGCCGGCGCGTCGCCGAGGCCGGCGCGCGCGTAGCGGACCATGTCGGCGAGGCTGGCCTTGACCATGCCGACGCCCGCGAGGTTGGGGGCGATCGTCCACGCCGGCGTGCGCTGGCCGTCGGGCAGGTGGCCCACGGCGGCGTGCTCGACGTCGCTGGTGCCGATGTAGGCGTGCATGCCCAGCGGCTTGAACAGGCGCTCGCGCAATGCGGCCTCGAGGCTGCCGCCCTCGCTGCGCGCGACGGCCAGCGACATCACCATCATCCCGAAGTTCGAATACTCGGCCTGGCTGCCGATGGGCCGCGCGAGCTGCACCTTGCCCAGCGAGGCCAGCAGCGCGTCCTCGGTGAGGCCGGCGTACGGGTTGGTCGGGTCGGTGATCGCCATGCCGGGCGGCAGCGCCGGAAGCCCCGCCGTGTGCGTGAGCAGGTCGCGCACGAGGATCTGGCGCTCGCCCTGGCGCGGCAGCGGCGTGCCCGCGGGCAGGTGCTTCGCGATCGGGTCGTCGAGCGTCCACTGGCCGCGCTCGATGAGGTCGGCCACGAGGAAGGCCGTCATGGTCTTGGTGACGGAGCCGATCTCGAAGGCCGCGTCGTCGGCCGGCGGCCCGTCGGCGCGCGTGCCGGCGCAATGGCGGGCGGTGACGACGTGGTCGTGGTCGACGACCGCGGCGAGCACGCACGCGCCGGTGCGGTCGCCGTCGAGGCGCGCGGCCAGGCGTTGGTCGACGGTCGGCGCCTCGGCGGCGGCCTGGGCCGCGGGCCAGGCGGCGAGAAAGACGGCGGCGAGCGCGAAAGCGTTCCTGGACCTCATGTGCACGGACTCCCTGTTGGACGACGGACAGGCAGGTAGTCGTCGGCGCCAGGACTTTCTTGCAGCCGCCGCCGACTATTCGGTCAAGGCCTTGGCACGTGATGCGTTCGGGCATCGCCGTGTCGGACGCGACGTCGTCGTGCGAGCGCGGCTCGAAGAGCTCGGCGCCGCGTGCGCCGAACGCCGCGAACGCGAGCAGCAGCGGCGCGACGAGCCTGCAGGTCGTGGCGATGGACATCATGGGCCGGCGGCATGGCCCAGCGAGTCCGCGGGCGGCAACGCGCTACGGCGCCGACGCCGCGCCGGTGGCCGCCGGAGCGCTCGCGGGCGGCGCCGCCGGCACCGCGTCCCAGCGATCGGCCAGCGGCGACGCCGGCCCGATGTTGTGGTCGAGGAAGCCGATCGCCAGCATCATGAAATGCTCGCGGTCGTCGTCGTACTGGAAGCCGTGGCCTTCCATCGAGTACCACTGCGACTGCACCGACTTGTGGGCGTCCTGCAGCGCGCTCTTCAGCCGCTTGGCGTGGCCGATGGGCACGCGCCTGTCCTCCCCGCCGTGCGCGATCAGCACCGGCACGCGGACGCGGTCGGCGTGCTTCGTGGGCGAGACCTCGTCGAACTGCGCCTTCATCGTGGCGACGTCGCCGATCTGGAACCGCCTGAGCTCGCGAACGGCCGCGTGTTCGTTCGCGTCGGACCAGTCGGTGAACATCTCGTTGATGTCCGAAACGCCGGAGTACGTGACGCCGCACTGGTACAGCTCGGGCGTCTTCTCCAGGCCCCACATGGCCGCGTAGCCTCCGTAGCTGCCGCCGAAGATGCAGATGCGCTTCGGGTCGGCGACGCCGCGCGCGATCATCGCCTTCACGCCCGCGGTGATGTCGTCCTGCATCGCCAGGCCCCATTGCCGGTAGCCCGCCACCTCGAAGGCCTTGCCGAAGCCCGCCGACCCGCGGAACTGCGGCTGGAACACCGCGTAGCCGGCGGCGGCCAGCACCTGCACCTGGTAGTCGAAGCGCCAGTGGTCGCGCCCGATGGGGCCGCCGTGGATCAGCACCACCATCGGCCGCGGCTGTTCGGGGCCGGCGGGCAGCGTCAGGTAGGCTGGCACCCTGAGGCCGTCGGCGGCGGTGTAGGTGAGCGTCTGCATCGGCCGCATCTGCGCCGCGTCCACCGACAGCCGTTCGCGCCCGAGCGGGCGCATCTTCATGCGCGTGGTGTCGAGCATGCGCCAGGCGCCCGGCTCGCGATCCGACTGCGAGTAGATGAGCACGAAGCCCTTCGGGTTGCCGCGGATGTAGTTGGTGGTCGCCGGCAGCGCGGCGTCGACGGCGCGCTGGAGGCGATCCCAGTCGGGATCGAACCACCACGTCGTGCTCTTCAGGCCCAGCGAGACGACGCGGCTGGGCAGGTCGTCCCCGTCGTCGTCGCCGTTGCCGAGATCCTCGGTGGGGTGGCCGGCCACCAGGTCGCCCAGCTTGCGCGCCTTGGCGTCGTACAGGAACAGCGCCCAGGTGTCGCGGCCATCGCGCGAGTTCACGAGCAGCTGGTCGTCGTCGAGCGCGCCCACCACGCTCCAGCTGTCCTCGTACTCTGCCAGCGGACGCTCCTGCAGCAGCTGCCACGGCGACTTCTCGTCGTGCCGGTACCAGGTGCCGAGCTTCGTGCCCTTGGCCGTCCACGCCCCGTCGCGCGTGACCGCGGCGCGGAGCTCGCCGCGCTTGTCGAAGGTCGTCGTCACGATCTCGCCCGGCAGGCCGGTGGGCACGGTGCGCTCCTCGCCCGTGCGCAGGTTCACGCGGTGGATGTCGTGCCCGTGGAAGAAGCTGGTATCGCTGACGATGGCCCAGTCGTCGACGCTGCCGTCGGGCTTGCGCATCAGGCGCAGCACGTGGGTGCCGACGGTGCGGATGTGCTGGCCGTCGAGCCCCGTCACCACCGACCTGTTGTCGTTCCAGTCGATGATCAGGCGCTCGGAATCGATCCAGCGCGCCGACAGGGGCCAGTACTTGTCGGACTCGGCGTTGCTGAGGTTGTCGTAGGCCTTGATGAGCTGGGTGGCCTTGGTGGCGGTGTCCATCAGCAGCAGGCGCCGCGCGCTGCCGTTCCAGCCGAACATGATCGCGTGCGCGCCGTCGGGCGCCAGGTCGAGGCCGACGATGCCCCTGGGATCGTCCAGCCGCTGGACGATCTCGAGCATGGCCTTCGAACGCGGATCCGTGGCCAGGTCGGCCGGCTTCTCGCTGCCGCCCGGCCACGCCACCGCGAGTTGCGGCGCGAGCGCGCCCAGCACGCCCAGCGCGCACGCGAGCGCGCGCCACCTCTTGATCGACGAAGTCATCGGTCTCCTCCCTGCGGGCGATCGACGTCGCCCTCCTGCCGCTCCGCAACCGCTGCGGGGCCTTGCAGCGCACGAGTATAGGCAGGCCGCGCGGGGCGGCAATGCTCGGCTGCCCTCAGCGGCCCAGCATGCCGCGCACTTCGTCGACGTCCACTTGCAGCTTCACGAAGGCCTCGGTGCCGCGCGCGATGTTCTGCGCGCCGACGCCGCTGTGCGAGTGCGTGGCGCCCACGTAGAACACGGTGCCCATCGACTTGCGGAACGCGTACGTGAGCGAGCTGGTGAGGCCCGACTCGCGGTCGGCGTCGACGATGCCGGGCTCGCCCTTGCGGTCGACCGTCGACCGCTGCAGGATCAGCCGCAGGTTCTGGCGCGCGTCGAAGTGCCACACGCCCAGCAGCTGCGAGGCCGTCTCGCGATACGCCAGCAGCGACCCGTTCTTCAGCCACGCGGCCCACACGCTGGGCTCGATCTCGACGGCCGCGAACGGACGCGTCGACATCGACACGTTGACCTGCCCGCCCGGCCGCACGACGCCGGCCGCGATGTCGGCCATGCGGCCCAGCGCCAGCGTGACGTCGAACAGCGGAATCGACTGCGCCAGCGTCGATGTGTACTCGCCCTTCCAGTAGTGCTCGCTGAGCAGACGTCCGCCGGAGCTCGCGCGCAGTTTCGACAGCCCATGCCACGAGATCCACGCCTGCGTGTTGTGCGGCAGGCTCACCCACACGTCGGGCGCCACCGATTCCTGGATCACGTCGCCGTCGATGCGGTCGCGCACCAGCGACTCGCGCAGGTTCCACCACATCTCGTTGATGGGCGCGAGGTCGCGGAACACGACGCCCTGGTGCAGCTCGACGTCGCGCATGCCCACCTGGTTGACGAAGCCGGTGTCGTGGCGGAACTGCGGGCTGATGTCGAGGTCGGCGAACTCGAACTGCGTGCGGTCGGTGAAGCGCGTGGCCTTCAGCATCAGCGAGTCGCCGGTGGTGGTGCGGCCCTTGACCAGCGTGACGTCGCCGGTGTCCGGGTCGGTGAACGGCTGCGCCGTGGTCTGCGAGCGCAGCCACTGTCCGCGCACGCGCCAGGCATCGTTGACCTGCCAGTTGACGTCGGGCCCGGCCACGGTGTTGTCGCCGATGTCGCCCTCGTAGCGGCGCGCGGCGAGGATGCCGCCCAGCTCGAACTTGGCGGCGTCGTCGACGTCGGCGTGCACGCGAGCCGACAGCGAGCGCGAGCCGGGCTGCAGCGCGGTGTTGGTGCCGTACGCGTAGGGCAGCAGCGTCTCGCCGCCGCCCTTGTCGTCGATCACGAACGCGGTGCCGGCCAGCGACGCGCCGCGCCACGTGGAGCGCACGCCCCAGCGCGGCGCCGTGAAGCTGCGCGTGTACAGCGCCTCGGTGGGCGAGTGCAGCAGGTCGCTGGACTCGAAGAAGAACGGGCGCTTCTCGGGCAGGTACAGCGCGAAGTCGGTGTTGCCGCTGAGCTGCGGCACGTCGAGCGCCACTTGCGAGAAGTCGGGCTTCAGCGTCCCGTCGATCACCAGCTCGGGCGACGCGCGCCACTTCACGTCGAGGCTGCCCTGCACGCCGTTGGTGGTGTGCGTGGGCACGCCGGGTTCGCTGTCGCTGGTGTGGCGCGCAGTGATGCTGGGCCGCAGCGTGAGGTAGTCCTGCTTGCGCGGCAGCTCGATGCCGTCCAGCGGCTGCATGTAGGAGATGAACGACGGCGAATCGGTGGGCACCGGCACCGACGTCCACATGTAGGCCTGGTCGCGCGGCAGGCGGCGGCCGACCATGATGCGCCAGTGCGCGTGCGGGTCGGCCGAGAAGCGCAGCGACGCGAACGGCACGCGGAACACCGACGTGTAGCCGTGCTCGAAGCGGGCGGAGGCGGCGTCGAAGTCGAAGTCGGGCGAGAAGTCCTCGTCGTCGTCGGCGGCCGTGTGCATGCCGTCGCCGATGCTGCCCGACGCGTTCACGCGGAAGAACTGCGCGGACTGGCGCTTGCCGATGGCGTCGAGGTACAGCACGACGAAGTCCTGCGTGCGGATGACCTTGTCCTGGCGCACGAGCGGCGCGGTGATCTGCTCGGGGTGGTCGTCGAACGACGTGACGCCCACGTACAGCGCCTGCTCGTCGAACAGCACGCGCACCTCGGTGCGGTACATGGGCTTGGCGTCGTGGTGCGGCTCGTTCTCGATGAAGCTGTCGTACAGCGGCGCGCGCTGCCAGGCCGGGTTGCCGAGCGTGCCGTCGACCGTGATGTGCTCGTCGGGGCGCAGGCGCACGGCGCGCATCGCGGTCGGATCCTTGGGCTTGAGGCCGGTGCGGTCGACGCGGTCGACCGGCGGCTCCGCGGGCAGCGGCTGCGGCGCCACCACCGGCTCGTCGGGCCGCGAGGCGGGCGTCGCGCCGACCTGGGCCAGTGCCGCCGCATGCCAGCAACCGCAGGCGACCAGCGCCGCGCCCGCCAGGATGCGGCGTCCTCCTGAGATGAGACTCATGAACCTTCCCCGTGCGCAGCGTGGCGCCGCGCACCTTTCCGTTTGCTTGTTGTCCTGATGCGGCGAACCACATTTCTGACACGATTGTCAGCAAGTTTCGGGGTGCGGAGGCTTCGAAGGCGACGAAGTACGGATTTCGGGACGTGAAAGGTGTGCGCCGAAACAACCCGAGGGGTCAGGACTCTCCTCGCTTCGCGGCGCTCAACTTGCCGCAAGCGGGTGCGCCGGCTCCCGAATCGGGGCGACGGCCTGGCCCCGATCGCCGGCTGCCGAGTGCTCCGATCGGGCCTCCGACACGACCCGGCCTATCTCCAGATATAACAAGTTCTATCCGGAATACAACTCACTGGACTCGGAGTGAACACAGTTCTATCCAGCATGAACCAGTTCGTCTCCAGACATAACTGGTTCCACTCGGCGTGCAGTGCACTGGACTCCGAGTGGAGCCAGTTATATCTGGAGTGAACCGATCGGGTGTGCGGCATGAACCGGTTCATCGCTGGACGTAGCTGGTTCCACTCGGAGTGAACCGATCGGGTCTCCGGCATGAACTGGTTCATCTCCCGATATGACTGGTTCCACTCGGAGTGCAACTCACTCACTTCCAAGTGAATCCGGTTCGCAAAACATCGGCGCGCCAACGAAAAAGGGGCCGCGCGGGCCCCTTGCTCGTGTCGTCAGCCGACGATCACTTGCGCCGAACGATCACGCTCCCGATCGAGTAGCCGGCGCCGAACGAGCAGATCACGCCCATGTCGCCCGGCTTCAGATCACCGTGGTACTCATGGAACGCGATGATCGAGCCGGCCGACGACGTGTTGGCATACGTGTCGAGTACCAGCGGCGCCATCTCGCTGCCGGCCTCGGCGCCAACCAGCTTCTTCAGGATCAGCTGGTTCATGCCGAGGTTGGCCTGGTGCAGCCAGAAGCGGCGCATCTGCGTGGGCTCGAGGCCCTGCGACTTCAGGTGCGCCTCGATGTGCGCGGCGGCCATCGGCACCACTTCCTTGAACACCTTGCGGCCTTCCTGGCGGAAGGTCTTGTCGCGCGCGTTCGGGTCGGAATCCTCGCTGCGGTTGATGAAGCCGAAGTTGTTGCGGATGGCGTTGGAGAACTGCGTGGCCAGCTTGGTGCCGACGATCTCCCACTGGTCGGCCGAGGTGGCCGCGTCGGCACTCTCGATGACCGTGGCGGTGCAGACGTCGCCGAAGATGAAGTGGCAGTCGCGATCCTTCCACTCGATGTGGGCGGACGTGATCTCGGGGTTCACCACGAGCGCGCACTTCACGCTGCCCGTGCGCACCGCGTTGACGGCCTGCTCGATGGCGAAGGTGGCTGACGAGCACGCCACGTTCATGTCGAAACCGTAGCCGCCGGCGCCCAGCGCCTGCTGGATCTCGACGGCCATCGCCGGATACGCGCGCTGCATGTTGGACGCCGCGCAGAAGATCGCGTCGACGTCCGCCCCCGTCCTGCCGGCCGCGGCCAGCGCCTTGCGGCACGCGTCGGCGCCGATCTCGGCCATCAGCGACAGCTGGTCGTCGCCGCGCTCGGCGAACTTCGGACGCATGCGCGCCGGGTCG